>Ga0209278_1000110_pt1 | contig 123234 bp, 122 predicted proteins | sample JI81BgreenDNA_FD_187504 | JGI IMG/M metagenome (GOLD analysis project Ga0209278, IMG submission 187504) | Wastewater effluent complex algal communities from Wisconsin, to seasonally profile nutrient transformation and Carbon sequestration -... | ecosystem: Engineered > WWTP > Effluent > Algae... | reverse complement strand
TACATAATTCAAAAATTGAAATTGCTTGACTGCAAATTTAGTAACTTTGCTTGACAAATTAACGAGAAAGAAGAGAAAATGAAAGCCGACCGCATAACATCACCTATACGCAAGCAGGGGTTTCGTTCTTCGTAAGACAGAAAAGTGCTATATTTGAAGTTCAGCTCTTCGTAGGAAGTTCAGCGGTAAAAATCCCTGCCTGCGTATAGCTGAGAACCGTTATAGCCAATGGTAAGAACCCAACACGTAATGAAGAAAATTTTCCTGATTTTGACACTTTCCCCTTTTTCCTTGCTTGCGCAGCAAAGCGACATAGGAAACTGGTTTATCTACTTTGGTGACAAAAAGATAAACAATAGATTCAATTGGCACCACGAAGTGCAGTATCGAAACTTCAATTTTATCGGTGATACAGAACAGCTACTGCTCCGTACGGGCATAGGATACAATCTGACCGAAAATAACAACAATGTTCATTTAGGTTATGCTTTTATATACAGCGAACCATACACTGCAGGAACCGATGACAAGACCAATTTCAACGAACATCGTGTTTACCAGCAGTTTATTACAAGGCAAGTATTTGGCAGAGTTTCTGTTCAACACCGGTATCGTTTTGAGCAACGATTTTTTGAGGACGACTTTAGACTTCGTCTTCGCTACTTTCTAGCAGCAAATATTGCTCTCAACCACAAACAAATGGAAGATAAAACTGTCTATTTATCAATTTATAATGAAATTTTTATGAACACAGAGCAATCCTATTTTGACAGAAACCGACTCTATGGAGGAATTGGATATAGGTTCTCAAAATTTGCAAGAACCGAAATAGGAATTATGAATCAAACCACTAACAATGTTTCTCGAAATCAATTTAATCTGATTACCTTTCTGAATTTTTGAAAACAAGCGGAAAAGCCGAAAACCGTTCTACAAAGTAGGCAAAACAATAATAATAAACGAATGAAAAGTATTAAAATTCTAGCTGTAGCTATTGCTACTACGGTAATGGGGGCTTGTAATAATCAGCCCGAACAAAAAACAACAGAAATCCCCACAGAAGTGGAAGAGAAAGTGAAGCCACTTATCCAAGAAGTTTTAACAAAAGAACAGAGAGATGCTTTGTCCCCTGATGATGTGATAAAATCCTTCAAAGAAGGTAATGAACGCTTTGTAACCAATGAATTAACAGCAAGAGACCATTCTGCACAAGTGAGAAAAAGTGCAACAGGACAATTTCCTAAGGCGGTAGTGCTTTCTTGTCTTGATAGCCGAGTTCCCGTAGAAGATGTTTTTGACAGAGGTATTGGCGACATCTTCGTAGGTCGTGTAGCAGGTAATTTTGTGAATGAAGACTTGTTGGGAAGTATGGAATTTGGTTGTAAAGTAGCAGGTGCAAAAGTCATTTTGGTACTTGGCCACGAACACTGCGGAGCAATTAAATCAGCTATTGATGATGTGAAATTGGGCAACATTACTGCAATGCTTTCCAAAATCAGACCTGCTGTGGAGAAAGTGAAGTATGAAGGAGAACGAACCTCTGGAAACCCTGAGTTTGTTCATCAAGTTTGTGAAAGCAACGTAAAAAACACTATTGAACAGATACGAATAAATAGTCCAATCCTTAAAGAAATGGAGGATAACGGACAAATTAAAATTGTGGGAGGTGTTTACGATATGGATTCAGGAAAGGTGACATTCCTTGAATAGAAAAAATGGCTATAACGAATAAGGTTTCGTTCTGTCTGCAAGTTCGAGAATTAAACCTTATTTGTTTTGGCTAATCGTATGCGATACGACCAAAAAACAAAATCTTTGTCAAAATGTTGATGAAAGATTTGATTAACATCAAAACGATTTTAGCCTTTTTAACAATTGATTTATGAAGTATTTACCAAACAAACTTTTTGTAACTGTTGCAACAATGTTTTTCTTGACAGCCTGTGGTGACATAAGCAATAAAGTTGACAATAAACTTAACGAATTACAAAACAAGACGGAGTCTTTAGATTCTTTAATAAATAAAGAAGTTGACAAGGTTTTAACTCTTGACTCACTCATAAATATAGAAAGTGACAAGGTTAAAAAACTTGACACTTTAATAAATAAATCATCTTCTCAACTTGATTCAATCTCAAAGAGAGGAAGTAAGTTATTAGAAAAAATCACCAATTAATTTTAGTTATATGAAATGTCCAAATTGCAATGTGAATTTAGTAATGACAGACCGCAGTGGTATTGAAATTGACTACTGTCCAGATTGTCGTGGAGTCTGGCTTGATCGTGGAGAGCTTGACAAAATCATTGAACGCTCTTCACAAAATGGTAGGAATGCACAACAAGAAAATTATTCTGACAAACAAAGATATCCCACAGACAAGGAACATCAATACAAAAAGAAAAAGGGATTGTTTGGGGAATTGTTTGACTTTTAAAAAACTAAAAACTATTCTAAACTCAAGTCGACAACAGAAAATTGACAAGAACCACTGGCTATAACAGCGGTTTGGCGTAATGGCGGGTGCAGTGCTTCGTATGACAGTTTTGTGGTAGGTTCAAGTGCAGCGCTTCGATTAAACTTTTGTGATAAAAATCCGCCACTACGCCAAGCCGCAAAACGTTATCGGTAACTCTATGACGACAGTGCAAATAATAACGAACAACGATAAATTGAACGAAAAAACAATTTTGACAAAGCCATTTGGCTATACTTCGCAAAGGCAAAAGAGAAGCAACGCCACCCACCAGCCAACGCAAGTTGCTTCACATTTGCCATTGCCCCAACGCACCAAGACAGTTCTGCCGACAACGACACAGTTTGACGTATAGACCTATTATTATTACAGAAAAAATGATAGACACTTTCACAGCCATAGATTTTGAAACAGCACAAGGCAAGCGTTGGAGCATTTGCCAAGTTGGACTTATACGAGTAGAGAAGGGTATAATCAAAGACCAAGTTTCTATTTTAGTGCAACCACCAAACAACTATTACTGGGACAACTTCATAGACATTCACGGAATAACGCCACAGCAGACAGCTAACGCACCGACTTTTGACAAAGTTTGGAAACAGATTGAGCCTTTTATCAAAAATCAAAATGTTGTTGCTCATAATGGTTTTTCGTTTGACTTCCATTGCATTAGCCAGACACTGGAATATTACGGCATTACCCCACCAAACTACACAGGACATTGCACATACAGAATTTTCAGGGACAACCTTGCTTCACTTTGCAGAGAACATAAAATCCCGTTAAACCACCATAACGCTTTATCAGATGCTATGGCTTGTGCAAAATTATTTATGATTCATTCAGGTATTTATGACAGAGCAGCAAACTGAAATATTATATCCCATTTTCAAAAGTTTATCCGTTCAGAAAATCAAAACTGAAACGGAGCAGATAAATCATAACAAAAATTTAATAGCAAGTTTTGAAAGAATAAAATCAATGGAAGCAAGCGAAACGCTTGCTTCCATTGATAATGTGATATGTAACTATCAATTGATTAACGAAAAAATAAAAGAGAAAAATAAAACGCACAGCGTTTTATTCAACCCTCTCACTTTTTTCCCAATTGGCGAAACAATGCACAGCTTTTTAATTGCTAACCTGATTAACCCAAATGGAAAACACGGTCAAGGCAATTTATTTCTTAAAACATTTCTCAAACAATTGGATATTGAAGTTTTTGAAAACGATAACTGGATTGTAACAGCAGAAACAGGCAGAATAGATATTTTGCTTAGGCGATTACATCCACATACTGTAATTGTAATTGAAAACAAATCAAATTATGCTTGCGACCAAGAAAATCAACTTTATCGTTATTGGTTTCAAGAAATCTACTTACCTAATCTTAAGCAATTTGGCGATAAAACTATTGAGCAAACATCGAACAACAATAATTATCAAATAATCTACTTAACGCCAGCAGATTGGAAACTACCAACTGATAGTAGTATGATAAAGCCCAATGGCTATGATGCTACTTTACCTTACAGAATACCAATTGAACCTAAAATTTGGTTATTTAATAAACATATAGTAAAATGGCTTAATGACACAGTCAAAGAATTACATGAAGAAAATCACAGATTGAGGGAATACATTAAACAATACATTGAACTTTGGACATAATAAAACACTATGAATCAAGAACTACTTAAACAAGCAAAAGCATTATTCGATTCGCCCGAAAAATGGAACGCATTTTTAGAATTGGTTTGGCAAAAAGATGAAATCAGAAATCAATGGTTCATCAAACTCAAAGAAGAGGCCAACAAAATATTTACAACAGATGAATTTGTTGAAGGTTGGGTTTTTAATTCATGGGGTATTTGGGATATGCACTGGTATTTAAAAGAGCATGGGGACAAGTCTATTAGCTTACTTTTAGGTTGGTGGGGCGACATGACATTGTATTGTAATCCAGAGTTTTTCGATACAACCAAAATTCATGACCTTTTGCGAACTGAAAGATTTTCTCCCCTATTAAGTTGTTTAAACAGAATTGACAGATTTTATGAAGGTGGAAGATTGGCAATTGAAGTGCGTAATTTCTCATTTGGGAGTCCTTACGACACAAAATTCGATACAGACAGATTAGCTTGGTTTGCAGGAAATCAAACAGAAATATTTTTAGACCAAATTGTTGAGAAGGTAAACAAGTTAAGAAAAGATGAACAACTCACTATGCTCCTTAACGAACTGAATCAACTAACAAAAATAAACAGAGAATAATGGCACAATTAAACCACACAAAACCATTTCCAACTTTAAATAACATTCATGTTGATGATGAAGCAACAATAATTGAATTTCTAAACACCAACAGCAAGGCAATTGGTGCTTTGAAGTATTTAGGCTCATTTGTTGACAATCTTAAAATCAAAAATGAAATTGGAATTAAAGCAAATCTTCAATTCCTAATCGTTGAACGCGAGGAACACTATGGAGAAAGAGCAGGAAGCGACTATGTGTTTAATGAAAAATATGTCAGGGAAATTTTTGAATATAAATATGACTTACCCGATACTTTTCCAACAACGCAAACCGAAGTTGAAGAATATACAATCCCATCAACAATAGAAACACACTCTTGTAATCCAAAACAAAAGTGCTCAAAATGTCATGCTTCGGGCAGATGTAGTAGTTGTGATGGAAGCGGCTCAAAGTCTTGCAGCAGTTGTAGTGGAACAGGTAAAAAAGAACAAAGAGACGGTAATTATGCAAATGGTAAGCCCAAGTATAAAAAAGTAGCTTGTTATTCATGTGACGGTAGAGGAAGGAAATCTTGCTCATCTTGCAATGGTTCAGGTAAATGTTATAGATGTGAAGGAAGCGGAGAAGTTATTTGTAGTAGATGCGATGGAACAAGTAAATATCAGACCTATGTTTCATTTTCAAGTTCGTTTAAGCCAGTAAACGCCAAATTTCATTTTACAGAGTATGATGAATTAAACAACCTAATACCAAATACAAAAAACAAAATTGTTTTTGACGATGATTTAATTGAGTGGGAAAATCAAAGCTCTGTTTTGTTTGACAATAAAGACAGTGCAATTCGTGCAAACAAACATTCAAAGCAGTTTATCAATGAATTAGAAACATTAGCAGGTTTAAACTCAAGTCAAAAATTTGGCAGAATACATGTTGAAATTGAAACTGTTCCAATTACAGTAATTGATTATTCATTTGAAGACAAAGAGTATCAAATTATAATAATTGGTGAGGATAATACTATTTGCTTTAAGGAAATACCCAAAAAACATAGCTATAAGGCAAATATCTTCAAGCGTATCAAAAATTTCTTCACCAAAAAGAAACGACAAATTGCTTTTGTGCATATCGCTTCATATATGTTTAACGCTGATGGTTCTATGGATGAACCTGAATTGAAATTGCTCGAATTGTTTTTGAATAACATTAAACTAAAGCAAGAGGAAAAGAATCTTTTGGTTGAAAACCTTAAACAACGAATGACAGTAGATGAACTGGCACCAAAAATAAAAAATATCACAGGAGATTTAAGGGCATTAGTTTTTGCATGGCAATGCGTAATGCAAGACGGGCAAATAAACCAAACTGAAATAGACGCTTTTATGGAATTATCGAAACTATTTAAGGTCAAAGAAGAAGAATTAGAAAAGATAAAACATAAAGCAACAAAGTTTGCTCAATTAAAGGATAACGAAATGTTAGAAGAGTATTTCAAAGCATAAACAATGAAATCGGAAATTTTTATAGCAGCGGAAACAGGTAATATAAGTGCTTTGCGAACAGCATTAAGTAAGGGGGCTGATATTAACCAAGTTGACGAAAATGGAGCAACTCCACTAATGATTGCATGTAAACATGGTCATACGGCTTTGGTAAAATTTATACTTAGCAGAGGTGCGGAAATAAATATAGCAGACAATAAAGGCATGACAGCCGTTAAGAATGCAGAACTTACAAACAAAGATGAACTTATTGAATTGTTTCAGGAGTATGTTGACTTAAATTCTAACGCTGATTATTCCAATCTTCGAGAACATTTCATCTCAATTATAGATAATCTGTTTCCAGTATCTAAGCAGATTGAACCAATAGTAAAAGATTTAAACGAGGAACAACGAATGAAAATCAAAAACGATTTGATAAAAATACTACTCTTGTTCAGAAACGAAGATGAAATTTCTATTTACGATGGTTTTGGATTTGGTCTTTCAATTTTAGTCCTTTATTACCCTGACAAATACGCTGAAATGTTCAATAACATTAAGCAACTTTCCGAAAATAAACAGATAGCTTTTGCAAAAGAGATTCTGCAATCTGAAGAAAAACATTTTGAGAAAAGTGATATTTCTTTTCAAAACTTTGTTTTAGAATCACCAAACGTCATTAGTTCGGATAATGCAGATAAAATAAAAAAGGCATTCTATGAATATGCAGAAATAATTGTAAAAGCAGACGGAGTAGTAACCGAGGAAGAATCAAAAAACTTAAAGTTCCTCTCTAAAACTTTTTTCAAAGAGCAGAAAACAGAAAGCAAACAGCAACAAGCTAAAGAGTTTTCAAAAAGTGAATTAGACTCTATTCTTGAAGAGCTTAACAATCTTGTCGGAATGGAGAATATCAAAAACGATATTCGTTCACTCATAAATATCATCAATGTAAACAAATTAAGACGCAAAGAAGGTTTGCCAGAACAAAAGCTATCCCTACATTCTGTTTTCATAGGTCCTCCAGGAACAGGAAAAACAACAATTGCAAGAATATTATCCAACATATACCATTCATTAGACCTTTTACCTGAAATCAACTTTGTTGAAACCGACAGAAGCGGATTAGTTGCTGGTTATGTCGGGCAGACGGCAATCAAAACAAATGAAATTATCAATAAAGCAAGAAATGGAATCTTGTTTATAGACGAAGCATATACTCTAAAACGTAGTGATTCAGATAGTGATTATGGTCAGGAGGCAATTGACATTCTTCTTAAAAGAATGGAAGATTACAGAGACAATTTAATAATAATTGTTGCCGGTTATGAAAAGGAAATGAACCATTTCATTAACTCAAATCCGGGACTGAAATCAAGATTCAATAGGTATTTTCAGTTTAAAGATTATCAACCATCTGAACTAACGGAAATATATAGAAGAATGGCAGACAAATCAGGTTTTATTTTGAAAGAGGATGCACTAAAAACACTCAACGATTTATTTGAACATCTTTGTTCTAATAAGGATGACAGGTTTGGAAATGCCCGTTTAGCAAGAAATATTTTTGAAAAGACCTTTGAAAAACACGCAAATAGAACCGCAAGCATTGCTCCTATTACTAGGGAGATTTTAACAACTATTGAGGCAGAAGATATACCAGTTGAACAATTTTCAGTAAACTAAAACAATGGAAAACATAGCGATATATTTTGGACTTTTTCTTTCGTTAGTTGCTGCAATTATAGCAGCAATATTAGCGTGGAAGTTTGCAAACTTCTTTATTGCCAGACGTGAGTTTTATGTAAAAAGTCCTTACGACATTTTAATGAAAAAAATTGGATGGTGTGTATTTTGGTTTTTGTTTACACTGACAGTTGGCATTAAAATAGTTACTCCCAAACAAGACATAGACAATAACGTGAAATCAAGTAAGCAACCAACAACTAAACATAAAGACAAACCATGAAACCACGCTTTTGCACTCACATTTGTCTTTGCTCCCACTCACATGCAAAACAAGCAAAGCCAAAAGAGAGTGCAAGCCAACGCACTTGGACGACAGTTAAAGCTAATAATATGCTATCAAGACCGACACAGTCGAACGAAAGAAGAGCTACCGATAACCGCAGTTTGGCGTCATGCGGGGTGCAGTGCTTAAATTCAAGTGTAGTTTTTCGAACTAACTTTAGTGCAGGGGTGACAGCTTTGTGCTCCGTAATCCCGCACGAACGCCAAGCTGCCAACCGTTATGCCTCACCCTATGACGACCGACAGTGCTAACATTAAACGGACAGACAAATGAGAAATAAAGCCAACGCTTCAAAAAATCAAAAGAGGTGCAACGCCACCCAAAAGCCAACACACGGTTGCACCACATTTGTTTTTTTTCAACCGCACAACTAACAATATGAATCTGAAGGAGACTTTTTCTGCGTACGACCTAACACCTGGACAAACAACACTTATTGACGAGTTGGAAAAGTTTCTTACCGACAACTCAACCTGTTTTTTACTTAAAGGATATGCGGGAACTGGAAAAACTTTTATGATGAAAGGGCTTACTGACTTTCTTTCTGCAAATAAAAGAAGTTTCAGAATTTCTGCACCGACAGGAAGAGCCGCTAAGGTAATTTCGCAAAAGACAAAACATAAAGCATACACAATTCATAAGTCAATTTATTCAAGCAAAGACTTGAAAGAATTTAAAGTGAAAGAGGAAGACGGAACAGAAACTTACAAATTCTATTACGACTTAAAGAACAATGAAGACCCTGCAAACACAGTTTACATAATTGATGAATCGTCAATGCTCTCTAATGTTTATTCCGAAGGAGAGTTCTTTAGGTTTGGTTCAGGTTATTTATTAAGAGATTTAATCAAGTATATCAATTTTGATAACAACGACCACAACAAAAAAATAATTTTCATTGGCGACAATGCACAGTTACCGCCAGTCAATATGAATTTTTCACCAGCATTAGACAGTAAATATTTAAAAGAAAATTGCAACATTGAATCAAAGGAGTTTGAGCTTACAGAAGTAGTTAGACAAAAAGCGGACAGCGGAATACTACACAACGCAACCAAAATCCGTGAATCATTAAAAGCTAATCTTTTCAATCAACTTGATATTGAAACAAATTTCAAAGACATAAACAAAACAAAGCACGAAGAACTTCTTTCAAAATATTTGCAAGCCTGCAACAATATCATTGATGACGAAACAATAATTGTGGCTCATTCCAACTCTTCGGTAAAAGAATATAATGACTTTGTGAGAAACCATTTTTTCCCGAATCAACAATTTCTTACTGTTGGTGACAAAGTAATTTTAGTTAGCAACAATTACAATCATCAGAAAATGGAATTGCTTAATGGTGATTTTGGCTTTGTAAAACAAGTATCTCCAGTAAATGAAAGCAGAGTAATTAAACTAAAAAGAAAAAACAGAGTTGGAAAGACAATTGAAATTGATGTTCGCTTGACTTTTCGAAATGTAATGATTGCTTTTACAGACGAAGAACAAAACAAGCAAGACATTGAATGCAAAATAATTGAGAATCTACTCTATTCTCACAATCGTGATTTGAGTTCAGACGAGTTAAAGGCTATTTACATTGATTTTAAAATTCGTAACAACTCATTGAAAGCAGGAACTAAAGAATTCAAAGACGCATTAAGAGCAGACCCTTACTTTAATGCTTTAAGAATAAAATTTGGTTATGCAGTAACTTGTCACAAGGCACAAGGCGGAGAATGGAAAAACACTTTTCTAAATTGCAAAACGTCAATGGGATATTTTAATTCTAGTTATTTCCGTTGGCTTTATACAGGCATCACAAGAGCAAAAGAAAATTTATTTACAATTGACGAACCTCATTTCAAAATTGGAAGTAACCTTCAACCACCAAGAATTGAAAACATTGCACCAAGGCAAGACATTCTTATATTAAGTAATGAAATATTAGAAATGGAAATACCTTTTGACATTCCAAAGGAAACACCATTTTTAAAAAACATCTTTCTTGCAGTAAATGACATACTTAAAGATGCGAATTTGATGATTAACTCTGTCAAGCATACAAGCTATCTGGAACATTACACATTCTCACAAGGCAATGAAAGTGTCGTTTTCAAAATCCACTATAACGGACAAAACAAAATCACAAGAATTGAAAAACCGACAAACTCAACAGAACTCGTTGAATCAATTTATTCAACATTAACTCAACTTGAAAACAAAGCAATCATTATATCTGAAGAAGAGACAACCTTTTCTGAAAGCAAAAAACAATTTGAATTTGAACAACCATTTTTAGAAGAGTTTTACGAGAGCATAAAACTTAAAATTGAATCTTCCAATATAGACGTTAGTAACATCGAACATAAATCTTATTGCGAAATTTATGAGTTTAAGAAAGGCGGACTAAAAGCTACATACAAATTTTGGTATGATGGTAAAAGCATCTTTAAGAAAACTGAAATTATTCCAACAAGAACAACAGGTTTAATTGATGAAATTAATGAACTTCTAAAATAAATTCAATGGATTCTAAAACTGTTTTCGCACTTAGAAATGAAGCCAAAGATTTAGAAGGCATTTCAAAACTCAATAAATTAACTGAGGCATTTAATCTTGCACAAAGATTATTCTCATCCGAACCCTATGATAGCTGGATTCAAAAAGCTTTTGCTTACACTTTAATTGATTTAAGCAAATACTATATTGCTAATAAAAACATCAATCAAGCAGGTATATATTTTAATCAGCTACTTTCTATCAACTTTCAGGAGATTGATGAAATAATTGAAAATCAGAAGAATTTCCTTCGTCCAAAAATTGATACTAATTATTCAGATGTTCAAAAAGCAGAAGAACTAAGCAAAAACGGTAATAATAAAGAGGCGTTAGCGATTTTCAAAAACCTAATTTCTCAAAACAGACTTACAGAACTTCATCACGAATCTTACGGTTGGATAATTTATAGGTATATCAAAGCCGAAGAAAACAATCTTTCATCAGTTGAAGTGCGGACATTTTTGAGAGATTATATGAACTTAAAGAATGAAAGACCGTCAATGCTTCATTCTATGATTTTAAACTTTGCTTTAAATTATTCCAAAACTCATAGTGATTTTAAATTTTACAGTTTCTTTCTTTTGTGGAATCCAGACAATCTTCGTCACGAAGATTTGCACAATGGATATAAAGACGGTAAAGATATTCCTTCGCTCATTTCACGAATTTGCAGAGAGTTTGTAAACTCAAACACCGAAATAAACATTGAAGAATTTTTAAGCAAAATTAATCTTGAAAAAGAAGTTGTTATAGACTTTTTCAGAGAAACCATTTTTTGGAATATTTTAAATGCTCACAAGGAAAATAAATTTTCTGAATTGTGGAACTTGTTTGAGCAATACAATAGTAATTATTCCAAACACGGGCAATCAAAATGGCACTCCGAAATTTTAAATCTTGCTGAAAGATTTATGAAAGAAAATGACGAATGGCGTTTTCTCAACTTTTTCAAAAATTGGAATCCCGAAAATTTAAGAAATGACGATTGGAAAGAAACAAAAAAAGACGAACATACATACAAACCATTAGCAACAAAAGCCATCAAGAAGGCTTTTGAAGTTCTGAAAACACAACCATCTGAACAAGATTTATCTTGGCTTATCAAACCATATGAAACCGCAATAAAATTATTCCCTGTAGATGAATGGTTATTGAGAGAAAAGGCATTACTTCATTTCAAGAACAACGAATTAGAATTAGCAATCAAAATATACAAACAACTTGTCTTGGAACTTGCAGACAAGCATTATGTATGGCAAGAGTTTTCAGAATGTATTGTTTCCGATAATTCATTAAAAATTGGAATGCTGTCAAAAGCATTGAGTTTAGAAAAGAACGAAGACTTCTTGGGCGACATTCATTTAGATTTAGCAAAGTTACTAATTGACGAGAATTTATTAGAAAATGCACTTTTAGAACTTGAAGCATACAAGAAACATAGAGAATTAAAAGGTTGGAAATTGTCGCCACTTTATGAAGACTTTTCTAAAAAAACAAGTTCAGTTAAACAAAGTTTAACTGACAATCGGGAACTATACAAAAAATACATTCTATTTGCTGAAAACTTTGCATACGCTGATTTTGATTGGACAGAAGTTGTTTTAGCTGACAAATGGAAAGACGACAAAGGAAAAGAACGTTTGACTTTTACGGATGGAAAAAAAATAGAGTTTGCAATTAGTAAAAATCGTTTTGAAGTCTTGAAACAATCAGAATTAGGACAAATTTTAAAGTTCAAACTTCACAAGCAAGAAATTAAAAAAGAAGTTGAAGCAAAGTTCGCTTGGTTTGGCAAAACTGTTGTAAAAGAATACAAGTATATTCCACTTGTTGCTGAAAAATCAGAAAAGAAACACTGGGAAATTTTAGAAGATACTTTTGCTATTGTTGATTACATCAACAAAGAAAAGAACATTATTCACGCAATTACAACAGATAACAAAGAAGTCTTTTTCCCGCAAATCAAAAGTGAATTACAAATTGGAGATTTCTTAACAGCAAAGATTTACACTAAAAAAGTTAAAGACGATATCAGAACAGAATTAAGGCAAATTCAGAAAATTGACAAAGGTTCTGTTATCTCAAAATTCCAAACTCAAATTGCTATTGTGGACGGAGTGAACGAACAAAAACAATTATTTCACTTTATAATTTCATCCAAGTTACAAGGAATTGTCAAATACACAGAAACTAAACTTAGACCAAACGAAGGTGATTTTATAAAACTTTCATTCGCTACTAAAACAGACAAAGACAGAAAATTGCGAGTAAAAGTTTTGTATATTGAGCAAACAGAAGAAGTAAATCCAAACTTACGTAAAGACATTTCAGGAATTATGGAAATGAAGTATAAAAATTATGATGAAGACAGTCCTGACTTTGCCTTTATTGGTGATTATTATGTTCCAAAATATCTATTAGAAAAACACAATATTACAGGCGATTGCCGAGTAAACGCAAGAGCAATTTATTCAGGCGACAAATGGAAAGTAACAGAAATTGAAAAAATATAATACCAACGCATTTGGTGGCACATTTGCAAAACCGCTCAAACCAGCACACAAGCCAAGTTTTGCAAAAGAGCCACCAAGCCAACGCACCAAGACAGAAACGAAATGACAGCGAACAAACACGACAGAAAAGAAGGGCGAAGGCATAACACGGGTTTGGCAAAAGTGGCGGTTCAGTGCTCCGCAGACACATTTGTGGTTAATCAAAGTTTGGTTCTCCGCATCAACATTTGTGGTGAAAATCGCCACCTTCGCCAAGCCCGAAAACGTTATGCGTCACCCTATTGGACACCCTACGCAATTCGAGGCTTTCCCACAATTTGCACCAAGACAGCCAACCCTTCGCAAAATTAAAAGAGCTGCAAAGCCAACGCACAAATCCGACTGCACAATTTGCAGCACATTTAATTTTGCCCGACCGCACCCAAGCCCACCCACCACCCCAACATTGTGAATAACTTTCGTGGACTTTTTTTGTCCATTTAATTTTTGTTTGTAAATTTGGACAAATTATGACCAATGGCAAATGTAAAAAAACATACTTCATTCGGTGAGCTTCTAAGAACTTTAAGAGAAGAAACAGGACAGACTTTGAAAACTGTTTCAGAGAAATTAGACATCGACACATCACTACTTGCAAAAATTGAACGTAATGAACGACAACCAACAAAACTGATAATAAAACAGGTTGCGAAATATTTTCAGGTGGATGAAAAAGAATTGCAATCAGAATTTTTGAGCGATCAAATTGCTTACAAAATTTTAGATGAAGATGCAGATTTAGAAACACTAAAAGTTGCAGAAGAAAAAGTTATTTACCTTAAAACTATTCAAAATGGAAAATAAAATAAAAGTAATTGAATTGTTTGCAGGAGTTGGTGGTTTTAGAATTGGACTTGAAGGATGGAATAACAAATCTGCATCTTCGGGATTTAAGAAAAAATTAAATTCACAATACGAAATTGTTTGGAGCAATCAATGGGAACCATCAACCAAAACTCAATATGCTTCGTTGGTTTATGAAAACCGTTTTGGAAAGGAAAATCATAGCAATCAAGATATTTCGACTGTTGAAGTTTCAGAAATTCCAGACCACGATTTATTAGTTGGTGGGTTTCCGTGTCAAGATTATTCAGTAGCAACATCTTTAAAAAACTCAAAAGGACTTATAGGAAAAAAGGGCGTTTTATGGTGGTCAATTCATAAAATATTAACCGAAAAAGAAAACAAACCCAAGTACCTTTTTTTAGAAAATGTTGATAGACTTTTAATTTCACCATCAGGGCAAAGAGGACGAGATTTTGCAATTATTCTTAAAAGTTTAAACGATTTAGGCTATGCCGTTGAGTGGAGAATAATAAATGCAGCAGAATTTGGAATGCCTCAAAGAAGAAGAAGAATTTTTATTTTGGCATATCTTCAAGGAACTTCAATTTATGACACCATAAATGAATTACCAGCAAGTGAATGGATTTTGGAAGAAGGAACTTTAGCTAATGCGTTTCCTGTAACATCTGACAACACTTTGTTTCCAACAGAATTTAAACTTAAAGGTGACATTGTTTCAATCTCAGAAAACTTCAATAAAAATGGAGCAACAGGAATGTTTGAAAATGCAGGAGTTATGATTAACGGTTTGGTTACGACAATAAAAACTCAACCAAATTACGAAGGCAACTTTACAATTCTTAAAGACCTAATTCAAAACGGAGAAGTAACAGACGAATTTTATATTAATGAACAAGACCTTGATAAATGGAAATATTTAAAAGGTGCAAAAAAAGAAATGCGAACTAATGCAGAAGGTTTTGAATATAATTATAGCGAAGGTGGAATGATTTTTCCAGATCCATTGGACAAGCCATCAAGAACAATAATAACAGGAGAAGGCGGAAAATCTGCATCAAGATTTAAACACGTTATTCAAACACCAAAAGGCTTTAGGCGACTTTCACCAGTTGAACTTGAAAGGTTGAATATGTTCCCTGACGACCACACAAAACTTGAAGGTGTTTCTGATACAAAAAGAGCATTCTTTATGGGAAATGCTTTGGTAGTTGGCGTTATAGAAAAAATTGGAATTGCTTTAAAACAAAAAATTGAGAATGAAGTTGCCGTATAATCCTAATGACAAAAATTCAATATTAGAATTCGCTAAACTTCTCAAAGGCAAATCTTTGAGACAGGCTTGTGATGAAAGTATTTTAAAACACAACTATTCGGGCAAAGGAAATTTCGGTCAAATTCTTGAAAAATTTTATTTCTTATACGAGCCAAATTCTGACTCTGAACCCGACTTTGCAATTGCAGGTCTTGAATTAAAATCTACACCACTAAAGCAATTACAAAATAATGAGTATCGTTCTAAAGAACGTTTGGTACTTAACATTATAAACTATCTTGAGGTTGTAAACCAAGAGTTTGAAACAAGTTCATTTTGGAAAAAGAATGCAAACATTCTTTTAGTGTTTTATTTACACCAAGCAGGCTACGACATACTTGACTTGATTATCAAATTAGTTGATGAATGGAATTTTCCAAACACAGATTTAGAAATCATAAAAAAAGATTGGCAACTTATAAAACAAAAAATTGCTGATGGCAAAGCCCACGAACTTTCAGAGGGCGACACTTTTTATTTAGGAGCTTGCACAAAAGGAGCAAATGCAAACTCAATAAGAAAACAACCTTTCAGTAACATTCCTGCAAAACAAAGAGCATATTCTTTAAAGCAAGGTTATGTAAACCATATCATTGCTTCGATTGCAAACGAAGCAACAGGAATTTATGGTAAACTTATTCCATCAGTTGCAGTTGCTAAAAAGCAAACAATAGAGGAAGTTGTAATTTCAAAATTAAAACCTTATTACGGCAAGACAATTGAGCAAATTCTTACATTGACAGGTGTTAAGATTAACACAACTGCAAAAAGTTTCTACGCTAGTTTGACCAAAGCAATGTTGGGCATTGAGTTAGATAAAGAAATTGAAGAATTTGAAAAAGCTGAAATCATTGTAAAAACGGTTAGACTTAAAGAAAATAACTTACCAAAAGAAGATATTTCATTTCCAAATTTCAAATACCAAGAAATCGTAAATGAAGAATGGGACGACACTGACTTCAAAGAAATTTTAGAACACAAATTTTTGTTTGTATTCTTTCAGTTTGAAAACGAAGTACTTGTTTTACGAAAAGTAAAATTTTGGAATATGCCTTATGCCGACATTTTAGAAGCAGAAAAGGTTTGGACAAAAACAAAAGAGATAGTAGCGAAAGGAAACATTGTAAGAGAAATCAAAAATGATATTCGTTACACGAATTTTCCTAATAAAAAATTCAATTCTGTTTCACACGTTAGACCCCACGCCACAAACGCAGCAGACACTTACCCTTTGCCAACAAAAGACAAATTGACCAAAGCAAGTGAATATACAAAGCATTGTTTTTGGCTTAACAATACTTATGTGAGAGACGAAATATATTTGAAATAGCCAACGCTATTGGTAGCACATTTACATTTTTTAGCCAACACACAAAGCCCGACAAAAAATGCAAAAGAGCTACCAAGCCAACGCACAAGGACACACTCTGCTTCGTAGGACACAGAACAAAATTTGACAGACCGAGAAGAAGGGCGAACGCATAACAGGGGTTTTGCAAAAGCTGGGCTTCAGTGCTAAATTGAACATTTGGAATTCTAATGAACATTGTGCTAAATTTGAACATTTGTGCTTCTAATCCCAGCCTTCGCAAAGCCCCAAAACGTTAGTGGCAAGCTTAACAAACGTCACAGAAATATGAAACAGACATTTTTAATAGTATTAATGACAGTTCTAATTTGGAGCTGTAATTCGGACAAATCGAAAACGACAAATCAGAACAATGAAAATAAACTGGCAGTTGACACAGCGGGATATTCTTTAAAATCTATTGAAGACCTGCACGAAAGGTTGACATTGAAAGACTATGACAAGAGTTTAACCGACTTTATTAACTCAAATCCGAATAAGGTTGACTCTACCCGAAAAGTAGTTTATCTTCTTCCATTTGGTAATATGAAACCTGAAGTTGAAAAGCTAATTCAAGAAGAAGTTGAATATTTAAAAGCGTTTTTACAGTTAGAAGTAAAAGTTTTAGACAGAATTCCTTACGACAGTATTAAAAAAATGACTTCCATTCAGACACGAATGGTTCCAAGTTCAGACTTCGACTATTATTCAAAAATGAAAGGTGGAACACCGACCTTGACAGAACAAATTCAAGCGACTTCGTTTATTGACGAAGTAATGAAGCAAAACAAACCCAAAGACGCAGTTGCAGTTTTAGGAATAACGGAGCACGACATTTACAATCCGAAATACAATTACCTTTTTGGAATTTCAGAATTAAAAGACGGTGTTGGTTTAGTTTCCACATTTAGACTTATTGACTATGGACAAGAGACTAAATACAACATACGAAAAGTGGTTTCAAAGCAAATTGTAAATATGTTCTCCATTCCAAATGTGAAAGACTATAAATGTGTTATGAATTTCCATAACAACATAGACGAACTATATCAAGGAAAATTTGACTTATCACCAAGAGCATTGGAAAAATTAAAGTATGCTATCGGGTTTGACTATTCTACACGCTTTGATGACTTAGCTAAATTTTGGACAAAAGAAAAAGATAAAGAAGAAGCGAAATATTATGAAGAATGTTTGCGAAGAACAAAGAAAGCCAGCCACTAACAGCAGTTTGGCAAAATGGCGGGTTTAGGGCTAAATTCAAGTTCAGTTCTTCGATTGAACTTTTGTGTAAAATTGAACATTTGTGCTTCGATTTCCGCCACTTCGCCAAGCAGCAAACCGTTACCTGCAAGCGTAAAGGACGACACAGCACCATGACAATGACACGGACGACAGTAAAATATAACAGACAACTTGACTTTGACTTTCGAGCAACTTTTTTGCCGACACTACAAGCCAACCCTTCTGTATTTTTTATTTTCCCCACCGCACTTTTTTTAATTCAATTTTTAGCCAACCCACATTGGCACATTGGTTTTTGCCCCGACACTCAATGCCAAAACTTCGGCAAAAACCAAAGAGCCAATTTTGCCGACCCACAGGTGGGAGTTTCGGAAATAAACCGTATTTTTGCAGAGCAATGAAATTTTTAACATTCATATTAGCGACTTTTATTCTGTTCCTTGCAGTTAAGCCGGGAATGGATTTGCTTTCATTGCAGGCAGACACGGCACAAACTTGTTGTAGCGGACAATGCACCCCAAATTCCGACAATGACAATTCACAAGACCAAAATCAAGACAACGATTGTGGCGGAAATGTTTGTAACCCTTTTCAGGTTTGCAGTTCTTGCGTTTTGGTTTGCTTGAATATTCCGTTTGACTACATTCCTAAGCCGACAACTTTCTCATACAAAGGATTTAGTTACCAATCAGTTTTTACTTCTCAATTTGCTCCTGATTTTTGGCAGCCGCCAAAAATTGTTTAACAATCCTTTAGACTTTGCACCGATAACTTCGGAGCAATTATTCTTATCGTTAAACAATATAAAATCAGAAAAAATGAATTTCATAAAATTATTCGTTTTGGCTCTCATCGTATTGACAGCCACAACAAACATTGCGTTTTCGCAAACAACAACTACCAATCAGACAACAGACAGTTTAAAAACTTCAACCGTTAAGGTTAAAGGCATAACCTGTTCAATGGACTTAAAAATGATTTCCGCCAATGTGGAGAAAGTAAAAGGCGTTAACAGTTGCAAAGCAGGAAAACAAGGAACAACTACAACCTTTGAAGTAAAATACAATTCAGCATTGGTAACTGAAAAGGAAATTTTTGCAGCCATTGAAAACACAGGAAGTTGCGAAAATCCTGACGAAAGACCATACAAAATAAAACAGTAAATCATTTGTATTGCAGAGCATTTTCAATGCCCTGCAATACTCTTAAAAATCAAGACAATGAAAAAATACATCTTCATTGTTGGTTTACTGTTTCCATTTGGCATTTCGGCTCAAAATATTTTAGGAAAAGTAACCAACGACAAAAAAGAACCGCTAATAGGTGCAAGTGTTTATTGGCTTGGCACTACCATTGGCGTAGCCACTGGTAGCAAAGGAGAGTTTGAAATTTCCATCAAAGACATTTCAAATAAAAAACTTGTTGCAAGATATCTGGGGCATTCATCAGACACGATTGAAATTACCAATCAAACCTTTGTTGAATTTCATTTACAAGAAACACAAACTCTCGGTGAAGTAGTTGTTCAAGGGCAACGAGACGGAGTAATTATTTCGGACATCAAACCGATTAAGACCGAGCAAATCACACAAACGGAACTTGGGAAAGCTGCCTGTTGCGACTTGGCAGGTTGTTTTGAAACGCAAACCACCGTTCAGCCGCAAACCACCAATGTAATTACTAACTCAAAAGAGCTTCGCATTTTGGGTTTATCGGGTGTTTACAATCAGGTATTGATTGACGGTTTTCCAATGATACAAGGCTTGTCATACACTTATGGCATCAGCAGTATTCCAGGCACATTGGTTGACAATATCTATGTTTCAAAAGGAGCAAACAGCGTATTGCAGGGTTATGAAAGTATCAGCGGACAAATAAATGTGGAAACAAAAGAACCCGACAAAACAGACCGCTTGTTGCTCAATGCTTATATGAATAACTTTTTGGAAAAGCATTTTAACACAAACTATGCTTTTAAACAAGGGAAATGGAGCAACTTAACAGCGTTTCATACGGTGCAACCTGCCAACAAAATTGACCGAGACAATGACAATTTTCTTGATTTGCCTTTGCTTACCCGATATATGATTTCCAACAAATGGAAATACGGAAATGAAAAAGATTGGGGTTGGAACAGCAGAATTGGTTTACGTTTTTTCAACGAACAACGCATTGGCGGACAAACATTTTTCAATCCTGAAAGCGACAAAGGTAGCACCACTGTTTACGGTCAAAGCGTTAATATCAACCAACCTGAAATTTGGACGAAGACAGGTTATCGGATAAATGATAAACACAACATCGTTTTATTCGCTTCGGCTTTCCACCAACAACAAAATTCTTTTTTCGGAACGGTGAAATACAATGCACAGCAAACCAATTTTTACGGAAACATTCAGTATGAACTGAACTACTCTAAACACGATTTGAAAACAGGTATTAGTTACCGTCATTTGAAATTGAATGAAGACATCGCATTTACCGATACTTTTTTACTGCGGACTTATGCAGGTAATTATCAGCGATTAGAAAACATTCCCGGGCTTTTTGCCGAAAATACAATGCGATTTTTCAACAACAAACTTACTTGGATTGCCGGTGTTCGGGGTGACCACCACAACCAATTTGGATTTCAGTTTACACCAAGAACCCTTTTGAAATATGATATTACACCCAAAACAATTGTTCGGGCAAATGTTGGGACGGGTTGGAGAACGGTAAACTTATTTAGCGAAAACATCGGATTGCTTGTTAGTTCAAGAGACATCATTTTTGCCGAGCAGTTACAACCTGAAAAGGCAGTAAACTTTGGTGTTAACCTGACACAAAAATTTGAAACAAAAAACAATAATCTATCGGGTTATTTCAGTGCGGATTTTTACAGAACTGAATTTCAAAATCAAATTTTTCCAGACTACGACACTGACCCAACTAAAGCAATCATTCAAAATTTTACGGGAACAAGTGTCAGCAATGGTTTTCAGGCAGAATTGTATTTGAAAATTTACAGACGCTTTGAACTGAAAACAGGATATAACTTTTTGGATGTTTACAGAAAAATTGGAGAAACAATACAGCTATTGCCATTCAACCCAATGCACAAGGTGCTGACAACTTTCAGCTACAAACCGTTGACAAACAAATTTCATTTTGACGTGAATGTGCATTGGTATGGTGAACAGCGTTTACCCGACACCAAATCTAATCCGTTAGAATTTCAACGACCTGACTTTTCACAACCTTACACAATCGTAAATGCACAGTTTAGTTACAACTTTAAGAAGTTTGAAATGTATGCAGGTTGTGAAAACATTTTTGACTTCCGACAAAAACAACCAATCATAAGTTGGCAAAATCCATTCAGCCCATACTTTGACACATCCTCTGTTTGGGGACCGACACGGGGACGGGAAATTTATGTGGGCGTTAGGTTTAAATTAGAAAAGAAATAGCAATGGTGAACAAAAGTAAATTTCATATCTCAAAAATGGATTGTTCAAGTGAAGAACAATTGATAAAAATGAAATTGGAGCATTTAGACGACATAAAATCTTTGGAATTTGATATACCCAATCGTGAACTTATCGCATATCACAACGGACAAGTTGAACCAATTTTAACATCTTTGGAAAGTTTGAACCTGAATACAAAATTGGTTTCAACCGAACAAAGCGAAATGATTTTAGAAACTGAAGCACACGGGAAAGAAAGAAAAATGCTTTTGACTGTTTTAATCATCAATGTTTCATTTTTCGCTATTGAAATAATTACAGGTTTCATTGCTAATTCAATTGGCTTGGTGGCTGACAGTTTGGATATGTTGGCAGACGGCATTGTTTACGGACTTGCTTTGTTTGCTGTTGGTGGAACTGTTATAAGGAAAAAGAACATCGCTAAATTTGCAGGTTATTTTCAAATCATTCTTGCAATTATCGGATTTACCGAAGTCGTAAGGAGATTTATAGGCATAGAAAAAATTCCCGACTTTCAAACAATGATTATCGTTTCCATTTTTGCTTTGATTGCGAATATAATTTGTTTGTATTTACTACAAAAAGGCAAAAGCAAAGAAGCACATATGCAGGCAAGCATGATTTTCACTTCAAATGATGTAATCATAAACACAGGAGTAATCACCGCAGGGCTTTTAGTGAATTGGTTTAATTCATCCTATCCTGACTTAATCATTGGAGCAATTGTATTTATCATTGTAGCAAGAGGGGCATACCGAATATTACAACTTGCTAAATAGCCAACGCACCTAAGCACACACATTTTGCAGCCGCTCAATTCTACCCACGAACCAAAGCTGCAAAAAGAGTGTGCTTATTTCCATCCCAAGAAAAATTGAATTAAAAAAATTTCCTTCCCTTCTGAAAATAAAAAACACTCGACACGCAAACCCTGACATAGAGAATTACTGACTTAAATCCTTTGACAATAAAGTGTTTCAGAACACGGACGACAGAACGCCAGCAGGTAACAGCGGTTTGGCAAAAGTGGCGGTGCAGTGCTTCGTATGACAGTTTTTCGTAAATTTGAAATGTGTGCTTCGTATGAACATTTGTGGTAAAATCGCCACCTTCGCCAAGCCGCAAAACGTTAGCAGTAATGGTAGGACGACCCAACCGACAAAGATAGAGAATGAAAAAAACGACATTTAAAATATCAAAAATGGACTGCCCATCCGAAGAACAAATGATACGGATGAAACTTGCCGACTTGACAAACATCAACTCTTTGGACTTTGATATTGCAAACAGACAACTGACCGTTTTTCACACAGACAACCACGACCAAATTTTTCAGCGACTTGACAACTTAAAATTTGACACTTCAATTATTGACAGCGTTTCGGTAGACAATTTTACTGCAACAAAAAACAACACTGACCAAGAGAAAAAATTACTTTGGCAAGTTTTAGCCATCAACTTTTTCTTTTTTGCACTTGAAATTACGACAGGTTTTATTTCAAACTCGATGGGACTTGTAGCGGACAGTTTGGATATGCTTGCCGACAGTATTGTTTACGGACTTGCACTTTTTGCAGTCGGTGGGACAATGACCCGAAAAAAAAACATTGCAAAATCGGCAGGTTATTTTCAGTTGACACTTGCCGTTTTCGGTTTCATAGAAGTAGTCAGACGATTTGTTGGTACTGAAACTATTCCAGCATTTCAGACAATGATAATTATTTCAATTTTTGCACTTATTGGTAACGGACTTTGTTTGTATTTACTGCAAAAAAGTAAAAGTAAAGAAGCACATATGCAAGCAAGTATGATTTTCACATCAAATGACGTAATTGTAAATCTTGGAGTAATCGTAGCAGGCGGACTTGTTTACTTGACAAACTCAAAATATCCTGACCTTATCGTTGGGACAATTGTATTTTTCATCGTTGGACAAGGAGCATTTAAAATCTTGAAACTATCGAAATGACGGACGAAAACAGAACCACTACTGCTAACAGCGGTTTTGCAAAAAAGCGGGTTCAGTGGTTAATTGAACATTCTACCTCGCATCAACTTTTGTGGTATATTGACAGTTTTGTGCTCCGAAATCCGCTTCTTCGCAAAGCCGCAAAACGTTAGTGGCAAGGCTACGAAACCTACAATCGACAAGATAACTGACAAGAAACAAATGCCGAAAATTGAACTGAAAACTGAAATTAATTCAACAATTGAAATTTGTTTTGACCTTTCAAGGAGTATTGACTTGCATAAAATTTCGACAGCAAAGACAAACGAAGAAGCAATTGAAGGAACAACTTCGGGATTAATAAATTTGAATGAAACAGTAACTTGGCAAGCGACACATTTTGGGATTAGACAAAAACTGACTTCAAAAATTACGGCTTTTGAAAGACCAAAATATTTTAGAGATGAACAATTAAAAGGTGCATTCAAATCAATTTATCACGAACATATTTTTGAGCAAATTGACAACAAAGTATTAATGACAGACATTTTTGAATTTAAAACACCTTTTGGAATTCTTGGAAATATATTTAACAAACTCATTTTGACAAATCATTTACGTAAACTTCTTATTGACCGAAACATCGTAATAAAAGATTTTGCAGAAACGGATAAATGGAAATTGGTGCTTAATGGAAGATAATATTTACAACCCAATTTATGTAAAAGGACTATTTAACAGAATGAGTAGTTCCTATGAACGAATGAACTATGTAACTTCATTTGGGTTTTCAATTCGTTGGAGAACTCAATTTTTAAAACCATTTAATACACCAGAAAACAAAGCTGAAATTATTGATTTGCTAACAGGAATGGGCGAAACTTGGACTGCAACTAAAAACAAATTACCAAACTCAAATTTGACAGTACTTGACTTTTCCGAAGGAATGTTGAAATATGCTAAACAGAAAAGCAAAACTAAATTCAAAAACGAAATAAATATTTTACAACAAGACGTTTTAAATAATAAATTGCAAAGTAATTATTACGACTTTGTTACTTGTGCTTTTGGACTTAAAACATTTAATGCAGAACAGATAAATATTTTAGCGACTGAAACAAAACGAATATTAAAACCAGGTGGACAATTTTCATTTATTGAAGTTTCAAAACCTGAAAATAAAATTTTGAAGCTATTTTATGGCTTTTATCTTGGACAAGTAATTCCGGTACTTGGAAGACTTTTACTTGGTAACACTGAAGAATATAAAATGCTATGGAAATACACCAACAAATTTGAGAACGCAAAACAAGCAACAGAAATATTTTCAAAAGTAGGACTACAAACAAAATTTAGTTCTTACTTTTATGGTTGTGCGACAGGATTTTACGGAGAAAAAAACTAACAGATAAACAAGCCCAGCCACTAACACGGGTTTGGCAAAATGGGGGCAGAAGTGCTAAATTGAACATTTGTACTTCTATCAACATTAGTGGTTTATTGAACATTTGTGCTTCTAAACCCCCACTTCGCCAATCCCCAAAACGTTATGGGTAATGCTATGAAAGCGACACTAAACATATTGACAGGACTTTTTTTGCTTCTAATAAGTTGCAATAATTCGACAACGGATGATAGGAAAAACTATGTAGAAAGCGAACCAACTTTTTTCGAACTCCGCAATGGAGATTGGTTGACAAATAAATGGATTAGAAAACCTGAAAACCTTTTGACAATTCATGAAACATTTAAAAAAGTAGGATATAACAATATTATTGGACATCTCCTTTCAGAAAATCCTGTAATTATTCAAGACATTTATATAAACAAAAAAGGCTACGACCTAATTGACAGTTTAGTTTTGACTTATAAAATGCGAGACGCTGGAACTAAATATTTCAAAGAATTTTGGACAAGACGAGAGAAAGAACAAAACGATTCAGCAGTTTTCGTTATTCTCAGCGACATTAAATACTCATATAAATCAAAATTGACATCAGCAGCACTTCAACAAAACGCTGACAATTCAAGGTTAAATGACACTTTAAGACAGTTGCTTGAAATTGAATTTCGTTATGACAGTTTAACCAACGAATTAGCTCACCAAGACTTTGAAACATTAAGACGACTTGGCTTTCATCAATCAGCTTATAATTTACTTTTTGAAACTTATAAATATCAAGACCTTAAATGGAACCGTGACAGTTTAGTAAAGACACTAAATCAATCTAACGAATTTTTATACCCATGGTTTCAAGACAACACAAATTGACGACAGGAAGAAGCACTACCCATAACAACACATTTGCAATAGGCGTGCAATTCGTCTCTGTTTGACGGGATTTTTGTGGTTGATTAATTCGTTTCCCTAAGTTACATTTGATTTCAAACGCACGCCCATCGCAAATGTGCAAAACGTTATCGGTCATTCTAAAACAACAGACGAACAAAAAAGAAACAACAAAAATTGACTAACCAACCCCTAAAAATATTACCTTTGTAGAGTGGAAAAAATTGGCTTCATAGAGATTAGAATAACAGGTTCAAAAGGAAATCTTGACCTATCGCCCGACAATTACGACATTCGGGAGATCATCTCTATTCTCGAAAATGCAGAAAATTTGCTTTATCCCGGTGACAAAAGAGACAGACCTAACATTAGTTACAAAATTGAAGAAGGTTCTGTAAAACATATACTTAAAACATCTATTCAATATATCATTGGATTTAATGCAATCATCGGACAAGTTACCCAAGTTGAAAACATTGACTTTCTTGACTTAGGGACAGCAAAAGCATTTGAGAACATTCAAGACATTGCAACAAAACGCAATTATGTTTTTAGCATCAAGACATCACTTGATAACACAAACGAAGTAAGAGTTGATAAAACGACAAGGTATTACAGAACAGAAGCAATTTGGGCGGACGCTGAATTTTATTTTTATGGCAAAGTGACCAATGCGGGGGGCAAAGACAAAGCAAATATTCACGTTTTTACAGAAGAACTTGGAACAGTAAGAATTCAGACACCAATTAGCTTCCTTGAGCAATATGACGAAAACTTACTTTACAAGACATTTGGAATCAGAGCGACAGGTAAACAACATTCAGAGACAGGAGAAATTGACACATCTACATTAAAATTTATTGAGTTGGTTGACTACCAACCAAAATATGATGAGCTATATTTAAAAGCACTTCGGGACAAAGCAAAGAAATCTTGGCTTGGTAGTATAGACCCCGACAAATGGTTAAATGAAATAAGGGGTGGATATGACGCATAAAGCAGTATTACTTGATACAAGTTTCTTTATTCGTTTCTTGAACGATAGTGACCCACTATTTAAAAACGCTGACGGATATTTTCGATATTTCTTACAGAAAGAAATCTCAATGATGATTTCAACTATAAGTATTGCTGAATATTGTGTTGGTGGTGATGTTCACGAACTTCCTTTAAGAAATTTACAAATCGTTCCGTTCAATTTAGACCATTCAAAACGGACAGGAGAGTTTGCAAAAATTGCGTTTAATGCAAAAAGAAATGGCAAAATAGATATTGCCAACAGAAATATCATTCCTAACGACACAAAACTATTTGCTCAAGCCGACTGCGAAAAAGCCATTGAATTTTACCTTTCATCGGACAGCGAGAGTTTAAAAATATACAACTTGCTTAGACAAGAAACAGCACCGAAATTTCAGTTCATTGACCTGAACACACCATACAATGAAACATTCGGACTGCTTGACCTTTGACGAAGAAAGAAGAACGACCGATAACAGCACCTACCCAAAAGTGGCGGTTCAGTGGTTAAATCAAGCTTTGTGCTTCTATCAAAGTTTGTGCTAGGTTGACAGTGAAGTGCTTCGAAATCGCCACCTTCGGGTAGCTGCAAACCGTTAGCGGTCATTGTAGAGCGACACCTAAACTGAGAAAAATATATATAACATTAATGACGAATCGAATAATGAAAAAATATTTCTGGCAAACAAAAGCTTTTACTTTTCTGACAATAGTAATTATTGGGACTTCTTGTAGTGGCCAAATTAGAAAAGACTTGTCCAAAGGAAATGCAAGTGAATTAGAAATAGTATCTGCAAATCAACAAATATTTATAAAAACCCAAAGTACAAATACAGGCGACAATGTAAATAGCAGCATACAAGATAAAGAAGGTAATCTTTGGTTCGGAACCACAGCCGATGGTATTTATAATTATGACGGAAAATTGTTCACACAATTCACAGCGACAAACAGCTTGAATAGCAATACGGTTTGGTGTATTTTAGAAGACAAAAGCGGTAAGATTTGGATAGGCACATCGGATGGCGTTTGTCTTTACAACGATAATAAATTTACTAAAATTCAAATTGCTCAATCAAATGATACGCTAAGTAGTAAATATGATGTATGGAGTATTATACAGGACAAGAGCGGAAAAATATGGTTTGCAACAGGTATTGGAGTATATGTGTATGATGGAAAATCCTTTACTTCGTTTATTGTTACCGAAGAAGCGAAGAATTGCTATTTTAAAATAGAAAAAATTTTAGAAGATAATATTGGTAACTTTTGGTTTGGTGGGCGTTGTAATCCGGGTGTATTCCGTTTCGATGGTAAAACTATAACCCATCTTAAACCAAATGGCGATGATTGGGCTTGGCCCGTTTTACAGGACAAAAAAGGGAATATATGGTTCAGTAGTTGGAAAGGAGCTTACCGATATGATGGCAAATCATACACAAGCTTTACAAAAAAAGATGGCTTATCTGGTGATATGATTGCCCGAATTATAGAAGACAAAAAGGGAAATCTTTGGTTTGGTGATGATGGACTTACTCGTTACGATGGAAAATCTTTCACTTGTTTTACAGAAAAGGATGGGCTATTCAATAAAAGTGTATGGTCAATTTTGGAAGATAATTCTGGAAACTTATGGGTAGGCACGAGAGAAACAGGTTTGTACCTTTATGATGGAAAAACATTTACTAAGTTTTCGGAATAAATATAATCTTGTAACGGACATAGAAGTATAATAAACAAGGATGGACATTAGTTTACTAAAACAACGAACCGCTAACACGGGTTTGGCAAAAGTGGCGGTTCAGTGCTCCGCAGACACATTTGTAGTTAATCAAAGTTTGGTTCTCCGCATCAACATTTGTGGTAAAAATCGCCACCTTCGCAAAGCCCTAAACCGTTAGCTGTAATTTTAGGACGACCTACAAACGACAACATTGACGACAAAAAAGAAAACAAATTCAAGACGAAAATCCAGTAAAGGGTTTGACTTAAAACCATACTTAATTGTAGTTGGACTTTTACTTCTTGCTTTGACAATTTATGTTGGTTTTCGTTTGCAAAGTTCAAGCAGACACTTAATTCCAATAAGTGTAATAGCATTGTTATCAGGTGTGCTTTTTGAAAGCAAACGGCTAACAGAAAAATGGTTGACAGTTTTCTTTACCGGTTTGGGCTCTTTCATCTTTAGCTTCCTGGCATTCCTACCCGGAAAGAAAGAACACATTTACAATTTTGAAAACCATATTGAAATGTGGCCTTACATGTTCATCTTTTTCTTTATCCTTTTTTCAATTGCATTTCATGGCGATAAAATAATTCCAAAGTTGACAGAAGGAATAACATTACTTCAATCTATTGCTGTAATTTATTGGGTAGTTGACTATGGCTTTATTGACACCGACAGTTTGTTTCTAAAATCGTTAATGGTTGTTGGTCTTTTGTTTTCCTTGTTTTCAGTATTTCACGCTTTTACTCACACTATTTTATCAAGGACTAGCAGACTGACTTTGAGTATTTGGAGTTCTATAATTATGTTGCTTTTTGCGGCTGACAACATTTATAGAGTTTACCAAAACGAACAAATAGAAAATACGGCTGACCTAACTCACGGACTTTATATTGGACTTCAATATTTTCTTTTAGGCATTTCCTCTATTTACATTGTTCAAAATTTTCTAATGCTGACAGGCTTTCTTCCAGACAAAAACCGATTTTTTAATTCCGAGTATTATCGTGACATAAAAAAACTAAAAAGCGACCATATCAAAAGGTATTCGGACAGACAAGTAAGTATTTTACATTCGTTGTTTTGTGTTCTTTTCACAGGGACAATTTTCTTTTTAAACTACCACTACCAAATACTTCCAAGACACGTTGCCATTTGGACTGTGTTTGTTGTTTTTCCATTTATTTTAATAACTTACGAATATGCAACAGGAAAGAAAAACTACAGCTAACACACGTTTGGCGCAATGGGGGCTGACTTCGTTAATTGGAAGTTTGTGCTTCTATTGTAAATTCGTGCTGGTTGACAATTTAGTTTTTCAAAATCCCCCACTGCGCCAAGCGTTGGAACGTCAAACTGTCTAAAAACCTCTTTTCCTATTTAAACGATTGATTGTTAATAAAATAGACTGCATTTTAAATGCTATTTTACTGATTATCAGTATATTTAATCCATGAAGTTTATACAAGGAGAAAATCGAAACCAAATGCAGTTCTTTTGCTTGGAAGAGGCTGTTGATGGAGATAATGAAGTTCGTTTAATCGAAATTTTGTTAACACATTGCAGCTTAAAGATTATGACTTTAACGCCAATTTAAGCCTTTCTTTTTCCCTAAATTAATAATTACAAACTCCTAGAACCAAAAATAAAATTGAATCCTAAGGCCTCTAATAATTTACTTTTTAACCTATTTTTGAAACCTAAACAGAGGTTATTAGACGAACTGACGTTAGCGCACATGCAAGTTTGAGGAACCGAAATGATTTATAAATATTACTTAATAATTGCAACTATCTTTCTGACCAGCTCTGCATCATACGGTCAACTTACAGGCGACACGACACATGTATATAAAGAAAAACGATTACATCGCGAGGGAGGAAGTAGATTTTGTCAAACAGAAAAATCCTTAGGTCTTGTCCCAGAAATTCAAGGAATCAAGAATTTTTATTTTGGACTTGGTTTATCACGAGCAAACTTCACGTATGGTGAATGGGGGGGGAATGGTTATGGAACAACTGTATCATTAGAGTACAATCCATTTGACAAAATAATTGCGCCTAAGTTAAATTTATGGGCAACTGGTTATGTTTTATTTCTTGGCGGTAATATTGGTTTAAACGGCATTTATTATATATACAATGACAAGAGCAATTTTGTTTTAAGACCAGAAATTGGATTAGGTTTTATAAAGGTATATTTAAACTATGGTTATAATCTTTTTCTTGACGACAAAATCTCTGGTTTAAATAAACATACATTGACGTTGTCATACTATCACACAATTTACCCAAGGAAAAGTGATAAGTGAATGCACGATGCGCTAACAGCATGCTTGCGCTAACTGCTGGTTCAGTGTAAATTTGAAAGTTCAGTTTTTTCTTTTAAGTTTGTAGTAGGTTTGCAGTTTTTAGCTTCTGTTCCGCAGCCAGCGCAAGCATGCAAACCGTCAAACTGTCTAAAAACCTCTTTTCCTATTTAAACGATTGATTATTAGTAAAATAACCTACAATATCACTTCTATTCTACTGATAATCAGTGTATTTAATCCATGAAGTTTATACAAGGAGAAAATCGAAACCAAATGCAGTTCTTTTGCTTGGAAGAGGCTGTTGATGGAGATAATGAAGTTCGTTTAATCGAAATTTTGTTAATACATTGCAGCTGAAAGATTATGACTTTAACGCCAATTTAAGCCTTTCTTTTTCCCTAAATTAATAATTACAAACTCCTAGAACCAAAAAATAAAATTGAATCCTAAGGCCTCTAATAATTTACTTTTAACCTATTTTTGAAACCTTAACAGAGGTTTTTAGACGAACTGCCGTTAGCTGCTATGCCACGAAACACCTCGTATGAAAAAAACTGAAGACATTCTAAAAAATATTTCTCACAGAACTTGGAGATTGCCAAACGGAAAATGGAGTTATTATCAAGAATGGAATGACGCCTTGTTTTTACATTGGAAAGTAGAAGAAAGCGAATTACAAAAATTGACACCAACAAATCTTACCATTGACAAATTTCAAGGAGAAACTTGGGTTTCAATTGTAGCTTTTACAATGGAAAAAATACGACCAAGAAATTTACCTTCAATTTCATTTATATCAAACTTTGACGAAATAAATGTTAGAACCTATATGACACAAGACAATAAACCAGGTGTATTTTTTCTAAACATTGAAGCACAAAAAGAGATTTCAACATATATTGCAAAACAACTTTCAGGACTTCCATACGAAAAGTCAGAAATGGGACGAGGAGAAAAAGATAACATAAAACATTTCACTTCAAGTAACAAGAACAAAAATTTCAAACTTGAAACGAAATTTGTAGTTGGACAAGAATTGTCAAATAAATCAACACTTGACAAATGGCTGACGGAAAGATATTGCTTGTACTTACAGGCAAACAATGAAACATATAGATACGAAATTCAGCACGAACCTTGGGAAATATTTCAAGTAGAAATTATAGAATTGACAACAGACTATAAATTTGGGAACATAAAACTAAACAGAAAACCTGACCTAATACATTACTCAAAGGGAGTGAATGTAATAGCTTGGGACAAAGAAAAACTAACAAACAAAGGCACAAGCAGCTAACAGGGGTTTGGCAAAATGGGGGTACAGTGCTTTTATGAAGCTTTGTGCTTCGTATCAAGTTCAGTACTGGCAGACAGTTTTGTGCTCCGAAACCCGCCCGAACGCAAAGCCATTAACCGCTAGCAGTAATGGTTGGTGACCGCTACGAACAATAAAAATATACCTTTGAAAAATGGAAGATAACACAAACTGGACACCATCACCTGACGATAATAAACTCGCCTTAACTGATAAAAACCTTATCAACGAATATGAGGCGAAAGGAATTGCTGCTGCTGAACTTTTTGTGTTTGAGTTAGACAGTGAAACAGAGATTTCAACTCAACTACTTTTAGAGATTCACAGCATAGCTTTTTCTGAACTTTACGAATGAGCTGGCTCTTGACGGACAACTTCGGTTACTGTTGGACAACTTACACCTCCAGAACCTTCAAAAGTATTGCAATTGATGTATCAATTCATTGACAATTTAAACTTTAAAATTCGCAATGCAACAACTCAACAAGACCATATTGACTGCTTAACTTATGCTCACTATGAGTTCATTCGCATACATCCATTCAATAATGGCAACGGCAGGACAGGACGAATTCTAATGAACATTGTTGCTTTGAAATTTGGATACAAACCTCTTGAACTATATTTCAGAGAAGGCGACAGCAGGAAAATTTACATTGATTCGATGAAATTGGCTGACAACGGAAACTTTGAGCCTTTAACGACCTTGATTAGTAAAGAATTGACCGCCTTTTAACTCTTGTTCCTTTAGCAATGACAGAACAATCTCTTCAACTTTCGACATTGACACTTGTTGGTTTTCCAACGACATTGTTGAAAACACAGTTTTGGTCAAGACTTGAGCTAAGAAGCCTTTTTCTTTTAGTTGCGGATATTTATCGTAGAATTTCATTGTTTACTACAAATATACAAACTTATGTAGCCAAAGACAATAGGCTAATTAAAATTGATAAATTAGCATTGAACGGACGAGATACCACTACTGGTAACACGGGTTTTGCGCCAGGCGCGTAGACGTGTAAACGTTGAGCGTTGTGCTTCTAATGAACTTTAATTATAAAATGAAACTTTGTGCTCTGAATTGAAAATCAGCGAAGCTAAACCCGCCCGAACGCAAAGCCCTTAAACGCTACCAGACATTTTAAATGAAACGACTTCTTCAATTATTGACTATCTCTATGTTCTTAAGTTCTTACACTCAAGAAAAAGGACTTGAAGGAATTTGGTATGCAGCATACACAATTTCTGATGGGAATCAAAGCCCACTCTCAGAAACTACTTTATTACAGTTTAAGGACAATCAACTTTTCTCAATCAAGATTCGTGATTTTTCGACTGGAGAATTTAACAAAATCAGTATAGACACTAGTGAATATAAATTCTCAAACGGAAAATTGAAATTCAAATCCTACTCTCCAAGAACTGAGCTTACAAAAGACTCTTTGACTCTTGAATTTGAAAATCAAACATTAGTGCTAAGACGAATTCCTGAAAGTTTGAAGAATGTAAAAATCAGTGCTGACTGTTTTCATGGTTCCTACATTATTAAGAGCGAAAACTACCAAGACTCGATTGACTTTGTAAATGACTCCTTACTAATTTATACAGGCGAATACCACCAAAACTTTCCGATAAAGAAATGGCAAATTATTGAGTATGAAGACTTAAAGTTTCTTAATATTTATGGTGATCTGCAACCAATTACGATTGTAAAGTCCTGTAATTCAAATGGTATCCAATTAGTGTATCCATCAATTCAAGTAATAAATATTAGGCTGACACCTACAATAGGAGAAATTGCCAAAGAGCAGTTGATTGGTGAATGGACAGAAATCGAAAACTCTTATCCAAGTCAACCTCCACCACCCAATTTGAAATATGAAGACCTACTCTATTCTGTAAATATTAAAAGAGATTCTATTGAGATTGGTAAATTCAAACGCACCAAGACATATAAATGGAATTTAACCTCAGACGGAAAAAGAATTTACTTCATTGACAGGCTTTTTGAAAATGAAGGTTCATGGAAACTTTTGAATTTATCGGAAACAATAATGACAGTCAGAATAAGCAGTCATTCAGGAGCAAAGGAAGAATTAGTAAAATTTGAAAGAAAGAAAAACGGCAGGTAAAACGAGTTTGGCTGCAATGGGGGTTTTAGTGCTAAATTAAAACCTTTTCGTACTTTAGTACAACCTGCTGGCAATAAAGTATGGTAATCCTAAATCCCAAACTACGCAAGGCAATAAAACGCTAACTTCCATTATACATAAACCTTATGAACAAAATTACTACCGTATTACTTTTATTTGCGACAATTAGCAGTTATGGTAAAATCAAAACAGGCGAAAAGGTACCTCACTATGTCTTTAAAGACATACTAAATGGAGACAAAAAGCAATTTGATATTAGTATTCAAGGAAAACCCCTCATATTAGAATTTTGGGCTACTTGGTGTATTCCTTGTATACCAGCAATGAAAGAATTAGAAATTTATCAAAGCAAATTTGGGAATAAGTTAGAAATTTTAACAATTTCAACAGACAAAAGAAGTAATCTATTACGTTATATTCACAATACCAATACTAGCCTAAAAATAGCCCATGACAGCATTCATGTAGACGTATTTAATTACCATACCGTACCGCACACTATTCTTATTGATAAAAATGGCATTATAAAAGCTATTACCACACCCAATCAGCTTACTGAGAAAATCATTGCAGATTTCGTAGCAGGAAAAGAAATTGAAATAATAAAAAAACAGCAGAGCCAAACAAATTTAGGATTGTTTAAAGAATATAAAAATCAGTATTATCAATATACATTAACCGATGAAAATAAAAAATTAGAGTGGAAGAATGAGATAAAACGAAACCAAAATAACGAGCCCATTTCATTAGAATTTAATAACGTTTCAATATACAGGTTACTCACAGACATTTATGAACTTACAACAGCTGCAAGGTTAGATGTAAATAAAGATTCTATTAGCAAAAATAAATATTGCTTTAAACTACAGCAATCTGCAAATTATAGTAAAAATATACTTGATAATGCCAAAGAAATTCTCAATGAAAATAGTGGTTTTAAGGCTCGTTTAATAGAAAAGACCATAGACTCTTTATATACTTTGCAAGTGATAGACAGTACAATGCTTCCTACTATCTCTTTGAATACAAAATTTAGTAAAGAAGGTGGGGGTAGTTATTTTAAAGGGTTAAAAATCACATCTACCGATTTGATAATGTATTTGGAGGATGTAACTTATCTTCCAGTAAAAGACAAAACAGGGATTAATTTTGTTTTTGATATGGAACTAAATTGGAGTCTTGAGAATCCAAAAACACTAAATGAGGAGTTAAAAAAGTATGGTTTAAAACTAATGAAATCTGGCGTTCCTGAAAAAATTGTGCTATTAGAAATAAAATAACAACAGGTAAAACGCGTTTGGCAAAATGGCGGCTTCAGTGCTAAATTCAAGTTTAGTTCTTCGACTGAACTTTTGTGCTTAACTGAACATTTGTGCTTCGATTTTCAATACTTCGGGTAGCTTAAAAGTTAAAAATAATGCTAAAAAAAATAATAGAACAAAATCAATAACAATTGACCTAAACAGCAAACATTATGGCAAAAAGAAAAATATTATTGATAATTTTAATTATCCTAAATTCAGTCGTTCTAATGGGACAAATTTATCCCGAAGGAGCTCCCCCATTTGCAAGAATTGTAAACATAATTTTCCTTGTTTCTAGTTTGGTATTTTTTATTGGAATGACAAGACAAAAACTTACTTAGACACAAGCCCGAAGCGCTAACACTGGTTTTGCGTCATGCTGTGTACGTGCAAACTTGACCCAAAAAAGCTTTCAGGATTGTGCTTCTTTTTTAAGTTCGGTACCAATTAAAATTGTAATCGAAAATCAGGTTCTTCGCTAAGCGTCACTAATGTTATCGGGTATTTTATGAAAGACAAAAAAATAAAATCTTTTACAGAAAAAAATGACTTGTGGGAACGAACAAAGTCAAGCGGACTTTCTTGTCTAAAAAATTACATTGACGAAGGTGCTGCTAAAGAACTCGGATACATTAAAGGATTGACTGCGGATAAATTTATTTTCATTAAAAAGGACCAGCAACTAATTTCATTTAATCAAAAAGATCTAAGTTTTGTTCTGCGAACAACATTTGCTTTAGAAACGAATTAGCTGACAACAAAAAAATACTCGGACACTATTCGCTTGACGTGGATAACAACGGGGAATTCATAGACGATTGGCTAATCCTCAGATAAAAACGAACTACTAACACTGGTTTTGCGTCATGCTGTGAACGTGCAAACTTGACCCAAAAAAGCTTTCAGGATTGTGCTTTTTTTCAATTGTGGTATTAATTGACATTGTGCTCCAAAATCCGCTTCTTCGCCAAACAGTTAGCAGTAATTTTACAGACGAACTACAAAAACAATGGATAGGAAAGAAATTTGGATAAAAGTGGGATACGAAATTTTTGCGCTCTCGGGAAAGAGTGGACTCAAAATAGAACCACTTGCCAAAAAAGTAGGAAAAAGTAAATCATCTTTTTATCACCATTTCGCAGACATTGAATTGTTTACAGATATTTTATTAAAGTATCACATTAAACAATCAAAAATTATGGCGAAAAAAGAGAAACAAGCTGAAAATATAGACCCTGAACTAATTAATATTCTTGTTGAACACAAGACTGACTTACTTTTTAACAGACAATTGAGAATTAACCAAAATGTAGAATCTTATTCATTGACGCTGGAACAATCAAACAAATTTGTTGGTGATGCTTTTATAAATGTGTGGATAAAGGATTTAGGGTTACAACTTTCTCAAAAACAAATTGAAGGTATTTTTACATTAGCACTTGAAAATTTCTTTCTTCAAATCAATGCAGAGACGCTAACTTATAATTGGCTATCCAATTATTTTAAATCGTTGAAAAAAATTGCAAGTAACTTCGTCTGATATTGTACGGTAGCGATTAAAATGCATCAAACCATGACTTTACTTTTGTGACTGTATTATAACAATAAAAAAATATGATGACACAAAAATTTCACAAGTTTTGGCTGAAAATTACAGCTATTGTAATTGGTTCTTTTGGGCCCATTTTCTTTTTAGGCACTATGCTTTCTACTTCTGAACCAGCAAGATGGACACTTGACTTATTGAGTTTACCTCTTGATGGAGTTCAAAATTATGACGAACCTACAACAAGGTTTTTATCTGCCTTAACAGGTGGTTTTCTATTTGGTTGGGGAGTTATGGTTTGGTTTTTATCAATTTGGGTGTACGACAAAGCACCAGAACAAGTTAGGAAAGCGGTTTTAGTTGGACTTTTGTCTTGGTTTGTATTAGATAGTTCAGGTTCTATTGAATCAGGGAATACGTCAAATGCAATAATTAATATATTAGTTTTATTTATTGCAGTAGGGCCATTGTGGAGACCTGCAAAAAGTTAACAAGAAACTGCCAAAAAACTTCCATTAATATTAGTATAGCAAAAGTGGGGGGTAAGTGCAAAATTGCGCAATCCTCCTTTCTATTAGCATTTGTGCTAAATTTGAATTTTTTAATTTTAAACCCAAACTTCGCTAATCCCTAGGCTGTTGGCAGCAATTATTAAATGAAAACAATAAAATACTCATTAATCTGTTTGACCTTGTTAGGATACAATTTGTCCTCTGAGAAAACAGGTGATAATATTGACACCAATATTGGGAAGGTTGATATAACTAAATACATAAAAACACCCAATAATTGTTTTGGTTTTTGGGTTAATGAAGAATATTTAAAAGCCCTTCAAAAAACTAATTCAACTAAAAAAGCAAGCGAAATGGGCGTAGATGATTTTTATAAAATATCCGCTAACAGTTCAGTAATGAGACTTAATTTACATGAAGGCGGAGCGGACAATATCCTCTTAATGACAACTAATTCAACTGGTCAAATATTTAGTTCTGATACATTAGAAGCATATTTTAAAGTAGAATTTAAAGACAATTATTTGATTGTTGAAAGCAGAAAATACCTAAAAGCTCCAACGACTAAAAATGGATTGGTGGAACTAGTTAATAGAATAATGTTTTCGGGAGAATATTTAATTAATGATAAAACTATTCAGTTTCAAGAAAGTGGAAAAATTACAGGACTAGACAGTATTATTCACTATGAAGCAAATCTTGACTATATTGATGCAGGAATGCAATACGACAAAATTTACCTTCAATTCAATAGCGAAAAAGAACCAAGAACCTATTTATATCAGTTAGTTGCTGATACCTTAGTAATTTACAATATAGATTGCTTGACTTTGGATGAAGAATATGACTACTGTTTAGAAGTTAAAAAAGGAACAGAATTTATGAGATTAAACAAAAAAGCCAGCCCATAACAGCAACTACCCAAAAGTGGCGGTTCAGTGGTTAAATCGAGCTTTGTGCTTCTATTCAAGTTCAGTGCTGGTTGACAGTTTTGTGCTTCGAATTGAAAATCAGCGAAGCTAAATTCAACAAAACGCCAATTCATAAAACCTTATCAATCATCATAAATAATACTATCCAAAGTTATAGGAAATTTTAAAAATACAACTATACATTAAAGAATGGAACGATATGAATACTTTAAACTTTTTCACGACCTTGACAAGGCTGACTATGTTTTATTGACAAAAAACTTAAAAACAAAAAGCTTTAAAAAGGGTGACTTTATAACAGTTGCAGGACAAATACAACAAGAACTTTATTTTGTAAAAAGCGGTGTTCAAATGGCATATCTAGATACTGATGAAAAGAGACACGTTTTGGCCTTTGCATATTCACCAAAAATTTGCGCAATTGCCGAGTCTTTTTTGTTTCAAGTCCCTTCAAAATACTTTCTGATATGTCTTACAGATAGCGAATTTGACTACATCACTTTTGAAGAACTTCAAAAATTATTTGACCAATCACAGCAAATTGAACGACTTTTTAGGCGAATGACTGAAGTTGTTTTAACAAATGTTATTAATAGACACATTGAACTTCTCAGTTTGTCGATTGAAGAGCGCTACAAAGCATTTTGTAAGCACAGTCCTCATCTACTTCAACTTGTACCACACAAGTACATTGCGTCTTACTTGGGAATTAACCCAACAAATTTTAGCAAATTGTTTAACACTGTAAAAATATAATGTTGGTATAAACAAACATTATATTTCTGAACATTTAAGATTTTTGCAGTAAATACTTTAAGTATTGTAAACTTAATGTTTAGGTTTTGATTTTTTTTCAAACAAGGATTTAAGTAACAATCTAGAACAATAAGAAATTAGAAATGAAAATTTACTGTAAATCAAATTTTAAAGAAGAAACGACTGACCGAAATTATTTTGAAAATTGGGCATCACAATTACAATTATATAACGGCAGACAATATGAGCGATATGAAATTATTACTTCACTTGGTAAAACACACATTTGGGGACTTAACACAAATGATGAGCAGTTAGAAACACTTGTTATTTTTCCAGGAGCAAGAACAACATCATTAATTTGGGACTTTGACAAAGGTCTTGACAACTTGAATCATAAAATGAAAATTTTTATGGTGGAAACTAACGGGCTACCTAATTTAAGTGATGGCTCAACTCCAGACATTAAATCCTTGGACTATGGTCTTTGGGCAACCGAAGTTTTTAAAAAACTCAATATTGAAAAAGCATTTGTTGCGGGAGCTTCATTTGGCGGACTTATTTGTATGAAACTGGGAATAGTAAAACCAGAATTAATAAAAGCAGCCTTTTTACTAAATCCCGGTTGCTTACAACCCTTTTCTTTAACACTTAAAAATCTATACTACAATATTCTGCCTATAATTAAACCAAATGAAAAAAACGTTTTAAAATTTCTTGACAAAGCAGTTTTTTCAAAACCAAATCATAAGTTATCCGACTTTTCAGAAAAAATGCTTGTTGACTATGAAGTTTTTGCGATTAGCCGTTACAAGGACAAGACACAAAAACCTTACTATATGGACAAACAACTTGAAGACGTAAAAGCTGAAACATATTTGCTTGTTGGAGACAAAGACCTTTTATTTCCTTACCAAAAATCAATTGATAATGCACAAAGACAAATTAAGACTTTGAAGGAAATAAAAATTTACAGTAACGTAGGACACGGAATTGAAACATACAACAAAGCGATAAACTATATTGGTGAGAAAATAAATAACTACCGCTAACAGCCTTTTGCCGCAATGGGGAATGAAATAGTTAAATCAAGTTTTGTGCTTCTAGCAAAGTTTCTGCTTGGTAAAAGCGAAGCGATCCGAAATCCCAAACTACGGCAAACGAAAAACATTATACACAATTTATGAAAACACTGCAAATACTTCTTCTGTTTTTTACAATAGGAAACACTAACCCATGTTTCTCGCAGGACTCGCTTGCTAAAAAAGGATTAATCTCTGACGCTGAAAATTATAGAAATACAATATTATTAAAACATATAAATCCATTTACTAAGATAAGTAAAGAGCAGTTTAATCAAAAAATTGACTCCTTAATTTCTATTGTTCCCTATATAAACAAGCACAAATTTACCATTGAATTGTTTAAAATAAACTCGCTGATAGAGGATGAACACACTATTTTATTCCCTGACAATGAATTGGAATTACCATTAAAATTTGAACTATTTGATGATGGTATGACAATAATTGCTTCAGACAGTTTAAACAAAAAGTACTTATTGCATAGGATTTTATCAATTAATAATAATAATTGGAGTAAAATAGACTCTCTTTTTAAATCAATTATAAAAAAAGATAATCAGTCATACTTTAAATTTTTTGAAACCTATTATTTCAACAATTCTGAATTACTTAAAGGATTAGGTATAATAAATGATTTTTCTGAAATCCCGTTTCAACTTTTGTCACCTATTGGGGACACGATAAATGTAACTATTTCTTCAAATTACAAATCAGAAAATAAAAATTGGAAATATGCTCAACAATTTAAAAAACTTATAGCCCATTCCAAAAACAGCAATTATTGGTTCCATTATAATGAAAAAAGCAATACACTTTATTTCAATTATCAACGTTGTTATGAAGACGAAAAAGAATTATTTAAAACATTTAATAAAAGAATTTTTAAAATAATAAAAGATGTTAGGCCTGCCAAAATAATTTTGGATTTAAGATTTAATGGTGGTGGAAATTCTAGTTTATTAAAACCATTTATTGAAAATATTAAAAGAAGTGAATTAAATACAAAAGACCGTTTTTTTGTGATAATAGGAAGAAAAGTAATGTCTTCATCCTTGATGAATGTAATTGAGTTAAAGAATAAAACCAATGCAACATTTGTGGGAGAGCAAACAGGAGGAAATATAAATCATTTTGGAGAGTTGAAATCGTTTGAACTTTTAAATTCAAAGATAAGTGTCACCTATTCAACAAAATATTGGGAAAATTGGAAAAATCATAGTGGTGCTTTTAAACCAGATATTGAAACATCAAACACATTTTCAGACTTTTTAAATTCTTATGACAAATCAATTGAAATTATATTCCAAAAATAATATTTACTTATTACATGGGTTTTGTGTCAGTCGGAGTAACGTGTAAAATTCGAGATTAGTGATTAAAATAAACTTTACTAATAAATTGAAACTTTATGCCCCGAAAAATTCTAGAACCTAAACCCCAAACCGTGAATGACAATTTAAAATAGCAACCCAAAAATGATAGAGAACATAAAGATATTAGACACCAAAGTTCTTTCTGACAATTGGTATATACTGAGAAAAATAACCTATGAGTACACTAAAAAAGACGGAACTAAGTTGACTCAAAGCAGAGAGGCCTACGACAGAGGAAATGGTGCGACAATTTTACTTTACAACAAAGAACAAAAAACTATCGTACTTACAAGGCAATTTCGACTTCCTACATTTGTAAATGGAAACGAAAATGGAATGTTAATTGAGGCTTGTGCAGGACTTTTAGATAAAGATAATGCGGAAGTTTGCATAAAACGAGAAACTGAGGAAGAAACGGGCTATAAAATTACAGATGTGCGAAAAATTTTTGAAGCCTACATGTCACCAGGTTCAGTAACAGAGATTTTATACTTCTTCATTGCAGAGTACTCAAAAGAAATGAAAGTAAGTGAAGGTGGAGGTGTAGAACACGAAGAAGAAAATATAGAAGTTTTAGAGTTTGATATTGAAAAGGCAATGAAAATGATAGAAAGTGGAGAAATAAAAGACGGTAAAACAATAATGTTACTTCAATACATAAAACTTAAAAACATACTTTAAAATTTATGATGATTCTTATTGCAGGTCCATATCGAGGTGGAACAAATGACGACCCAATTTTGATAAAGAAAAATTTAGACAAACTTGAATCCGTAGCTTTACCATTATTTCGCAAAGGACATATTCCTATTATTGGAGAATGGGTTGCTTTACCTTTAATGCACTTAGCAGGTTCAAAAGAAATTGGCGACAGTATTTGGGATGAAATACAATATCCTGTTGCACATCGACTTCTTGAAAAGTGTGACGCAGTTCTCCGCCTTGAAGGAGCATCAAAAGGTGCAGATAATGACGTAAAAATCGCAAGAGAAAGAGGACTAAAAATTTATTACAGCTTGGACGAAATTCCAGATTTGACAAAAAAATAAACCGCCACCACTAACATCAGTTTGGTTATATGGCAAAAAATTGCTTTTATGAAACATCTGTGCAATATTCAACAGTAGTAATTCTATTGAACTTTTGTGCTACAAAGTCGCAACATCGCAAAGCCAAAAACCATTAGCTGCAACCTAAGACAGTGACACACATAAATAATAGTTCAAAATGAAAAAAGTAATTTTATTCGGTTCTACAGGAAATCTGGGAAAAGAAATTGCCAAGGAATTAATCAAGCAAGGCTATGACCTAACCATTGTAGTCAGAAATGAGGTAAAAGCTAAATCTTTGGCTGACATTACATCAAAATATATTATTGCTGACGTATGCAATAAAGCAAAACTTGAACACATTTTCGACAATCAAGAAATCGTTATATCGGCATTAGGTAAAAGTGTATCTCCTAAAGACAAAAGTAAACCAACATTTAGAGAGGTTGACTACTATGCAAATTCAAACATACTTAACCAAGCGACAAAAGCAGGAATTAAAAAGTTCATTTATGTATCTGCATTTCATTCTGAAAAGTATTTGAATTTAGAATATTTTAAAGTGCATCATGACTTTTCTGAACTTCTTAAAAAATCAGGACTTGACTATTCGATTATTAAGCCTCCTGCAATTTTCAGTGCATTCATCGATATGATAGATATGGCTAAAAAAGGACAGCTTGTGAACATTGGCAAAGGCGACAAAAAAACAAATCCGATTTATGAGGGCGACCTTGCTAAAATAACTGTTGAAGCTATTAATATACAAAACAGTATTTTTGAAGCTGGTGGCAAAACTATCTATACAAGAAAGCAACTAAATGAAATCGTCCAAAACGAAGTTGACAGTAAAAAAAATATTAGGACAGTTCCACTTGGACTGATCAAAGTAATATTACCAATTATAAAATTATTTAGCAAAAACACATTTGACAAGTTTGCCTTTTTTATTGAAGTAATGCAACACGACACCATCGCACCACAAGTTGGGATAAAGACTTTTGAAGACTATGTTAAACAGAAAGTAAATGGACAAGAGAAAAAAGGTAGCAGCTAACAGCACCTACCCAAAAGGCGGGGTTTAAATTCGCTGATTTTAAATTCGTGTTCCAAAGACTTTTTGTGGTTACACGAACTTTAGTACTTTTAATAAACGTTTGTGACAAGAGTCTCGCCAATTGGACAGTTACAAACCATTGCGCCTCATGCTATTAGCAATCGCCAAAAGAATAGATGTACAAAATGTTTTATGAGATTTAAGAAACACAGAGGCTGAAATTGCAGCTGATTTTTATACATTTGAAAAACACTTGAAATGAAAGACTACAGAGAAATAATAAAAATTAACCCTAATGTAAGATTTGGAAAACCTTGCGTTAGAAACACTAGAATTTCTGTGTATGATGTATTAAGTTGGTTAGCTTCCCGAATGACAATTCAAGAAATTTTAGAAGACTATCCCGAATTGACAGAAGAAGATATTCAGGCTTGCTTGGCTTATGCGGCAGACAAAGAACATAGAATTAGAGTAGCCTAATGAAACTGCTGTTTGACCAGAACATATCTTTCAGGCTAGTAAAAATGATTTCAGATATTTTCCCTGAAGCAAAACAAATAAGAGAACTCGGCTTAGAAAATTTTACAGATAGACAGATTTGGAATTTTGCAAAGGAAAACGAATACACTATAATAAGCTTTGACTCAGACTTTTTTGACCTTTCCAATCTATTTGGCATTCCACCGAAAATTATTTGGTTAAGAACAGGTAACAGAAAAACTTATGATCTCGCCAAATTAATATTATCTAGAAGTGAATTAATAATAGAGTTTCTGACAAATCATGATTATAAAGAACTTGCTTGTTTAGAAATAAACGAATAATAAAAAAATTAAACCCAAATAATAACACAAAAACAGCAGCCCAACCTTTCCTAAATAGATAAATCTATTAAATCTAAAACAATAGCATTTATTGCTAAGTGTTTTAACCCTGAGCAATTGAAAATAATCATTTATAATCACAAAATAAGATAAATCAAAAATTAATTTCACCTTTTGATTTTTGTAATAAATTGGGTTAATTTGATTGATGTAAAAAACAAAAAAACATTTGATTATATAAAATAAATGGATGAAGGTTTTACCTACTAATTGAGTTAGTGAATAATTAAAGAGTTTAGATAAAGGTAAAATTATGGAAGCAAATGAAAACATTTTACTTAATTTACATTTGTTAGAGCATTTTTGGTAAATGTAAATTGAATACCAAAAAGAAGACATTATTCATTCTTGACTTAAACAATCTATGAAAAATATAAAAAGTATTATAATCCTGTTGATCGTTTTTCATTTCTATTCAACTATTGGACTTTGCCAATCAAATAAAATTGTGATAAGATTTATTGGAAATTGTGGTTTGCATATTACGGATGGCATTACACATATTTACACCGACTTTCCTTATAAATCGGGTGCTCATCAATACTCAACGTATCAAAAATCAGAATTAGACAGCCTTAAAGAAAACGCCTATTTTATCTTCACGCACAAACATAGTGACCATTATTACAAAGGTAAAATGAAGCAAATTTTAAAGAAAAAACATGGCAATAAATATGGTAAATGGAATCTTAGTGAATTAGAAAATTTGAGCAATACAATTCCTGATTTTGAAATAAAAGCCTACAAAACCAAACATGTATTTTCTTTTGCCCACTATTCCTTCTTAATTACATGGCATGGTAAGAAAATTTATTTATCGGGCGACACAGAACACCCTGAAACCATTGTAACGATGAACAACTTGGATTGGGCATTCATACCAGCGTGGCTAATTAAAAACATTGTAGAAGCAGGCAAGGATATTGATACTAAAAAGTTAGGTATTTATCACATTGGCCCTAAAGACCATGTGAATATTACTGGTGAAAGGGTACTAATGTTGAATGAACAAGGTAAAATAATTACGATTCCTTACTAGTATTAATAATTCACAAAAATTAAATTACAGTAAATTTTAAATTATTAATGAACATTGCTTTAGACCATGAAAAAAATCACCCTCATTTGCTGCCTATTAGTCGCCTTATTTACGAGTTGTAAAATCTTTAAAGCGAATAAGCTTGCAAGTGGCGGAAGTGTTGGGCAAGATCAGTTTTTAACTGAGATTCCCTTTGAAATGAAAATGGGTTTGATTATTTTAAAGGTTGAGATTGCTGGTCAGGTATATAATTTTCTTTTGGATAGTGGAGCGCCTAATATTATATCAACTGAGCTTGCTCAGCAATTAAAACTTTCCAATCTAATTGGCACAAAAGCAACTGATGGCGGGGGAAAGCAAAACAGCCTAAGTATGGTTTCAATAGATACAATTTCAATTGAAAAAATTAATTTTTTAAATACAGCAGCCATTATTAGTCCTTTGAACCTCTCCAAAGAACTTTCATGCTTAAAAGTTGATGGACTCATTGGCTCAAATTTGATGCGCAATGCGGTATGGAAAATCGATTTTAAGCGCAATATAATTACCATAAGCAACGATCTTAATTCCTTGAAAGTTCCTGCTGAAGCTGCTAAAATTCCATTCACAGTTGATAGAATGGGCTTGCCCTATACTGATGTGAAAATAAATAACTTAACTATTAAAGACGTTTTGTTTGATTTGGGTTCAAATGGACATTTTAATTTATCAGATAAAGCAATTGAAAATCTATTACTAAAAAGCCCATCTCTGCCCAAATTGAATAGTTATGGGAGCTCATTGTCGGGAGCTTTCGGAAGTACTAAAAATGATAGTACCTTATTTTTGAAAGTTCCCAACTTTTCAATGGGCGATGTGCTGCTTGAAAATTTAATCATGCGTGAAGGATACTCTTCATTGATAGGAATGGAATTTTTCAAGAATTATACAGTCATTTTTGACTGGTCGTCAAAGCAATTAATCTTATTGAATGAAAAACCATATCAAAACGCTGACTATTTTTCATTTGGTTTTGTTTGTAACAAAAGCGAAAATGAACTAATTGTTACTGCACTGTTTGAAAATTCACCAGCTACTGAAGCGGCTATTCAATTAGGTGATCAAATACTTTTTATTAACGGAGTGAACTATGAGAATTTCTCAGATAATCGCTATTGTGAGTGGTTGATTAACAATCCAATGACAGATAAACAAGAAATCGAAATTACGCTTAAAAGAAAGGATAAGGTTTCGACTATCGTTTTACAAAGAGAAAACTTATTTAAATAAAATAGCAAATTTTAAAATTTAAGCAAGCTCCTACCCTACCAGCGTTTGCAAAAGATTTACTATTTAAAAAATTAAACTTATGAACTACCAAAACAAAAAATTTAGACCCATTAGCAATACTGAAAACGGAGAAACTTCAAACGAAACCCTATTTCATTACAAACAAATCGGAAATATTCTTACTTCCGAATATTCAGGAGGAAAGATTAAATATGGACACCTAATCGGTTTGGTTGATGATATTGGAAATATTGAAATGCGCTATCACCAAGTAAATGAAAATAATGAATTAATGACCGGAATTTGCAAATCAACACCTGAAATTCTTGAAAATGGAAAAATTCGCCTTCACGAAAATTGGGAATGGACCTCAGGAGATCTATCAAAAGGACAATCAATAATAGAAGAAGTAGGATCTTAGATATAATTCAACCAATAAAATTTAAGCTTTTGTGTTAATCATTTAAAAATTGAAAATGCGATGGTCAATTATAAAAAATATTTTGACATAGAAATTTTTGAAGGAAAAATTTCAAAACATGCATATCCTTGGCATTTTCATAATTGTTATACACTAATTGTTGTAAAAGAAGGGGCTAATAAATACGAGTTTCAAAATAATAGTTTACAGGTGGATGCATGTCAAGCATTAATTATTGAACCCTTTCAAATTCATAGAAATACAATCTCATCGACAACTTTTTACAAAGCACTTTTTATACCAATTGACTATTTTGAAGAAGCAAGTCGACATCAAATTAAAACGGTAAAGTTTACACAACCAACTGAAATTAATAAAATAAATACTTTAATAAATAAAATTGAGCTGATTGATAGCGAAAATGAATTAAAAGAACTGGTTGTAAAATCCTTTGAGATGTTGTACCAATTAACTATCAAAAAAAATGATGATAAAAAGTCGTTATTAATTTCACCTAAAATAGATTACGATTTAACAATAAATGAACTTGCTGAAAAAGCTCATTTGAGCAAATATCATTTTCAAAGAAAATTCAAAAAAAATAATGGCTTAACTATTGGACAATTAAAACAACAAGAAAAAACAATTATTGCAAAAACACTTTTAGAAAATGGCAAGCCTTCAACAGCTGTAGCTCATGAATTAGGCTTTTTTGACCAAAGTCATTTTATAAAATACTTCAAAAAAATGTGGGCTACTACGCCTAAGAAATTTAAATAAGCGCATTTTTTTACTATTTTTTTATTCCATTCGTTTAGAATTTTGAAGAAAAAAATTATGGAACACAAATACAAACTAAGCGCTGTATGGACGGGAAACAAAGGTGACGGAACCAAAAATGTAAGAACTTACGACCGCAGTCACACCGTTAGCATTGAAGGAAAACCAGATTTGTTTCTTACAACCGACAATCCTGCTGTTGGCGATAAATCAAAATTAAATCCTGAAGATTTATTGGTATCAGCCATTTCATCTTGCCACATGCTTTCTTACTTATACCTGTGTTCAATGGAAGGAATAGTGGTTACAGCATACCATGATAATGCTACGGGAATAATGATTGAAAAAGAAAGCGGTGGTGGAAGTTTCAAAGAAGTTACACTGAATCCAACTGTTTTTTTAGCGCATGAAAATAAGATTGAGAAAGCCATCGAATTACATCACAAAGCCCATGAAATATGTTACATAGCCAATTCGGTAAATTTTGAAGTGAAATGTAATCCTATTTGCAAAATAGATTTAGGAACAACATGAAAATAGCTATCGCACAAACAAAATCTATAAAGAGAGATATTTCTGCCAATATTGAAACACACCAACGATTAATTGAGCTTTCATTAAGCTTAAAGGCCGATGCAATTTTTTTTCCTGAACTTTCGATCACTGGCTACGAACCTGAGCTTGCTAAAGAATTAGCTACCACACAAAATGATAATCGCTTGGATGTTTTTCAACAAATAAGTGACAAAAACAATATCATAATCGGGATTGGGTTACCAACTATTGCTGCTACTAAAATTCGAATTAGTATGGTCATTTTTGAACCCAAAAAACAAAGAAAAACGTATTCAAAACAGCAGTTACATTCAGATGAATTTCCCTATTTTGAGAATGGTACTGAACAAGTAATAATCAATTTAGAAAATACATCGATTGCACCAGCCATTTGTTATGAAAGTTTGCAGCCTGAACATGCTGAAAAGGCTCACAAAATGGGTGCTAACCTTTATTTAGCCAGTGTAGCAAAACCAGCCAAGGGAGTAGAAAAAGCCTATGAGCACTTTCCTACGATTGCAAAACAATTTTCAATGCCAGTTTTAATGGTTAATTGTGTTGGTTTTTGCGATAATTTTTTAAGTGTTGGTAAAAGTGCTGTGTGGACTAAAAAAGGGGAATTAATTGCTCAATTGGACGATAAATCAGAAGGAATTTTGATTTTCGACACAGAAACAGAAATTGCTTGAGAAAAATTATAAAATTAATTAGATGGATATCGAAAAATTAAAATTTCCGATTGGGAAATTTGTCAAACCTACAACAATTACGAATGACATTTTAGCCACGTGGATTGCTGATATTTCTGCATTTCCAAAAAGACTTTCAGACGAAGTTTTAAACTTGACGGATGAGCAACTTGATACCCAATATAGACCTGATGGCTGGACAATTAGACAAGTTGTACATCATTGTGCCGACAGCCATATGAATAGTTTAACTCGCTTAAAACTCAGCTTAACGGAAGACCTGCCTACAATAAAACCTTATTTTGAGGAACGCTGGGCTGAATTGTTTGACGCTAAAAATATGCCTATCCAATCTTCACTAAAAATGTTGGAAGGAATACACGAAAGGTGGACGGTTTTACTCAATCATTTAACTACTGATCAATTGAAAAGAATGTTCATTCATCCAGAACATGGAAAGACGTTCAGCGTTGAAGAGAATATTGGTGTATATGCTTGGCATTGTAACCATCATCTTGCGCACATAACTGAAACAAAAAAAAGACAAAACTGGAAGTAATTCAAAATTTATAAAGTATATAAAATGTGTTTATAACTTAATTTTTTTGTCATAATCCAACATAAAAGTAAAACCGAATAAGCTGTAAAATGATAGCAATTAGAAAAGCAACAATAAATGATTTGAATAGGGTTGTTGAATTATTTGACAGATACAGAGTTTTTTACAAAAAGGGATCAGATAAACAAAAAGCTGAAGAATTTTTGTCTCAAAGAATTAAAATAAATGATTCTAAAATTTTTATTGCTGAAGCTGACAACAATAATTTGGTAGGATTTATACAGTCATATCCGCTTTTTTCTTCTACAAGAATGCAACGAATTTGGCTATTAAACGACCTGTTTGTAGATATGGAATACAGAGGAAAAGGAATCGCTAAACAATTGATTGATAAAGCAAAAAATCATTGCATACAAACAAATGCTTGCGGGCTTATTTTAGAAACTGAAAAAAAGAATGTAATAGGAAATGAGCTTTATCCAAAAGTTGGATTTTCATTAGATGAAGAGCATAACTATTATACTTGGGACAATAATTTTATCAATAAAAAATGCTAGAACTTAAACCATATTGTGAAAACTGCAGTAAACATTTACCAAACAATTCCAATGAAGCTATGATTTGTAGCTATGAATGTACATTTTGTAGCGAATGTGTTGAGCATATTTTAAAAAATGTTTGTCCCAATTGTGGTGGTGGTTTTGAGAAAAGACCGAAACGACAAAATTCTCAATTAAATTGAAATATGATTGAAGAAGCAATAAACAAACTGAATTTCTTAATTGAAAAAGTACCATTTATGTTGGCACAAATCAGTGAAGAGAAAATATCGGAAAAACCTGCGTTAGATAAATGGAGCAAAAAGGAAATTTTAGGACATTTAATAGATAGCGCAACGCACAACCATCAAAGGTTTGTACGTGGTCAATTTGAGCATCATCCTGAAATAAGTTATGACCAAAATCAATGGAATAAATACAATTTCTATCAGCAAATTGACAGGAATCAGATTATTTCTTTTTGGACGATTTACAACCGACAAATAGTTGAAATAATGAAACGAATTCCAAATGAAAATTTGAAAAAACAAATTAAAGTTGGCGAAAATTTATTGACCCTAGAATATTTAATTGATGATTATGTTGATCATTTAGAGCATCATTTAAAACAAATAATTGATTAATAAAGAAATAAAACACTTTTATTGACCCCTAATTAAATTTAAAAAACTCCAAACAACAATAGCTGTATAATAAAAATATAGTCGAATTATTTAGGATAAATCAACAATAAAAGCTTTTAAAAATAAATTGCAAAGCATAACTAAAAATATTTTGATTAAAAAAAAGCTATGCTAATTTTGAGCTTAAAAATCGTTTACACTTAAAAATAATAGATTAGAAAATGAAAAAACTAATAGCTTTTATTACCCTTTTGACCATTGTATGCTCAATCTCTTATGGTCAAACATCAACTGATTCAATCACAATTAAAAAAATATTTGGCGGTTATCAGTTTTTTCAAGGTGAAAAAAGATTAAACCTCAATCAACTTGTAAAGATGATGGAACCTAATGAAAAAGCTTATCAGCAAATTAAATCAGCACAAACAGACAATACATTAGCAAACATTTTTGGAATTGCAGGAGGATTTATGGTTGGATGGCCGTTAGGATCCGCTTTAGGAGGCGGAGAACCCAATTGGACCATGGCTGGAGTTGGAGCAGGATTGATAGTTATTTCTATTCCAATAACCAAAAGTTTCAATAAAAAAGCAAAACAAGCTGTCCAAACCTATAATGCAAAGTGGCAATCTACTTCATTTTGTGATGAGAACGAATTAAAATTATCCTTCAATAGGAATGGTGTTGGACTCATGTTAAATTTTTAAAGCCAAGAAAGTTTATTCCAATAGTCATGAATGAATAATTTTAAAACACCTAAATCAAATTTTGTTTCTGTTGATTTCTTGACTCCTTCCCTACTCCAATTTTTGTTTTTAAATGCCAAACTATCTTAACTCAAATTAAAAAGAGATACAAAAAATCCCTAAAAAGTATACAATAACCTTGAATTTGTATTAACATAAACAGCATCAATCTGCTCACATTTGCGGTATCAATTTAATTTTCAAAATATGAAAAAAATAATTTTAATTACTGGTGCAAGTTCAGGAATGGGAAAAGAAACCGCTAAAAACCTCATTCAACAAGGGCATACTGTTTATGCCGTTGCCAGACGTATTGACCAAATGCAAGACCTTCAATCTTTAGGTGGGCACCCTATTCAAATGGATGTTACAAAAGAACAAGATATTCAAAATGTGGTTGACACCATTATTAATAAAGAAGGTAAAATTGATGTACTTTGGAACAATGCAGGTTATGGACTTTATGGAGCAGTTGAAGATGTACCAGTTGAAGAAGCCAGAAAACAGTTTGAAGTAAATCTATTTGGTTTAGCAGCTATAACTCAAAAAGTATTGCCATACATGCGTAATGCCAAAGCTGGTACTATTATCAATACCTCATCAATGGGAGGTAAAATGTACACACCCATGGGCGCATGGTATCATGCAAGCAAACATGCCTTAGAAGGCTTTAGTGATTGTTTAAGATTAGAACTTCAACCTTTTGGGATTAATGTGGTAGTTTTGGAACCAGGCATTATTGTTACTGAGTTTGGTGATGTTATGCTTAAAAATATTAGTAAATTCTCCTCAAAAGGTGCTTATTCATCGCTTACCAACAAACTTATTGCGGCCACTCAAAAAATGTATGACAAAGGACAAGGTTCTAAAACTAGCGTTATTTCCAAAACTATTTCAGGCATTGTAAATGATGTGAAGCCTAAAACAAGATACAGAGTAGGTTTGTGGGCAAAACCTATGGTTTGGTTAAGAATTTACCTAGGCGACAAATTATTTGATAAAATTGTAATGAGCCAAGTTTAATATGAACCCAATAATTCAATTACATCATATTTCAGATATCAACAACTTTGTTAAAAGTAAAACCAATCACCCATTGGTAGCCGTTGTTGATTTTAGTAAAGTGGACGAATATATAGCTGATGGCACCAGAATAAGTGCCGATTTTTATTCAATAATGTTCAAAAATTATTGTGCCAATAAATTACGTTATGGCAGACAAGCCTTCGATTTTCAAGAAGGAAGTTTAATTTGTATTGCACCCAAACAGGTGCTTGCCATGGACAATGAAATTGAAAAAAAAGATAACATGATGGGGTGGGGATTATTTTTTCATCCCGATTTGCTGCGCGGCACTTCTTTGGCTAACAAAATGAACGATTATACTTTTTTTTCTTACGAAACTTCAGAAGCATTGCATTTATCGGAAAAGGAAAAACAAACTTTATACGACTGTGTGCTTAAAATTGAAACCGAATTACAAGAAAACATTGACAGTCATAGTCAAAACTTAATTGTAACCAATATTGAACTTTTACTAAACTATTGTTTGCGTTATTATGGACGACAATTTATTACCCGCAAAAACAGCCATTCAAATACTGTTTCTCAAGTTGAACAATTATTAAAAAATTACTTCAGGTCTGAACAATTAAAAATGAAAGGTTTACCAACAGTAAAGTATTTGGCTGATAGTGTTCATTTATCAGCCAGCTATTTGAGTGACTTGCTCAAAAAAGAAACCGGGCTAAATGCGCAAGACCATATTCATTATCAGCTTATAGAAGAGGCGAAAAATATATTAATGAACTCTAACAGCAGTGTTAGTGAAATTGCCTATAGTTTGGGCTTTGAATATCCTCAATATTTTAGCAAACTTTTTAAACAAAAAACTGGACAAACACCTATCGAATACAGAAATTTAAATTGAAGAAAAAGAGGCATTAGGAAACTGAAAGCCTCATCTCCAAAAAAATCCTTTTTTTATGCTTTAGAAATGAAAACTGCATGAATGCCTTAGAAGTTTTATTCTAAATTCCGAAACTTAACTGTAGTATTGCGCAAACCGACCTTGTGCATCATTTTAAAGAAAATCCTAATGAAAATATTTAGCATTCTAATTATTTATATTTTAACTATTTACAATGCTTTAGCTCAAACAAACATTCAAAAAGTCAAGGTTATTCTTTTAGGAACTTTCCACTATGGTGCTACGACAGATAAAGGTAAAACACCTTTTCCAGATCTTTTTACCATTAAAAGACAAAATGAATTGGATGGAATGGCACAAAAACTAGCAGAATATGGCGTCAATAAATTCTTTTTAGAAACTCCTACAAAAAACCAAAACAAACAAGATTCACTCTTTATAAAATATAAAAACAATAGTTTAACAGATACAATAGTTTTAAGAGATGAGCAAATTCAAATTGCTTTTAGAACTTCCTTAATTAATAATGCAAAACTTATAGCCTCTGATTGCAGACAAGAACTTCCCTATGAAATGATGGAAGAATATGAAAAAGCTCATCAAAACGACTCATTAAATACTTATCCATTTTTTGATGTTAAATATCCTTTTACCACGAAACAAAAAAAATTAAATGAACTCAGTTTAATGCAATATTATATTCAACTGAACAATGTTTACAACAGACAAGCCCACATGTTTGACTATATTCATTATGCACTAGGTTATGGAAAAGATACAAATTATATTGGCGAATCATTCGCTTTATCATGGTACGATAGAAATTTAAAAATATTTACTAATATTATTCGCAACATTGATGTGAAGACAGATAAAATTATTGTGGTTTTATATGGAAGTTCGCACACATCATTAATCAGACATTTTTTTGAAGATCATCCTTATTTTGAAATTATAGAATTAGATAAAATATTTAATTAAATGAATGTAAACTGTAAAAATTGCAACAATTCTTTTACAGGAATTTTTTGCAATCAATGCGGACAAAAAGCCAGTGTATCTGAATTGGCTTTAAAGGATGTTATATTCGAATCTTGGCACGCAATAACAAATACTGACAGCGGAATTTTAAGACTAGTTAAAGATTTGTTTGTTAGCCCTAAAAGTGTTTATCTAAACTATTTTTCAGGACAAAGAAAAAAATATTTCAGTCCAGTTACATTCTTTTTACTAACAGTAGGTATTTTATTGTTTTTAATGGTAAAAGTATATGATTTTGAAGATTATAAATTTAGAACATTCAACGAATTTGGAAGATTCTCTTTGCTTGAAACTAAATTCAAAACACTGCTTCTTTTACCTTTTGAGATTTTTTTTACTTGGATTTTTTTTCGAAAACATTATAATTTGGGGAAAAATATCGTTTTTTGGCTTTATGTTAATGGTTTTTTATTAACCGTAAATATTATTTTAATTCCATTTTATTTTCCGTTTATTGCTTACAAGTCTTTAATTGACGATTTCGTTCAAATACTGCAATACATTATTTTACTCACCCACCTTATTCTTGTTTTTGGAAATGGAAAATGGAAAAATATTGTTTTATTATTTTTAATTACAAACCTCATTATCATAAGCGATTACGCACTAACTGGTTATTTGCTTTTCGAAAACAAGCTTTTTATTCAAACTGGAGCAGAAAATATTTTTGATTTAATTTTGAAAGCCTATCATTTGTAAAATTAAATAACTCTTTACATCCAATCTTATTGATTTTTAGGCATTAAAAATGCCTAAGCGCTTCTGAAAAAATTAATATTATTTCTAAAAGTTAAAAGGCGCCATAATTTAAACTTTCGTAAAGAACAGCCGTTCCATATCGTCATTGCCAACACACGGTTTTTCGTTTATTCGAAAATTTCTGTTCTTTCAAAACCTTCTCAACTTTTTAACTTTCAACTATTTCTCATTGTTCTTTTCCTTGATGAAAAGAACCAAAAATCAAGACGATATAAAAGCGCTTCGCAATAATTGCACACTAGCTCCATCGCGTGCCAAGGCTATTATTGCCCTGCTTTGCTCGCACATAGCTGCCGCTCCATATCGTCATTGCCAACACACGGTTTTTCTTTTAATCTGTTAATTATTTTCCCTTCTGAAACCTTCAAATTATCGAAAATCCAAATCTCAATACTCATATCTTATACCTCAATACTACTTTTCTTCCTCATCCCAGCGGGATGACCTGTTTATAGAAAAATAAATTCCGTCCATTTTTCACGACCCCAGAGTGGGTCGAAGAATGTCATTTTTAATTTTAAATGGCAAATTGCAGATTACAAATTTTTAAATCTTGATGATTTCAGTTCTTTCAAAACCATAAAACTTCCAAATTTTTTTCATGGTACATGGTACAATTTTCATAGTACAATAACTTTCCAAACCTTCTAAACTTTTTAACCTTCTAAACTTTTAACTAATGACCTTCCCATTCTAATAAACCCAATTTAAAATATTACATTAAAAATAATTTCTTTTTAAGAAAACCAATAGACATTACCTCTTTGTATTTTTAATTGTAAAATAATATTTTACTTTCGTTATAACCTTAATAACCTAAACCTATGATAAATTTCCAAAAAATGGCTAGCAATAGGATTCAAATGCTTAAGAATCCTTCTCTAATCAAGAGCTTTGTTAGAATGCTTCCTAGATTTTAGATTGGTATTACAAATTTTAATTATTAATCAAACATGGGGAATTTTTGGGTCAATCTATAACTACAGTGCAATTAATTATCAAATGTGTTAAAAAAATGAAAACAAAACTATTTAATCAATGGACGGAGCATATATAGCACTAAGAGGATATAAATTTCAGTTCGACAGGACTATATTGGAAATATTCAACAATCCGACTAAGTCTATAGAAATTGAACAACTCCAAGACTATGGCTTTGACGACTACTTGATTCAAGTAAAATACCATAATACGGACTACACTACTCCACAACAAAAGCAAAAAATAAAAAAGCCTTTAGTTCAACTCTTTGACCAATATCTAAAAAACAAGACAAATAAGTTTATCCTTTTTATTTATCTAAAAGGGATTTCACCATCAAAAAAAACATTAACTGTTACTGAACTAGATTCAATACTTGGAAAGATTAAAAGATTCACTGCATCCGAAAGAGCGGACTTTATTAATCGTTTCACTTTAATTCATGCAGACGATTTTGAAAATCAATACAAAGAAGTAATTCAAAAAATTAAATTCGCATATTCAAAAACAGACGAAGAAGCCGAAATATACTATTCAATAATTTCAAGTCACTTATTGGATATTGTTACGAACAATCCACCTTCTGTAAATTCAAAAAGAAAAACATCAAAAAGTGAAATTGACAAAATAATATCAAATGGTAAAAGGCTAATCTTTAAATCTGCCTACATTGAAATAGTTGCAAAAGAAAAACAATTAAAACACCTAAATAAATTGTTTTTTAAAACCTCGCTAAATACAGAACCCCTAGAAAGGATATTTATAATTGAAGTTAAGCCTACAGATGAAGTTAAGCTATTGAAGGAGTTAGTTCTTTTACTAAAAAACAAATGGAGCAAAAACAAATCAAAGGCTATTCCCGATACTGATAGGTTTGTTCCTTTTATATACTTCAACGGTATACAAGAAAGTGATTTGGTGAAACTAAAAACCGAATTGCAAAATGATGGCTATGTGATTAAAGATGGATACGACTTTATGAATGCAAATTTCAACATCAATAGCATAAATATACGACCAACATTCACTAACAAATTGTTTTTTAAATTTATAAATAAGTATCAAGACCTTGAAGAGATATTGAATAACCTAATTAGAACAGGTGAAGTCTATCAATTTTACATTGATAACCCAGCTACCATTTTGTTCACTGGGAAACATATTGAAATAGAAATCAAAGAAATTGAAGATATTAAAAACATAATCTAATGGCAGAAACAAATGCAAATGGAGAGGTAATCGCTGTCCTACCAAACAAAGTAAAAATTAAAGTTGATGACTTAAATGCTTTTAGAGGTGCGGAACAACTAAAGGTCGGCTCTTACATTCAGATAGCTGACAATGAAAACTCCTCAATTAAGCTAATTGCAATTATTGAGAGTTTTCTTATTGAAGTTACTGACAGCGGAGATAGAAAGTATTTAATTGAAGCAAACCCACTTGGAACAATCGAAGATGGGCACTTTAGGCGTGGAGGAGATTCTATTGCATTGCCTCCTAAAGAAGCAACCAAGGCATCAACTGAAGATATTAGAGCGATATATTCAAGCGGAAGTAAAGAGAGTAAATACGAAAGGTTTTGTTTTGCAGAATTGGCTCAATCCCCTAAAGACAGAATTGAAGTTCCAGTAAATGGTAATAAATTTTTCAATAAGCATTTTGCAATTGTTGGCTCAACAGGTTCAGGTAAATCTCATACGACAGCAAAGGTTTTACAAAATGCAACCATGGAAAGAAAATCAGACTTTACAGGACTGAATAATTCACACATTGTAATATTTGATATTCATTCCGAATATGCTACCGCATTTCCAGAAGCAAATATTATTAACATTGATGATTTAGTTCTTCCTTATTGGTTATTAAATGCAGATGAACTTGAGGAACTTTTTTTGGAGTCGGGCGACAACAATAATTACAATCAATCTTCTTTACTTAGAAATCTAATAACTGAAAATAAAATCTTAAAAAATCCTGAAGAAACTAAAGTATATTTTGATAGTCCATTGAAATTCGATATTGATGAAATATTGAATTGTCTTCAAAATCTTCGCAAGGAAACAAAACATAGTGAGGACGACCTAAACATTCAATTTAATGATGGTGCAGTTACATTTGATTCGGAAGCAAAAAAAATCCAACACTATTTTACAAAGGTTTATACTTTTTCCTCCCCTCGCAGAGAAAGCAAAGACAGAGGACACGGAATTTCAAAAGGACCATATTGTGATGGCTCAATTGATAAATTCGTGTCAAGATTAAATACTAAAATCAACTCCCCAAGGCTTAGACAATTTTTATTCGGAAACAAAAGCAAAGGCATTTCATTTGAAGAAACTTTAAGGCAATTTTTAGGTTATGACTACAAACCTGACACAAGAAAAAACGCAAAATCAAATGTTACAATTATCGACCTAAGCGGTGTTCCATTCGAAGTTTTGAGTATTACTGTTTCATTGATTTCTCGTTTACTATTCGACTATTCATATTATTATAAAAAGCAAAATGGCGACAATGATATGCCTCTCTTATTAGTTTATGAAGAAGCCCACAAGTATGTTCCTAAAAGCGACCTTGCAAGATTTAAGTCTTCACGATCTTCAATAGAAAGAATTGCAAAAGAAGGTAGAAAATATGGAATTTCCTTAGCTATAATAAGCCAACGACCAAGTGAATTATCTGAAACTATATTTTCTCAATGCAATAACTTTATAGCAATGAGGCTAACAAATCCAGACGACCAAAATTATGTAAAACGTTTGTTGCCTGACACACTTGGTTCTGTGACAGACATTCTTCCATCGTTGCAATCAGGCGAAGCGTTGTTAATTGGAGAGGCAACTGTAATGCCCTCAATTGTAAAAATTGACAGGTGTGAACACGAACCATCTTCAAATGACATTCCATATCTTGAAAAGTGGAAAAACGAATGGTATGACAAGGTGGACTTCAAAACCATAACGACAAAATGGACGACATAAAAAAAGAACTATTCTCTTTATAGTTAAATTGATAAGAATTTTAAATTATGAGTGCATTAAAACCAGAGGAAATAAAATACATAGGAGAACGAATAAAAAAAACTATTACATATATTGAAAATAGTCATATTCAATGGATAATGAGACATGAATATGATTTAGATACAGAAGAAGAATATCCAGGTTGGACTGAAGAATGGATAAGGGTTCGAATTAGAGATTTGTTTCACTTAATACTAGCTTATTTAGAGGCAAAGGGTATGATACATTTTTTAGAATACTTTAAAATAAAATTTCATTCCATAATTGAAGATGATGCCGCAATTTTAAAATATGAAATCACCCATCCTGAAGGTGAGCCTGAATTAATTATTATTAATCAATTCAAACAATTTTTGGATCCATTCAATTTTTTTGACTATCAACAAATTCGAGAAGATGAGACCTTAAAACTTATATCTATCTTAAAGAACACAGACTTTATATTAAAAAACTGTAATATTGAAATTAATAATGAAACTGATATAAATAAACAGATGAGATGGGTTTTAAGGCTATATTATTCATCATGCAGAGAACTTAACAAAGCATCTTTTATTCAAGAATTTAAATCATATATTCCTGATATTTTAATTCCAGAATTGAAAACAGCAATTGAGTATAAATATGTAAAAGATAAAGCTGATAATTTAGATGACTTTATTGACCAAATTCGAGCCGATGCATCTAATTATATAGATGATTACAGATATGAAACATTTATTGCTGTAATATATATTGAAAATACTTCGTTTGCAACTCCTGAAAATATTGAAGTTGCCTAGAGAATAAAAAAATTTCCTAATAATTGGCAACTAGTAGTAGTAAATGGATCTCCAACAAATAATAAAAACAGAAAAGTAAAAAGAAATTAACCAAAAAATTTTCAGTGTCAGCCAATAGCAAATAATAAAAATTGTTTGTTTATAAAACTGAAAACTAAAAATAGCATCATAATGGAAATTTCATACTCTGCTTCTATTACCGACTTAATTCAATCCCTTGGTGTTCTCCTCGGTGTTCCAACGGCTATTTGGGGTATATTTAAGCTTTTTAGAAAGGATAAAGAAAAGGAGCTTCAAATAAATGCTATGCAGGATATTGCGAAAAGCCAAAATTTAGCTATTGAAAAAATGAAAGAGCAAATTGCTGAGCTTGCGAAGCAAACAGCCCAATTTGAATATCAATCAGAGTTATTTAAAGAGTCAAATGAATTGCTAAAAGGCCAAATTGAAATTCAAACTCGTGCATTAGTTTTTAATAAAGAGAATGAAATTTTAAAGTTAGAGTCGGAAGAAAAAAAAAGAAAACGGGATATTAAACCATTTTTTAAACGAGATGGTTGGATAGGAGAGGTTACTTCATTAAATATGCCATTAATTAATATGGGTGGTAGAGCCTTTTTTATCGGAATTGAAGAAATTAATATTGAAAATATTAGTATCGATATAAATTCTAAACTTAAGATTATAGTCGAGAAAAAAGGTATTTATAATTTTCTAGCATACCGACAAGGTGCTTTTGATATTCGTAGTTTATTTTTTGATGTAAATTTAATTTTTGAAGATGAAGATGGTAACAAATACAAACAAAATTTAAAAGGAATTGGAATAAACGCGATAATCGGAAATCCAATTGAATTTTTAGACCCTGCAATTTAAATATAGAAAAATGTTCAAATACGCACCTATAGACTCTTTCACATTGAGAAATCTACAAAATAGTCAGATTTATTTCAATAACCCTTTGAACTTTAATGATCCTTTTGATACTTCGCATCCAGTAGAGGTTAATGAAATAAGTAATAAAATTTTTGTTCAAATGTATTGTAAATACAGTAACTTAAATTTTAGTGAAAAACACTTGAATGAAATTTTGAATAAAACTATCTCAAAAAATGATTTTTATGATTTTTGTTTTGAGCATTTAGATTATATTCTTAATCTTGAAAATTCATCAGAAGTCTTTAGCTTTAAAAGTAAAGATGAAATACTTGGAGATCTTAGAAATTTAGAAGAAACACATTTCTCTTTACTTGAAATTATTTATCAAATTTTTGTGGGCATTAAGTTTAAGTGGCATCCTCAAATTCAAAAATCAATCAAATTAATTCGAGAAGAAAACTTATCTAAATTAGGTGTCTGTTGCTTTTCTAAGAATAATAGAAACCTTTTAATGTGGGCACATTATGCTGACAGTCATAAAGGAATTTGCTTAGAATTTGATTCTAAGGTTGAACCATTTTCAAAAGCTAAAAATGTTAACTATCAATCCAAAATTCAAAATATAGATTTAGATTTATATTTTGAAAACAGTAAAAAATATAATTTACTCAAAAAATTACTTCTAATTAAATCAGTAGATTGGAAATATGAAAAAGAAATGAGAATTTTTAGTAAAGATTCAAACATAAGTTACAATTATAATCCAGGGTTATTAAAAGCTATTTATTTTGGTTTAAAAGCTAATCGAAGTGATATTGAAATAATATGTTCAATAGTAAAATATAAAAACAATGATGTAAAGTTTTATCAAATGAAAAAACTCGAAAAAACATTTGGAATTGAGCCAATTCAACTTGATTAAACTACACCAATAGAAATTAAGTCATATTTAATAAATAAAATTTCTAATTTATTTGGGGATCAGTTTTTACACTAGATGATTTAAAGAAAAAAATTGCCGTTAATTCAACTGTTAAAAATTTAGATGTTTATTTTGATAATTTATTGAAAAATAATGACATTTTGAAGATTGATGAAAAGTTTATATTAAATGATAAAAACTAGTTCATTGATTTTGTCAAAATCTAATTAATCATATCCTAACCTCAAATCTTATAGACCTTGATTTCACTTAAAGCTTCCATTAAGCAAGATTAAAAAGGATTTAAAATCAGTTTCATAAAGCACTATTTAAGTTGACTCAATTAATTCATAACTTTATTTCTCTAAAACCTCAAAAAACCATCAATGTGGCGGTTCATTTCTAGTTTCACGCTTTCTTTGTAGCCATTGATATCGTTAAAATAATCTTCCACTTTCGAAATGGGTAATTTGTTGCTGTAAACTTCCATTTTTAGGTAATGAAACAAAGTAACCAAATGGTCTAAACCTCTCAAATTACCTGCTCTACCGCTTGCTACGCCAATTAAAGCAATTCTTTTTTCTTTCCAATCGCGCGGGTGAACGGCATCAATAAACAATTTCAAAATTCCGGGCATGCCACCATTGTATTCAGGCAAAATGAAAACAATTTTATCAACACTTCTAATGTATTGTTGGGTAATTGCATTCAAACCATTGTTTTCAAAATCATACATCCTGTGAATTTGGAAGTCTTCAGGCATGTCGGTTAAAGAAAATAATTGATGCGCTATTTTTTTTTCTGACAGTAAATCACAGTAATCGTTCGCTATTTTTAAAGTCTTACTTCCCTTCCTGTTGGTGCCTGATATTATTGTAATCATTTATGAGCTTTTTATTAACAAAATTTGTTTAAAATTTAAAATCTAAGAAGACGAATAAAGCCTAGGTTAATGCCTATTTTTACCAAAATCTTAAAGCAAAGAAACGTAAAGATTTAATTTAAGTTTAGAAAGCTATCATTAATTATGGGAAAAATTATCGCAATTGCCAATCAAAAAGGAGGAGTAGGTAAAACTACTACAGCCATAAATTTAGCTGCCAGTTTAGCTGTTTTGGAATACAAAACTTTGATTGTTGACGCTGATCCGCAGGCAAACGCAACCAGTGGTGTTGGTTTCGACCCAAAAAATATCAAAACCGGAATTTATGAATGTATCATCAATCAAATAGATCCGAAAGATATTATTCTAAACACCCAAACGCCTTATTTAGATTTATTGCCCGCTCACATTGATTTGGTAGGTGCAGAAATTGAAATGATTAATTTGCCCAACCGCGAAAAAGTGATGCGCCAGGCATTAAGCAAAATAAAAGATGCTTACGATTTTATAATAATTGATTGTTCGCCTTCCTTAGGTTTAATTACTGTCAATTCATTAACCGCTTCCGATTCGGTTATTGTGCCTGTGCAATGCGAATATTTTGCTTTAGAAGGTTTAGGAAAATTATTAAATACTATTAAAATAGTGCAGCATCGTTTAAATCCTGATTTGGTTATTGAAGGCATTTTGTTAACGATGTACGATTCGCGTTTACGCCTTTCAAATCAAGTGGTTGAAGAGGTTAAAACACATTTTCAAGACATGGTTTTTGATACCATAATTCAAAGAAATGTGAAACTAAGCGAAGCACCAAGTTTTGGACAAACCATAATTATGCACGATGCCAGCAGCAAAGGTGCTGTAAACTATTTAAATTTGGCCCGCGAAATATTGCAAAAAAACGAAATGACCAATATTAGCGAAGCCGATAAAATTATTGATATAGCTGATGAACTTGAATAAAAAATCAGGATTAGGACGTGGTTTAAGCGCATTGCTCGAAAGCAACGATACAGATATTACAGCCAGCAACAAAAGCGAAGCAGTAACTGTAAACTCCATTGCATTTGTTGAAATAGCCAAAATTGAAACCAATCCTTTTCAACCCCGCACCCATTTTGAACAACAAGCTTTAGAAGAATTAGCACTTTCTATTAAAGAACATGGTGTTATTCAGCCTATTACGGTTAGAAAATTAGGTTACGATAAATATCAGCTGATTTCTGGTGAAAGACGTTTCAGAGCCACACAATTAGCCGGATTAGACAGTATTCCTGCTTTTGTGCGCATTGCCAACGATGAAGCCATGCTCGAAATGGCCATTATTGAAAATATTCATCGCCAAAATTTAAATGCCATAGAAATTGCTTTAAGTTACCAACGTTTGATTGACGATTGCAATTTGACACATGAAGAATTGAGTCAAAAAATGAGCAAACAAAGAAGCACAGTTTCTAACTATTTGCGTTTGTTAAAACTTCCGGCTGATATTCAAATTGCCATTCGCGATGAAAAAATTACCATGGGTCATGCTCGCGCTTTGGTTAACATTGAAAACGAAATGGAGCAATTAAATTTGTTTAAAGAAATAATTAAACAAGGTTGGTCGGTTCGTCAGGCAGAAGAAAATGCACAAAAAATTAAATCCGATAAAAAAGATGCTGATAAACAAAAATCAGCCGAACCACTTTCATTCGAACATGAGAGATTTTCTAAAGGATTAAATAATCTTTTGAAAACCAGTGTCGATTTAAAAGTGAATCCAAAAGGAAACGGAAAAATTATCATCAATTTTAAATCTGAAAAAGAGCTTAAAAGAATTGCAGAACTTTTTAATATATAGTTTCAAGGCTGCCAAAGCATTTCAATCGAAGCTATTCCTTACCGGAATAGCTTTGCTGTTTTGTGTATGCCTAAAAGCGCAAGAAAATGGAAAGCTTACGCCAAAAGATTCTATTCCTGTTATAAAAGACGCTGCTGTTGATACCAATTCGGTGGTAAAAAAGAAAAAAACGAAAAATCCCAAAATTGCTTCCCTCCTATCAGCCGTTGTTCCAAGCGCAGGTCAAATTTACAATGGCAGCTATTGGAAAGCGCCAGTTATTTATGCTTTAGCGGGAGGTTTAATTTATATTTATAACCAAAACAATACAGAATACAAACACTATAAATCGGCTTTATTTGCCAAAGCTGATGGCGATCCAAGCACAACAGACATTTATCCGAATTACCCTGAATCAACTTTGCTTTCATTAACCGAAGAATATCAGCGTCAAAAAGATTTTGCCATAGCAGGAATGGTTGTTTTGTATGCTTTAAACATTGTAGATGCGGCTGTTGATGCGCATTTATATAGTTTTGATGTTAGCGATGATTTAAGTATGAATTTAAAATTAAAACCTTTACACATTCAAACCTCTTTGGCGCAAATAAACACGGCCGGACTAACCCTTTCTTTAAAATTCAACAAATGAAAATTGGTTTAATAGGATATGGAAAAATGGGAAAAGCAATTGAAGAAATAGCTTTAACCCGTGGACATGAAATAGTTTTTAAAATTACCGATGAAAACAAAAATGAATTAGTTGATTTAATCAGCAAAGCCGATGTAGCCATTGAATTTACCAGTCCTGAATCGGCTATTGATAATTTGAAAATTGCCATGAATGCCAATGTGCCAGTTGTTTGTGGTTCAACAGGTTGGGCAGCTCAATTACCAGTTATGATTGACTATGCCAAACAAAAAAATGCAGCTTTTATTTATGCTTCTAATTTTAGTTTAGGTGTGAATATATTTTTTAAGCTCAATAAAATTTTGGCTTCCATTATGCATAATTTCAAAGAATATTCGGTTGAAATGGAAGAAATTCATCACACGCAAAAAAAAGATGCGCCAAGCGGCACTGCCATTACATTAGCGGAAGATTTAATTTCTAATTATGAAAGTTTAACAGAATGGTGTTTAACAGAAGAGAAAAAAACGGAATATTCGTTACCAATAACCGCCAAAAGATTGGAAAACGTAACCGGAACACATATTGTTGAATACAAATCAGCCATTGATTCAATCAGTATAAAACACGAAGCTTTTAATAGAAGCGGATTTGCTTTAGGTGCTTTGCTTGCCGCGGAATGGTTGCCCGGAAAAAAAGGTTTTTTCACAATGTCAGATGTTTTAAATTTAAAATAAAATGCTCTCTACAGGATTTGTTGTTACTTACATTATTCTATCGTTTATTGGCGCTCATGTAGCGCTTTATCGTTTTTTTCAATTAAGAGGTTTGCCCGGTTGGCAGGCGCTAATTCCATTTACTTCTATTTGGAAAGCCATTGAAATGGTAAAAGCCCCAAAATGGTGGATTGCAGTTTACTACATTCCATTTTTTGGTGTAATTGTTTTGTTTGGTTTAATCATCGAGTTTTTAAAATGTTTTAATTATTTACGTTTTTACCAACATATTTTGAGCATACTTCTTATGCCTTTTTATTTGCCTTATTTGGCATTTGACAAAAACATTAAATGGATTGGAAAAGAAGAAGCCAAAAAGTACAAAAAATCAACCCTTCGCGAATGGGCCGATGCTTTGGCTTTTGCAGTAGTAGCGGCAACTTTAATAAGAACATTTTTTATCGAAGCCTACACCATTCCTACTTCATCTATGGAAAAAACTATGTTGGTAGGCGATTATCTGTTTGTGAGCAAATTGAGTTATGGTCCAAAAGTTCCTAATACACCTATTGCTTTTCCTTTTGCGCATCACACCTTGCCATTTTTTAATACAAAAGCTTATTTAGAATGGATAAAATTGCCTTACAATCGTTTGCCAGGTTTAGGCGAAATAAAAAGAAACGACATTGTTGTTTTTAATTATCCTGATGGCGATACTGTAATTTTAGAGCGTCAAAATGAAAGTTATTATCAAGTAGTTCGTCAAGAAGGTTGGAAAGCTGTTAATGATCGTTATACGGTGGTTGCGAGACCAGTTGATAAAAGAGAAAACTACATTAAACGTTGTGTGGGAATGCCAGGCGATAGTTTAAAAATTATTGATAACCAACTTTTTATCAATAACCAACCAGCTTTTGAGCCTGAAGAAATGCAATTTAATTATGAAATGCGTGCTGCAGGAAATTATAGAGTTAATCAAGACAGAACCATCGACTTTTCAGCTTTTAATTCTGGCAATTTAGATAGACAGAACAAAGAAATTTTCGATATCAATTTGAAAATTTTGAGAAGAAATTTTGGTTTAGGAAAATCTCAATCTGAAGAATTAGACATTACAGATATGATTGGCCAAAGTCAAACTGATTCTACCTTGTTTAATGTAACTTTAACCAAAGAAAAATTGAATAAGTTAAAGAATATCAATGGCGTAACCTTAGTAGCTCCTAAAAACATTCAACGCACAGAAAGTCGTGCTTCTAGGTATTATAACATTATTCCCCACTCACCTTCTTATGATTGGACGGAAGATAATTTTGGAAGTTTATACATTCCTAAAAAAGGCGCTACCATTCAACTCGATACGCACAACATTTTGTTGTATCAAAGAGCCATTGAAGTGTATGAAGGCAATAAGTTGAAAATAGATGGTAATAAAATTTATATCAACGATCAATTAGCGACTTCTTACACCTTCAAAATGGATTATTATTTTATGATGGGTGACAATCGCCACAACTCAGCAGATTCGCGTTTTTGGGGTTTTGTTCCTGAAGATCACGTAGTTGGAAAAGCTGTTTTTGTTTGGATGTCATTAGATTGGAAAAAACCATTGTCGGAAATGGTGCGTTGGAACAGATTATTTACATTGGTTAAATAATAAAACAAAATGCCTGTAAAAAAAGTGAAGGGCAAAGCTGAAAAAAGTACTAAAAGTCCAAAATCAAGTTCAAAAAGCAGTTCAGGTTTTTGGGCTTGGGTAAAAGCATTTTTATGGGCCTTTTTTATCGTGCTTTTGGTTCGTGTGTTTGTGTTTGAAACCTACACTGTGCCTACTTCTTCCATGGAAAAAACAATTTTAGTAGGCGATTTTGTTTTGGTTGAAAAATTGTCTTTGGGAGCACGCTTTCCTAAAACCATTTTATCCTTACCATTTTTACACCAACGTATTCCATTTACAGAACATACAAAACCCTATTTAAAATGGATTCAATTGCCCGATTTTAGGCTTCCCGGTTGGAAAACAATTGAAAGAAATAACTTACTTGTTTTTAATTATCCAAAAGATTTAGATTACCCTATTGACCATAAAACCCTTTTTGTAAAAAGATGTGTGGCCATTGCTGGCGATACATTAGAAATAAAAAACGGAGAAGTGTATGTTAATTCCATAGTTGAAAAAAGCAATGATAATTTCAGTTTCGATTATGATATAGAAACCAATGCCGATTTAAACAACGATAAACTGAATGAATTGGGTGTTTTTGATGGTGGAAAATCGGGTCAAAACAATTATAGAATGGCTTTGAATCAAAATATGTTGAACGAACTTAAATCTTGGCCTGAAATAAATTCCATTGAAAAAGTAAGTTTTTCAGATTATAACCCGCATGAATTTTTGTTTCCAGCCGATGCTAAATTTCCCTTTACGATTGACAACTACGGTAAAATTTATATTCCTAAAAAAGGAGATATGCTGAAAATTAGCTTGGATAATATTTCTGTTTATGAACAATTAATTCGCGATTACGAAGGCAATGTGTTAGAAATTACGAATGACGAAATTTTAATAAATCACGCTGTCACAGAAACTTATACTGTAAAACAAAATTATTACTTTATGATGGGCGACAACCGTCACCATTCTATGGATTCGCGTTTTTGGGGCTTTGTTCCTGAAAATCACATTTTAGGAAAACCAATGATGACCATTTTTTCTATCAATCAACAAATGGAAGGCAGTCAAAAATTCAGGTGGAATCGAATTTTTAAAATTTTGGAATAATGAAAACAGTTTTGCCAAGTTTTGTTTTTCCTCCTATCAGTTACTTCTTTAATTTAGCAGAAAATGCTGAGTTGATAATAGATTTAGGCGATCATTATCACAAACAAACCTATAGAAACCGTTATAAAATAATGGCCGCCAATGGTTTGTTGAATTTGAGTATTCCCGTTGAAAGTTATAAAAATCATACAGCATTAAAAGACATCAAAATAGCTTACAGCGAAAACTGGCAAAAACTGCATTGGCGCAGCATTTTTTCAGCTTATCAATCTTCTCCATTTTTTCAATATTACGATTATCAATTCGAGCCATTTTTTACTAAAAATGAAAAATATTTGATTGACTTTCAGCAAAAATCATTGACCTTAATTTTAAAATTACTGAAGCTGAAAGCTGAAATAAGTTATTCAGAAAATTACATTGAAAAAACAGAAACTATTGTTGATTTGAGAAATAATTTTAGCGCAAAAGCCGAAAATGAAACCCTTAAATTTCCTGTTTATCAGCAAGTTTTTTCTGAAAAATTTCCATTCGAAAAAGATTTAAGTGTGTTGGATTTGTTGTTTAATTTAGGGCCAGAATCTTTAACATATCTAAAATCAATTAAATAAAAAGGTAGCGGAAATTAAATTTTGAGGAATGTAATAAAATTCTACTTTTGCCATCCCAATAAAAGGATTGGGTACAAATTTCTTGGGGAATTAGCTCAGCTGGCTAGAGCGCTTGCATGGCATGCAAGAGGTCATCGGTTCGACTCCGATATTCTCCACTTCAAAAAGCCTCCAAAATGGAGGCTTTTTTTGTGGGCGATGTTTAAATAATTCTTGATTCGTATTTTGTTTTTAGGAATGATCATTTAAAAACAATTATTGGTCTCAAACAATCCCGCAGGGATGGAATGTTTATAGAAAAAAATCAATTCGCAGATGTACGACCCCGAAGGGGTCGAATGAAATGTCAATCTTTTTTAATCCTATAAACATTTGAACCCAACGGGTTCATTAACAATAATCCATTTGCCTTTTTAACCAATCCCGAAGGGATTGAATGTTTATAGAAAAATAATCAATTTGCAGATGTACGACCCCGATGGGGTCGAATAAAACACTTATCTTTTTGAATCCTATAAACATTTGAACCCTCTGGGTTCATTATAAATAATCTATTTGCTTGGTTTCAAACAATCCCGAAGGGATGGAATGTTTATAGAAAAAAATCAATTCGCAGATGTACGACCCCAATGGGGTTGAATGAAACATTTATCTTTTTTAATGCTATAAACATTTGAACCCAAAGGGTTCATTAACAATAATCCATTTGCCTTTTTAAGCAATCCCGAAGGGATTGAATGTTTATAGAAAAATAATCAATTTGCAGATGTACGACCCCGATGGGGTCGAATAAAACACTTATCTTTTTTAATCCTATAAACATTTGAACCCTCCGGGTTCAGTTATTCAATCCAATCAAACAAATGTTCATCCTTGAATTCAATTTGAAATTTCTTTAAAAATTCTGAGTATTCATCTCTAAAAGATAACTTCTTATGATGTTTTTTTTGATTATTAATATATATGATAACATTATCAATTGCTGAATGGCTATATGAAAATGCACCATAACCTTCTTGCCAATAAAATTTGTGCTTCAAAAATTGCCTTTCATTGATGAATTCATTGGATGATTTTTTGATTTCTCGCACCAAATCTGATAAACAAATAGAAGGTTTCATTCCCATTAAAATGTGAATATGGTCTGGCATTCCATTTATAGCAAGCATTTTTTGCTCTTTATTTTTTACTATTCCTGATATATATTTATATAATTCTTCTTCCCAAGAAGATTGAATGAGGTTTTCTCTGCCTTTTACAGCAAAAACCACTTGAATGTATATTTGAGAAAAGGTGCTTGACATTTTAAAGAATTTAAATTTTTCAACTTATTTATATTTTCAACTCTATTTAATTAAATGGTGATTAAACTGTTTAAAGATATCTTTAAGTGCAAATGTTCCTCCATCATATCTGCCTGATTTTGATACAATACCAATTGCATTAGTTGTTTAAGCCTGCCTGACTTTTAATTATGGCGAATTCGCCATAATTAAAATTTGAATTGTAAACTGATTCCCAAATGCCTAAAAACTCCACAGTATTTCTATTTCTTAGCCAATCTGAGATGAAAAAATCTCCATCTTTAGCTTTTAGCATATCTGTTAACGAAATAAAATCATGTTCACCATCTCTCAATACGGTAATTTCAGATCCTTTTACATTGATTGTTTTTTTTGCCATTTAATTTTAATTTTCAAAACAATGAATTCACGCAATTTAGATGAATGATATGCACACTCCTATATTTTTAAATGCATTTTGCTAGTTTGGAAAATTACAAATTTTGTTCAGTATTAATAAAATCTGTTGGCATATTTATTGAACCGAATTAAACAATTTTAATACGCTCATATTTGTTTAATTCTTTGCGCATTTGAACCCTTCAGGTTCTGGGAAATGTATTTACAAAATTTACTTTTTACATTCAGTCCATAATTCAAAATAAAATGCTACAAATTCTCTAAATAGAGAGTATATATCTCTTACTTCAAAATAATTAGGACTAGCTCCAGTAACACTTATGTAACCGCAATTTTTAAATAACATTTTTGTTCTTGTAATATGGTAATACTGGGATACCACTATAATATTTTTAATATTTAAACTATCAACTATAAAGCTGGCATTGTTAACGGTTGCAATAGTATTATAACCAAAATTATCAACTATGATAAGCGAATCATTAATTCCATTTTCTAATAGAAAATCCTTCATTTTACATCCCTCATAAAATCCTTCTTTTCCTAAGGCTCCGCTAACAATAATTTTTTTTGCCCTGCCTTTTTGAATAAGATTTAAAGCACACTCTAAACGCATTTGAAGACGCTTCGAAAGAGAGCCATCTTCATTTACTTTATTTCCTAAAACTACTATTACATCTGCAACATTTTTTTCATCTTTTATTCCATCAACTATTGTAAATATCAAATGTCCAGAAATCCAAATAGAAAATATAAATATCAACAACTTAAACCCTTTTTTGAAACTAATCATGGAAATATTTTTTAATTAAATTAATTATGGATTAACCATTGTAATTAGCTAAATTATTGATTTTGATTATTCAGAATTATTAATCTTTTAAACTCTTCAATTCCAGATTGATGGTTTTCTGGAAATCTGAATTTATTATAGTATGATGGATTATTAATCATCAAAATCAATCCTAATTGTTCTTCAATATCTAAACTATATAAAGGTTTATTATAATATTTTTTTGACGCTTGATTTATTCCTCTTGTTGAAAACAAAAAATCAAGATTTTGAAGATAAAATTCAAAGCATTTTTCCTGTGAAAATTTATCTTCAAGTGACCAAATAAAGCCTAGTTTAAAAATTAATAAATTAAATCTTGATTTAATTTGAATAGATATGTCTGGCCGAATTTCAACAGCCCATTTGCATGGACAAGATTTTATGCTTTTTCCAGTTATTTGATTCCAAAGCGTTGAATTAAAATTGTTTTCAAATATATCTGGATAAATTAATCTATATGTTGTTTTAAAACTTTTCGGAATAGAAGGAGTTAATTCAATCTCATTTATTATTTCGTGAAACCTACTTTCCGTTATTATTTCTTTAGCTAAATATTTTATACTGTATTTGACTCCAATAAAAATTAGGAGAAAAGAAACTATTACTAGGCTAAAAATTTTAACAAATCGTTTCAATTTTATTTTTACTCAATTTGAATTTTATAACAATTTTAGTCTAAAAATCCATATCACCACCACTATTCGAGCCTGGTTCTCTTCTTTGGGTGCCTTTTCTGCGGAAAATTGACATGTCCATTTCTCCAAAACGATAACTCAAATTAAAACGAACAAAACGTGTTTCCCAGCGTCTGTAACTGTCTTGAATAAAGGTGCTGGTTTCAAAAACATTTCCAAAACGTTTGGTGTTAAAGGCATCGCTTAAAGTTAAACTTAAGGATAGTTTTTTAGTTACATTTTTGCTAATAGAGGCATCCATAAAATAGACTTCAATGGTTTTACCTTGTGGAATAAACCTTGGCGCTTCATAAGTACCGTTTAATTGAACAGTAAAGTCTTTTGGTAATTTGTAAGCCAATGTTGCTTTTGCATTCCAGCTTAATCCTTCATTATTTAAGCTAGTGCCATTGTTGGCAGATGAGATGCTGGTGTAAAATATATTTAGGTTTAAAGTTAAATCAAGATTTTTAACAATGGTATATTTTCCAGTGTTTTCCCAGCCATAGGTAAAACTGTTTTTTCCATTCACAAAAGTGGTGACCAAAATACTTGGATCACTGGCCAAAGGATAAACATATTGGGTTATTACATCTTCAGTATGTTTGAAATACAAGGAGGTTAACAAACTGCCTTTGCTGAAAATACGACTGTAATTGGCTTCCGCTAAATTGTAAAATTCAGGAGCTAAAGTTGGATTTCCAATTCTATAACTATCGCGGTTGCTAAACATTATGAAAGGCATAATTTGCATAAATCCCGGACGCGAAATTTTTCGAGAAAAGTTCAATTGAAACTCATTAAACATTCCTTTTTTCTTTGAGATATAAACGCTTGGAAAAAGCGATTTAAAAATGTTGGATGCATTGCTTGGATAAATGTATTCGAAACTAAGATTTTTATCTTCAACAATTCCTTTAAAATTGGTGCTTTCAAACCTTAAACCTGCTGAATAGTTTAATCCCCAAATCCTACTTGAATAATTTACATAAGCCGCGCTAACATTATCGTTAATGGTATAAAAATTTGATTGTAAGGAATCATATACCAAAGCTGATGTTATATAATCGAAATTATCTACTCTAAATGAACTTTTATTGTTGCCAAAATTGGTTCTCAAACCCATTTCAATTTTGCTTGAATCGTTTAATGGATTGGTAAAATCGAGCTGATAGGTAAATCCTTGCACATTGCCTGAACCTTCATTTTTCTGAATTAATGGATTATTTGGAAATAATTGGTCATTGCCACCATAACCGTAGGTTGTAAATTCAGAATTGTTGTTTCTAATGGAATAATTATAGGTTAAATCGGTAGTTAACTCTCTTCCTTTTTTTGGAAAATTGTAGCGATAACTAATTTGACTGGTGTAATTATTAAAAGAGTTTTTTTGGTCATTAAACCTATCACCATATTCTGTAATTGAATCATTTACAGAAAGATATTCATAATGTTGTTTGTCGTTTACATTAATTCTACCACCACCAATATTTTGCGAAACAGAAATTGTGCTTCTGTTATTTATACTGTAATCAATACCAATTCTACCAAAATTGAACAACCTATTTACACGATTTAATGTGTTTTGATTAAATGAACCTGTTTTGCCAAAACTGTTAAAGTTTTCTCTGTCTGTTAAAGCATCATTGTCGTTAATGGCTGTATTAATGTTGTATGAAAGTGCCAAATTCCATTTTCCTTCTTTTAGATTTAAATTGCCATTAAAATTGTAACGATCATTGTTCCCAATCCCAAAACCCAACATACCATTATAACCCGGTTTGGTATTTTTTTTCAAAACCACATTTAAAATTCCTCCCGTTGTAGAAGCATCAAATTTGGCTGAAGGATTGGTAATCACTTCCACTTTTTCAATTTGATCAGCCGGAATTTGATCCAAACTCATATTGGTTGGTCGGCCATCTACAAAAATAGTTGGCGTTGAATTTCTTAAAGTAACTCCACCGTCAGCATCCACTGAAACTCCAGGAACATTTTTCATAACATCTATTCCTGTGCCGCCTCTGGTTGTTATATCTTTATCAGGACTATAAACTTTTCTATCAATACTTAATTGAACAACATTTTTTTCTCCTTCAATTTCTACAGCATTTAACAATTGAACATCAGCAGCCAATTTTAAATTACCTAAATCTATTTCACTATTTTTTGGATTGATAATAACAGATTGTTCAAGCTTTTTATAACCTAAAAATTCTACCCGAATTTTATAAGCTCCAAATTTCAATTTATCAATCAAAAAATCACCATTCGACTTTACCAAAGTGCCTGTTATTAAACTATCTTTTGGTCCTTTTAATAGTGTAATTGTGGCATATTCAACCGGTTTTTTGGTTTCTGCATCAAGCACTTTTCCGAAAACTTTACCTATTGGATTTTGCATGTTTGGCATTTGAGCCAAAGACTTATTTGAAAATAAAAAAGTTGCCACTAAAAGTGTAGCAACAAAAAACATATACTTCATTCAAAAATGATAAAGGGCGAAATTAATTTTCTTTTAATTTTATTCACCTTGCTTAAAAGGCTAAATGCTTAAAAAAGGCTAAAAATAAAGTCTGACAAGGGATTTTTATCACTTTTGTTTGTTGTAAGAAACGTATGAAAGCAGCATTTATAAATAAATATGGGAAAGCCGAAAATTTTGAAATTGGCTATTTACCCGATCCTAAAATTTCAACTGATGAAGTTTTGATAAAAAATGCGGCTTTTGGCATTAATCCAGTTGATTGGAAAATGCGAAAAGGAAATTTATGGTTTTTATTAGGTTTTAAGTTTCCAAAAATTCCAGGAGTTGAATGTGCTGGTGTAGTGATTCAAATTGGCAAAAATGTTACCGAGTTTAAAATTGGCGATGAAGTGATGGCCATAACTGGAGCAGAATTTGGCGGGCATGCGCAATTGGTAGCAGTGGATCAAAACAAAGTAAGTTTAAAACCTAAAAATTTCAGTTTCGAACAAGCTGGAGCACTTTCATTGGCCGCCATAACAGCTTTGCAAGCATTGCAAACATTAGGAAATATTAAAAAAGGACAAAAAGTTTTAATCAATGGCGCTTCGGGTGGAGTCGGAATTTTTGCAGTTCAAATAGCCAAAATTTTTGAAGCGGAGGTGTATGCAACTTGTAGTGATAAAAACATAGAATTTGTGAAATCTCTGGGTGCTGATTTTGTTATAGATTATAAAACAAAAACTTTAGAATACTTTAATCAAAAGTTTGATATTCTGTTTGATACTGTTGGAACTTTAAGCTTTTCTAAAGCAAAAAAAGTATTAACCAAAAATGGTATTTATGTGAATACTTTACCAAGGCCAATAATTTTAATACAACAGTTTTTCAGCTCCATTTTTGGACAGAAAAAAGCCAAAACATTTTTGGCAAAAGCCAATAAAAATGATTTTGAATGGTTGGTAAAACACTGCGAAAACAATCAAATAAAGGTAATTTTTGATAGCATTTTCAGCATTGATGAAATAGCCAAGGCACACGCCAAAAGCGAGACTGAAAGAGCCGTAGGTAAAATTGTGGTTAAATATTGATTTGGGTAAACCTTATCTATTACACAAAACTTTATAAGGACAATATTCGCACTTTTTGATGTCTTCGGTTTGTTCAAAATTTAAGTTATTATCAAAAATTTTTGCCACCAAGTTTTGAAGTTCGGGAACAAATAGGTTTAAATATTCTTGAATGTTTTTGTGGGTAACTAATTCATTCGATTCTTTATTATTTAATTGGTAAGAAAAATTCTCTTCCCGCATTTCTTTTACATTGTATAAACCAGGTTCGAAATTTGAAATTTCAGGATTACTTTTCCCAAAAATGTAACTATAAATTAAGGTTTGTATCACCGCTTTTCTATCTTTCTCTTCACCCGAAAACATCATTTCAAAGTTTTTAAATTCCTTTTTATCGTTTCCGGTTTTGTAATCAATTATTCTGTAATAATCTTTTAATTTATCCACCCTATCAATAACGCCTTTTAGTTTTACTTTTTCGATTTTTTCATTCATCGAAAATGCTAAATCGGCCTCATAGGTTTTAACCTCTAATCCAGTTATTTCAAAAGGCGTAAATTGTTTATCAAACTCCAAAATTTGAAAAGCATATTCTTTGATTACTTCTTTTATAATCAATTGATTTCCTGTGAAATGAAAAGGATTTTTACCATTCTTAAGAATTACATCTGCAAAGGATTTTGGAATAATTTCATCGAGCTTATTTTGCAACATTTCAATGGCTGTGGCCGTTACTTCCCAACTTTCATTGTTTTTATTTAATAGCAGATAAGCGTTTTCCATTGTTTTATGTAAAATGCTCCCGAAAAGCGCTGCATCCACTTCTTCTTTTAGCTCATCAGGTTCTTTTAAATCGGCTACATAATTGTAATAAAAACGCAAACTACAATCTAAAAACTGGGTTATTGCCGAAGGGCTTAAATGTTTTTTTCCTTCTAAATATTGCTGCAAAATTTGCTGAATGCTTTCATCTTTTTGAATGTGAATATCAGTATTTTGATTCGGGAAAATGGGTAATTCTAAACTGCTTTTGTTTACCTTAATTTTTGTTTCAAAAGCTATTTGCTCAATAAATCTGCTTGGTTCGCCACTGCTTTGTTCACTTATATTTTCATTATAAACCAAATGAACGGATTTAGAACGCTGTAACAATCGGTAAAAATAATAGGCAAAAATTGCATCTTGATGTTCTAAAACAGTCATGTTATAAGCTCTTCGTAAACTGTCAGGAATAAAAGTAGGCGCAGCACTCACTTTAGGCAAAATACCCTCATTCACACTTAGAATTACAATGTTTTTAAAATCAAGGGCACGTGTTTCTAAAATCCCCATAACCTGCAATCCTTCTAGTGGCTCGCCTTCAAATGGAATGCTTGTAGCGCGCATTATTTTTTTGAGTGTTTGGGCCAAAAAGTCGATTGATAAAGGTTGTTTGCTTTTGCTTAACAAATCGTCTAAACGATTAATTTGCAGGAAAAACTTTTCAAAAATTTCTTTGTCAATTTTGTTAAACAACTTGCGACTGTTAAACAATCGAATCAATTCAGTAATCAATTCTGACAAGCGATTGAGCAAAATGGAAGCTGAGGCAACAGGTTGAATAAATAAAGAAATTAAGTTTTCATGAAATAGGGTAAATGCTTCACTTTCAACTTGAATCCAATTGTTTTTAATCATGTTGCGTTTAAAATCGCGCGATTTTTCATCCAAAAAACCTAAATAAGGATGATTTAATAATTGATTGACATCTTTATAATAAATCTTGCCTTTGTGTGTGCTTTGATAAGTTTGGACTTTGAAAAACAAATTCACGAAACCATATAAAGGTGAATTAATTAATGGAAAACCCATTGTAACATTCACTTTGTCAGCAAATTGAGGCAAAGCATGTAAAACAGGCATCAACATATTTTCATCGGCTAAAACAATGGCAAAATCTTCTGATTTTTCATCCTCATTTTTTTGCAGCAATTGATTCACCAAACGTGCTTGCACAATGTTTCCGTTCACACCACAAACATTTATTTCTTTTCCTTCAATGTCAATTAAGTCAAACGGTTTTTTAAACTGATTTTTTAAACCAATTTGAAATAAATTTTTTCTTAAAAAATATCCTGCTTCTTGCTGATAGTTTTCGGTGTAATGACTATCAACATCCCAATAAAACAAAGCAATATTTTGATTTTGTAAATCTTTTAAAATTTTCTCCTCTGCCCCATTTAAGGCACTGAAACCAATAAAAATGATGTTTTTATATTGCTTTAAATAATCTTTTTGGGTGGCCCTATTTTCAGCTAATTCACGATAAGTTAAACCTGTAGTAGTGAGATTGTTTTCTGCTAAAATCTGATGAAATAAATGATACACATCAGGCAACAATCGCCACAATTGGATAAACTTTTGTTTTTGTAAACTCAAATTTTCAGAGGAAAAATTTTTCCAAAATCTTTGCAAATTTTGAATTTGTTCAGGACTCAAAAAATCAATTTCTGTGTCCATTTCTTTCGCATCTAAAAGGTTTTTATACAGCACTTTGGCATCCACCAAATAAGCATCAATTTCACTAAAATCGTTTAATATAATTTCGCCTAAATTGTAAAAACGTTCATAATCCATCAATTCACTCCATTGTTTTTGTTCAGCCACTTTTTTAAAAGCTTCAAACAAAATAAAAGACTGCCAAAGCCTATCTGCATTGGCTTTAATGATTGATAATTGCACAAATTCTTGAATCGTAAAGGACTCAGGACTCCAAACCGGTTTATCAATCAAATCGGCTAAATGTTTTCTAAAAAACAAACCTGCCCTTTTATTGGGAAAAACCAAGGCAATATTTTTGAAATCTGTTCCAAATTTTAATAAAATATCTTGCGCTACTTCTTTTAAAAAACTTTCCATAAATGATATTTTTCTATTTTAATTTTTAAAAAGAAACAACTTCGTTGGTAAAACCATAATATAAATTCGATTGTATGTTGGTATAACCCATTTCATTTAAAAGTTCTTTGTATTCAAGTATTTGACTTCTATGACTGGCTAATTTTTCATGTGTAAACTTAAAATCTAATAAAATAATCTCCTTTTCAGAAATCAAAATTTTATCTGGTCTTTTAATTTTTCCATTTTTTGTTAATATTCCTTTTTCACTTAAAACTTCAAAATTCCCAGAAAACCAATTTTTGGTATTTTCTCCATTTATAATTTTTAGCAATGCATTTTTAAATTCATTTTTTTCTTCTGATTTAATTAAACCTTTCATTTCTAAAGCATTCAGCTGAAAATCTATATCTTTTTCAGTTTCAATTTTCGATAATAAAAGGTGCATAACCGAGCCAAAATTTACTTTTCGTTGCACATTGTTAGGGTCGGGTAGAAAAATATCGTCTAACTCGCTTTCTGCCACAATTTTATCTAACCATTCTGATTGATGATAACTTTGCAATTGAACTATATTTTCAGATTTCTGCTTTTCCTTATCACTTCCCGATTCATGATTTGTTTCAAAAATAAATTCAAAGTTTTCTGCACTAAAATAGCTTGTTAAATCAGGTATTTTTTCATTTTTAGGGTAAGCATCATTGTTTTGCAAAGTTTGATAAACCAAATCGCCAGCAATTTTAAGCTCTAGCTTACCATCATTTTTAAATGGTGCGTACAACACAATCTCTTTCTCAGCGCGCGTTAAAGCCACATACAATAAGTTGATTGAATCCATTTGGGCATACAACATTTCTTCATAATAATCGGCTGCGAAATTGGACTTTTCTAACTCTTTCGAAAATTTAATAGGTAAAGTTGGTAATTGATTAAAACTGCTGTTAAGGTTGTCGCACCAAATAATATTCGAACTTTTGGAAGGCACCAATTCCCAATCAGCAAAGGGCAATAAGACAATTGGAAAAGCCAAACCTTTTGATTTGTGAATGGTCATTACTTCAATCGCATTCATACTTCCCGAAGGTTGAACAGATTGTTTAAAACCTTCGTTTTGCCACCAATCTATAAAATCATTTAGGCCATTATTTCCATCATTTTGAAACTTAATAACAATGTCTTGGAAAGCCAAAATGTAGGCATACTCTTCATTTCTGGTATTTAAATCGAAAAACTCAATCAATTTTTCGGTAATATCTAAAATGGGTAATTTTTGAAGGTTTTCAATTTGATTTAAAAAACTTTGTGGTAGATATTTCTCCTGAATTTTTTCTCGGGTTGTTTTGTTGTAAATTTCATCTTCTGAAATATTTTCACCTTTAATTTGAGCAGCAAATTTGATTAAATGTGCCCAAAAAAAGTGATTAGAAACATCATTTAAAACCTTAATGGCGGCAACAAACAATTGAACGCACAATGAAGCTGAAACCAACAAAGCCTCTGCAGAAATGATATTAAACTTTAAAGCCTCTGTATCTTTTTGCTGATGAAGCATTAAATGCTGAATAATTTCTCTGGCTTCAACATTGGTGCGGGTTAAAATGCAAATATCGCTGGCTTTGTAACCGCTTTTTAAAAGGTTTTCAATATCGTTGGGCATTGCCGCTAAAGCATTTTCGCGCCATTTTTTGCGTTTATCTCTAGCATCTTCCACTTCAAAAAATTTCACTTTTACCCTTCCACCCTCTTTTGCTTTTGAAGGTGCATTTTGGAAACTATCCTTGTAAGCAGCTTTTATAATACTATCAAAATGTTGGGCTAACAATCGTTTTTTAATTTCAGGATTGGCTTTTTCGAGCTCCCCATTAAAACTATTTTGAAGCAATTGAGGGGCAAAATGAAATAAAAAGTTATTAAAATGAATGACATTTTTATGACTTCTATAATTCGCATCTAATTCATTTTCAATCACTAAATTCTCACCAATGTCTTCTTTTACTTTTTGGAGCAATAATTTCCATTCACCATTTCGCCAACGGTAAATGGCTTGTTTCACATCGCCCACAATTAAATTATAATTGCCTTCTGCCAATGAGTTTTCAATCAATGGCCTAAAATTATCCCACTGAAATTTAGAAGTATCTTGAAATTCATCTAACAAAAAGTGCTGATACTTCGCACCAATTTTTTCATAAATAAATGGCGCATCATTTCCTTCAACCAACACACGCAACAAATTGGTAGTGTCGCTCATCAACAAAATATTGTTTTGATTGCGATAAATGGAAAGTTTATCAGCTAAAACCCGCAACAAATTGAGGTTGTATAAATTTTTAAGAATGGCTTGCGCTGAAACATAAGTCGAAAAATCTTTTTCATAAAGCGCAACTATTTCATTCATACAATCATTTAGCGATGAATAAATAGTTTCAATTTTTGATTTTGTAGCGGCATCAGTCGTTTTGCCATACCATTTATCAAGATTATTTAAAGCTTCTAAAAACCGAGCTGATAATTCATATTTTTTGGCGGCTATTTTATTAAAATTGTTGACAAAACTTGTCTTTTTATAAAGAAAATCATCAGCTTCAAGTCCTTCGTTTTTTAATATTTGAAGGGATTTTTCAGCCAATAAACTCATTTTTGATTGAAAATCTTGTATGCATAATTTCACCGATTCCAGCAATTTAGCAAAGGTTTCATCGGCATTTTGGGTATCTTTTAAAACGCTTTCGAAACTGAAAAACTTTTCTTTAAAAATTTCATCCGCTAGTTTCAGCATTTCTTCCGTAAAATCCCAACTGCGGCCGTCTTCCAGACGATTCATGGCAATTTCCATGACCCATTTTCGAAGGTTTCCATCGCTTTCTAATTGCTCGAACATCATTTCGGCCAAACTTTCTTTCACCTTTTGGGTGTTCATTTCAAGCTTGTAACCAGCGTCTAAACCAATTTCATAAGAAAAAGAACGGATTACTTTTTGTACGAAACTATCAATGGTTGTTACCGAAAACCTAGAAAAATCGTGTAAAATTTGAGTATAAATTTCTTTTGCATTTTGATGAATAATTTTCTGGTTTTCAGCAGTATCTTCCCAATTATTAGCTTTTAAAATGTGTGATAAATAAGCCGATTTTTCACCTAAAGCCAAAACCTTTAATTCTTCCAAAATACGTTGTTTCATTTCATCGGTAGCCTTATTGGTAAAGGTTACGGCCAAAATTTCGCGGTATTTTTTTTCACCCATAAAAAGCAAACTCAAATATTTAGAAGTAAGCAAAAAGGTTTTCCCCGATCCTGCTGAGGCTTTTACTATTTCGAGTTTGGGTGAAATCATATATCAAAATTTTTAGGCAATTTTAAAGAACAACCACGACAAAACATGTCCTTCTGATTTTTAAAATTGAATGGCTAATCTAGGTTTAAAATGAAAATAATGTTTCGATTTTATTTCAAAAAGAATAATTGTTCAAAAAAAATCACAAAACATTTGCCTGATTCCTTTGTCCTGACTACTATCGTCCATCTTTTGCCAACAGACTTATTTAAACCAAAAACAAAGCTATTTTTTGAAAAATTTTATAGTTTATATTGCATTAGTATTACTTCTTTTTGCCTGCAAACCCAGCACAAAAATTGAAGCTACAGAACCTTTGGGGAAAACTCAAAAATTCAATAACGAATTGCCTACTTCCACTTTGGTTTTACCTATTCAATTAGATATTCATGAATTAAGCAAAAACTTAAATACACAATTAAAAACAGAATTATACAACGACAATGATTTTGATAACAATGGTGGCGATAATATTAAAGTTAAAATTACAAGAAAAGCTGACTTAAAAATAAGCGCAAAAAATGACTCCTTATTTTCTGAATTGCCCTTGCAGATTGAATTAGCTGGAAGATACATCCCTCCTATTTCATTTTTATCATCAATGGCGGTTGAAAAAGATTTAACTCTGAATTTAGTGGCCATCGCAAATGTTAAAATTATTCCACAAAACAATTGGAGCTTAAAAACACAAAGCAAAATAAGTTATCGTTGGATTGAAAATCCGGTTCTAGAAATTGGTTTGTTAAAAATTCCAATTAAAAGAATTATTGAGCCAATTATGGACAAAGAATTAGCCAAATATTCACAACAATTTGATCAAGAAATTACCTCAAAACTGAATTTAAAATCAGAAATGGAAAGATTTTGGAATGAAATTCAAATTCCTCAACTAATTGACAGCAAAACACATACTTGGTTAATTATTCAACCAGAAAAATTGACGCTTGCGCCTATTACCAGCAGCCAACAGTTTATTCATTTAAATGCTGCATTGCAAGGAAAAATTAAGGTGATAAGTGATAGTTTGCACAAAAAAATTCTCAACAAAAGTGCTTTACCTAATTTAGAAATAGAAAAACCAAAAAGTGAAAACTTTAATTTTACCATTGTTGGCGAAATACCCTACACTAAGATCAATGATTTGCTCAATCAAAACCTTGCTAATCAAAATTATGTGCTTGAAAATGGAAAACATGAAATCAGTTTCAGTTCGTTTGAAGTTAATGCTTTGGGCGATTTAATTAAAATAAAAACGGATTTAAAAGGAAAATCAAAAGGCAAATTGTTTTCTAAAAAATATGTTGGAACGGTTTATTTAACTGGTAAACTATATATTGAACCAGAAACCCAAATGTTAGGAATTAAAAACCTAAAATTTGATTTAAAAAGTAAAGATGCTCTGCTAAAAACTGCGGAATGGATGTTAAAATCGAACATTGAAAAAAAGATTGAGGGCCAAAAAATTTCGTTAAAAAAGGAAATGGATAATTATAAAAACCTAGCTAATCAGCAATTGAAAAACTTCGAAGTAAATGATCAATTTAACTTAAAAGCTTCGGTTCAAAAGCTTGAAATAATTGAAATTATGCCACAAGAAAATGAATTGCAAATTTGGCTGGAAGCACAAGGAAAAGCCAATGGAATTTTTAAAATAAAATAAAAAATCCTGCTGTTCTTTTTGGGAACAGACAGGATTCTAACCTAACCTATGAAATTATTTTGTTCAATTAAAAAAGCGTTCTAAACACTTAAAATTGAAACACTGTTGTTATTTAACAGCAATAGCTTTTACCGAATTATTTTCAGTTACAACTTTTTTTGGTAACTCAACATTTAAAATACCATTTTCATATTGTGCTGAGATGTTATCAGCATCAATTAATTCTGGCAATTGGAATTTTCTGTTAAAACTTCCATAACTGAATTCTTTCATTTTGTAGTTTTTTTCGTTCAGCTCTTTGCTGTTTTTCATTTCGGCAGAAACTGAAAGCACATCTTTTTCTAATTCAATTTTAAAGTCTTCTTTGTTGAAACCGGGCGCTGAGAAATGCAATTCGAAGCTTTTTTCATTTTCAGAAATATTAACCGATGGCACAAAAGAGGCAAATTCTCTTCTCATCGGAAAACCTCTAAATAAATTGTCAACTAGTGAAAAAACATCATCATTTAAAAATGAGTTTGAAACACTTCTTTCTGGTCTTTTTACACTTAACATTGTCATAATATGATCCTCCTAATTTTATTTTTGTTTTATGCTAAGCGCTTTTCAATTTGTATGCCATTTCGAAAAACAATTAATTGAATGAAAAAAAGACTGAAATCAGAAAAACAACAAGCCAAAAAGTCATTTTAAAACAAAAATGACTGACTAAATGTCCACTTTTAAATATTTTTCTAAAAAATTAGTCATAAAAAAACCGCTCAAAAGAGCGGTTTAAAGAGCGTGAATATAATTTTACACTAAAGCATTGTATCTTTTAGAAACTTCGTCCCAATTAATAACATTAAAAAATGCTGAAACGTAATCAGGTCTTCTGTTTTGATAGTTTAAGTAATAAGCGTGTTCCCAAACATCTAAACCCAAAATTGGCGTTCCATTACAATCAGTTACCACATCCATTAAAGGATTGTCTTGATTGGGAGTAGAACAAATTTTAAGTTTTCCATTTTCAACACAAAGCCAAGCCCAACCCGAACCAAAACGGGTTGCCGCTGCTTTACTGAAATCTTCTTTAAACTTATCGAAACCACCTAAATCGTTTTGGATAGCGTCAGCCAATTTTCCAGAAGGCAAACCACCACCGTTTGGCGACATACTTGCCCAAAAGAAAGTATGGTTCCAATGTCCACCGCCATTATTTCTAACAGCCGCAGGATATTTTGAAATATTAGCTAAAATATCTTCTAAACTTTTTGATTCAGCTTCAGTACCTGCAACCGCTGCATTTAAATTGGTTACATAAGCCTGATGATGTTTTCCGTGGTGAATTTCCATGGTTTTAGTGTCAATGTGCGGTTCTAATGCATTGTGAGCATAAGGAAGCGCTGATAATTCGAATGCCATATTTTATAGTGATTTTTAAAATTAATTTGCAAATATAGCCATATTGAAAGTTTATGCTTTTAAATTTCCTTAATTAATCATGAATGGGACATTAAGATTACAAATTGCAGATTGCAAATTACAGATTGCAAATTACAGATTGCAAATTACAGATTGCAGATTACAGATTGCAGATTACAGATTGCAGATTACAGATTACAGATTGCAAATTGCAAATGGCAGATTGCAAATTACAGATTTTTAAAATTTGATGATTTTGGTTCTTTCAAAAATCATTTAATTATTGATAATCAAAATCTCAATACTCAAATCTAATATCCCAATTCTCAATTTAGCTGCGGTTTCGACTACGCTCAACCTCCAACATTTCTGAAATTCTAAATTTATCGAAAAACAAAATCTCAATACTAAAATCTAATACCTAAATACTCCTTCATGGTACAATTGCTCTCTAAACCTTTTAACTCTTCAACTAATAACTTTAGTTATGCAACCAACATATTACTTTTTACAGCTTAATAAATACTTTTTTGATGACCTTTTACTTGTGGAAAATAGCTTTATTTTTGAAAAATAAACTAAAACAATAGGAAACATTAATGTTCTAAGAATAGAAAAATGGATAAGCGCAACTTTTTAATTTTCCTAGTAGAAGACGACCCTTGGTATGGACAAATACTCAAGCATCACCTCAGTCTGAATGACGATTATGAGCTAGAATTATTTGTTACGGGTAAAGATTTACTTAGCAATCTGTTTAAAAAACCCGACTTAGTTTGTATAGACTTTGGTCTTCCTGACATAAGTGGAGATAAGTTGCTGAAAGAGATTCAGGCTAGAAACAAGCAGGTGCCAGTAATTGTGATTAGTGCGCAAGAAGAAATAAGTGTAGCAGTTGAGTTGCTTAAAGCTGGCGCTAGAGACTACATTATTAAAGATGATCATACAAAAGAACATTTATGGAAATCAATTATTCATATCCGTGAAAACATTCATTTAAAACAAGAGGTTGAAGAGCTTAAAGAGCAATTGGGTCAAAAATTTAGCTTCGAAAACACTATAATTGGGCAAAGTGAAGCTATTAAAAAAACATTCAATTTACTCCAAAAGGCTGTTAACACCAACATTAATGTGTCTTTAACTGGTGAAACTGGCACAGGTAAAGAAGTATATGCAAAAGCAATACACTTTAATAGTGACCGAAAAAAAAAGTCATTCGTTGCTGTAAACATGGGTGCAATACCCAAAGAATTGGTAGAAAGCGAATTATTTGGCCATGAAAAAGGAGCTTTTACAGGGGCTGTTGGAACAAAAATTGGCAAATTTGAAGAAGCACAAGGTGGCACCTTGTTTTTAGATGAAATTGGAGAACTAGACATTGCTTTGCAAAGCAAATTATTGAGAGCAATTCAAGAGCGAGAAATAGTGCGTGTAGGTGGAAATAAACCTATTAAAATAGATATTCGATTAATTACCGCCACTCATAAAAATATGGCGGAACAAGTAAAAGCCGGAAAGTTTCGAGAAGATTTGTTTTTTAGAATTGTAGGGCTTCCTATTGAGCTTCCACCACTGCGAAATAGAGAAAATGATGTCATAATTTTAGCAAAATATTTTATGACAGAATATTCTAAAATAAATAAATCTGCCACTCTCAATTTAAGCGAAGCTGCTAAAAACAAACTACTTAAATACCATTGGCCTGGAAATGTTAGAGAATTAAAAGCAGTGATAGATTTAGCCTGTGTGATGACTGATGGTAAAGAAATAAAAGCAGAAGATTTAACTTTTTATGAAATCAATGATTCAAAAGCTTATTCAACCAATGAAATGACCTTAAAGCAATATGAAATTGAAATAATTTCTCACTATCTCAAAAAATATGATGAAAATATAGTTTTTGTTGCTGAAAAATTAGACATTGGGAAATCCAAAATTTATAATATGATAAAAAGCGGAGAAATTAAATTGTAAAAAATTATGTACGGAATTGTAAATAAATCAATTGAAGAACTAGTTGTTGCCAATTACGGCTCAGAGAAATGGGAAGAAATAAAAATAAAAAGTAAAATTAATATCGAATATTTTATCAGCAGTGAAAACTATGATGATGATGTAACTTTTATTTTGGCAGGCACTATAGCCAATGAACTAGGAGTTTCGGTTGATGATGTTTTGAAATTATTTGGTGAATGGTGGATATTGCATACTGGCAAAAATCATTACGGATATTTATTGGAAAGTGGAGGCGATAATTTTAAAACTTTTATGCTCAATTTGCCATCGTTTCATAATAGAGTAATGATGATGTACCCAAAATTAACACCACCTGAATTTAAAATATCTAACGTAAACGACAATGATAATTCCCTGCACTTGCATTATTTTTCGAAAAGAATTGGGCTTACTGCATTTGTTCATGGATTAATGTCGGGGTTAGGAAAGTTTTTTAATACCGCTGTAAATACTGAGCATATTCAATCATTATCGAAAGAAAGTACACATGAAATTTTAAAAGTGAAATGGACAAATCCTTCAACGAAATAGATACACTATTAGAAACATTTCCTTTTTCAATAGTTTTTAATCAATCTTTTTTAATCAGAAATATTGGCAAGAGTTTAGAAAAAATTATTGGCAATAAAATTGGAAGTCAATACCTTGATTTTTTTCAAATTCAAAGACCTTACATAGAAGATGTAAATTTCGAGCTAATAAGTTCTTCGATTAGCACAGCATTTTATATAAAACATAAAGAAAGTAATTTATTGTTTAGAGGACAGTTTCGTTTGAACCAAAGCAAAAATGAAGTTATTTTTTTAGCAAATCTTTGGTTGATGGACATTGAACAATTGAAACCCTACAAAATAACCATTAATGACTTTCCTCCCCATGATCCAACTTTTGATTATTTGCATGCATTAAAACAAGCAGAAATACATAAGAATGAACTGTCAGATTTAGTAAAAAAAATAGATAAACAATCTGAAATTATTAAGCAGTCTAACACTGAAATAAATTTGGCGAAAATTAAGATGGAAAGCATCTTTAATGAAATGTCGGATGTAGTTTATTCCATAAAAATGCCAGAGCAAGAAGTTCTTTTTGTAACCCCCTCTATCCTATCTGTTTTTGAGATTGAAATAGCTGAATTTTTGAAAGATTTTAGATTGTGGGAAAAACTCTCTATCAAAGAAGACATTGCTGCCATAATTCAAATTAAAAATGACCTGCTGGAAAAAGGTGAGTTTAATGTTAAATACAGAATCATAACAAGCTCTGGTAAAATAAAATGGATTATAAACAAGGGTAAATATATTTATGACCAAAATAAAAATCCAATTAGATTAGATGGTGTAGTTATAGATCGTTCTTCAGAATTCATAGCGCAGGAAACACTCGACCAAGAGTTAAAATTGCAAGAGGTTTTGATTGATATTGCATCAACCTATATCAATCTTGATCCAAAAGATGTAGAAAACACCATTAATAATTCACTTCAAAAAATGGGACTGTTTGTAATGGCAGATAGATCCTATATTTTTGATTATGACTTTGATAATGCCACAACTTCAAATACCTACGAATGGTGCAACGATGGCGTAGCTCCAGAAATAGACAACTTACAACAAATGCCCATTGAGTTTTTTCCACAATGGGTAGACCAACATAAAAAAGGAGAGGCTTTTTACATTCAAGATGTTTCTGCATTAAATGATGATGGCGAAGGAGGTTTAAAATCAATTTTAGAGCCTCAAGGAATAAAAAGTTTAATAGCCATTCCTATGCTTGATGGAAAAGAGCTGATAGGTTTTGTAGGTTTTGACTCAGTAAAAAAACATCACGATTACAGTGATAAAGAAAAAAGATTATTGTTTCTCTTTGGTCAAATGCTTATTAATATTCGCAATCGCCAAAAATGGGATAATCAGCTAAGGTTACAAGAAGAAAAATATCGAAACATTATTGCTAACATGAATTTAGGCTTGTTAGAAGTAGATATGAATGATGTTATTATTTATGCCAATCAAAGCTTTTGCGATATGTCTGGTTACAAGCTCAATGAGCTAAAAGGCTTAAAAGCTGCCGAACTTTTTGTAGCTGAAAACAACCGAAATAAAATTATTGAAAAAAATTCGAAAAGATTAGAAGCAATTTCTGATAGCTATGAGCTTGAGATTAAAGATAAGCATGGTAAACCTCATTGGTGGTTTATTAGTGGAGCTCCAAACTACAACGATAAGGGCCAATTAATTGGAAGTATTGGTATTCACTTAGATATAACCGAACAAAAAAGACTTGAACAAGAGCTAGCAAAAGCTAAAACTTTTGCAGAAGCTGCTGCAAAAGCCAAAGAATTGTTTTTGGCCAATATGAGTCATGAAATCCGAACACCACTTAACGTGATTATAGGCATGATTAGACAGCTTACCAAAGAAAACTTAAATACAAATCAGCATTTTTATGTAAAACAATCTGAAAGTTCTGCCAAACATTTGCTTATGATTTTAAATAATGTTTTAGACATTGCTAAAATTGAATCGGGCGATATGGAAATTGTGCAAGAAGCTTTCAGTCCAAGTGTATTGGCTTATAACGTGCATTCAATTATGTATTCACAAGCCAAGGACAAAAACCTAGAATTTAAGCTAAATGTAAGTCCTGATATAAAACCTGTGCTTAAAGGCGATGATACAAGACTAAGACAAGTTCTCATAAATTTGATTGGAAATGCAATAAAATTTACTGACAAAGGAAGTATTCATTTATCAGTAGAATTGATGGAAGAAAACGAACATTCACAAACATTAAAATTTGAAGTTTCTGATACAGGAATTGGAATGTCAGATGAGTTTATTTCAAAAATTTTCGACAAATTTTCACAAGAACAAAATACTTCCAATCGAAAATATGAGGGCACAGGCTTAGGAATGGCTATCTCCAGTGATTTAATTAAATTAATGAATGGCACTATGAAAGTTCATAGTGAAAAAAATAAAGGAACTTCTTGCAGTTTTATTCTTCAATTACCAATTGGTAACCCTAATAGTTTAACATTGATAAGCAGTCATGTAAAAGCGCAATCTTTTAAAGGTTTAAAAGCACTTTTAGTTGAAGATAATGAAATGAACCGCTTTATTGCTATGCAAAGTCTCGACTTTTTGGGATTTGAAACCACAGAAGCTGAAAACGGAAAGTTGGCCATAGAAAAAATTGAAAAAGAAACTTTCGACCTCATTTTAATGGATATTCAAATGCCCATAATGGACGGTGTTGAAGCTACTGTTTATTTAAGGGAGAAGCTTCGAATAAACACACCAATTATTGCACTTACAGCTAATGCATTCAAACATGACATTGATTTATATCTAAGTAAAGGAATGAATGACTTTATTACCAAACCTTATGATGAAGAGGATTTTTTCCGAAAAATCGATCATGTGCTTAGCTTAAATTACAGCAATAAATTGAATGAAGAAAATAATTTGAATGAAGAGTTAAAGGCGAACCCAGAAATTCCAGCTTATGATTTAAGTTTAATTGAAAACATGAGTCGAGGCAATAAGGTTTTTGTAGATAAAATGATAAGTATCTTTATCACTTTAGCCAAAGAGAATAGTGAAATAATGCAAATTGCCTTGGTTAATAATGATATTGAAACGATTAGAAAAACAGCGCACAAAATAAAAGCTAGTATCGACCAAATGGGCATTGTTTCTTTAAAAGTTATTGTCAGAAGACTTGAAAAATATGACTTAAGTTCAGGTAATCATGAAGAACTAGAAAGTTTAATCAATCAACTAACAACCATATTGCTAAACGTTGTGAAATCACTAGAAAAGTAATTCGTTTTTTTCCACAAATAACAAAAAATTTCCATTAAATGGAATAAAATAAAAATTCGTTCATTCGTAAAATGCAGACTATAAAACAGTTACATAAGCTTTAAAGCGTGGGTATAATTTTTGGCATCATGTGTCAAAAAATTATAAATAATGAAAAAAATTTACACGCTATTGCTATCATTTGTGCTTTATAGCAATTTGTTCGGTCAAAGTGAGCCATCGACTTACTTTAATATTTACGTACCGCCCAACAACAATGCAGTTCAGCGAAACGTAGCTTTAATAGTAACAGCAGTAAGCGATAGTACAACCTTTACTATTGCCGATGACAATGCTGATGGAGATAGTGATGATAATGTCACCGGAATGCTAATGGCAGGACAATCCTATATTCTTTATTTCAAAGATAATGGTATAAATGATGATGCACTTTACGCCTCAGGCGGAACACTGGTCCGAAATGGTGACTACTTCATTATTAATAGTAACAAACTAGTTTATGCCTCCATGTCAACTGATAGTGACTGGCAGCATGATTTTGTACCAGCTGTGAATAAAAAAACCATAGGCCAAAAATTTTATGTTTACGCGCCCAAAGTAAGCAGTTCGCCAAGAGATCTTAATGTATTTGCGTATGAACAAACCACTACCATTTCTATATATAAGATTTCGACAATTTCTACAACTCAAACGGGTTATACCAATATCAATTTAGAAAATAAGCAATTGGTGGTGCAAAAAACCATCAATCCAGGTCAAGATATTATTCACTATTCTACAGAAGGAAGAGATGTAATGGAATCGGGAGGAACTTACCTAATCGAATCCAACAAAGATATAAGCGTTCAGTATGGAGCCTTATGGGGCAATGCGCGCGATGGCGGTGCTTATGTGCCATCTTCAAATGGAAGCGGTTCGGGTGAATTATTTTATTTCGCTGTACCTCATCAACAAGGTGGAGAGCAAGAAATTAGAATTGCCTCATGGGACAATGCCAATGCCATTGAGTTAAGTCGCTATAATAATGGAAGTTGGGTAAGCATGAAAACATGGACACTTGATGCCCTTAAACCTGCCGATTGGGTTGGTAAACAAAATGGAAATACAACCTTTCCTACTGTTTTTAGAGTAAGTTGCACTCCAGGAAAACGGGTATCTGTAATGGAAGCAAATTGGATGGAAACTGGATCTACCAGCACTTCTGACATGTCAACTATGCTCTCATCTGAATCTGGCACATCATCTGGAAAAAGGTTTTTGGCATATATGCTACCTCCAAGCCAACAAAATAATGTGGTAAACCCATTTACATCTCAATTTTTTTCAGGAAGCATTACACATTTCTATCTTTTTGCTGGAGGCAAAAACACCACAGTAACGGTAAAAGATGCCAAAACCAATGGTCAAGTATTGAATAAAACCTATCAAATTAATGCAGGAAAATATGCAGATGCTTTCTTTACATTAAATGAATGGATGAGTATCTACAATGGAACAGGATCGCCTTCTGGCTCTGAAAGACCTTATGTAGTTATTGAAGCTACAGAACACATTGCTGTGCTTTCTACCAATTTTAATGACAATTGGATGAATTATTTTGGATCATCATTACCTCAAAGTTTTACCCAAACAGGAAATCTTACTAGTCCTGTAGCTAATCCAGGTGATGAAGTAGTTTTGACAACAGAAATTGAATTAGGCTCAAATCAATTAGTCGAAAATGTAGGTATTGAAGTTAAAATTGCTTCAGGATTGATACCAGTTGAATGTAAACTCAAAAACAATGGAGCTACTATAGAAACAGGAGATATTACGAGTAGAAATGAAGAAAGTAAAGTAGATTTTAATCCCATATCAAACATATCATCCACAGACAATTACACCATAGAAACTAAAGTTACTGTAGCTTCTACCTATAATAATGGTGCAGCTATACCTAATCAGGCAGTAATGAGTATAGAAACTGTTGTATCTGGAACAGTTGGTGGTGAATTTCAGCAATCTTATTTTACACAAGGTATTCAAAATAATTCGGCCAACACCAGTAATTTACTTTATTCTGCATGCCAATTAACTAGTATTTCTGCTGCGTCAAACAATAGCTGGAATACTTCTTGGGTAGATTATAACAATGATGGAAATGATGATTTATTTGTTGCAACGAAAGATGAAACACAAGAAAATGAGCTTTACCGAAACAACGGCAATGGCACTTTTACCAAAATCACCAACAATCCTTTGGTGAAAGTAAAAGCTAATACGGTAGCGGCTGTTTGGGCAGATATAGATAATAATGGGCACAAGGATGTGTTGCAGGTAAATGCCACAAAGCATCCAAGCAAATTATATTTAAATAATGGTGGAGGAAATTTTTCTGAACTTGTTAATTCAGGAATCGACCCGCATCCTCAGTATTTTCATGGCGCTGCATTTGCTGATTTTGATAATGATGGATACTTGGATTTAATTATGACTAATTTCTTTGAAACACGTTTTCATCAACTTTATAGAAACAATAAGAACAATACATTTACATTAATAAACAATACACCCATTAGTGCTGAAAGCGAGCATGCTATGGCTCCTATTTTATCTGATTACAACAATGATGGATTGATAGATATTTTTATCCCAAATGGAAACAATCGTCCTAATTCACTATTTAAGAATAAAGGTAACTTTCAATTTGAAAAAGTGAATGATCCAGTGCTTAATGCCGATGCTAAAAACAGTGTTGGAGCTGCTTGGGGAGATTTTGATAATGACGGTTTTCAGGATTTATTGGTAGCTAATGCATCCGATCAAAACAATGATTTGTATCGCAACAAGGGAAATGGCACCTTTGAAAAAATGGAAAATAGCATTATTTGCAACCAAGGTGGCGAAAGTCATGGCGCGGCTTGGTTTGACGTAAATAATGATGGTTGGCTAGATTGCTATATCACCAACGATAAAGGAAAATCTTTTTTATATATCAATAATGGTTTGGGTGATTTTTCTCGAAAACTTGATGAAGCCATTTCGGGAAATGTAGGAAAGGCTTTTGGTGTGGCTGTTGGAGATTATGATAAAGATGGAAAACTAGACTTGGCTGTTGCCACACATACCGATGGAACAACGCGATTCTATTGCCATAACAATACAAGCTCCAATTGGATTGGATTTCAACTTCAGGGACTTAACTCAAACAAACAAGCCATTGGTGCGAAAGTGGCAATTAAATCAAATGGCATTTGGCAATATCGTCAAAATCTTCCTGTGAGTGGATTTGGAAGTCAAAATATGCAAAATCTACATTTTGGTTTAGCTAATGCTTCTAATATTGACAGTGTAATGGTGATTTGGCCAAGTGGTGTGAGACAAAAAATAAATTCTTTTAGTATTAATAAATACAATGCTGTGCTTGAAGAAGCGGGTAAAAAGGTAAAAGGAACCGTATTTCATGATTTGAACAACAATGGTAAGCGCGATTCAGGAGAAACTGTAGTATCTAATGTTCAATTAAACATTAATGATGGGAAACTAAACCTAGCTTCCAATGAACAAGGACAGTTTTTATTTAGAATTACTGACCAACAAATAAAAATTGAAATCAACCAACCATATTGGTCTATTAATGCAGCTTACAAACAATATCAATTTTTGCAAGGGTCAGACTCTTTAAACATTGAACTTCCTATTAATGCCATTCAATTAGGATTTGATGTAAGTATAAATTTAGCTACTACCGCATGGCGAAGAGGGTTTACCAATCAAACAACTATACAAGTAAACAATTTAGGCACTGAAAAAGCTGAAAATGTGATAGCAGAAATAATTTTACCAAATGCAGCTTATCTTAAAAGTTCAGACCTTAGTTATACCTCACCATCAGCAAAAACCTATAAATGGGTAATAGGAACCCTCTACCCTGGTAGCGTTAAAACTATTCAAGTAGTTGATAGTATTGGTTTAGAAGCCACAATAGGTCAAACACTTGTTATTAACGCAAACACATCTGCAACAGGTACTGATCTCAATTCATACAATAACAGTCTTGTTGAAGAGGTTGAGATTGTTGGAGCCATAGACCCTAATGATATGCTTGTAAGTCCTAAAGGAGATGGGCCACAAGGATTTATCTATAAAAATCAATGGTTAACATATACCATAAGATTTGAAAATATTGGCACCTACCAAGCTACTTATGTGTTTTTAGAAAATCAAATTCCTGAAGGTTTAGATATCAGCACTTTCGAAATTATTGCATCAAGTCACCCTTACACCTATTCACTTTCAGAAAAAGGCATGTTAGATGTGGCTTATAACAACATTTCTCTTCCAGCTTCAATGAATGATTCATTAGGTGCTCATGGCTATTTTAAATATAGAATTAAGCCAATGCAAAGCAATTCTGGTGGGCAGCAATTAGTTAACAATGCCAAAATTTACTTTGACTTTGAAGAACCAATTGTAACCAATTCAGTGCTCAACACCATTAAGCATCAAGGCAGCAATGAGATAAAAGATTTAAAACTATTCCCTAATCCGGCAAGTGATTTCGTAATTATTTTTATTGATGAAAAATCTTTACATGTTACTGATCCTCAAGTTATAGCCCGTTGGATTATTACTGACTTTGCAGGACGACAGCTTATGGAAGGTTCGGGTGATTATTCTGCATTAATGAGCATTAATTTCAGCAATTTGGCCGCAGGCAATTATATTATTCACGCTTTTGATCAATCTAATCAGGTTTATGCAGGCAAACTAATTAAAAAATAGAAGTCGAATTTATTGGCAATTAATTTAAAAAACCACCCTTTTGGGTGGTTTTTTTATTCCATTATTTGGAAAATAACTGAAATATGGAATGAAAAAAGGCTGGAAATATTTATTAAAATACTGTTTTTCAATTAATTATATAATAGGCATAGGATTGGCATATCTAAAGTAAATCAATTTAATAATTAGAAAAATGAGTAATATAAGTCAGAAAATATTTGTAGTAGATGACGATCTTTTTCATCTAGAAATAATGCAGCAAATTCTTATCGACAAGGGTGCTGAGAATATACAGTGTTTTCAAAGTGGTGTTGAGTGTTTAAATCAAATTCACAACAATCCTGATGTAGTTTATTTAGATCATCAGATGGATGAATATACAGGGTTCGAAACACTGAGAAAAATTAAAAGATACAACCCCAACATTTTTGTGGTAATGGTTTCGGCACAGGAAGAGATTCAAACCGCAGTTGAAACTTTAAAGCACGGAGCATTTGATTATATCAAAAAGGATGAAAAACTAGAAGAAAATGTTAAATCAGTATTAGTTCGAATTGATGAAGTAAAAGAATTGCTGCGTCAAAGAAAACCAAGTCTTTTAAAATCAATGTTTAAATTTTTATAGTTTATGAAAGCAATTACATTTTTCATTTTGATTGGATTTTTCACTTTATCCTCCTGCAAAACCACTAATCTTTTTATTGATAATAAAGCAGGAAATGATGTGGCAGATTTAGACAGCATTTTTATGAATGATTCACATTATCAATATCACATTCGAAAAGATGATAAAATTACCATTAGTGTTTGGGGACAAGATGAGTTAAGCGTTGGTTCTACCTATGGAATTTATAATTCAAATGAAGTGTATGGAAAATGGTTGATGGTAGATGCAAATGGAAATGTTGAGATTCCAAAAATTGGAACTTTTCATGTAGAAAAAATGACCATTATTAGTTTGAAAGATAGTTTAAAAACATTGTTTTCTGAATGGATAAAAAATCCTGTGATTGACATTAAAGTGCTTAATCGAGAGATAACGGTTTTAGGCGAAGTTAGAGATCCACAAATAATAAATGTAGATAAGGAGCAAAATACCCTTTTAGAAATGATAACCCGTTGCAAAGGGCTTGAGTTTTATGCCAATGCCAAAAACATTAAAGTTCTTAGGCAAATGGGGCAGCATGTTTATGTCGCCAACATTGACTTAACCAAAAAGGGAAATTATTTAATGAAAAACATTAACCTCTATCCTGGCGATGTAGTTATTGTTCCTTCCAAAAAATACAAGGAATTCGATAAAAGAATTTCAACCATTATTCCATTTACAACAACATTAACCGCAGGTGCCATTTTTATGGGCGCATTTTAAAAATAAAAACATGTCTGATTCAACCAATTTTATAAAACCTTATTTGCGCGGCTGGCCTATCATTTTAGGTGCCATGATAATCGGTTTTTTAATTGCTTCAAAATATCTCAACTATGTTACGCCCATGTATGAAAGCACGGCAAAACTCAGATTGGCTGATTTAAACGAAGGTGTGCCTAATAGTAATTTATTTAAAGATTTGGATGTTTTTGCAAACTCTCAAAAAATAAATGCAGAAATTGAACTTTTAAAATCGCAAACAATAATTACGAAAGCTTTAGAGAATATACCTTTTGAAATTCAAATTTTTAGAGTTGGAAAAATACAAAACACAGAGCTTTTCAGTAGTAGCCCAATTTTAATTCAACCAATTGCTTGGAGTGAAGAATTAAAGGACAAAACTTTTAAACTAATAGTTGACACAAATTTTAACTATTCTATTATTTCTGAAAGCCAAGAAGTTTTTGAGGGAAAATTAGGCGATACTATTTCTATAGCTAATTCTAAACTATTAATTGAATTGAATGAAACTCTTTTAAAGGAAAAAAAGGATTTAGATATAGCTGATAATTATGAGTTTTCAATCTTAAGCTTATCAAAACAATTAAGCGAAATCAACCAAAATCTGGATATTATTTCTGTAGATAAAGATGTCCCTATTATTCGAATTAGCTATAAATCGGCTCATCCAGAAAAAGCAGCTTTGTTTCCCAACGCTTTAGCGCAAGCTTACATTGAAGACTACATTGATAGCAAATACAGTGCTGCCGATGTAACTAGCGATTTTTTGAATGAAAGAATAAAAGAAATTAGCGGTAAATTATCGGGAACTGAAAATGCCATTTTAAATTACCGCGAGCGCGAAAACATTACCAACATTCGACAAGAAACAGAAACCGATTTGAGAAAAATTTCTCAAATGAAAATCCAACAAACCAATCTTAAAATGAGTCTTGATGCCATTAAAGATTTGGATGAGTATATGGAAAAAGGTAAAAACAATTTTCTTGAGCTTGCCCCCAACTTTGAAGCATTTAATGACTTGCTTTCAACAGAAATGATTAAAAAAATTAAACAATTACAATCCGAAAAAAAAGATTTACTACAACAATATACTCCCAAAGATGAAAAGGTTTTGATAATTGATAACAAAATTGAAGATCTATCATCTTACTTAAGAGAAAGTATTAAAAACACCAGAAAAAACCTTCAATCAAAGTACGATAATTTGGTTTATGACATTGAAGAATCCGAAAAGGTTTTTGTTACCGTTCCCGAAAAAGAAAAAATGATGACCATTCTTAATAGGGAGTTTGAAATCTATCAACAATCCTATAATTTTTTAAACCAAAAGAAAATTGAAGCTGAAATAGCCAAAGCAGCTAAAATTGCTTTCCACAGAATTATAACACCAGCCAGTTTAAGTAAGACTCCTGTTTCACCTAACCGTGCCATTATAAAAATTGTTTCTTCCCTGTTAGGCTTGTTCGGAGCACTTATTTTAATATTTGTAGTTCATGCATTAAAAGCAAGAGTAAACGATGTTGTGACAATCGAATCGCAAAGCATGATTCCAATTGCGTTATCGGTTCCAAAACTGAAAACGGAAGAAGAAAGTAAAAATATTTTTACCAAAACAGTTTCTGAATGGGAAGTGAAACAATTAGTTAAACCTAAAAATATAATTTGTTTCACCGGATTTGAAAAAAATCAAGGAGCAGAATTTATAGCCCATCACATTCTGAAAATTTTCAGCAATCAAAATAGAAAAGTCCTTTTTATAGAAATTACAGCTGAAAATAATTTTGCATCTGAGATTTTTTGGGAAGAAAAACCTTTAGGTGAAAATTTAACCAAAGTGATGATTAATGAAGCTGATTTAAACAGTTTAAACCTTCAAAATTGGCAAAGTTTATTAAATGATAAATCTCAAAATTTTGACCAAACCATTATTCTAAACTCATGTTTCGGAGCATCGTTTACAGCAGCTACTATGGCCACATCGGGTTTAAATGTTGTTTGTGTGGACACCAGATTAACCCCAGCCAAAAAAATTGTTGAGGTAGATTTAATGAAAGAAGAATTTCAATTGCCAAATGTTTATTGGGCTTTAAACAGAGTAGGTTACAACCCAAGTTTTATTCGCGATTGCCAACGATTTGTAGCATCTATAATTAATAAAAAATGAAATTTCTTAAAGATCATAAAATAATCATATTGCTTGACCAAGCTATTTTTAGCGGTACTAGCTTTTTAACAACCATCCTCATTGCTAGAATAATTAGTTTGGAAGAATTTGGCCTATTTGCAGGTTATGTATTAGGTATGCATTTGGTTGTAAGTTGTTTAAGTGCATTTATAATTCAACCATTTCAAGTGTTTTTTACTACTGTATCCAATCAAAAAGCGTATTTCTCTTTTATTTTTTGGCTTCAAATATTAACAACCATTTTTCTAATTGGACTTACCGCAATTTTTGCTTTCATTTTTAAGATTCATATTGCATTGTTTTTTTTGCCTTATGCCGCTGGGTTCATTTTTCAGGATTTTGGCCGAAAATTTCTTTTAGCCATCAATAAACCTCTGATTAATTTAATGTTTGATTTTGTTGCTAGTTTGGGTTTAATACTCTCAATTTTCTATTTCACTTTTGAGAACCAAACCGATATTTTTTCTCTTCTTAAAATAATGAGCTTGGCTTATGTTCTACCCTTCCTCCTATTTTTAATTGTTGTAAAACCATTCGTATTTGAAAAAGAGGTATCCATAAAAAGTTTAAATTTTCACTTCAAAGAAGGCAAATGGTTATTTTTCACTTCTATTACGCAATGGTGGTCGGGCAATTTGTTTGTAGTTGCTTCAGGAATTTATTTAGGTTCAGCGGCTCTTGGAGCACTTAGATTGGCTCAATCTTTAATGGGTATTTTAAATGTTATGCTGCAAACTTTTGAAAACTATATTTTGCCTCAAACCTCCCAAAGAATCAATATTTGTATGCAATCAAGTATAGATTATGTGGTTGATGTAACTAAAAAAACAGGAATTTTATTTTTAATTATATTGTTTTCAACATTCATTTTTTCAGAACAAATATTTTTATTGGTAGGTGGAATAGCCTATCTGCCTTATGCTTTTATTCTTCAAGGAATGACCTTTTTATATGTCTTAATTTTTGTAAGCCAACCATTAAGGTTAATTATTAGAGCTCTTTTGCTTAACCAAGAGTTTTTTTATGGCTATTTATTTAGTCTGCTGTTTTCATTAATCTTCTCTAAATTTTTATTAGAAAATTATGGCTTAAAAGGCGTCATTATTGGCTTAGCAGCTTCTCAAATTATTCTAATTATTTATTGGACCATTATTTTACAAAAGAAAAATATTCAATTATGGAAATCATTCATGTAGTTTTAGGGAAAGCTAATCCTAGCAGGTTAAACGGAGTGAACAAGGTTGTTTTTAATTTAGCTTCTGAACAACACAATGCTGGCAAAAATGTAAAATTATGGGGTATTTCTTCCAATTTAGAACATGATTATCCAGCACGAAATTTTGAAACTACCTTGTTTAAAGCTGAAAAAAATCCTTTTAAGGTTAATGAAGAGCTTATTCAAAATATTATAAAAAATAAAACGTCTGTTTTTCACCTTCATGGTGGTTGGATACCTGTATTTAGTAGTTTATCTAAAATATTTATAAAGCATAAAATTAAATATGTTATAACTCCGCATGGTGCCTACAATTCTATTGCAATGAACAGAAGCAAATGGCGTAAAAAACTGTATTTCCAGCTTTTTGAAAAAACAATCATTAAAAATGCTCATTATGTGCATTCAATAGGTCAAAGTGAAGTTGATGGACTATCCAATTTGTGCAAAAAAGCAAAGTCATTTTTGCTTCCTTATGGTTTTCATTACCAGCAAGAAAATATAAATTCTGAAAAAAACACAGACTTTACCATCGGTTTTGTTGGCCGTTTAGACACGCACACCAAAGGTTTAGATTTATTACTAAAAGCATTTTATAATTTCCAGAAAACAAATCCTTTTTCCAAATTATGGATTATTGGTGAAGGTGAAGGAAAAGCATTTATAGAGAAATTCATTGAAGTTAAAAACTTGAAAAATGTGGTTTTGTGGGGCAAAAAATTTGGTGAAGAAAAAGATACATTAATAAGCAAAATGCATGTTTTTGCGCATCCTTCAAGGAATGAAGGTTTGCCAACAGCAGTTTTGGAAGCCTCTGCATTAGGCACCCCTGTTATTGTTTCTAAAGCAACTAATGTAGCTGATTACGTTACCCAATTTTCAGCTGGCATTGCAATTGATAACGAAAATGCAGATCAATTAAAACAAGCAATCGACAAAATGTTTGAAATCTACAACACTGAAAAACAAAATAAGCTCATTGAAGGAGGAAAAAAAATGTTAGAAAACGTTTTTTCTTGGTCAGTTTTAGTTGATAAATATGACGAATTATACAAGTAAATGAAACTAGCGTTTTTAGATAATAATCATGATAAGTTTTTAACTAAAACCAATAATCAACTTTTTGTTATTTTGCTTTTAATGGTCGCTTGCTTTTTCACATGGAGTGAAAATGTGGCCATTACAAGAATAATTAAAGTTATTGGTAGAATGGGAATGTTAACCGCCTCTTGGTATGTTTATAGAAACATTATTCAATATGGCGCTGCTGATAATCTTAAAACCAATAACATATTTTCGTTTATTTTTTATGCTATTTATTTATTATTGGGTTTCGCATCGTTTATGTGGAGCACCAATATAGGTTACAGTGCTTTACAATGGTTCATGACCTCTCAAACACTGGTTTTTTGTTTCTTTTTTGTAAAAAGTCTTTACCTTCTTGATCAATTTTTCCCCAATCATAAAATCCGATTATTTAATCTGTTAGGAAATAGTGCTTTTGCCCTAATTCTAGTTTTTGTAATTGGCATGTGGGTGAATCCAGATGTTTTTTATCGTTTAACGCATGGTGGCGAAGAAGCAAGATTAGGAGGATATTTAATGAACCCCAATGAGCTAGGAATGCTGGCAGGCGTTGGTGTTGCAGGTTTAATGTTTGATATCAGAAGAAACCATAGGAAATGGTGGACCATTTTTAAACTACTTATTCTTTTTTACGGATTGTATGCCACTGGCTCTCGCTCCTCTTTAATTGGTGCATTATTAATTATTGGTTTCCATGTTTTGCAATCAGAAAAGAAAAAGCTAGCACTTATTGCTATGGCGGTTATGATTATGGTGGCGCCCATTGCTATTTATAAAGTTGTGCTAAAAGATGGTGATCCTGAAAGAATGGAAGAGATTTTGACCCTTACCGGTAGATTGCCTTTTTGGGAAGCCTTAATTACAGAAGGTTTGCCTAGAGAACCACTTTTAGGTTTCGGATTTATGCGAATTGACTATAAAGAATATTTTCAAAGTGCCCATACTTATCCTGGCAAAATGACCCACAACACTTTTATGCAAGTGCTAATGAATTTAGGATTTATTGGTATAACCGTAGTCATTTTTCAAATGATTTTTACTACTAGAGGAATACTAAAAGAAAATCCAGAGAAAAAATTAATGCTGTTTTGCCTTTTAATTCCCATTATTATCAACTCCTTTACTGAATTTGGTGTTTTTGGAGAATCCAATTATGGCATTCTGTTCTATCAATTAATTATTCTGTACATCTCATTTCAGCCAGGGTCAATTTTTACGCCCAAACAATTGCTGCATCTCAAAAAAACTAAGCGCATTTCCTAATTTTTCATTTTTCCATTAAATAATAAAATTCCATTTTTTGGAATTAATCATGTCTCTATAAATATGTTAAATATTTGTTTTTCAATGATTTAATATATTGGAACAAAAATGGCAATATCTGTTAAGAACAATTTATAGCATGAATTACTTAAATAAATTAGGATTTGCAGAATGTGCACAAAGCAACAATTGCAAAACATTATATTACATTAAAAATCCGGATGGTAGTCCGCGTTGGATATGGAATTCAGAAAATACCAGACCTGATTTTTTGAAATTTTATTTAATTTCCAATTTCCGCTCAAAGGCTTTTAGTCTATTTATTAAATTGATTTTTCAATTAAGCTTGCAACACCTATTTTTTAAAAAAAATAAAATCAATGTAAGCATCCAAAAAGACAGTAAGCTAATTCATTTTATAAAGCAAGATTTTGCACTCTTCACAGGAACTGAAGGCCCGAATAGAAAACTAGTTCTTTTCTCTAACAATTTGTTTATCAAAATTGCTTTAAATGAAAACTCAAGCTCTATTATTGAAAATGAGAAGGAAATTTTATTAAAAATAAAACAAGGAAATTTTTATGAAACTCCCAAAGTAGAATTTTTCAAAAAGGGTGTTTTAATGCTTCGTGATGTAAGCAGAAATGGAATTAGAAACTCAAATTTTAGCGCTCATCATGCAAGAGCATTAAATGAATTAATGGAGAATTTTCCTGTTTCGTATTCTTCGCTAAATTTTGAATCCTTTCAAGAAAATTTACGAATTAAGTCGGGTATTTCTTTTAATAAAATCCCAAAAAATTTGATCGCGAAACTTGAATTATTGGGTCTTGAATTGAGCCATAAAACATTAAAATTTTGCTTTGCGCATCGCGATTTTACACCTTGGAATTGTTTTGTAAACAATGAAAAAATTAATGTTTACGACTTTGAATTAGCTGATCCACAAACTCCATTCGGTTTTGACGTTTTTCATTTTGTAATGCAACAAGCTATTTTGGTTGACCGATTATCTTGGAATGAAATAAAACCAAAACTTAAGTATGCATTCCAATTATTGTGCAAGGAAAATGCTGAAAATGAAAATGATTTTAACACCTATTTGAAAGCTTATCTTTTTACAAATATTGAAAAATACATCACTATTTACAGTCATCAACCAATTTGGCATCCGCAAATAAATTGGTTATTTAATACCTGGAATGATGCTTTGAGCGACTTATTGTCTGAGCAAATTAGCCATAGAAAATTATTGATTGGCGATGTATTTGATTTTCTTCAAAATGAAACTTATGCAGCCATTAAATTCCCACAAATTAATCCTACACAATTGCCTGAACTGGCTGATATAGATTTGTTGTTATCAAAAAAAACGGCTAGAAACATTAGCAATTTCCTAATTAAACATAGCTTGATAAAACAAATTAAAATTCAGAAACAATCAAAAATGTATAGCGTGTTAGTTCTTTTAAAAGATGAACGCGTCTTGGCATTGGATTTAATATGGAAATTGAAGCGCAAATCATTGACTTTTTTAAACACTGAAAATGCCTTAAATAATGTTTCAGTTAATCAATTTGGAATAAAAAATTTAAATGAAGTAAACACTAAAAGTTATTTAAAATACTTCTACGGCTTAAACCAAAGTCAAATTCCAATTAAGTATAATTCGTTTTTTAACAATAAATCCGATGAAATTTTAAATTATCTACAACTAAAAAAAGAAGTGATGAATATGCCCGAAAACAAAGGTTTTTCAAAAATAAAAAATCAAATCAGCTACCTATTGGATGCCTTCAATTTAACTTTTCAAAATAAAGGCTTTATTATAACCTTTAGTGGTGTAGATGGCGCTGGAAAATCAACAGTTATTGAACATACAAAGGAATTATTAATCAAAAAGTTTCGCAGAAATGTAATCGTTATTCGCCATAGGCCTTCACTCCTACCAATTTTAAGTGCTTGGACAAAAGGCAAAGAAAAAGCGGAACAAAATGCAGCTAACACATTGCCTCGACAAGGAAAGAACAAAAATGTTTTAAGCTCACTTATTCGTTTTGCTTACTATTATTCAGACTATTTATTTGGTCAGTTTTACATAAAATACAAATATGTTTTTAGAGGCGATATTGTATTGTATGATAGATATTATTTCGATTTTATAAACGATAGCGTAAGAAGCAATTTAACACTCCCTAAATGGATAACTAAAATTGGCTACAAATTTTTACTAAAGCCTAATTTCAACTTCTTTTTATATGCCAATGCTGAAACTATTTTGAGTAGAAAAAAAGAATTGGATGCAACGGTTATTAACCAATTAACTGCCGATTACATTCAACTTTTTGAAGCTTACAGCAAAAATTCGAAAAGCCTTTATTGCGCTGTTGAGAATATAAACTTGAATGAGACTTTAAACTTAATTATTTCAAAATCACAGTCAAAACTTGTTTAAAATGAAAAATTTAGTGGAGAAAATAATTCGATTGCGCAATCCAAATTTTTGTTTCGATTCTAATTTAAATAATACAGCACTGGTTTGGTTTATCTGTTCCAATTTTTGGGCAATTGTAAGAGGTTTAAAGCTGATTTTTTATTTTAAAAATCCAAAAATGGCAATGATGGGGAAAAGAGTTAGTTTTTTCAACACGCCTAAAATTGTTTTTGGGAGCTTTCTTAAATTAGGGAATGATGTGCATTTAAGCGCGCTAGGAAAAACCGGAATACAAATTGGAAACAATGTGGGCATTGGCGCATTCAGTCGCATTGTGGTTTCTACTTCACTCAACAATTTAGGACAGTCTATTAAAATTGGAAACAATGTTGGAATTGGCGAATTTGCCTATTTAGGTGGCGCTGGTGGATTAGAAATTGGCAATGAATGTATTATTGGTCAGTATTTTAGTTGTCATCCCGAAAATCATGCTTCAGATAATTTAACCCAAGCTATTAGACAACAAGGAGTTACTAGAAAAGGAATTAAAATTGGTGAAAATTGTTGGATAGGTAGCAAAGTTACCATTTTAGATGGCGTAGAAATTGGCAACGGATGCATTATTGCAGCTGGAGCTGTAGTCAACAAATCCTTTCCTGAAAACTCAATAATTGGCGGTGTTCCTGCAAAACTTTTAAAAACAAGACAATGAAAACAATATTAGCTACAGCTTATGCCATTAATCCTTACAAAGGATCTGAAGACGGAATGGGCTGGAATTTTATCCTACAAATAGCACGATTTAACAATGTAATTGCTATTACAAGAGAAAATAACCGTGAACAAATTGAAAAATACATGGCCGAAAACCCGAATGATTTGTATCAAAAAATTCAGTTTTTGTACTTTGATTTACCTTACTGGATGCGTTTTTGGAAAAAAGGCGGACGAGGAGCTATGCTTTATTACTTAATGTGGCAGCGCGGAATTGTTTCTTTTATTAAAAATCAAAACCTCCATTTTGAAATTGCTCATAATCTTAATTTTCATAACGACTGGACACCTTCTTTTTTATGGAAATTAAATAAACCTTTTGTTTGGGGTTCGGTGGGTCATCATCCTTTAATTCCTGCTCAATATTTAAACGATTATTCAAAAAAATATTGGATTGCTGATAGAATAACTTGGCTTGTAAAAAACTATTTCTGGAAATTTAGTCCAAGTTTGAAAAAAACGAAATCAAGTGCCAATCATATTTTATGTATGAATAAAGAAGTACCCAAAAAATTGAACTTAAAGGCCAATTTTTCAATTTCACCTTCAGTGGCAACACAAGATTTTGGTTGGGAACCCAAAAAAGATAAACTCAATAAATTCACTATAATCTCAGCAGGTAGGTTTTTGCCTTTAAAAGGATTTGACTTAACCATAAAGGCCTTCTCCAAGTTTTACCATTCACTCGATTCTAATGATCAAAAAATGTGTGAATTACTTTTGGTAGGAAGTGGAAACGAAAAAAATTATCTAAAATCTTTAGTTAATAAACTCGGCATAGAGCATCAAGTGAAGTTTATTTCATGGATAGAAAGAAACGAATTAATGAAAATATTTAAAACCTCATCGGCATTTTTATTTCCTTCTCACGAAGGTGCAGGCATGGTGGTAGCTGAGGCGCTATCATTCGGTTTACCTGTTATTTGTTTAAAAAATGAAGGACCAGGAGAATTTATAAACGAAAAATGTGGTTATGCCATTGATTTAAGTGATTATGAAACAACTGTTAATAATTTAAGCAATGCCTTATTTGAATTAAAAAATAACCCAGAAAAAAGAAGGCAAATAAGTTTTGCTGCCAGAGAGCAATTCGAAAATCATTTTCATTGGGATAGACGCGGAGAACAATTACAAAAAATTTATGCCGAACTATGAAAACCCAAAAAAGAATTTATGCTTTTCATTTGCTAAATGATTACAGTGGAAGCCCAAAAGTGTTAAGTCAAATTTTAAAAGAATGGGTGAAAAATGGCAATGAAACTCACCTTTATACAAGTTTGCATCAAGATGGTTTTTTATCAAATATAAATGGGATTAAATATCATGAAGGTTGGTATAAATTTCAGAAAAACCCTTGGTTAAGATTGTGTTTTTTTACGCTAAGTCAATTGATTTTGATTATAAAAATGTTCCATCAAATAAAAAAAAATGACTTGGTTTATATTAATACTGTTTTACCCTTTGGCGCTGCCTTACTTGGCAAAATAAAAGGTTGCGAGGTAATTTATCATATTCATGAAAGCACAGTAAATCCTCAAATTTTAAAATGCTTTTTGTTTGGAATAGTAAAACAAACCGCTAATAAAATCATAAACGTTTCTAAATATGTTCAGCAATCGCATGGTATTACGAATGTTAAAAACCATTTGGTTTATAATTCAATTGATAATGATTTTGTAAAAAATATCTTACCCAAAAAAGCAGAAACTAATTATAAAAATGTTTTAATGGTTTGTTCTCTCAAAACTTATAAGGGAGTTTATGAATTTACCCGTTTGGCATTCGACCATCCAAATTTTGAATTTAAGTTAGTGCTGAATGCACCGCAGAAAGATATTGATGATTTTTTTTCATCTATAAATATGTCTGAAAACATTTCAATTTATGCCGCTCAAAAAAACTTGCATCCTTTTTTTCAATGGGCAGACGTGATTGTAAACCTATCAAAACCTGATGGTTGGATAGAAACATTTGGACTCACAATCATTGAAGGAATGGCTTATGGTTTACCTGCCATTGTTCCTCCTATTGGTGGTATTTTAGAAGTTATTGAAGAAGGTTTAACAGGTTTTAGCGTTGATTCTAGAGATACCCAACAACTTAATCTAATTCTGAGTAATGTTTTAAAAAACAAAAGTCAGTATGAAAAGCTATCCCATGCTGCCTTTAATCGACTTCAAATTTTTAAAGAAGAATTTATGCTCAAAAACATAAATGAGATAGTTTTTCAGAACGAATATTAATTCCAAAATAATGCTGAAATTCCAAATTATGGAATTGTTAAAAGCAGAAATTTAACTTAAAATATTGAAATGCAATTATTTGACTATTTGGCAAAACATTAGCAATAGTTGATATTAAAATAGGACGATGGAAAATAAAAATGCTACAAGAAAAAAAATAGCCATTATTGGCACCGTAGGCGTACCTGCAAACTATGGAGGCTTTGAAACTTTAGCTGAACATCTCATAGAAAATTTAGGTAAAAAGCATGAAATAACGGTTTACTGCTCAGAAAAAAAATATCCAAAAAATGAGCGAAAAACAAGTTATAAAGGCGCCACATTAAAATATTTGCCGCTGGATGCGAATGGCATCCAAAGTATTATTTATGATACTTTATCAATAATGCATGCTATTTTTTATGCTGATGTTCTTTTGATTTTGGGAGTTGCAGGCGCTTGGATATTGCCCTTTGTTCGATTTTTCACCAACAAAAAAATCATTATTTCAATTGATGGTATAGAATGGAAAAGAGACAAATGGAATTTGCTAGCCAAGTGGTATTTATTTTGGGCAGAAAGTTTGGCTGTAAAATATTCACACATTGATATATCTGACAATGAATCTATCCAAGATTACACATCAGCAAGATATGGTTCTTTAAGCCGAATTATTGAATATGGTGCTGATCATACAATGAAAATTTCTATAACCAAAAATGCCATAGAAAAATATCCATTTTTAAACAATCCTTATGCATTTAAAGTTTGTCGAATTGAGCCTGAAAACAACGTTCATTTGATTTTAGAAGCCTTTTCAAAAACCAATAAAATTCCTTTAGTAATTATTGGAAATTGGAATAAAAGCGAATATGGAAAATTGTTGAAAGAAAAATATTTAAATCATTCAAACATTTTCATAATTGACCCAATTTATGAGCAAGAAAAGCTTGATATGATAAGAGGAAACGCCTCTTTGTATGTGCACGGACATTCGGCTGGAGGAACTAATCCATCGCTTGTTGAAGCTATGTATTTAGGTTTGCCCATATTAGCAAATGGTGTTTCTTACAACCGCGTTACTACCGAAAACAAAGCTTTATATTTTAATGATTTGGAAAGTTTAATCCACCAAATCGAAAATTTTTACTTCGCAAAGTTAAAAACCATTGGCGATGAAATGATGAAAATTGCCAAACGAAGATATACTTGGTCAAATATTGCTTTCAAATACGAACTTTTGGTGGAAGAAGCCATTCATTTTAAAGAAAAAATGACCACTGAATCATATACTACAAACATTCCCTACGCACAACTTCTTGAATTAGGACAAGCTCATTTAAAAATCAACAAAAGCTTTTAAAAATTACTTACAATGATTTCATTTCTTATTTTAGGTTTAATTACCACCTTTTTAATTTCCTATATTTTAATTCCCATTATCAGAAAAATGGCTATTAAAATTAATTTAGTCGATAAACCCAATGCGAGGAAAGTGCATACTAATTCGGTGCCTTTAGTGGGCGGAATTGCCATTTTTATTTCTTCATCCATAGCCCTTTCGCTCATGCTTCCTTTTAACATGGATTTTTTTTCAAACATGAACATTTATTTTGCCGTAACTACCTTGCTAATTGTGGGAGTTATTGATGATAAATTTGATTTAAGAGCATCTTTGAAATTAGCCATCCAATTAGTTTTAGCCCATTTTATAATTATCCAAGGCATTAAAATTGAATCACTTCAAGGTCTTTTTGGGGTTTATGTAATGTCAGATTGGATGCAATATTTATTAACCTTAATAGTAATTACAGGTGTGGTTAATGCATTTAACCTAATGGATGGTATTGATGGATTAGCAGCAGGTTTAGCTATTTTAGGTTTTGTAATTTATACCATAATTGCCTTACTAACCAATCAATATACTTTAGCTTTAATTTTCATCAGTTATATTGGTGGTTTATTGGCATTTTTAAAATATAATCTCAGTAAAAATCAAAAAGTATTTATGGGCGATGCTGGCTCATTAATTATGGGTTTTATATTGGTGGTAGCAGGCATTAGTATGATACAAACCGCGCAAAACTCGTCCCTAATTTCAATTGTTACTTTAGAGGTAGTTTCTGTTTTAATTATTCCAGTTTTTGATGCGCTTAGGGTTTTTAGAAAACGAATTAAATCAGGCAAAAGTCCTTTTAGTGCCGATAAAACACATTTACATCATTTAATTTTGTCGGCTGGAGCAAAACACAAATCGGCTACATTAAGCATTATTGCCATAATGGCCTTGATTTTAATTATTGGTTTTGTAAGTTATCAGTTAATTGGTTTAACATTATCCATTTCGCTTATGCTTCTTTTATTTTATCTAATAACTTCAATGCTTCAGTTTCACAACCATCTAAATTTTTGGAAAAATCGAATTCATAAAATAGAGAATATAAATATTTAAAATGGCAAATTACAAATTGCAAATGGCAGATTGCAAATTTTTTAAACCTTGATGATTATCGTCCTTTCAAAAATCACTTAATTATTGTTAATCAAAATCTCAATACTCAAATCTAATATCTCAAATCTCAATTTAGCTGCGGTTTCGGCTACGCTCAACCTCCAACATTTCTGAAATTCTAAATTTATCAAATATCATAGACCTGCAGGGTCGAAACATTTTGCAGCAATGGGCTTTAGACCGTTGTCATTAAAATTTTGAACATAGACAAAAAGAACATTTTTTGCCTAAATTTGCTTAATGGGAATAATTGACCAAAATATAGAAGACCTGAAAAGACTTTGTGCAAAGTACAATGTGGATAAGATTTATCTATTTGGTTCAGCCTTAAATGCTAACTTCCATCAAAATAGCGATCTTGATTTTCTTGTAAAATTTAAATCCATCGAGTTGTCGAAGTATTTTGATAACTACATGGATTTCAAAGAAAATTTGGAAATATTATTTGGACGTGAAATTGACTTGGTAGAAGAACAAACGCTAAGAAATCCTATCTTGATTAAGTCCATAAACGAATCTAAAGAGCTTATTTATGGATGAAAGAATTCTTAAATGGATTTACGACATTAAAATGTCTATTGATGAAATTGATAGTTTTTTCACAGAAAAAGATAAAGATTTTTTCAAGTATAAAAATAACTTAATGCTAAAAAGAGCTGTTGAAAGAAATCTTGAGATTATTGGCGAAGCAGTAAATAGAATTATAACGCGAGACAATTCTTTTGCCGAAAAAATTAGCAATGCAAAAGCAATTATTGGGCTGAGAAATCAAGTTATACATGCATACGATAATATTTCTGATGAGAGTATTTGGTCAATTCTTACAAATCATCTTCCAAAATTAAAACTTGAAGTTGATGCGTTAATTTCAGATAACGAAAAATAACGACAGGTAAAATGATCGGCTTTTATAAAAGCTTCTTAAAATACTCAAATCAAAATTTAGCTGCGGTTTCGGCTACGCTCAACCTCCAATCTATCTGAAATTCAAAATTTATCGAATATAATAGACCCGTAGGGTCGAAATATTTTGTAGCAATGGGCTTTAGCCCGTTGTCATTAAAGTAAAAAATCAAATTGAGTTCCATAGGAACGGCATATATTACAAATGGCAGATTGCAAATTGAAAATTTTTAAACCCTATAATGTTGTTCCTTCCTTTTCTTTTTTCTTGATAAAAAAGAACCAAAAATCAAGACGATATAATAGCGCTTCGCAATAATTGCACACCTGCTCCATCGCTTGCCAAGGCTATTATTGCCCTGCTTTGCTCACACATGGCTGCCGCTCCATATCGTCATTGCCAACACACGCTTTTTCTTTTAATCTGTTGATTATTGTCGTTTCAAAAATCATTTAATTATTGATAATCAAACTTCCTTCTCCTTGGGAGAAGGATTAGAGGATGAGGTCTTTCAACTTTCAAAACTTTTTAACTTTCCAACCTTCAACCAAACATAGCTGCGGTTTCGGCTACGCCCCACCTCCAATCTTTCAATAATTCTTAATTTATCGAATATCAAAGACCCAGAGGGTCGAAACATTTTGTAGCAATGGGCTAGCAATGGGCTTTAGCCCGTTGTTTTTAAAATCAAAATTCAAATTTGAGTTCCATAGGAACGGTACATATATCTGTTTCAGATGGTAGGATTTGTTTTGCATTATCAAAAATTTCTGTTTTTGAGGCGGTAGTTCGACTCCTAAAGGAGTCGGGCTTTTTCGTGTAAAATTCTATTTCTATAAACATTTGAATCCTCCGGATTCATTTTTGATTCTTTACATTTCCTTCTTTCCCCATCCCGAAGGGATGACATGTTTATAGAAAAATAAATTCCATCCATTTTTCACGACCTCGAAGCGGGTCGAATTTTCTTTAGACAATAAGATTATAGATATTAGTATTGAGATGGACTAAAGATGATTTGTTTTAAACCTTATATTTTTTATTTTTTTTGAAATAATATGGTATATAAAATTTAACCTCAATTAATTACTATTAAAAAGCTACATTTCATTTGGTATATAAAATTGTTTTAAGTCTGAAATTGGAATTAATCTTGAATTATCTATCCTATCTGTTATTGCCTGAAAACGTTCAACTAATTCATTTGCTTCAGGAGATTGAAAATAAACTTTGTTTAAATTAGGCATGGAATTAATAATCTTCCTATCTACTTCTCTATTGAAGTATGGAAATGAATAACCAATAATCACTAAAATTTCTGTACCATTTAATTGTTGATTAACTTCTTGAATAAATGAATCAGAATCTACCTCCCAAGAAAAAGACAATGTAGATTTAAATTCAGTTTTATTAAAAGTCGTCTTTGCATAGTTTTCCAAAATTTCATAAAATGAATCTATATTTAGCTCTAGCTTTAAATCATTTAAAAAATTTTTCTTCAAATCTTCTTCAATAAATCCACAAGTTCCATTTAGCTTAAATAAAAAATTATAGTCTTCTCTTCTAGGATAAGGAATTGCATATTTCTCCAACATATTTAAATCATGCGCTAACGAATTAATATTTTTGGAATCAAAATAATCTGAAATAGCAATTTCAAATTGATTGTCATAATTCCAAGACAACATTCTTACTTCTTTAGGAAATTTTCTTTCATTTTGGAAAATAGATGCTAAAAATGAATCATATCTCTTTTCTTTACCAAAAGTGTCAATTTGATAAATAGTAAAAAAGATAGATAATGCTATTTTTAATCTTTTAGTATCTTCTCTTTTATAGGTTAAATAAAGCTTTTTCGCAAAAGTATCAATACTAGAATGTCTTGAACTTTCAAGTTTCAACCATTCTAAATCCATTATTAATTTATTTTTTATTTGCACATCAGTATCAGAAATGTACTTATACTTTCTGTTTATAATTTCTTTTGACTCAAGTGAAAAGTCATTTTTTAATTTTTGAATAACTTCGTTTAATGCATTAGGAATCTTTTCTACAATTGGAAGTGCATCGAAACTGGCACCTGCGCCTAATAAATATGTAACATTCATATTAAAATTATTTTTTCCCAACTAAATAATAAAAATTAATAATCACTATAGCAACATTGGTTACAATAATTGGCCATGAGGTTTGGAGCATAAATCCATACGCAATAAAAAATCCGCAACCTATTGAATTGATAATCCTTAAGGTTTTGATGTCTTTCATTAAAAAAGAGGTTAAAACTCCTGCTGATGCTAAATAACCTATCCACTCGGTGATTGAAATGCCTGCTAATTCCATTTTTCAAATATAGAAGGATTTATATTTCCATTTTTTATCTAATTGTCAATATCAATGCTTCATTTTACCTAATTCTAGGTATCAGTTTTTCTAATTTCTCTGAGCTATTTCAGTACTTTTGCGGCCTGAAAATAAATACGATGAGAATAAATCAAATTTTTATGTTGGGTTTTGCCGCTTTATCAATTGTGGCTTGCTCTGAAACCAAAAAAGAAGAAACCACCGAAACAGTGGTTGAAGCAAAAGATTCATTAAGATATCCTGAAGAAAAATACTTCAAAAACGTTCGTCAAATCACTTTTGGTGGCGACAATGCTGAGGCTTATTGGAGTTTTGATAATAGCAAATTGGTTTTGCAAATCACCAACAAACGTTGGAATGTGCCTTGCGATCAAATATTTTATGTAAACGCTGATGCACAGCGTGATAGCATGCCTTTATCAATGCTTTCAACCGGAAAAGGAAGAACAACTTGTTCTTATTTTATGCCGGGCGACACAACCGTGGTTTATGCTTCTACGCATTTAGCTTCACCTGATTGTCCGCCCGTGCCTGCACCACGTGATGACAAAAAATATGTTTGGCCTATTTATGAATCGTTCGACATTTTTGTGGCCGACCTTAAAGGAAATACAATCAAACAATTAACCAACACACCAGGTTATGATGCTGAAGCAACTGTTTCGCCAAAAGGTGACAAAATAGTATTTACATCTACGCGCAGTGGCGATTTAGAACTTTATACCATGAACATTGATGGTAGCGATGTGAAACAAATTACCTTTGAATTAGGTTATGATGGTGGTGCATTTTTCTCGCCAGATGGCACTAAATTGGTTTTCCGTTCGTCAAGACCTAAAACTCCTGAAGAAATTAAAGATTACAAAGACCTTTTGAAACAAGGAATGGTTACACCAACCGAAATGGAAATTTATACTTGCAATGTTGATGGAAGCGATTTGAAACAAGTTACTCAATTAGGCAAAGCCAATTGGGCACCATTTTTCCACCCAAGTGGACAAAAAATCATGTTTTCATCAAACCACAAAAGCGATAGAGGTTATCAGTTTAATTTATTTATGATGAATTTAGATGGCTCAGGAGTTGAACAAGTTTCGTTCGATCCTGTGTTCGATGCTTTCCCAATGTTTTCGCCTGATGGCAAAAAATTATGTTTCGCTTCTAACCGTTTTAACAGTAAAAATGGCGAAAAAGCTAGAGACACCAATATTTTTATAGCCGATTGGGAAGATATTAAATAATATTATTTTTAATTTTTTTGAAAAGGCTGAATCGTGTAATTTCGATTCAGCCTTTTTTTTAAAAGCTTATGGATAAAGCTGAATTAGCCGATTTTTTAGAAGAAAAATACCATCAATATGCCCAAAATGCATTTATTGATTCTGACCCTGTTTCCATTCCGCATTTGTTTTCGAAAAAAGAAGACATAGAAATTGCAGGATTTATTACTGCCACTATTTCATGGGGAGTTCGAAAATCAATTTTAAAAAATGCCCAAACTTTGTTTCAAAAAATGGACAATGCTCCTTTCGAATTTGTGCAACATGCCAACCAAAACGAATTGGAAAAAATGAGCTATTTTGTGCATCGAACTTTTAATGGAAATGATTTGAAGTTTTTTATTGAATCGCTCAGAAACATTTATCAAAATAAAGGCGGTTTAGAAAATATTTTTATTGTTGAAAAAGGCGAAACAGATGTAAAACAAGCCATTGTACGTGCCAGAAAACATTTTTTTGAAACAACAGGTTTAGAACGCACCAAAAAACATTTTTCCAATCCAGACGAAAAATCAGCAGCCAAACGTATCAACATGTTTTTGCGATGGATGGTGAGAAAAGATGCTGTTGATTTTGGTATTTGGAAAAACATCGCTCCCTCCTATCTCATTTGCCCACTGGATGTGCATTCTGGAAGAGTAGCCAGAAAATTAAATTTGTTAAATCGAACGCAAAACGATTGGTCAGCTGCTTTAGAGCTAAGCGAAAACCTCAGAATTTTTGATAAAAATGATCCAATAAAGTATGATTTTGCTTTATTTGGACTAGGTGTTTTCGAAAAATTTTAGACATGAAACCAAAATTGGAAAAGTTTAACCGAGAAGATTTTGAAGTTGTAAAACAAATTGCGCTTCAATTTCCTGGCGCGGAAGAAAGTCTTTCGCATGAAGGAACACCGTCTATAAAAGTTCGCGGAAAATTGATGTGCCGACTACATGACAATGGCGAGTTTATTCCTATTCGCCTCGATTTTGACATCAGAAATAAATACTTAGATAGTCATCCTGAAATTTTCCATTTGCCTGATCATTTTAAAGCTTATCCCTACATCTGTATGTGGCTTCACAGTTATGATACAAAACTTTTAACGGAAGTTTTAGAGCAAAGTTGGCGCGCTTTGGCCAGCAAAAAACATATCAAAGAATGGGAAGATGGAAATTTAACTTATCAAAAATCAAAATAAATATGCTCAAAGAAGTTTTTATTCAACTCATCCTTAATTATCAACAAAACAATGAAATAGCATTAAGTCTTTGGAATGAAATTGAAAAAAACTATAACAAAAGCAATCGATTTTATCATGGCATTCAACATTTAGAAAATTTATATGCTCAACTTATTGAAGTTAAGCCAAAAATAAAGGATTGGGAGGCCACTGTTTTTGCTCTTTTTTATCATGATGTTATCTATAATGTTTTAAAATCAAACAATGAGGAAAAAAGTGCTTTGTTAGCCGAAAAACATTTGAAAGAACTAAAAATCCCAGAAAAAACAATCCAAAACTGCGTGATGCAAATTTTAGCCACCAAAAAACATGAGCTAAGTAGTAATGATGATATTAACTATTTTACTGACGCTGATTTAAGTATTTTAGGACAAGATTGGAAAGTTTATCTGGTTTACTTTGAAAATGTAAGGAAGGAATATGCCATTTATCCTAACTTTTTATACTACCCAGGCAGAAAAAAAGCCTTGATGCATTTTCTTGAGATGAATCAAATTTTTAAAACTGAATATTTTTCTACAAAATTTGAATCAAATGCAAGGCTCAACATTCAAAAAGAAATTGAAATGATTGAACAAAAGCAATTTTAATTTTTTATTCATCTGATTTACAAAAACATGAGTTCTTTTTTTTGTAAAAAGACAAAATGCATAATGGCGCTGATATCAATTTTAAGCAAATTGCTTGAATATTTTCTATTTTTCAAATCTCAAAAGCTCGTTTTATGTCATCAAAATATATTTGCATTCATGGACATTTTTATCAGCCACCACGCGAAAACGCTTGGTTAGATGAGATTGAAATTCAAGAATCTGCACTTCCCTATCATGATTGGAATGAGCGTATTACAGATGAATGTTATGGTACCAATGCGCGTGCAAGAATTTTAAATGATGACAAAAAAATAACCGACATTGTAAACAATTATGCCCGAATAAGCTTCAATTTTGGGCCAACTTTAATGTCGTGGTTAGAGTTTAAATCACCCAAAGTTTATCATGCCATTATTGAAGCTGATTTAATAAGTCGCAAATTGTTTGATGGTCATGGTTCAGCCATTGCGCAAGTTTACAATCACATTATTATGCCTTTGGCAAACAGACGCGACAAGGAAACACAAATTATTTGGGGCATCAAAGATTTTAAAATTCGTTTCGGTCGTATGCCTGTTGGCATGTGGTTAGCCGAAACAGCTGTTGATACTGAAACCTTAGAAATTTTAGCCGAAAACGATATTAAATTTACCATTTTAGCGCCTAATCAAGCTTTTAGGTTCAGAAAAAAAGGCCAAACAGAATGGCAAAATGGAATAGATTCTAAAAAGGTGTATGACATTCAATTGCCTTCTGGAAAAAGTATAGCCGTATTTTTTTATGAGGGTAGTCTTTCTCAAGAAATTGCTTTTGGCGGTTTGTTAAACGATGGTAAATTATTTGCCAAAAAACTAGCTGAAAAGTTCGATTCTGATACCACCGAAAATCAATTATTGCACATTGCAACAGATGGTGAAACTTATGGTCATCATCACCGTCATGGTGAAATGGCTTTGGCTTATTGTTTAAGATATTTAGAGCAAAATGAATTGGCTACCATAACCAATTACAGTCAATATTTATCGCTCGAACCTTTACAGTATGAAGCTGAAATTATTGAAAATACCAGTTGGAGCTGCGCGCATGGCGTTGAAAGATGGAAAAGCGATTGTGGTTGCAAAACAGGTGGTGAAGATTTTTACAATCAAAAATGGCGTATTGGCTTAAGAAACAGTTTAAATTGGTTACGCGATCAGTTTGATTTTCAGTTTGAAAGAATTGTTTTAAACTACCATTCAAATCCATGGGAATTAAGAAATAAATACATCGAGGTTTTGTTTCATAAAAACCCAGAAAAAATTGCTCGGTTTTTACAACAAAATATTGCTGGAAATCTCCAAGAAATTGAAAAAACACGCATCATTCGCATGTTGGAAATGCAAAAACAATCGATGTACATGTTTACTTCATGTGGTTGGTTTTTTAATGACATTTCAGGCATTGAAACCATTCAAATTTTACAATATGCCAGCCGAGGAATTCAACTCTTGGAGCGCGAAACTGGCATCAGCGTAGAAAATGAATTTGTAGAACAATTGAGCGCTTGCGAAAGCAACAACAAAATTTTTGGCAATGGTGCAGAAATTTATAAAAATCATGTTTTACCCAAAAAACTGAGTTTAACGCAAGTTGGAATGCATTATGCAGCCAATTTATTGTTTAACGACCATGAAGAAAAAATTACGGTACTCAATTATGATTGCACACCAGAAGTTTTTTATCGTTACAAAGCGGGCGTGCAAGTAGCATTAATTGGCCGAACGAATGTAAAATCAAGAATTACCCTTTCAGAAAAGCACTTCAGTTTTGTGCTTATTTATTTGGGAAATCACCATTTAATTGGCAACACTGCCGATAATTTAAGCATTGAAGAGTTTAACAGTTTGGCTGATTTAATTAAGAAAAACTTTAACAACAGCAATATTTCTGAAGTATTAGATTTGACCAAACAGTTTTTTACAAACAAAAGTTTTTCATTTTTCGATTTATTCAAGGATCAGCAATTGCAGATGTTGGAAAATGTGCTTGAAAAAAGTACAAACAACGCACTTAATAGCTATCAAAGGATTTATGAAAACAATTATAGTTTACTGAATGTAATGCAAGCGCAACAGTTGAGTGTGCCTTTTATTTTGCAAAAAAACTTGGAAACGGTTATTACTCAAAACCTTTATCAATTGCTGCAAAACAATGATAATTTGCCTTCAATTACTTTATTAAAAGAATACTGTAACGAAACACTCAAATGGTCATTAAAACTCGACTTAGTCAATTTGCAGTTTAAAGCCACCCAAAAACTGAAAAACATTGTAGGCAATTTTTACAATTATGATGATAAAGATGTGGTAATAGATTTTTTCTCGGCTTATTTAAAATGTTTAAACTCCATTAAAGTAAATCCAGAATTAAACGACCTGCAAAATTTGATTTTCAAATTGTTAGACCAAACCAAATACCACAATTCAGAAAAAGAAAAATTAGAGAAACTAGCCGTTGAAATCAATTTTGATAGTCAATTGTTAGTAGAAAAAAGAAGCATCGCAAGTGTCAATAAATCGAAATAACTCTATTTTTCAAATTTTATGAATACAAACTAATTCACTTATTTTAGCAGCAATAATAAAGCAGAAAATTAAACCCAAAAAAATGGAAAGAGATACAATAATATTTGATTTAATTCAAAAAGAACGCGAACGCCAAACGCATGGTATTGAGTTAATTGCCTCTGAAAACTATGTGAGCAACCAAGTAATGGAAGCAATGGGTTCAGTTTTGACCAATAAATATGCTGAAGGTTTGCCGGGAAAAAGATATTATGGAGGTTGTGAAGTAGTTGACAAAATTGAACAATTGGCTATTGACCGTATTAAAGAATTGTTTGGTGGCGTTTGGGCAAATGTTCAACCGCATTCAGGCGCGCAAGCGAATATGGCAGTAATGATGGCCACCTTAAAACCAGGCGATTCAATTTTAGGTTTTGACCTTTCGCATGGTGGACATTTATCGCATGGTTCGCCAGTTAATGCATCTGGAAAATTATACAAAGCTCATTTTTATGGTGTAAACCGTGAAACCGGAAGAGTTGATTACGACCAAATGGAAAAAACCGCATTAGAAGTTAAACCTAAAATGATAATTTGTGGTGCTAGTTCCTATTCTAGAGATTGGGATTATGCAAGAATTAGAAAAATTGCAGATCAAGTTGGAGCTTTTGTTTTAGCCGATATTGCCCATCCCGCAGGCTTAATAGCCAAAGGATTTTTAAATAACCCAGTTCCTCATTGTCATTTTATAACTTCAACCACCCACAAAACCTTAAGAGGCCCAAGAGGTGGAATTATTTTAATGGGAAAAGATTTTGACAATCCATTTGGGCAAACAACGCCAAAAGGTGAAATAAAATCAATGTCAAGTTTATTGGATATGTCAGTTTTTCCAGGAGTTCAAGGTGGTCCATTGGAGCATGTAATTGCTGCAAAAGCAGTTGCGTTTGGAGAGGCATTAACTGATAGTTATAAAGAATACATTGCACAAGTAATTAAAAATGCTGGGCGTATGGCTGAATGTTTTATGGCCAAAGGTTATCATGTAATTTCGGGTGGAACCGAAAACCACAGCATGTTAATTGATTTACGTTCTAAAAATTTGAATGGAAAATTAGCTGAAAATGTTTTGGTGAAAGCAGACATTACTTTAAACAAAAACATGGTTCCATTTGATGATAAATCAGCTTTTGTAACTTCTGGAATTAGAGTTGGAACACCAGCTATTACTTCAAGAGGTATTAAGGAAAACCAAATTGAAACCATTGTAGATTTAATTGATGAAACATTAATGAATCACGACAATGAAACCCGTTTGGCAGAAGTTAGAAAAAAAGTAAATCAATTAATGGGGCATTTGCCTTTGTTTGCATATTAAACTTAATAGCCACGGATGCGCAAAAAAATATTTATTCGTGCATTCGTGGCTTTGTTTTCAACGTCCATTTCGACTCCGCTCAATGTCCACTTTGGTTTTACTCAGAATTTCTTTTTAAAAACCATTCGTGCATTCGAGGCTAACTTTCCTATTGTAAAAGCAAAACAATCGTGCATTCGTGGCTTCTGTTTTCAGCGTCCATTTCGACTCCGCTCAATGACCACTTTGTTTTAATCAGAATTTCTTTTTAAAAACCATTCGTGCATTCGAGGCTAACTTTCCTATTGTAAAAGCAAAACTATTCGTGCATTCGTGGCTTTTGTTTTCAGCGTCCATTTCGACTCCGCTCAATGACCACTTTGTTTTAATCAGAATTTCTTTTTAAAAACCATTCGTGGATTCGTGGCTAACTTTCCTATTGCAAAAGCAAAACCATTCGTGCATTCGTGGCTTCTGTTTTCAGCGTCCATTTCGACTCCGCTCAATGTTCACTTTGTTTTAATCAGAATTTCTTTTTAAAAACCATTCGTGGATTCGTGGCTAACTTTCCTATTACAAAAGCAAAACAATCGTGCATTCGTGGCTTTTGTTTTCAGCGTCCATTTCGACTCCGCTCAATGACCACTTTGTTTTAATCAGAATTTCTTTTAAAAACCATTCGTGCATTCGTGGCAAATTCTTTATTATAAAAAGCAAAAAACAATTGTTTGTTCTTATTTAGCATATATTTATATTCATAGCAAATAATAAATAAGAAAATGACCAATTTAATTCACCAATATGAAGCATATAGAATAATTGGTATTTGCATGGATGTTCATAACAATTTAGGAGCGGGATTTTTAGAAATCGTTTATAAAGATGCTCTTGAATATGAGTTTAAAAAAGCACAAATTCAATTTGAAAGGGAAAAAGAATATTTAGTAAATTATAAAAATGTAATTCTTCCTCATAAATTTTACGCTGACTTTGTAGTGTTTAATAAAATAATTCTGGAAATAAAAGGAAAATCAAGCATCGCAGAAGAACATGAGGCGCAAGCAATTAATTATTTAAAAGTTTCTGGAAACAAATTAGCATTGATTGTGAATTTTGGAGAAATGAAGTTAAATTATAGACGAATTGTTTTGTAAATAGAACTAATACAAGAATAAAAACTCATTCACGGTGAAATTTAACTGCCAAGAATGCACGAATAAAAAACTCTTTCGCGGTTCTGTAATAGCTATGAAAACACGGATAAAAAACATTCGAGGTAAAATAAAACTGCCACGAAAACACGGATAAAAAACTCTTTCGCGGTTGTGTAAAAGCTACGAAAACACGGATAAAAAACATTCGAGGTAAAATAAAACTGCCACGAATGCACGAATAAAAAACTCTTTCGCGGTTCTGTAATAGCTATGAAAACACGCATAAAAAACATTCGAG
>Ga0209278_1000109_pt1 | contig 123802 bp, 128 predicted proteins | sample JI81BgreenDNA_FD_187504 | JGI IMG/M metagenome (GOLD analysis project Ga0209278, IMG submission 187504) | Wastewater effluent complex algal communities from Wisconsin, to seasonally profile nutrient transformation and Carbon sequestration -... | ecosystem: Engineered > WWTP > Effluent > Algae... | reverse complement strand
TCTTGGTAGAGTACTTTGAGGGGAATGTTGCGAAGGAATTTAGAGCGCATTTTTCGTTGAAAAGGTAGTGGCTAGTGACTAGTGATTAGTGACTAGTGATTAGTGACTAGTGACTAGTGACTAGTGACTAGTGACTAGTGATTAGTGACTAGACTTTAAATATAGAAGCTGCTCGTACAACCGAGTAGCTTTTTTTATGATTAATGGTTGGATTTGGAGCACAATGGGGCACTAGGTTTTCACGATGTTTCACAAGGATTAGAATCGTAGAAATTCATAATTCATAATTTAAAATTCATAATTCAATTCGCGCGAGGGGTGGCAGTGGAAATCCTTGACGTAGCGCAGCGGAGGCAAGATTGCAACGAACGACCCGACCCCGAGGCGGATGATTTCATTCGGAAGAGGGAGGAGAATCCGAGGGGGCGCGCCCTAATTAATGTGTCAATGTGTCAATGAGGCGATGTGTCAATGAGACGATGTGGCAATGGGGCAATGGGTCAACCTACCTAACGGCAGACAGGTGTAGCGATGGGGCGACGAGTCTAGTGACAGGGTTATGGATAATAAAAAACCTGCATGTAGGGAAGTACGATGCAGGTGAATAATTTAAAAAAGTGGGTTGAACTTTAGCGAGCGTTGTATGTTTTTAAAGCAGCTTCGAGTATCGCAATGGCTCGTTGTAGGTCCTCTTTTTTGAGCACATAAGCAATACGCACTTCGTTTAAGCCTACTCCTGGAGTAGAGTAAAAGCCCGCTGCGGGAGCAACCATTACAGTTTCGCCATGAAAATCATACGATTCAAGTAACCATTGCGCGAAGTCATCGGCATTGGTAACAGGCAATTGTGCTATACAATAAAACGCGCCTTTGGGGACCGCGACTTTAACTCCGGGGATATTTTGAAGTCCTTCCACCAAAAGGTCACGACGGCCTTTATATTCGGCGATGACATCCTCGAAATATGATTGGGGTGTGTCAAGCGCTGCTTCACTGGCAATTTGTGCATAGGTAGGGGGACTCAAACGCGCTTGTGCAAATTTCATTGCGGTAGCCATCACGTCTTTATTTTTGGAAACGAGGCAACCAATACGCGCGCCACACATACTGTATCGTTTGGAAACAGAGTCAATCATAATCGCATTTTCTTCTATGCCGGGCACATTGAGCACCGAGTGGTGTTGCACATCAGCATCGTAAATAAATTCACGATATACTTCGTCGGCGATTAGGAACAAGTCGTGTTTTTTAACAATGGCAGCGAGTTGTTGAATCTCTTCTTGTGAGTATAAGTAGCCAGTAGGGTTTCCTGGGTTACAAATAAGAATCGCTTTAGTTTTGGGTGTAATGAGTTGTTCAAACGCGGCAATAGGAGGGAGGGCAAAACCTTCTTCTAGCGTAGAAATGACGGGAACTACTTTGACCCCTGACGCCGTAGCAAATCCGTTGTAATTGGCATAAAACGGTTCAGGAATGATGATTTCGTCGCCTGCATCCATCGTGCTTCCAATTGCGAAGAGCAAGGCTTCTGAACCTCCCGTAGTGATGATGATATCTTGCGTTTCCACGGGAAGACCATAGGAGCGGTAGGAAGCCGCCAACTTGGTACGGTAACTCTCAAAACCCGCGGAATGGCTATACTCTAGCACTTCGATAGCTGCATTTTTAACCGCTTGCAGGGCTACTTCAGGCGTTTTAATATCGGGTTGCCCAATGTTTAAATGATACACTTTTACCCCTTTCTTTTTGGCTATTTCTGCATAGGGAACTAACTTACGGATGGGCGATTCGGGCATTTGTTGGCCTTTGGTCGAAATCTTTGGCATAGTGATTTGTTTTAGCTGTGCAAATTTGCAAATTTTAAGATGATTTTGACGTTAATGCTATCGTAAAAAGCGCTATTTTTTTTAATTTTAGAAAAATTACCCGATGAAGTTCCGAATCTTATTTCTTTTATTGGTTTTACTTGTGTCCGGCGTTCGTGCCCAAGTGGGATTTCAGTTGCCAGAACACCGGAAGAAAATCGTGCTTCCCTTCACATTTGTTCAAAATCTTATCATCATTCCTGTAGTTCTGAATGGGACTCCTCTGAATTTCATGCTCGATACGGGCGTTGAGCATACGCTATTGTTCAGTTTGGAAGATACTGATCAAGTGCAGTTAAATCAGATGGAAGCGGTAAAAGTACGCGGCCTTGGGAACTTGGATGCAATTGATGCGTACAGCTCTGAAAATAATCGGTTGGAAATTGGTTCTATGATTGATAGGGCCCACAAATTATACCTCATTCTCGACGAAAAAGTGAACATTTCTACCTCCGTGGGAATGCCGATTAATGGGATTATAGGGTACCATTTTTTTAAGTCTTACAGCGTTCGTATCGATTATGTTAAGCAAAAGATTATCCTCTCGCGCGAAGTCAATAGGCTCATGAAGCGTCGGGAACCCTTTACAGCAATACCTCTGACGTTTATACAAAACAAACCGTATCTCCATGCAACGACTGCCTTGGGAGCCAAAGTCACCTCTGCTTTTTATTTACTTGATACCGGAAATACCGATGTAGCCTGGTTGTTTCCCAATGCGCAGCCAGCGTTCTCATTTCAACCCTATCCTTATGTCGATGACTATCTTGGTCGGGGCTTGTCGGGTGATATTTATGGGCAACGGGGACGAATCGATTCAATTGCACTCGGACCGTTTAGTGTCAAGAGACCCCTGGTGGCGTTTCCGAAAGGCGATTTTATACAGCATCTGCTCCAAATCAACGGACGCAACGGTTCGCTGGGTAACGAGCTCTTGAAGCGCTTTCATCTAGTTTGGGATTATCCGAATCAAAAAATCTATGTGTATCCCAATGCTTTGATCAAAGACCCTTTTGTGTATAATATGTCTGGAATTGAAATCGTGCATAGCGGTTTGGAGTGGGTAACCGAAACCAAGGATTTGACTGTTCAATCAATTTATGCCAAAAATGTATTTTCCAATAGCGGGCAGCGCATTAATGATCAAGTCAAGGTTTTGTTTGCCTTGCGTCCCACTTATGTTGTAGATTTGATTCGGGTCAATTCCCCTGGCGATCTAGCAGGGCTGCGTAAGGGAGATCAACTCTATAAAATTAACGGTTACCTCTGTACGAATATCACTCTCGATGAAATCAACGGTTTTTTGAAAATGCGCGACGGAAAAACGGTAGATATCGAATACATTCGAAACGGGAAAACGGTCACGACTTCTTTAATTTTAAAAGACCTTTTGCCATAAAAAAACCTGCCGTAGCAGGTTGTTATTTTTAGGAACGATTCATCAAAATATTTGTTTTTTTCTCTAGAGGATTGGGTTCTTGTTTGACAATTACTTCTCCCTTAATTTTTAGCGCTACCATGCCACCTTCAACATTTACTGCATTGGTTTCTACCGTGATCGTTTTGCGAATGGGCCCCGGATTCATATTGTATTTCACCTTAATTTCCCCTGTTTTACCAGGCATAATCGGTTGATCGGGTTTACTTGGAACCGTACAGCCACAAGTCGATTGTACGTTTTTGATAATTAGCGGTTGATCGCCTGTATTGGTGAACTCAAAAATCCGCTCTCCATTATCAGTTTCCTTGGTTACAGTACCGTAATCTATCGTATTATCTTTGTCTTTAAAAACAATTTTTGGCCCCGTTTGCGCCAAAGTAAATGCTGTGAAAAAAAGAAGACAATAAGGTAAAAATCGTTTCATGACTCTGTTTTTTGTAAAATTACTACTTTCCGTTGGGGTACAAAATTTTAAATCTTAAATTTTTCGTAACGTACTATTTTCAGTACTTTTGCCCACATAGGTACAAAAAACATACCAAAATTTCAGGTGTTAGGATTATCAATTGTTTTATCCACATCACCTCCCGTTTTCGCTTTTATCACTTCATAACGTTAAGTAGATATTGGCTCTCCCTGCTTACCGGCAGGCTGATCGGGGCAAAAAGGGAGTTTTTTTTCCAATTCAAAATTTTACACACATGATTCCAGCACAGTACAACGCCCAAGATGTCGAGCAAAAGTGGTATGCCTATTGGATGCAACACGACTTTTTTACCTCCAAACCCGATCATCGTACCCCCTATACTATAGTCATTCCTCCGCCTAATGTGACCGGAGTATTACACATGGGGCATATGCTCAATAATACCATTCAAGACGTGTTGATTCGTCGTGCCCGCTTGAAAGGATTTAATGCATGTTGGGTTCCCGGTACCGATCACGCTTCGATTGCTACGGAAGCTAAGGTAGTGGCAAAATTGAAAAGTGAAGGCATTCAAAAAAACGATTTAACGCGTGAAGAATTCTTGAAACACGCTTGGGATTGGACCCATAAATATGGAGGTACGATTTTGGAGCAACTCAAACAATTGGGCTGTTCCTGCGATTGGAGTCGCACCAAGTTTACTATGGATCCCGATATGTCGGCTTCTGTAATCCGTTCTTTCGTCGACTTGTATCGCAAAGGATTAATTTATCGTGGTTATCGTATGGTCAATTGGGACCCCGAGGCCAAAACAACCCTTTCGGATGAAGAAGTAATTTATGAAGAGCGCCAAGGGAAGTTATATCATTTGCGCTATGCCATTGAAGGTTCGCAAGAATTTGTAACTATTGCCACTACACGACCTGAAACCATTTTGGGCGATACCGCAATTTGTATTCATCCCGAAGACGAGAGATACCAACATTTGCGTGGTAAAAAAGCTATTGTTCCCATTTGTAACCGTGTGATTCCTATCATTTTTGATGCTTACGTTGATCCTGAGTTTGGAACGGGATGCTTAAAAGTAACGCCCGCTCACGATGTCAACGATAAAGAATTGGGGGAACGCCACAATTTGGAAATCATCGATATTTTCAACGAAGACGCGAGTTTGAATAGCTTCGGATTGCATTATGCGGGCAAAGACCGTTTTGAAGTGCGTGAAGCGATTGCCATCGAATTGGAGGCAATCGGTGCCTTGGTGAAAACGGAAAACCATTTGAATAAAGTGGGAACGTCTGAGCGCACCAAAGCGGTAATCGAACCCCGATTATCCGATCAATGGTTTTTACGCATGGACGAATTGGTTAAACCGGCCATTAAAGCTGTACTTGAAACCGAAGAAGTGAAGTTATACCCCTCCCGATTTAACAATACCTACCGTCATTGGTTGGAAAATATTCGGGATTGGAATATTTCTCGTCAGTTGTGGTGGGGCCAACAAATTCCGGCCTATTACTATGGCGATGGAAAAGAAGATTTTGTAGTTGCAGAGACCAAGGAAGAAGCACTTGCTTTAGCCCAAGAAAGAACAGGAAATACAGCCCTTACCTTTGACCAGCTTACGCAAGATGCCGATGCTCTCGATACTTGGTTTTCGTCGTGGTTATGGCCTATGGCGGTATTTGGCGGAATAATGGATCCCGAAAACAAAGATTACAAATATTACTACCCTACCAACGATTTGGTTACGGGTCCCGATATCTTATTCTTCTGGGTGGCTCGAATGATTATTGCGGGTTACGAATACGCCGACGCCAAGCCGTTTACCAATGTGTATTTAACCGGATTGGTTCGCGATAAGCAAGGCCGTAAAATGTCGAAATCGTTGGGGAACTCGCCCGAGCCATTGGAATTGATTGAGCGCTTTGGCGCCGATGGTGTTCGCGTGGGCTTGTTGCTGAGTGCCTCGGCGGGTAATGATATTTTGTTTGACGAAGAATTGTGCCAACAAGGGAAAGCGTTTGCCAACAAAATTTGGAATGCCTTCCGCTTGATCAAAGGTTGGGAAGTGGCTGCTATTCCCCAACCCGAATCCTCACGTGTTGCGATAGCATGGTATGAAGCTAAATGGCAACATACCTTAGTAGAAATCGAAGATAATTTTGACAAATACCGTATCTCCGATGCGTTGATGGCCATTTATAAGTTGTTCTGGGATGATTTCTGTTCTTGGTTCCTTGAAATGATAAAACCGGGATACCAACAACCAATAGATCAAGTGACTTTTGATAAAGCGATTGCGCTTTTGGAAACCAACTTGAAATTATTGCATCCGTTTATGCCGTTTTTGACAGAAGAAATTTGGCAATACATCAAAACGCGTACCCCTGAAGAGGCGCTTATCATTGCCCAATGGCCAACTTCGGTTGCTTATGATGCCTCATTGGTGGATGGTTTTGAGTTTACCAAAGAGGTTATTTCTGGGATTCGCACGCTACGCAAAGACAAAAATATTCCATTTAAAGAGGGAATTGAATTGAAGGTAGTCAACAAAGAGGGGAGTACCTCCTTTTTTGACAGTATTGTTGCAAAATTGACCAATCTTTCTTCCCTTACTTATGTCAATGAAAAAGTGGACGGTGCTTTATCGTATCGCGTCAAGTCCAACGAATACTTCATTCCAGTAACCGGCGCCATCGATGTTGCCGCTGAGATTGAAAAATTGACGGCTGAGTTGGCCTATACCCAAGGTTTTTTGAAATCGGTTCAAGCCAAGTTATCCAATGAGAAATTTGTTTCGGGGGCCCCTGAAAAAGTAATTGAAATGGAGCGCAAAAAAGAAGCCGATGCCTTAGCCAAAATTGCCATGCTTGAGGCGAGTTTGACAGGTTTGAAATAAAGTAATTGAGTACAAAAAAAAAGGAGTATTCTTTCGAGTACTCCTTTTTTTATTTTGAGAAGGTGTTTATTCAAACTTGACCTTCACCGTTTGTGAAACGCCATTTCGTGAAAACACCACTTCGACTTCATCGCCTGGGTTGATTTTGGCTAAAGCTTCCATATACCCATATACATCTTTAATCGGTAACGCACCAATTTTGGTAATGACATCACCTTCCTGAATACCTGCTTTTTGCGCGGGTCGGTTATCGGTTACACCATCGACATGCAGTCCGTCAGGGTGTTCGGTGTAATCGGGCATGATTCCCATGGTTACTTTGTACTTGGGACGTGTTTTACCAGCATTCGCTTTGGTTTTGGTAAACGGAATTTGTTCCATCACATCTAACGCTTTTGTAATTCGGGACACGTATTCAACGATGTTTTTAACTCCGTAGTAATTGATTTTATCTGCATCGTCACTTGGTTTATGGTAATCGCTGTGCGTTCCAGTAAAGAAATTTAAAACAGGAATGTCTTTTAAATAAAACGAAGTGTGGTCGGTGGGTCCGGTGCCGCTTTCCTCCAGGGTAACATGAAATCCAGCAGGTTTGTTTTTCTCGATGATTTTTGGAAATTCGGGACTCGTTCCTGTTCCTCCAATAATTAGGTCTTTGGAGGCATTCAAGCGACCAATCATGTCCATGTTGATCATGGTAACTACATTGGGGGTTTGCGCTTTGATGATGTCTGCGAGTGCTTTGGATCCGATTAATCCGTCTTCTTCCCCAGAAAATAAGGCAAAGATATAGTTCGCCTTTTCTGTCGTTATGTTTTGGGATAGCATTCGCGCCAACTCGAGTACACCTGCGACTCCAGAGGCATTGTCGTCAGCGCCGTTGTGGATTTGTCCTTGGGAATTCATTTGGGTAGAATTTCCATGTTCGTTTCGGCCTAAATGGTCATAATGCGCCCCAATTACAATCGTTTTGGAGGCTTTATTGTCAAGATAAGCGACTACATTATGGGCTTTGATTTTCACCTCTTGGCTATTCAACGAATCTTTTGGGTTGCTTTTGTAAGTATATTCAAAGGGAATTAGATAGGATTTTCCTTGATAGGGTTTGAGTTTCCACTTTTTGAATTGACTCTCCAAATATTCGGCTGCCTTCAGTTCTTCCTTAGAGCCCACCAAACGTCCATTCATAGCATCGGAGGCCAAAAAGGTAATGTGTTTTTGGAGTAATGGCTCTTCAATGTATTCTGCGGGATCGGTATCGACCCAGTCGGCGATGAAAACATTGGTTTCCCGAGCAGCTTCTTGTTGACGATTGCTCGAGAAAACTAATTTTTTACCGTTGGGGGAAAACATGGGAAAAGCGTTGAATTCACTTTCAAAGGTGATTTGACGCAAATGCGTTCCATCGGTGTTGATCATATAAAGTTGAAAATCGTACCCACGTGTTGCATGATGGTTGGAAGAAAAAATAATTTTTTGATCCGAAGGATGGAAAAAGGGCGCCCAGTTTGCCTTTCCTAATTGAGTGATTTGCTTTAAATCAGAGCCATCGACATTGCAGGTGTACAATTCCATTTCGGTGGGCGCGACTACATTTTCTTGAAGGAGTGCTTTATATTCGTTAATTTCAGCCTCCGTTTTGGGTCGGGAAGCTCGAAACACTAGTTTTTTACTGTCGTGCGAAAAAAAGCTTCCTCCATCATAGCCTAAACCGAAAGTCACTTGTTTCAAATTGGAACCGTCTATATCCATGGTCCAAAGTTCCAAATCCCCAGATCGCGTCGAGGTGAAGGCAATTTTTTTTCCATCGGGAGAAACTACCGCCTCGGCATCATATCCAGGAGTATTCGTGAGTTGTTTGACAATATTTCCGTTTAAATCGGCAATATATAAATCAAATTCAGGATAAATGGCCCATAAGTATTTACCATCGCGGGGTTTTGGGGGAGCAGGACATTCTTTTTGTGCCCCGTGGGTTGACGCAAAAATAATATGTTTGCCATCGGGCATAAAGTAGGAACAGGTGGTTCTTCCTTGTCCGTTGGAAATGCGTTTTAGACTTTGGGGTGAAAAGGTTTTTTCGTTAAGATTTAAGCTAAAAATTTGATCGCATTCCGCTCCCAAGGCTTTATTGGTAACTTGTAGGGTGAGCAGTTGGCTGTTGGGACTGAAGTAGGCTTCGGCATTGTCACCGCCGAACGTTAGTTTTTGAATATTTTTCAAGTTGTGTTCTTGTCCAAAAAGCGATACAACACAGCCTAAAAAGAAGAGGCAAATTCGGTTTTGAAGCATGATTAATTTTTTTCTCAAAGATAAAATTTACCACTCATTTGCGACCTTCTTTATTCAAAAATTTGCATTAATTGCTCTTTGTCAAGCGGTTTCTCAAGATATCCTTTCAATCCAAGGTAGCTTTCTGCTTTTTGCTTGTCTTTATCGTTGAGCGAAGAGGTGAGAATGTATACTTTATGTTGGTTTAAAAAGTCGGGTAAAACCTTAATAACTTCATCCAAAAATTCAAATCCAGTTAATTCAGGCATATTGATATCCAAGAAGATATACGCATGATTCTTGACTTCTTCATGAATATTTTCAAATACAAAAGTGAGTGCCTGCCGACTAGATAAAAAGGTTTTTATCGAGCAATCGGGACATAAATTACGTATTGTTTTTTCGTGCACGTAATTAAAAATAGCATCATCGTCAATTAGAATACAATACATAAAAATAAATATATTCCTACAAATGTAAGTTATTTTTTATTAAGTGAGATAAAAAATCGAGAACCTTTACCCAATTCAGAGTACACATCAAGGACACCATCGAGTTTTTGAGTGATTTCTTTACAGATATATAAGCCCAGTCCGGTGCCTACTGCACTGTTTGATCCTCTAAAAAACATTCGAAAAATTTTTGGAAGGTGTTCAGGAGCGATCCCTTCTCCGTTATCTTCTACTTCAATTATTATTTTTTGGGAGGTTTCTGTGAGTTTGCAACGCACAAAAGGATTTGGAAGGCTTCGATTTCGGTATTTGACTGCATTTCCGATAATATTTTTTAACAAAGTTGCCATTCGATAGCGATCGGAGGTAATCCAAGCATTGCCATTGTCTTGAAACGTCATTTCCATTTGTACATCGGATACATATTTTAAATCTTCAAATATCCCATGGATCATTTCTTTAAGATTAAAATGTTCGTACGTCACATCCAATCGTGCATTTCGTGAAAATTCTAAAATTTCCTGAATGGTATCGTCGAGTCGAGCTACACTGACATCAATGAGCTGTATGTATTCTTTTAGGTTGGGTTCTAAATTTTCAGTGGCAAAAATTAAATTAACAAGCCCTTTAATCGAGAGCAAAGGGGCTCTTAAATCATGCGATACACGATATACAAAATTATCCAACTCGTTGTTCAGTTTTTGCAGCTCTTGATTTTTACTTACAATCGTTTTTTGTGTTTTCTTGAGTTCTGAAATATCTACTCCATTGATAATGACATATTGTAGTTGATCTCCAATAAAATAAGGAAACACATCAATTAATCGGTAGCAAGTTTTCTGGTTTGGTGTTGTGATAACATCGGTGTAATGGATTAGTTTTTTCAAGTCAACTGCGTCACTGACTTTTTGAGCCATTCGACGCATATTTTTTAATGGATGTCGTTTGAGACGTAATTGCGTTAACTCACTTATATTTTTTCCAATAAAAGTTTCCCAGTCGGGTTGAACTTTAAGCAATGATTCATTGATAAAGGCAACATTCAAGTTTTTATCGAGGACAATTTTTTGAGAGGGAGAATGGTTAAAAAGACTTTCATAATACTTCTTCAACGCATCCAATTGCATTTCAGCTTCGTGCTTTTCGGTTATATCCAAATTGCTACCGATAAGTTTGATGATCTTACCTTCGGGCGTTCGCTCGGCAATGAGTAAAGTTTTTACATAGCGAATTTCCTTTGCGTTTTTCAATTGTATGCGATATTCATACTCCAAATGACTTTCATTTGAACGCATAAAGTTATGCAAACGCTCTACTGTAGAATTGCGATCTTCGCTATGTACACAATTTTTCCAAAAAGGATAAAAATCGACAGGGGCTAAGTTTCTTGGTATCCCTAATTGAAGCTCTAAAATAGTATTCCATTGGGTTTTTTGACTTTCGGCTTCCCATTCCCAAATACCGATTTGTGCTTTTTCAGCGATAGTTTCAAAGCGTTTGTTTATGCGTAAAATTTCATTTCGCGCCTGTACTTCTTTGGTGATGTCTTTTTGAATCGAAATGAAGTTGGTATGATTTCCAAGTGGGTCAAATACAGGGATTATTTCAATTTGGTTATGATACGGTTTCCCATTTTTAGTGTAATTAATCAATTCAACAGCTACACTTTTTTTGTCGCGTAAAGCATCGACCAATCGTTTGTGTTCGGCCTCAGATTGGGGAGCTCGTTTTAAAAAATCCTTAGGTTTTTTACCAATTATTTCTTTGCGTTGATATCCTGTTGTTTTAACAAATGAATCATTCACCCACTCAATCTCTCCATGGTGGTTTGCTATAATCACATTGTTATTGATTTTCTTTGCTATTAATGAGAGTTTGGTCAACTCCATTTTTGAATTATTGATTTCATCCAACTGATGTTGAATTTTTAAATGTTGTTGCAAACGAATAGTTAGTGCTAGAAATTGTTGGCTAAATATTTGAAAAAGTGTCTCTAAAGTGGGATTTAGGGCATGATATAATGGAGATTTCAGTTTGCTCACTAATCCCAAGCAACCAATATGAATACCAGCTAATGTGTCTTCAACGACAATTAATGCGCCTTTTTCATAGGCCACTAATTCAGGAACTTGTTCCAACTGACTTTCTTCCAAAAGCGATATGGAAAAGGGAAGTTGTTTTCTAATGAACTGGAAAAGCGGAGCACTTTTTTTTGAAGATTTCGTTAATTGTGAGGACATTCCCTCAGTAAAGATTTTTCGAATTCCAGTTTCAGTTTCCGTCAATACAACTACCGCAGCTTCAACTTCCAACAAATCAACTATAGTTTCTACAGCCAACTGACCAAGTTGCTCTATGCTCGAAGATTGGAGTGCTTTCGAATTAAAATAGGATAATCGTTTGTATAATGTTAATTCATGGTCCAACCGGTCTTGAGCAGCAATTAATTTCTGTTCCGTGACGGAGAAACGGGTAACGCGAAGTTGAAGCTGTTCATAGGCTTGTTGTAATCCTATGGCATTATTTGAATTCATGGTAAATTTGGGGCTATTTTGTTCTTTATTTTCTGTAGATTACATAAAGTGCTGTAGTATAGTTGTGATACGTGTTTTTTCCATTCAACCGTGCAAATTCACCAAATCCATACATGCCCAACCATGGTGGACAAACCTCACCCGAGTAAAATGGAGTTTGCATTTGGTGAACCAATTCTTCTTTTAAAACGCGGTTGGTGAGGTAGCGTCCTCGTGCCAAACAATCGGCGTGAAATACCGCTACTGGTTTTTTTCCACCTGCACGTTGGCACATCGATGTTACCATTCGATCCATTTCTTTAAAAATTAATTCTTCATCCCGTACGGTAAACCAAAGTTGGGTACCTTCGTTACAAGTGGTAGCATAGTAAATATGTTCGCCTTCATGCTTGGTAACCACACGCAAAATGTGTTGATTTCCATATTCTTCAGCTACCTCAGGGGGAAGTAGCTCGGCCAAAGCGCCAACGGGAATAGTATGACCACAATCGGCCTCTTTGGGCAATCCTAAACGCTCTAGAAAAGTGGACCAAGCGGGTTTTCCATTCAGTTCTTCAATAATATGTCCGTTGGATTTAGTTACCGTCATAGGTTCACCTATAGCCATAAAACCATGGGTTGCTTGCGTATCAATGGTTAAAGAAGGATCGCAAAATCCAATGGCAAAAGCTCCATGTTCGGTGACTTGTTGCTCAAACGCTTGGAAACTAACATATCCTTTCATATTATCGGAAGTGGTAGCGCCAAATACGGTTACGTCTTCCCCAAAAACAGTTTCAAATCCCCGAATACACTCTGAATTATTAATATCAATTCCCGAGGCAATAAAATAAATCATATTGATTCCGGTTTTTTGGGCTTGTAAGGCCTTGGCCATTTTGACACATTCGTCGTACGAATTATGACCATAAATAGATGAACTTCCGGCGAGCGCAAATTCATTGCCTGTAAGTGCCATCAATGCCATATCTTTCATGGATTCACTCACGCCCTCGCGCCCTACAACGCCACAACAAGAGGCAGCTACAATTTGTGCTTGGGGAGCCATTTGATGCGCTTGTTCTATGAGATCTTGAAAATCATGTCCCACAGAAGCATTAAAGATAAGGAGTGAAGCTTGGTCGAGGTGTTCCCCTAGGGCAATTTCTAGACATTCCGTAACACTTCTTTTGGTATTTACAATACGTGTAGAGGCAGAATAAAATTGTAGCATAGTTGTAGATTTAATATTCGTAATAAGAACCTTTGATAAAAGTTCGTAAAGCGGTATATTAAATGTACATGAAAAAAAACTGTTAAATTTATTTTATCGACGAGACCTCAGTTTAATGGCGACGAAAGTGGTTTAGCTGTAGACGAATGGATTAGGGTGTGGTAGCCTCTTCAAACTTTTCAGCTACTTTATCCCAATTGATATGTTTGAAAACACTTTCTACATATTTTTTTCGACGATTTTGATACTCCAAATAGTAAGCATGTTCCCAAAGATCAATACCTAATATAGGTTTTCCGGGAACTTCCGCACGCGGCATCAGCGGATTGTCTTGGTTAACGGTATTCGTGATTTCAAGTTTCCCTGATTTATTGACAATCAACCATGTCCAACCTGATCCAAAAACCTTTCCTGTAGCATCAATAAATTGATTCTTAAAATTATCAAACGAACCAAAATCACGGTCGATGGTGGCTGCCAACGAATCTTTGGGTTGGGCTTGCCCTTTGGGAGTTAAGATTTCAAAATACAAACTATGATTGTAATAGCCTCCCAAGTTATTCTTTAAATCAACATTAGAAATATCGAGTTTCTTGAAAATTTCAGTAATGGGCAAAGGTTCCAAATCGGTTCCGCTTAGCAGTTGATTCAGGTTGTTGGTGTAGGTAAGGTAATGTTTGGAATAATGCGTTTCCATAGTCAACGCATCGATGTCAGGCTGAAGGGCATCGTAACCAAAAGGAAGTTTTACCAATTCAAAAGCACCCTCTTGGGCTTTAACATCATCGGGAACCCCAAGCGTCACTTTTTGTTCTTTGGAGGGTAGCGGTACTTCAACGACTTCGGTATATTTTTTCCGTTTACAGGAAGCTGAGGAAATAATGAGAAAACATCCCCATAAGAGCACATACTTTTTCATTACTTACTTTTTTTTTGTGCCAATTCCATAATGGCTTGAATATATTGTTCTTTGGCTTCGTCTTGGGTGAGGTGGTTAATTTGTATCCACGCATTCATTTTGAAAGCATTTCGTAAATCTTGGGGATACACAAATCGATGGCTAGCCCTTCCCAAGGTAGATTGTTTGTATAACGCATACAAACGCAACTGCACATCTTGGGGTAGGGAAGCTTGTGTCATTGTGTTGGCAATGTCAACTGCTTCATCGAATCGTTCTTCCAACGGGCGATTATCCATGGTTTTTTACAGCAATAATCGTTTGATTACCTACAGCTTTTTGACCGAGTTTTACGTTTACTTCGGTTCCAAGGGGAAGATAAATGTCTACCCGGGAACCAAATTTAATAAATCCAGCATCAGCCCCTTGACGCACCGTCATGCCTTCTTCGGCATAATTGACAATACGTTTGGCCAGCGCTCCTGCAATTTGACGGTACAAAATTTCACCAAAAATACGGTTCTCAATAACCACGCTTGTGCGTTCATTTTCAGTGCTCGATTTTGGGTCCCAAGCCACCAAATACTTTCCGGGATGGTATTTGCTGTATTTGACCTTGCCGCTCGTACAATAACGCGTTACGTGAACGTTAATGGGCGACATGAATATGGAAACTTGTAAGCGCTTGTCTTTAAAATACTCTGCCTCGTAGACTTCCTCAATAACAACTACTTTCCCGTCTACAGGCGCTACAATTTGATAATCATTAACTTCCAAAGGCCGCTTCGGATTTCGGAAAAATTGCAAAACCATGATCAATAAAAAAAGCAGTACCAATTGCACCGACTTAAGAATCCAAGGGTTTGCAATTACATACGGTGAACCGAGTAGGAGGACCGTAAAACTGAACGTTGCGATTAAGATGATTTTGGCACCTTCTTTATGAAACATAATCTAGAATTTGGTAAAACAAAAATACAAAGGGCGTGACAAATATAATACTATCTAAGCGATCCAAGATGCCCCCATGTCCTGGCATGATTTTCCCACTGTCTTTAACGCCAGCAATACGTTTAAATTTGGATTCAATCAAATCACCCAACGTACTGAAAACACTGATGATTGCTGCGCTTACCGTCCAAATCAACACCGAAGTGTCTGCATATTCAGGTTTGGGTTGAAAATAATAGCGCGAAATCAAGTAGCCGACGAGAATTGTAAACAACATGCCACCCAAAAAGCCTTCGATGGTTTTTTTGGGTGAAATTTTTTCCAGTAACTTATGTTTACCTATCGTTTTCCCAACAATATAAGCAAAGGTGTCATTGGTCCAAATCAGTAAAAATATACTGATGATGATTTTTGGACGGTATTCATTGTTGGAAAAAGGAATTTTAACTAAAATCAAAAAAGGGAGGATTACATACCCCAAGGTAAAGAGATAGCGTGACCAAACGCCGATGTGCTCTTTTTTGAAATTAAATAAAAGCAATAAGCATTTGATGGAGATGAAAAGGGTTACTATAAGCAGTAAAATATCGTTGGTTTTGTTGGTCCGAAATTGAGACGCCCAGTAAAAGGCAGCAGCACCAATAATCAACGGAGCAATTCGGTTAATATGCACTAATCCACAGAATTCGTAAATCGCAATGAGCATAAAAACCCCAAACAGGATAAAAAAACTATCCATAGAGTAGGAGGTAGCGCCCAGTAACAAGGTTACATAAACGATACCGGAAAGGAATCGGGTGAGGGATTCACTCATGATTACAAATCTTCTAAAAGCAACAAATAGAGGTTTTTATGGCAGCTCCCGTAAGTGAGAAAGTCCTCCTCCTGCGCTTTTTCAAAGTATTTAATGGTCGTGATATTGGTTGGGTATTCTTTGTCGTATTTCTTTTTGATCACCCGCAGACCGTCACTTTTCGATTCCAAAATTTGACTAGTGGTCGCAAGGATAACAATATTGTCTGGAAGTTCGTTGGGCTTCTTTTGCTTGATTTGGTTGGAAGAAAATAACACAGAACCTTCGTCAGCGATTAAATTTTCGCAACTGGCAAAAAAGAAGGCAGGCTGAGTCACCGATTGATGGGGAAGACGATTTTCTTCCAATAGACTAAAAAGTTTGGACTCAAAACACAATACTTCTTTTTCAAACCAATCGTTTTCTTCTAATATATTTTCAAATTGTTCTTTAACTTCTGCTAAGTTTTCACAATAGATGAATTTTCCTCCATTTTTTTTAAAATTAAAGGTAAATTGCTCATCTACAGGTAAATTGGAAGGTTTTGGCGAGTTGTATTCGCTTTGGCTTTCCGCTTCGGAACCTTCTTGACCGGAACCAAATATTTTTCTGAAAAGACTCATATATTGGGTATACTTCTTTAAAAAGTTGGACAATTTCAAAGATAAAAAAATCTTAATTCAAAACCGTGCATGAATTAAGATTTTTTAAAATTTTGTTAAAAAGAGATTACAAAGGATTTTCTTCCGTCAAGGTGTGAATTTCCCCAAAAGGGCGTTTGCCAAAAATAGCCTCCAAATCATCTTTAAAAATCACTTCTTTTTCAATTAAGATATCGGCCAACTGCAATAATTTCTCTTTGTTTTCCTTGAGTAATTGAATAGCTCGTTGGTATTGTCCTTCCACCAAAGCAGAGATTTCTTTATCTATCAAAACAGCCGTTTCTTCTGAATAAGGTTTGCTAAAGTTATACTCCGATTGACCGCTGGAATCGTAATAGGTAATGTTTCCAATTTTGTCATTCAAGCCGTAAATGGTGACCATAGCTCGTGCTTGACGCGTCACTTTTTCGAGGTCGGAAAGCGCTCCTGTAGAAATCGTATCGAAAACAACCTCTTCGGCTGCACGACCTCCCATGGTGGCACACATTTCATCCAACATTTGGTTGGGACGAACAATCAAACGCTCTTCGGGAAGATACCAAGCAGCGCCCAAACTTTGTCCACGGGGAACAATCGTTACTTTGATGAGTGGTGCCGCATGTTCGAGCATCCAACTCACTGTAGCATGACCCGCCTCGTGAACGGCAATAGCTCGTTTTTCCTCAGGAGTAACGATTTTATTTTTCTTTTCTAAACCGCCTACAATACGATCAACAGCATCCAAGAAGTCTTGGCGTTCAACCTGGGTCTTATTTTTACGCGCAGCAATCAAAGCCGCTTCGTTACATACATTGGCAATGTCAGCCCCCGAAAAACCTGGGGTTTGTTTCGCTAGGAACTCTGTGTCCAAATCGTCAGCCTTTTTCAAAGGTGCCAAGTGAACTTCGAAAATTTCCTTGCGCTCGCGAATGTCTGGTAAGTCAACGTAAATCTGACGGTCAAAACGACCGGCTCGCATCAATGCTTTGTCCAAAATATCGGCTCGGTTGGTCGCTGCCAATACGATGACATGCGTGTTTGTACCAAATCCGTCCATCTCTGTGAGCAACTGATTGAGTGTGTTTTCGCGTTCGTCATTGGAACCTGAAAAATTGTTTTTTCCACGGGCGCGCCCCACCGCGTCAATTTCATCAATAAAAATAATAGCCGGTGATTTATCTTTTGCTTGTTTGAACAAATCGCGAACACGTGAAGCGCCCACCCCGACAAACATCTCAACAAAGTCAGACCCTGAAAGGGAGAAGAAGGGCACTTTAGCCTCTCCCGCCACTGCTTTGGCCAGTAAGGTTTTTCCTGTTCCTGGAGGCCCAACCAGTAAAGCTCCTTTAGGGATTTTACCACCGAGCGCAGTATACTTTTCGGGATTCTTTAAAAATTCCACAATCTCTTGGACTTCTTCTTTGGCGCCTTCCAGTCCTGCAACGTCTTTAAACGTAACTTTAACATCATTTTTTTCGTCAAACAAACGCGCTTTTGATTTTCCGATGTTAAAAATTTGTCCGCCGCCACCGCCAGCACCACCCGAGGCCATTCGTCGCATGAAATACAACCAAACCCCAATAAGGATGATAAGAGGTAAGAAGTTAATAAAGTATTCTGACCAATCACTTTTTTGTTGAAAATCATAAGAAACTAACTGTTTCTTCTTTACGGCTTCCGCCAGCTCTTTTTGAAACAGTTCGTCATTTCCGATATCAAAAGTGTAATGAGGACCTTTATTTACCGTTCCAAATACATCTTTGGCTACTTTTTGGTGTTTTTTCTCTTTCAGCGCTTTTTCGTTAAGATACGCTTCAGCTTTCGTTTTGTTGTAAACAATCACTTTTTGTACCTCACCGCGTTTTAACATGTCGTCAAATTGTGAGACGCTTATTTTAGAATAATCCTGAATGGTAGAACCTCCAATCATGTTCAATACAATGAGCATGAATAAGATAGCGCCAGTAATCCACCAGGGGCTAAATTTTATACCGTTTGGTTTTTTATCTTCAGACATAATTTACTTGGGTTCCTTGTTTTTAGTATTGCGTTTCAATTCGGGTCATTTTGGCATCTCCCCACAATCCTTCAATGTTATAATACTCACGGGGCTCTTTTTGGAAAACGTGGACCACGATAGAAACATAATCCATCAATACCCACTCTCCATTTTCTGTTCCTTCTACATGCCAAGGTTTTTCTTTAAATTCTTTAGAAACAACTTTTTGAATTGAATTTACGATTGCATTCACTTGTGTATTGGAAGAGCCTGTGCACAAAACAAAATAATCACAAACTGCGGTGTCAATTTCTCTTAAATCTAAAAGGTCAATCTCGTTCCCTTTTACTTCTTCGATTCCTTTTATAATGCCCGCCAATAGGACATCGGTACTCACTTCTTTTTTTATCATTTAAAACTGCTTCTTATTTTGCAAAGGTATTATTTTTTGTCATTATTTTTGAGGCTTAACAGAAGTTTAAATCCGAAAATTTACCCCTTTGTCCTATGCAGTTAATCAAACTCGATGCCATAGATTCGACCAATGATTTTTTAAAAGCGTTGGCACGTGCTAAACCCTTGGAAAATTATACCACAGTACTTGCGCATCAGCAAACCAACGGCAAGGGACAACGCGGAGCACGTTGGCTTTCGGAACCGGGTAGTAATTTGATAATGAGTGTGTTGATTCATAATCATCGCGTTCCTACTTCGGCTGTTTTTCATCTTAATGTGGCAGTTGCCATCAGTCTTTTAAAAGTCTTACAACGCTACCACATTCCTGATTTAAGTATAAAATGGCCCAACGACATTTTGTCAGGTAATCAAAAGTTGGGGGGTATATTGATTGAGAATTTGATCAAATCCGATCAATCTTGGGAGGCTGTGGTTGGTATCGGACTCAATGTACACCAAAAAGACTTTAAGGAGTTGCCCAAAGCGACTTCACTTTATAACATTTCACAACAGTCCTTTGGCATTGAACAGCTTGCACAGGAAATCGTTGCCGAATGTCGGGAGAACTATGTTTATGTAGCCCAACAAGAGGTAGCGACGCTATGGCACATTTACCATGCTCATTTGTTTCGAAAAGGGGTTCCTTCTGCCTTTGAATTGCCCAATGGACAGCGGTTTATGGGAAAGATACTGGAAGTTACCACTGAAGGGCAATTGGTTCTCGAAGATGAATGGGAAACGATACGCCATTTTGACCTCAAAGAAATCCAATTATTGTATTAAAAAAAAACCGACTCTACAGTCGGTTTTTTAACTTTTATAGTTTTCCCATATTGGAAGAAAGTGTTTCTAGAAATTTGGTAATAGGCCCTTTGACCATCATTGCCATCATCGCATTGAATTCGCCTTCAAATTGTAATTGAACAGTAGAAGATGCTTCTCCTGTACCTTCGAGGTGTGCGATTAAAGTGAAAGGGACTTTGTCGCTCGCAGCGCCCAATTTGATATAGCTGTGGGGCGTTTGCTCCTTTAAACGTAATTTGATTTCAGGCATACCGCTTAAACCAAACAAAAAGGTATTTTCATCGGTTACTTCAAATTTAGCGATATTTTCAGGCATCAATTTTTCAAAGTTTTTGACATCTGTCAAGGCGTTGAAAAGGTATTCGGCCGATTTTGGTACGGTTACTTTGGGACTTTCTAATTGCATATTTCTTATTTTACGGCCACATTCCAAGTATCGGGATGCATACGCCAATCGTGTAAAGTAATTAATTCGTTTTCAGTAATGTATTGTTTGGTCACCGCCAAGGGAAGTAAATGCTCGTAATCACTGAGCGTATTTAAATTAACATTTGCTTTTTCAAAGTTGGCTTGCGCCACAGGAAAACCGTACGAAAAAATAGCGGCCATGCCTTTTACATTCGCTCCGGATTCTCGAAGTGCCTCGACGGCTAGTAAACTGCTGTTTCCCGTGCTGATCAAGTCCTCAACAACAACAACATTTTGTCCTTTTTGTAAAAAACCTTCTACTTGGTTTTGACGTCCATGTTTTTTGGGTTCGGGACGCACATATACAAAGGGTAGTCCCATTTCTTCGGCTACCAAAATGCCGATGCCAATCGCACCTGTAGCGACACCTGCAATCACATCGGGTTTGCCATAGGTTGCTTCAATGTGTTTGACAAATTCATCGCGAATATAATTGCGAATCGCTGGAAATGACAAGGTTAGACGGTTGTCACAATAAATGGGAGAATGCCATCCAGAAGCCCATAAAAAAGGATTTGATGGATTTAATTTAATTGCGTTTATTTGTAGGAGCAATTCGGCGGTTTTCTCGGCTGTTGCGTTACTAAAAATCATAGTACAAATGTATAAAGTTTTTGTGAACGATAAACCACTTTTTTTGACAAACCAAGTGGCCAAAGAAACCGATTTTCAATTGTTTTTATTGGAAAGCATTGACATCGAACAGCTTATTGTGAAGATGTTCAACAATAAGATTAAGAAGGCTTATTTGTACTATCCTGACGAAAAGGAAATCTTAAAAAAGGTCAAAGCCAAAATCCCGGTAAAGAAAGCAGGTGGTGGACTTGTTTACAATCAAAATGGCGAGGTATTGTTTATTTTACGCAATGGGAAATGGGACTTACCCAAGGGTGGCGTTGAACGTGATGAAGCAATTGATGAAACGGCTTTACGTGAAGTCGAGGAGGAAACGGGTGTACATCCGTTGAAGATTACCCGCAAACTTCAAAAAACATATCATATTTTTAAACGGGGTGGTAAATACCGTTTGAAAATTACCCATTGGTTTGAAATGAAAACCCATTTTCAAGGTGTTCCCGTTCCTCAGGCCAATGAAGGAATTGAAAAAGTAGCTTGGCTCAATCCCGAGCAAGTGCAGGAAGCTTTGCAGAACTCCTATGAAAATATCAAATTGCTTTTTGAGGAAATAAAAATGCCGCAATAATGCATTAAGGTTTTACACGTACTGCCGGAGGTACAAGTACTGTATAATCGCCCCCATTGCGCAATACATCCCTTACAATACTAGAGGAAATGTAGGATGTTTTGGAGGCTGTCAAGAGAAAAACAGTCTCAATTTTGGACAGTTTTCGGTTGGTGTGGGCAATGGCTTTTTCAAATTCAAAGTCCGCTGGATTTCGTAATCCACGCAATATAAAATCCGCTTTTTCCTTTTTACACAAGTCGATGGTCAAGCCTTCGTAAGTAATAACGCGTACTTTGGGTTCGTGCTGAAAAGTTTCTTCTATAAAACGTTTGCGCTCTTCCAAGCTAAACATGTATTTTTTTTCGGCATTGACGCCAATAGCCACAATCACTTCATCAAATAAGGATACGCCGCGTTGTATAATGTCGTAATGTCCTAAAGTGATCGGGTCGAAGGAACCTGGGAAAATTGCTCGTTTCATAGCCTCAGTAAAAAAAGTTTTGTAAAGTTAGCGAATTAGAATGAATTCAACTTTGATTTTTCAATCCCTTCAATGTAACCTTTAGTTTCCATAGTATTCAGGTCGCTCAATGTTAATGTCTCCTTCTGTTTACTGTAGTTCGACGGTTCATTCAAATCTTCCAAATCAAAAAAAGTATTTTGGATATATGTATTGTGTACAACTTTAAATGTTGGCCCCTTGCGTTCCAAAATTTTAAATGAGGAATAATAGCCGTTTTCCGTTTCATAAAAAACTACATCGCCTTTTTGAAGTTGCTCAAGGGGATAGTCGGTATGCGATTTTACATACCAATTTTTTATAAAAATACTTAGGGACAATAGTATAACCAAAGAACCAGTAAAAGTCCAAATAGGGAAGAGACGTTTTTGATGGGCTATGGCATCTACAGTAGTTTTGCAATCTTGGGAGAGCTCTTCATAAGCAATGGGGGCATTGCATGCTGTACAATGGATACTCCCGTGCCTTTTTACTGGAAATAACGGAATCAGCGTCAGATGCGTATAGTCGCAGTATAATTGTAGTTCTAGGTTGCTGTTGTTCAAATCACAATACGGACATTTCCCTTGTAGGGTACTTTGGTATCGAAGGTGAGTCGTTGTTCCAACAATGACCATCATAGCTTAGACCAAATCGGTTTTCGTTCCAACGCCAATTGAATTTCATTATCCAACAAATCGCCAAACGCCAATTGGGCAAAAGCGGCTTGTTGTGGGAAGATACTTTGCGGAGAAAGTCCAGGATTGGTATTAATTTCAATAAAATGTGGAATCCCGTCCATAATGATGAAATCGGTTCTTGAAAAACCGTTCATGCCTAAGGCCTCATAGACTTTTTTGGCGGTTTCCCGCACCCGTTGCTCAGTAGCGGAGTCCAAGCGGGCAGGCGTAATTTCCTCTGATTTTCCTTGGTATTTGGCTTCATAATCAAAAAAAGCATTCTGAGAAACGATTTCTGTGATACCAAGCACCGTCACTTCGCCTCTGTAGCGCATGACTCCCACCGAAACTTCTGTTCCTTTTAAATAGGATTCGATCAAAATTTCAGGGTCTTCCGCAAACGCAAATGCTAAGGCCTTCTCTAAGTCGTTCAACGATTGTACCATCGACACCCCCAAGGAACTGCCTGACTGGTTGGGTTTAACAAAAAAAGGAAGACCCAGTTCTTCAACCAAAGCCGCGCCAGAAATTGCTTCGCCTTTGCGAACATAAACCGATTTTGCTTTAGGAATGCCAAACTTCGACAGTACGGAAAGGGTATCTCTTTTGTTGAATGTTAAAGCCGATTGATAAAAATTGCACCCGGTATACGGCACATTGACCAATTCCCAATAGGCTTGTAAATGCCCATCTTCGCCAGGTGTTCCGTGAACCGTATTGACCGCTACATCAAATTGTATTTTTTGCCCCTTGAGGACACAAGAAAAATCACTTTTGTCGATTGGGTAAGCGACGCCTTCTGCTAAAACATGCCATCCTTCGGGGAGAATATGGACTTCAAAGGGGGTGTATTTGTTGCGATCCAATTGTGCTAAAATCAATTGACCACTTCGGAGCGATATTACCGATTCATCAGAATATCCGCCCATGACTACTGCAACGTTCATTCGGTTTATTTTAATTTCTATTCCCACAAAAATAGCATAAATGTGCCACTAAAAATTATATCTTTGTCGAAATTGTTACCTATGAGTTTACGAAAGTATCTAACGAGTAAAGTGTTTTTTGCCCAAATGGGAGCGGCCTTATTGGTTGTTGGGGTATTGGCTTTTTTCTTTTTTCATTGGATCACCTTTGTGACAAATCACGGGCAAGAAATTACAGTGCCTAATTTGAGTAAATTAACGCCTGAAGAAGCCGAGGCCAAACTCGATGAGCTCGATCTTGATTATGAAATTATCGATACCGTTGATTACATTGCTGACTTTCCTAAGCTTTCTATCGTTCAACAAGAACCCACAGCAGGAAGTAAAGTAAAAGGCGGTCGTACGATTTACATCAAGTTGAATGCCTCAACCTATACAATGGTTGCCGTACCTGATTTGATTGAAAAAACCTATCGTCAAGCTGTTCCTACCTTAAAAGCTGTTGGGTTACAAGAAGGTGAGATCACTTACAAACCCTACATCGGAAAAGATATGGTTATTGAAATGTGGATGAATGGTAAAAAAATAAAGGAAGGTACTAAGGTGCTTAAATCCTCCAAAATTGATTTGGTTTTGGGCGATGGTAAGTTGGTGTATCAAGAAACCGAAAACGATTCCATACCCGAAATTGAAACCCCTGTAGATACGTTGACCAATGGACTTTAATGAAGAATGGAGTGAACCCGAAGAGGCGCTTTTTGAGCATTTTAGGTTTGAAGTCCCCAAAGGACAAGGGTTGATGCGAATCGACAAATATTTACAACTACAAATTCCCAATATTTCACGCAATAAATTACAGAATGCGGCCGACAGCGGTCAGGTTCTTGTCAATGAAACGGCTGTAAAATCCAATTACAAAGTCAAACCCGATGATGTGATTCGGATTGTATTATCGCATCCGCCTTTTGAGCATAAAATAATTCCCGAAGATATCCCACTTGATATCGTTTATGAAGACGAAGCGTTGGTGGTGATCAATAAACCGCCGGGCTTGGTGGTTCACCCTGGCCATGGTAATTATACGGGAACCTTAGTCAATGCTTTGGCCTATCATTACGGCAACCGATTGCCACTCAATAGTTCAGAACGTCCAGGTTTGGTGCATCGCATTGATAAAGATACATCAGGATTATTGGTTGTGGCCAAAACAGAACAGGCCATGACGCATTTGGCCAAACAATTTGAAGAAAAAACATCTGAACGTGAATATATTGCCTTAGTTTGGGGAAATGTTGTTGATGATGCTGGCACGATTGAAGGGAACATTGCTCGTCATGTTCGCGATCGGATGCAAATGGCAGTTTTTGACGATCCTGAAATTGGAAAACATGCGGTAACCCATTACCGTGTTTTGGAACGTTTTGGGTATGTGACCTTGGTGGCTTGTCAGCTTGAAACCGGTCGTACGCACCAAATACGTGTTCACATGAAACATATTGGACATACCTTGTTTAATGATGAGCGGTATGGCGGAAATGCCATTTTAAAAGGAACGACATTTACCAAATACAAACAGTTTGTAGAGAATTGCTTCAAAGTGCTTCCTCGTCAAGCGTTACATGCCAAAACATTAGGATTTATGCATCCTGTTAGTAATGAATTTATGCGATTTGATTCGGAAATCCCTCATGATTTAGTCGAGTGTATCGACAAATGGCGTACCTATTCAAAGTCGCATACCCTAGACGAAGATTAAAAAAGCCCCCAACGTTGGAGGCTTATTTTTTATTGGATAATTACTTTTTGCGTGATTGATTCTTTCCCAGATTCCATTTTGAAAAAATAGAAACCACTTGGAATATCTTTTATTTCCAAGGTATTGTTGGAAAAAGTGGGCTGTTCCAATTGCATAATTTCTTGCCCATTTATAGTATATACTACGATGCGATCAAGGGTTGTATGGGTTTGCACATAAACCGAATGGGTGTTTGAAGGATTGGGAAAAATGCCGACATCGGTGGTATCAAAAGTATCTTGATTTAAGAAAATAGTGGGCCAGCGGTTTTGTGCCACAGGGCCTCCCCAAATACGTGTCGCCAAATACGGGTTATCGATAAACGGATTGCGATTCCCTTGGGCAAAGTTGTTGAACAAATTGCTCATATAGGTGTTGCGGTTGTCTTCATATTGCGAAACGGGATCTTCAGCGTTCCATTGCAACAACAAATCAATCATATTGGTATCAGAGGCCACCGGATTTCCCACGGCAACCATAGAGGGCAAACATTGTGCGCCGTAGTGCAAATACATATACATCAAAATTCGAGCGACATCCCCTTTCCATTCATCCCCAGGATACCAACTCGTAGTACCAATGGTGTAAGAAGCTGTACCCGATCCGTTGGCATACAAACGATTCCCACGACTCGCGTTGCGTTGTACGTCACAAGCACGGAGCATGTGTGCATCGGCACCGGGTCCCATTTGCCCCAAGTCGGGATTTCCCAACGATTGTGCATAAATGTGTTCCCGATTCCAGTCGCCATTATTACCACTGTTTGAATTTCGGTCACGCGTTCGGTCATTGGTCAAATCGGCGTCTTGTCCAGATTCCCAACCGTAAACAAGCAAAACATTACTGGTGTTTGTTGGGTCTAAATCAACCGCTTTGATTGCATTCCAAACTCCGGGCGTATACGAAAGTTCCACCGTATGCGTGTCAATAATTTTATTGGCTAAAGCATCTTGTAAGGCACTTCCCGTGAGCGTCCAGTTGAACCCATTGTAGTAAGGCGAGGCGGGCGCGCCATTTTGAGCGGATGCCATACCGATGGCACAGGAGGCCAAAAGGGATAAAAATGTTGTTTTCATGTATGTTATTTTCTTTGAAGTAAAGCCATGTAGAATCCGTCAAATCCAGATTCAGAAGCGAATATTTTTTCGTCTTTAACGAATTGAAAATCCTTTCCGTTTTCGGTTTGCAAAAAGCGTTGAACTTGCTCTTGATTTTCAGAGGGTAAAACAGAACATGTCGCGTAGACCATTTTTCCGCCTGGCTTTACCATTTTGGAATAGGTTTCCAAAACTTCGGCTTGAACGGCTCGAATGTTATCGATAAACTCCGGTTGAAGTTTCCATTTGGCATCGGGATTCCGTTTTAACACGCCCAAACCACTGCAAGGCGCATCGATTAGTACGCGGTCGGCTTTTTCATAAAGTTTTTTGATGACTTTAGTCGAATCAATAACGCGGTAATCGATATTATGAGCCCCATTTCTTCGGGCACGCAATTTTAATTCTTTCAGTTTGCTTTCATACAAATCCATGGCAATGATTTGCCCTTTGTTTTGCATCAAAGCCGCAAGGTGTAAGGTTTTACCTCCCGCACCGGCACAAGCATCGATGACTTTCATCCCGGGTTCTACCTCAAGAAAGGCTGCCACTTTTTGCGAAGAACCGTCTTGGACTTCAAACCAACCGTCTTTAAAAACATCGGTCATAAATACGTTGGCTCGTTCGGGAAGAATGAGTCCTTCAGGCAAATGAGGTATGGGTTCTGTAACAATATCCAAATCCATTAAGCGGGCACGAACTTGCTCCCGGGTAGCTTTTAAGGTGTTGACCCGAAGTACCACATCGGCCATACGGTTTTGAGCCGCTATTTCTTTGGTCCAAGTGGCTTCCCCGAGTTCTTGTACGCCCAATTCATCCATCCAATCGGGAATAGATTCACGGAGTTTACGGACTTTGGATAATTCGTCAAAACGACCTTTTATTTTACGTTGGGGTGTGGTTTCAAAATATTTCCAATCGGGAAGCGGATAGCCGCGAAGGACCGCCCAAACGGCAAACATTCGCCATAACTTATCCCGGTCAAAGGGTGCTTTTACTTCGGCAATCTCGGCATACAATCGCTTCCAACGCACCATGTCGTAAATGGTTTCGGCAACGAATTTACGGTCGTGACTTCCCCAACGTTTGTCCTTTTTTAAAGCACGAGCTACCACTTTGTCGGCGTACTCTCCTTCATTAAAAATAGCATCAAGGGCATCAATGGTCGTAAATACCAAGTTACGGTGTAATCTCATTATTCAAAATCTAAGCCTGCAAAGGTAACTTTTTTTTCCATTGGGTTGGAAGTGCATACGGATTATATGGCCAAAAAAAAGCAGCTCCGAAGAACTGCTCTGTTGTTATTTTTCAGTTTCACAACCGTGATGGTCCAAGCGGCGCATTTCTATACGTTCAGGGGCATGCAGTACCATTGGGAATTGCTCTACTTTTACCGAACTGGCATCCAGGCCAAAAGCTTTTTCTTCGGATAAGGAGTACTTTTTCAATACAAAATAGGAGTTCATGACTATGTTTTCAAAGAAAGTAATGTCACTATCATTGGATAAGAATTTTTCGGATAGTACAAATTTGAAATCTCCAATTATATTGTTTTTATTCAATGATTCATAGCGGCTGGTTACATCAACCTCGCCATTCTGTACCATGTCTTTGATTACTTCTTTAAACATCAAATTGATCTTCGTTGCCTCACGGAAACCAAGGTAGAAATCAATTCGGTACAAATCGTCTTTAATAATTTCGGTTACTTTGTATTCTTTGCGATAGGGTTCATTCAGTACATTCACGTGTATAAACCAGTACATATCGGCACGTTTGGGTCTTTTTTGAAGAATGGAATACATCACTTTTTCTTCAATTTCATCGACGCGATTGGAGTTGGTCATGTACACCAAATGGGTCGCATATTTGGGGATGGATAGGTCCAAACTCAACTCAGCCAATACTTTTTTATAATTGTCGATTTTAACAATCTTGGTATAACTCTTACTAATTTTCTTCGCCAAATACCAAGTTGACATAATGCTAATTAGGATGATGGCGATGAATAGCGTCACAAAACCACCGTCCATGAATTTTACAATATTGGCAGCCAAGAAGCTGAATTCAATAGCCAAATAAACAATGATCAGCGGGGCGATGAAATACCATTTCACTCTTTTTAAAATCAAATAATAATTGAGCAAAATAGTGGTCATGATCATACACAAAATGATGGCTAAACCATAGGCATGCTCCATATTGCTTGATTCTTTGAAGTAAAGCACAATGCCCACACAACCTAAAAACAAAAGCCAGTTGATGGAAGGAATGTACAATTGTCCTTTTTGATCAGAAGGAAATTTAATGCGCACTTTGGGCCAAAAATTGAGTCGCATCGCCTCGTTAATTAAGGTAAATGAACCACTAATTAAAGCTTGTGAAGCGATAACTGCGGCAAGGGTAGCCACCACAATTCCGATGGGTTGAAACCACTTGGCCATGATTAAATAGAAGGGATTCGGATTGGAACTTCCCAATTCCATTAAGGTTAGTCCTTGATGGTCTAACAGATAGGCCCCTTGTCCGAAGTAGTTCAAAATCAAAGTGGCTTTGACAAACATCCAACTTACCCGAATGTTTTTTCGTCCACAATGTCCCATATCGGAGTATAAGGCTTCAGCACCCGTAGTACATAAAAATACGGCTCCTAAAATGAAAAAGCCCTGTTCACTGACATCGCTCGTTAACAAATGGTAGGCATAGTAGGGATTTAGTGCCCGAAATACATCCAAGTTTTGGGTCATTTGAATCACGCCCAAAACACCGAGCATGGTAAACCAAATCAGCATCATTGGGGCAAAGAATTTTCCCACTAATTTGGAGCCAAATTGTTGAATGGTAAACAGTACAAATAAAATACTAATTACAATGGGAATGGTTGGGATATCGGGATTAAAATTGCGCAATCCTTCTACCGCAGAGGATACCGATACAGGTGGCGTAATAATTCCATCCGCTAACAAGGCGCTCCCTCCAATAATGGCCGGCACAATAAGCCACTGTATTTTGGTTCGTTTGACCAAAGCATATAAGGCAAAAATTCCTCCCTCACCATGGTTGTCGGCTCCTAGCGTGATGATTACATATTTTAGGGTGGTTTGCAAGGTAAGTGTCCAGAAGATACAGGAAAGTCCGCCTAAAATTAAATCTTGCGAAATGACGCTGTCGCCGATGATGGCTTTCATTACATACAAAGGAGAAGTACCTATATCGCCATAAATGATCCCCAAGGTTACCAATAATCCCGCAGCTGAAAGTCTGCTGTGAAGATTTTGATGTGAATGCGAACTCATAAAAAAATATTAAAAAAGTTCACAAATGTATTACTTTTCAAAGTTCTAAAATAAAAAAGCACCGAAATTATTCGATGCTTTGGGTATGATTTTTTTAACTTTCCTTTAACGACCTCTATTTTCAAATTAATTTCTTGAAAGTCGCGAGGAAGTACTCGTCTCTGAACGCATGCTACGACTCGAACCCGAACTGGAATAGTCTTGACGCGAGGGTCGAGGTGCGCTGTAGTCTTGTCGTACAGGCCGTGGACTTACACTGCTCGCACTTGTCGTATAGTCTTGACGTGAAGGTCGAGGCGTGGGTACACTATAGTCTTGTCGTGTGGGGCGCGGACTTACACTGCTCGCGCTTGGCGATGGCGTATAGTCTTGACGTGTAGGTCGGGGGGTGCTATACTCTTGACGAACAGGACGCGGACTAACGGTAGTTGTGCTTGGTGTGTAATCTTGACGAACGGGACGAGGTGTCGCTGTGGAGCTGTAATCAGAACGTGTGGGTCTGGGCGTTGCTGTTGTGGAAGCCAACGTATAGTTTTCACGAACAGGGCGGGGCGTAACCGAGGTGTTGCTATAATTTTCACGAACGGGACGCGGACTGGGTGCTTCGCTATAATTCGCACGTGTTGGTCTAGGATTGGTTGTTGTACCGTTTGTATAATCCTGACGCACGGGACGGGTTTCAGTAGCACTAGTCCAATTGCCCCGTACGGAGCCTGTTTCGGGTCGTGTAGCGGTTTGATTATCACGAGTCCCCGCTAATGGACTACGGGTATCGGGGTAGGCCACATTGCGAACGGTTCGGGTTCGATCCAATTCATAACGATTAGCAATTCCTTGGTTTCGGTAAGCAAATCCTCGTTGCGGATGATGCCGTTCAATAAAGTTGCCGCGTCGGCCAAAATAGTGTGAATATCCCCAATGGCAACGACGGAAATTCACATAATTGTATTGGAATCCAAAGTTGATGCATAATCCGATGTGATGACGGTAGCGAAAAATGGGAAAAGGATGCCAAGCATAATAGTAGCTCGGATAAAAGCCCCAATACCATGAAGAACAGTAGGGCTGGTAATACGGTTGCCAGAAATAATTGTAAATTACAGGTGTTCCCACATAAACCGGTTCATAAATATAGTTGGTGCCGTAAAGGAAAGAATCGCCTACCACTTGCACTTGTACGCGTCGGTTGCGGGTATCTTTTTCAACCTCAACGGTGGCCACGTCTTGGTACTGATCGCGTCCCAGCACGGCTTGCACCACGATAATGTGTTGATTTCCTTCAATCGATTCGACTACCCGTAAATAATCAACTTGGTTGTCAAGGTTTAAATCCAAATTGGATATCGGAGTTTCGGGATTGTTTAAACGGCGTTCAAAATCTTCCAAGTCACGAGCCTCCCCAAAAATTGAGGCAACGGCGCGAAGGTCTAAGTTGTCGCTAATCTCTGAATCGGTAGCGCTCACCGTTGTGCGATTTTGAGCCCCACTCCATGTTAGACTCAAGCCCAACAACATGCTGTATAGTAGTTTCGTTTTCATAACTGTGGAATTTAAAGTTCGTAATATAAAAACCAAACACTGTGCCAAAATGCCAAAATCAAAATTGTCACCTCACCAATTATGTTTATTTTCGTAGGAAATACTGAGGATTATGCGTGTTTTTTTGGGCTTTTTTTGTGGTTTTCTTTTTTGGAATTGTGCTTCTGTAACTTCTTCAAAGGATGCTCAACCGATAACTCGGGTCACGGTAGACACTTTGCTTTTTGAAACGGTAAGTATTCGTGCGATTGCTGTTGCGGAGTCATCCGTTTTTTATGCGGGGAGTCATAGTAAACTGGGTCGAATCGATTTGGTAACGCGCAAACATTGGCCTCAAACACTTCCCACTACGACGCCTACCGAATTTCGTTCGTTGGCTTTACACCAAGGAAAATGGTTTGCCCTTTCCATTGGAAATCCTGCACTTCTCTATTCGGGGCCTATGGAGGGCGAAGGCAATCGCTTGCTGTATCAAGAGGCGCATGAAAAAGTTTTTTACGACGCGCTGCATTTTACGGCAACCGGAACAGGTTGGGCCATGGGCGATCCGACGCAACAGGCAATGGCGTTATTGAAATCGGAAGATGGGGGAGCGCATTGGTATCGTATTCCTGAAGATAAAGCCCCTGTTTTGGCTCCTGGGGAAGCAGCTTTTGCTTCGAGTAATACTACCATTTGTAGCGCGGGGAACACACTTTGGATGTTTACCGGAGGCATGAAATCGCGCGTTTGGCGCTCTACTGATAAGGGTAAAACGTGGACGTCGATTGCTGTGCCTATCGCTCAAGGCAGTGCTATGGAGGGAATTTTTTCAGCCGATTTTTACAACGCCAAGATAGGGGTCGCTGCTGGAGGGAATTATGACCAACCCACCCAAACAGTTGGGAATCTCATTTATACCTCTGACGGAGGGAGCACGTGGAATCCTATTGATGTGCCCCAAGAGCCGGGCTATATTTCGGGGATTCAATTTATTCCGTCGGGCGAAGGTAAGGAATGGTTGACGGTAGGGGCAGGGGGATTGTATTATGCGTTTGACCAAGGGAAACAATGGAAATGTTTGTGGCCTGAGCCTCAATTGTATACCTTGAAGTTTGTCGATAGGCAAACCGTAATTGTGGCCGGGAAAAACAAAATCTTTCGTTTGCGATTGCACCGAAACTAAAAAAAACAGCCCTTTTGGGAGCTGTTTTGTATTTAATTTCGGCGGCGCTCTTTTAATTGTTCCACCAATTTTCGATTGAAATCTTCTTCCGCTCGTCGCAATTTAATGATCTTCAAAGCGGGGAGTACACCCCGTAAATCGGCAATCAATTTCTTGCGAAGTTTGAATAATTCTTCCTCGTTGGTTTCCATTTGGGCCAACACTGTTTGTGCTTCTTTTTCAGTCATTTTATCCAACTGATCGTCGTCCTTTCGGTCCATAAAAGCTTTTAATTTTTGACGGCGAATTTCAGCTTGTTTATCTTCAAAAGCATTGTATATGGGCCAAAATTTTGCCGCTTCATCTGGAGTTAAGCGAAGTTCTTGGGTAATAAAGGCTACTTTTTGTGACTTTACTTGTTCTTTTTTCTCTTGAATGCGTTCCCGTAAACGTCCACCTGGTTGCGCCCAAGCGTTCACTGTTCCCATGAAAAGGAGGGTTAGCACTGTAATTCGAAAGGCATTTTGAATTGTTTTCATAGTTTGATTTAATTTCAATGTTATTGTGTTATGCTGTATTCCAACGCTTCATTTTCAAGAAGCACTTCTTCCAGCGCCTCTGCTTCGGTATCGGAGGTAACGGGTACTTCCGTAGTTTGGAGTTCAATCAATTCCAAATAATGTTCGTCGGTGAGGTCGGTATTTTCGCTTACATACGATGCAATAGCGCTCCAATGGGCTTCTTCTTCTTTTTGTACTTCCCAACGCCACAGCATGCCAATTCCTAAACCGATGACCAAAATAGCAGCCATTCCATAAAAAGTTTTGGCATTTTTACGCCAAAAAGAAATCGATTTTACAGGCGGCTGTTCCTCAAGTCGGTTTTGAAGTCGTGTCGAAAACGATTCAAAATAGCCTTCGGGTGCGGTAAAACCACTGGGATTCTTGGGCGGGTTATTTAAGTTAAATGGATTCATATACTTTAGATATTGTACGTGTGGATTGGTTTAATTTGTTTTAATAAATTCTTCAATTTTTTTTACCGCGTGATAGTAAGAGGCTTTCAATGCCCCTACCGATGTGCCAAGTATTTCCGACATGTCTTCGTATTTTATCTCCTGAAAGTATTTCATTTTAAAAACCAATTGTTGTTTTTCGGGTAAGCGAGCAATCGCCTCTTGGAGTTGCAATTGAAATGCTTCGCCTTCAAAATATACATCAGTTTCCAATTTAGCCAATGCTTTCTCTTGCCATTCGGAATGCGTGAATCCTTGACGTTTATTTTTTTGTTGTAAAAAAGTAAGCGACTCATTCGTTGCAATTCGGTAGATCCATGAATACAACTTGCTCTCGCCTTTGAAATCTTTTAGGTAGGTATGTACTTTGATGAAGGTGTTTTGCAACACATCGTCGGCATCATCATGATCTAAAACAATACTTCGAATATGATAATATAGGGGTTTTTGATAGTATTGGAGAAGTTTTCCAAAAGCCGCGTCTCGGGTTTTCGGATGCAAAAGTTCTTGAATAAAAGCTTTTTCGTTTTCCAAACTACTTTTTTTGATTTAGACCTTTCAGAAAACAAAAGGTTTAAAACAGCTTTGTTAAGGCGAAGGATTTGAATTTACTGCAGGCTCATTTGGCGTTACTACAGCGACAGTATCTTGGATTACAGTTCGCGGTTGACGCGTAGCGGTGGGTTGCACAGGAAGGTAAACTTCGGTCATCCATTGGGAAGGGTGGGGCGTGTCTTCCCCATTTTTGCGGTATATTTCAATCACATTCAAATGGGTTAATCGCGCCCATTTTTTGGTGTTAATGTATTGAATCCCTTTATTCCACGCCTTTTGTAAATGCGAATAATCGCCTTTCAATTGCACGCGTAACGCTTTGAATGGTGGAAGCACTCCAAATGCAATATCACTGCCCTCCTCAATGGCAATGGTGTCCTTTACGGGAATGCATACCGAATAATCCACAACACGGGCTTCTTTGTCCCATTTGTGATAGATGATAAAAGGTTTTCCGGCAGTTTGAACGGCATTTTTTTTGAAAAACCATTGCATTTTAGGCAAGGTTGTTTTGATACTTCGGGTTAGATTTTTTGCTTTACACCGCACAAATTGTTTCAAATAAAACACACGCGGTTGATTGACCAATCCCATCACTTTGACTTGAAACGTCTTTAACTCTCGCGAAATACTTTTCTCTAAACCTACCAAAGTCCTTTCGTATAAATTACCCATTGACGATTGCACTCCTCCTTGAAAAAAGGCTTTGATTTTTGAATTAAAGTCCAAGGTTCCTTTGGCTGTTAATTGAACTTTTGTACCGCCCAAGGTATCTTTAAATTGCCAGGTATAATGGGTAAGTTGACCGTTTTCATCGCTCACATAGCGCAATAATTCGGCATCTTTGTATTCTAGCGTTTTTAAATTTCCATCCCGACTTCCCGTCCACTCGGCATGCGCATTTTTACCCGATGAACTTTCGGGATATTTAAATTGTGTTCCTTGATGTTCTACTATCCAAGCGGCAAAGGTTTCCCAATTACGCAAATCATTGACATAATCAAATACGACAGCGCGTTTGTTTTTGATGTAAAGACTTTTCGTTACAGAATAAGAGGGCTTTTGGGTGGCAACAAAAACTGCAGTGCCCAATAAAAAGAGTAAGGCAATAAAAAATAAGTAGCGTAAAATCTTCATAACCGCAGCTTAGGTGGGTAAAGGTATGAAAATTAATAGGTCTTCTTAATGCTTTGTTGCAAATTTTATGACAAATAAAAGGGCAATAAAGGCAAAAAAGGCAATCAAAATCTTATAATTTCCTTTATAAAAAAGTTGATGCAGTGCTTTGTCTTTTCGGTAGGCAATGACCATGGCAATGACAAAAGCAATAACAAAAAAAACCGCAAACACCAATTGTCCTTTTGTAAACATAGCAAAAATAGTTTTCAACAAAGGTAGGTAATCCGTGGGATTCTTTTTACTTTGTCGAGGTAAAAAAATGAGTTATGCAACGACAATTAGAAGCCGTAGCTGAATTTCATCAAGCCTTTGGTTTGGGAATTCGCACTACCCCTACAGCCGACCTTGGCGAGTCCACCCATCTTCTTCGATTTAATTTAATGAAAGAGGAAAATGAAGAGTATTGGGAGGCAGTACAAAACAAAGATTTAACTGAGATCGCCGATGCTTTGGGTGATATGCTTTACATTTTATGTGGAACCCTACTGGAGCATGGGTTGCAGCATAAAATTGAAGCGGTTTTTGAAGAGATCCAACGCAGTAATATGAGTAAATTGGGTGCCGATGGTAAACCCGTGTACCGCGAAGATGGTAAAGTCATGAAAGGGCCCAACTATTTCAAACCCGATGTAGCCAAAATACTCGAACGCTAATTTGACATAGAACCATGCGACTCCCGTTTTATCTCATTCTCCTCATTACTGGATTTATTCTCCTGCGGTTGGTTTACGTGGTTCGAGGATATCGCCGCTACAAGCGTTCGGGGCAGTTTCGTTATTTTAGGAACGAGCTCCTCTACACGGCACTTTATTTGTGTTTGCTGTTTGGTTTTATTTTTTGGGCACAAGCCAACAATGTTTCTTTCTAAAGAGTATGCGAATTCATGTTTTTTTTGGGGTACTACTGCTATGTTTCGGGTGTAAAGAACCTCCGAAAGAAGTGGCTGCACCCCAGAAAGAGATACTACTACTTGCTCGGCACGAATCGGGAAATATCGTAGAGTACCGACACGAATTGAAATGGTATTCGGACAGCACGTTTGAATACAATTCTAAAGCCAAAGATCACGGGCACACCAAATACGAAAAGTTTGAAGGGAAAGCCTACCTCCAATCGGATACACTCCATTTTAGTCGAAAAGACATGAATGGATCGGGCGGTAAAGCGGTTTTCAAAAATGGGATGCTGGAGTTTGTGGGAGAAGCCCAAAATTTCCGGTTGGATGTACTTCAAAACAAAACGGCCCTACGTTCGCTTATCGACCTACATCCTTTTCCTGATTATGCTGTTTTTACTTATTCGCCCAAAAAAAAGGACCGAAATACACCCTATGATTTAAGTGAAGAAGAGTTTGATCGGGTGCGTGAGTTGATTGCTTGTGTTTTTGACGAACAAAAAGACGTAGTAAAACCGTCAAATGATTATGTTAAACAATGCATTCCCTACCGTAACCGCAAAGGCGACCTTGAAGTTCGTGTCTATTTGCATTGCAAGAACGCTCTAGACCCTAGCGCTTTTCGTTACCAACCCCTAATTCTCAGGGATGTTGGAAATTGTAGCGTGACTTTTGTACTGTCGTTTAAGGCAAATTATTACGTGGATTTTAAAGTTGCCGATCCCCCTGAAACCCCTGCAGAAAAATAAGCCTGTGCATTAACTTTTTTCCCGTGAAAGAAACGCCTTAGCCAATTCCATTTTTTCGCTATCCCATTCGATATTTTCAATGTGATGGGTAATGCCATCTTTGGTTTGTAGCGTTATCGAATCGCCATCGACATCAAAATGCAATATACTGTCCTGCGGTAAGGTGTTGGAAAAAGTAGTTCCCACAATCAACAAACCGTCTCTCTCCCAACGAAGATAGGTGTTGTTGGGTTTTTCAAAAGCATTCGTTATCAATACGAAAGCAAAAAATATACTCACTGTTTCCAAATGATAGGATTGATCAAAAAAATGCAATCCCAAGCCGGTAAAAATTAATAAAGCAATACCCGCTACCAAACTCAACGATAGAATCGAATGGTGTGTTTGTCTTGGAATGATAAAGGTATTTGCATCAGGTAATGACGGGAACCAAATCGGGACAACAAAAAAAGCCACGCTGTAAAGGATGGTGAGCATATAACTCAGGGTAAAACAGACTTCTATTTTCCAATAAAACCCACAGAATAAAGTGATGCTTTGAAGTAAAAAAGCACAAATTTTAAGTACAAAGGGTAGGGGATAGTTCATATCGGTTGAATGTAAATCATTAGTTAAGGATTAATTGGACAAAAACACTATGCAGCCAACGGTCAAATTTGAATCCGGTTTCCTTGAGAATGCCTTTTACTTCAAATCCCATTCGTTCATGAAAAGCAATACTTGCCGTATTTTCAGCATCAATAACACCAATCATCGTATGAAATCCGTTGGTTCTTGCCGAGGAAATCAAAGTGGATAGGAGCGCTTTGCCAATTCCTTTCCCTTGCCAATCTGGATGGGTGTAAACAGAGTGTTCTACAGTAAATCGATAGGCTTCACGAAAACGAAATTCGCCATAATAGCCAAAACCAACGACTATATTTCCGTGGGTAGCTACAAAAATGGGAAACCCTTTTTGCAATTTTTCATCAAAAAGTGCAACTTGCTGCGCTGCCGTTCGCGGGTTGTAATCATACAATGCTGTGGCATTCAGGATGTTGTAATTGATGATCTCAAGTAAGGGCTCCACGTCGGAGGCCGTGTAAGGTCGAATCGTAATTTCCATGCCCAAAAATACAAATTAAAAACAGGTATTTCTACGCGAAAGGAACTCCTTTGCATCGCCTAGCTTTGCAGGGTATGACTTTGATAATGCTCCTTATCGAACAAGGCAGTACGGGATTTTTGATTCCCTGTCTGCAAGATCAAGGGAGGTTCCTGGGGCCGGCTTTACTGACTTTTGGCTTGGTTCTGGGACTTACCTTGGGCTACTATTTAATCTTTCAATGTCCCAAAACGCATCGCGATCGCTGTGTTCAATTGCGCCGAATGTTGTTTCTCACGGGAATGTTGTTTCTCTTCTTTCTATTTTTTTCGGATACCTTTTAAATACAAACGTCCGTTATAATTTTCTCAAAAAGGTTTCCCATTCCTGAAACCCTTTGTACCTTTGTGGTCCATTTTGAATTACCATGGTTTATCCTAAAATTCCTTTGGCACAATCGGTTATAGAAATATTCCGGCAGCAAGGGATTCAACATATTGTCATTTCACCGGGGTCGCGTAATGCACCGCTCACGCTCGGTTTTACATTACAATCCTTTTTTACCTGTTACAGCATCGCAGATGAACGTTCGGCTGCTTTTTTTGCGCTTGGATTGGCGCAACAATTGCAAAAGCCCGTTGCTGTCGTTTGTACTTCGGGTTCGGCCGTACTTAATTATTATCCCGCTGTAGCAGAAGCCTTTTACAGTCAGATTCCCCTAATTGTCGTTTCCGCCGATCGACCCCCGTCCAAAATTGATATCGGTGACGGGCAAACCATTCGTCAAACAAATGTCCTGTCGCAGCATACCGTTTTTAATGCCAATTTAACCGAAATGGCTTCAGTGGAAAACGATCGACTGATTTATGAAGCTATAGAAGCCTCCATGACACAAAAAGGTCCTGTGCATTTGAATGTTCCTTTTGAAGAGCCCTTGTACGAAAGGGTTCCTGAGCTTACCGTAACCGTGAGTTCGCCTCCTGTAAAAAACAAAGAAGTTGAGGTGCTGGAGTCGTATGTTCCTTTTATAGAGCAATGGAATAAGGCGCAACGCAAATTGGTTTTGGTGGGTGTTCATACGCCCCATTCCATCGCTACCGAGTTGTTGCAGCAGTTGATGCGCGATCCTTCGGTATTGGTGATGACCGAAACTACATCCAACCTGCATCATCCCGATTGTATTGATTCGATTGATACCCTGATTACTCCTTTTGAATCTACAGAAAAAGAGGCTTTTCAACCCGATATTCTGCTCACTTTTGGCGGAATGGTGGTGTCCAAGCGTATCAAAGCGTTGTTGCGAAATTATGCTCCTCAAGCACATTGGCACATAGACCCGCTTCGGGCGTATGACACGTATGGATGTTTGACCCATCATTTTAAAACCACACCAAGCCAATGGTTAGCTACTTTTTTACCCCAAACCCAAGCGGTGGCAAGTTCGTATCGGGATACTTTTTTAACCCTACGAAATCATCGCCGTCAAAAAGCCTCGGAGTATCTGGCTGATCTCCCTTTTTGTGATTTAAAAGTTTTTGAAAAACTGTTGCCACACATTCCTCCACACACGCATTTGCAGGTAAGTAATAGCTCGGCCATTCGCTATGCCCAATTGTTTGCTACCGATACCCGCGTTGAGGTTTTTTGCAATCGCGGGACAAGTGGTATCGATGGAAGCACGTCGACGGCGATTGGTGCGGCGGTTGCGAGTGGGGTTCCTACAACATTAATCACAGGGGATATCAGCTTTTTATACGACAGCAATGCCTTGTGGAATGCTTATATTCCCAAAACGTTTACCTTAATTGTCATTAACAATGGCGGTGGTGGAATTTTTAGAATTCTCCCGGGTCATGAAGAAACGCCCACATTTACGACGTATTTTGAAACATCTCATTGTTTTACAGCGCAACATTTGGCAGCGATGTACGGATTGGATTACCATTCAGCTTCCTCCGAACCAACGCTTGAAGCCGCATTAGCCACTATTTTTGGGGAACGTGAGCGGCCACAATTACTAGAAATATTTACCCCAACACAACAAAACGATCACTATTTACGTACCTTTTTTAAATCTTTGGTTTAAAAATAAAAACCACACCTCATGCAAATCGGAAAGACCAATGAATTGACTATTGCCCGCGAAACCACAGTCGGCTTATTTTTAACAGACGGCACTTCAGACGTATTATTGCCCAGAAAGTATCAACCCAAAGTGTATGCTGTGGGTGAAACGCTTGAGGTATTTGTCTACTTGGACCATATGGAACGCCCCGTGGCGACTACGCTGAAACCGTATGTACACGTTAACCAGTTTGCCCATTTGAAGGTGAATTATATCAATGCTTACGGTGCGTTTTTGGATTGGGGGTTGGAAAAAGATTTATTTGTTCCATTTCGTGAACAAGCCCAACCCATGGAAACAGGCAAAAGGTATTTGGTATACGTTTTTTTGGATGAAAAAACCAATCGATTGGTAGCTTCAAGTCGTATTCACCGTTTTGTAAAAGAAACCGATGTTGCCTTGGAACCGGGACAAAAGGTAAATGTGATGATTACCCATTTTTCGGATGCCGGTGTCAATGTGATCATCGAGCATCAATACCGCGGGTTAGCATTTCAAAATCAGGTTTTTGATGAAACATTGCGTTTTGGAAAAACTTATACGGCCTACGTCAAACAAGTACGTCCTGACGGGAAAGTCGATATTGTTTTTCAACCGATGGGGGAGTCGTTAATTGAAGCTGCGGTGCAAAAAATTCTTGCCGAACTTCATGCGAATCGTGGCTTTTTGGGATTGCATGACAATTCGCATCCAGAGGACATCAAAACCGTTTTGAAAATGAGCAAGAAAACCTTCAAGAAAGCCATTGGACAACTTTACAAAGACCGCCGTATTTCTATTGAAGAGCAAGGGATTTTTTTAAAATAAAATCGTATAAATGAGTGATACGTTCTGCACTATTGAACGTAGCTCAATGAAACCTAAAAACTACAATATTTCTATTGTGGGATTGATTTTTTTCAGTTCGTGAAGAAAAGTATCCGCGTGTTGTGGCGATACGAAAATATCATCAAATTGATTGTAGGTAATAATGAAACCGTTGATGTCTAATGCAGGTTTCAAGGTCACGGGAACAAACAATCCTTTGTGTTTTTTGATGGATTTGATAGCTCCTACCGGAATCCGTCCCCGGATGGGACCCGAGCGGTAAAACAAAAAGTTTTGTCGCAACACATATCGAGTATCCAACAACACCCAAACAATAAATCCAACAGTTAGTCCAATAACTAAAGCTGCCATAAAAGGAGTTTCTCCTTCTTGATACGCCATGTAGAGCAGTCCCAACATAGAAACCACCAACAACCAAAGTAGGGAAGTGGTGTAAGCGTTTTTGGTAGAAAAAAAACGGGTCATACGATGTAACTTTAGGGTTTAGGGCTTTTTACCCTACAAAAATAAAGAAATCCTCTAATGGAAAGCGAAAAAGGGTTAAAAAAATCGTTGTATTTGTTCGGTTTTTCTTCGGTGATTTTAACCAAATTTAGGATTTGATTTAGCGCGCTTTTCTCGAGAATAAATGTATTTTTACGTTTTGGTAAATTAAGAAGTTAAATAAAAATACAGAAGACCTATGAGTGCCATCGCATGGAAAACGGTACGTGAATTTGAGGATATTACGTATAAAAAATACAATGGAGTTGCCCGAATTGCTTTTAATCGTCCCAATGTTCGTAATGCTTTTCGTCCAAAAACTACAGCCGAATTATTAGAGGCGTTTCACGACGCTCAGGAAGATACCTCAATTGGGGTTGTACTTTTGTCGGCGGAAGGACCTTCGACCAAAGACGGAATTTGGTCGTTTTGCTCTGGAGGAGATCAAAAATCACGCGGCCATCAAGGCTATGTAGGGGATGATGGGTACCATCGCTTGAATATTTTAGATGTACAGCGGTTGATTCGGTTTATGCCCAAAGTTGTCATCGCTGTGGTTCCCGGATGGGCCGTGGGAGGCGGACATAGTTTGCATGTGGTGTGTGATATGACTTTGGCCAGTAAAGAACACGCCATTTTTAAACAAACCGATGCCGACGTGACCAGTTTTGACGGCGGGTATGGTTCGGCGTATCTCGCTAAAATGGTTGGCCAAAAGAAAGCGCGGGAAATCTTTTTCTTGGGCCGGAACTACTCCGCGCAAGAAGCTTTTGAAATGGGCATGGTCAATGCGGTTGTCCCTCATGAGGCGCTGGAACAAACGGCGTATGAATGGGCGCAAGAAATTTTAGCCAAATCACCAACGGCAATCAAAATGCTGAAATTTGCTATGAATCTTACCGACGATGGTATGGTGGGACAACAAGTTTTTGCCGGAGAAGCTACCCGTTTGGCCTACATGACCGACGAAGCCAAAGAGGGTAGAGATGCTTTCCTTGAAAAGCGAAAGCCGAATTTCGAGAAAAAATGGTTGCCTTAAAATCAGAGAATTATGTTTCGTTATATAAAGTATAGTTTGTTTTTCATCTTGGGTGTTTTACACGCCCAAGAGGACATAAAAACCATAGAAAAACCGTGGCGCGTTGGGCTGCATTATGTGGGAAATATTCGCAATGAAAATGTGTTTAGTGCGAGTTACAACGGCATTTTGGGTGTAGACGTTTCTTATGTTTTTGCCCAAACACAAGGCGTCGATTTTCGTGCTGCCATAGATTTACATTTTTTATCGGGTCGTGATGCCGATCGAACCTTTACACGATGGGCCGTCAACGATATGGTGATGCTAAATCCCACCCTTGGGGCATCGTTTAAACTGAGTAGTAAGTTTCGTCCGTATGCTCATATTGGTGTCGCCCTTTTTAAAATCAAGTCCGAAATTCCTCGTTCCAGCTTGCAATTGAATGATCCCTTTGATCCCGTATTTACGCCGGGTACTTCCTTGGAACAGTCCAAAAGTTTTCATGCGCTAACGTTACAAGCGGGCTGGGAATGGATTCTTTTTTCGGACGTGCAAATGCGCATGGGGTATACCTATTTACCTATTGAAAATAATGTAAATGGTCATTTGTTAACTTTCGGCTTGGGGTACCGATTATAAACTATGTTGTATGGAATTTACCAATGAACCTTTAACCATTGAGCAGCTCCCACAATTTGAGCACGTTCCTTTGCAACCCCTGCAGGCTTCGTATGCCAAAGTCGTTGCGCTTCAAGCATTAGGTTTTGATTTGGTTCTTTTGCTTGTGGCTTGTTTTGTTTATGCCAAAGCCGATGACTTTTCATCGATGGAAGCCCTTGTTTTTTGGGGCGGGTGCTTGCTATGCATCGGACTGGTTGCGGTTATGATGTATATTAGTTATCGAAAAAAAGCATATGCCTTTCGTGAACATGATGTACTTTTTCAATACGGAATTATTTCGACCAACACCAAAATCATTCCCTACAACCGCGTGCAACACGTGGCCTTACACGAAGGGTTTTTGTCGCGAAATTTTGGGTTGGCACAAGTCGAAATTTACACTGCCGGCGTGCATGGAGGCGATATCAAGATTCCTGGAATTTTGAAAGAAGATGCCGAACGGATTAAGCAATTGTTGATGGGTAAAATTCAAAAAGAACTCTGATGGACTTTCAGTTTCAAGAACCCCAACAACAATCCAAAGTAGGGGTGCTTCTCCTTTTTCTCGATTCATTGCAAAAAATTTTACGTGCCATTGCGCCGATCATTTTAATCATTGTATTAAAAGGAGGGACCCTCAGTGCCTTTATTTTGTTTATGCTTTTGATGGGTACCTTTTTATTGGTGGCTTGTATTGCTTACCTACGGTTTACCCATTTTACCTTTCATATTGATCGCGCCTTAGGTGAGTTTATTGTCTATGATGGTATTTTGACGAAAACAAAGACCGTTATTCAACTGTCAAAAATTCAGCAAGTTAATCTTACCCAAAATCTGCTGCAACGGTTGATTGGCGTGTACGGAATTCAAGTTGATACCGCTGGAGCTGACCGTCATGAAGCCCAAATCAAAGCCGTTTCTCGCACGGTGGCGTTGGCCTTAAAAAAAGCATTGATCGAAAATCAAATGGCTGTAACTGCCGAAGAAACGCTCGAAGATCAGCCTGAAATTTTAGCCCCAAAACCCTTTCTCAAAATTCATTTTATCAGTCTGATAAAAATTGGAATCACCTCCAACTATATCAAAAGTGTGGGTTTAATTCTAACCTTCTTTTTTTCCATTTGGGGGAAATTGCACGAAATTGGAGAAGAAGCTTGGCTTGAGGAGAAAATAGCAGAACAAGATTGGTTATTTCAATCGGTAATTTATTCGATAGTGCTCGGAATCGCAAGTCTTTTTACCTTAGTCTTTTTGATTAATCTAGGGCGAACGGTACTGCGCTATTTTAACTATACCATGCAACAGCAGCAGGGTTCGTTGTTGCTTTCCTTCGGGTTGATCAATACTAAAAATACAGTGTTGCGTCCGTCACGGGTGCAATCGGTGGTGGTTTCTCAAAATTATTTTCAAAAAAAGTTAAATGTGCTTGAGATGAAAATTCGTCAGGCCATAAGCGATGAAAAAAATCATCAAAAAGACCGAATTGAAGTCCCAGGCTGCAATAATAGCGAAAAAGAAGCGATTTTGGAGTTGATCTACGGACATCAACCGCCTATGGGTTTGGTCATGAAAGCCAACTGGCGGCGTTTGGTTTTTAATCTGTTCCTCACCGTATTTCTTCCCGTAACGGCTGCCGTCTGTTTTAAACCCTATTTTGAAGAGGTTTCCAGTCACTTGTTTTTCGGCGTGTTGGCAGTCTATACAATTTTGCTCTCGGTGTACCACTATTTTTCCTATAAAAATTATACCTTTTACGTGGGTGATCAGTACATTCATCGTCGCTCGGGCGCCTGGGATATTGCGGTTGACATTTTAGAAACCGACAAAATTCAGGCGATTACAACCTCACAGTTGTTTTGGCATAAAAATTTGAATATCGGGTCGGTAACTTTGCATACCGCTGCAGGAAATATCAGTTTTTATTTAGCTAACTTTGACACGTTAAAACAGTATGTCAATCGTTGGCTTTACGGTTTAGAAAGCCAAAATCACAATTGGATGTAATAAAAATAGCGTTTATGAAACAATGGATTGAAGCCGCTCGGGTTCGCACTTTACCACTTTCCATTTCGGGCATTTTAGTCGGAAGTTTTTTTGCGATGTCCCAGTCCCGATTTAACTGGAAAATTGTCATTCTTGCCCTCACAACTACAGTGGGACTACAAGTGTTATCCAATTTTGCGAATGACTATGGCGATGGGGTGAAAGGAACAGACAATGCAGATCGAGTGGGACCACAACGTGCTATACAAAGTGGGGCAATTACGCCGGGCGCCATGCGATATGCTATTTTTGTAACGGCCTTTCTCACCTTGGTATCGGCCATTCTGCTAATTTACAAAGCCTTTGGAGTCAAGAATTTTTTGTACTCTCTAATCTTCTTTGTCCTTGGGATATTGGCTATAGCTTCGGCCATTCGTTATACGGTAGGTAAAAATCCTTATGGATACCGCGGTTTGGGCGATATTTTTGTTTTTATATTCTTCGGATGGGTTAGTACCGTTGGGATTTCCTTTATGATTTTAAAAGAATTGAACCCCGTTTTATTTTTACCGGCAACTGCGATTGGATTTTTAAGCGTGGCGGTTTTAAATTTGAATAATATGCGCGATGAAGCCTCCGATCGTAAAGTGGGAAAAAACACCTTGATTGTTAAAAACGGCGGGGCTTGGGGTAAAAAATACCATCAGTTTTTAATTATCGCTGCCATGGTCTTGTTTTTGGCATTTGCGTATTGGTTTGATAGGCAATATGATGTTAATCCCCACCACTTTAATATTGACAACTATTTCTTTGTGGTGTTTTATTTGCCTCTTATTTTTCATTTAAAACGCGTGCGTCAAAACACCGAACCTCGTTTGTTAGATCCAGAGTTGAAAAAGGTAGCGCTAAGTACCTTTTTTATCAGTGTCGTCATGGCGTTGCAACTTATTTTCTTTTTCTCCGACGAAACCTTGTACTTGCTTTCAACATTATTTGAATAAAACACAAAACACACACATTATGGAAATTACATTTTACGGACACGCCTGTATTGCAATTGCAACGCAGGGCAAAACGCTTTTGGTCGATCCCTTTATCACAGGGAATCCCAATGCGGCGCATATTGATATTATGCAACTCAAACCCGACTATATTTTATTGACTCACGCACACCAAGACCATATTTTGGATGCTGAGGCTATTGCAAAAAATACAGGAGCCACAATTATCTCCAATTACGAGATTGCTTCCCATTATGGAGCCAAAGGATTGCCCTACCACCCGATGAATCATGGAGGGAGTTGGCGATTTGATTTTGGGACTTTACGCTATGTCAATGCGATTCATACCAGTTCGTTCCCCGATGGAAGTTATGGCGGTCAGCCCGGAGGTTTTGTGTTGGAAGCGGATAAAAACATCTATATCGCAGGCGATACGGCTTTGACGTTTGACATGAAATTGATTCCCATGCGTACTGCCTTAGATTTGGCCGTTCTTCCCATAGGCGATAATTTTACTATGGATGTTCTTGATGCGATACACGCTGCCGATTTTGTGCAGTGTTCACGGGTATTGGGCTATCATTACGACACGTTTGGCTACATTGAAATCGATCATGAAGCGGCCCAAAAGGCATTTTCTGAAGCAGGAAAAACACTTACTTTATTGTCAATTGGAGCAACTCTCTCGGTTTAAGGCATGATTTTGGAGGGAAAGTTCGTAAAAGAGAGTACCATGTATATTCGAAGTTTACTAGTTGCATTATCGCTTTTTGTTTCTCCTTTATGGGCGCAAAAGGCGAAAGGACATTGGGATACCATGCGCACCACTTCCGAAACGATTGAAGTGCGTGCAGGCGAACGAAAAATGATTAAAACCAATGCTTTCCCCGAAGGCACTAACGAGATTGTCTATCGTATCACGATCATGGACGATAATCAAAAGTTAGCTTCAAGTTTGGTTTCTGTTTTAAAAGCCATTCCCGACCCCACAGGGATTTCACAAGGTACCGCTGGAGCTGTTTTTTTGGCCTCTACTGTCAGTGGCAATGACAAAGCTACGTTTGCTGTTTTTTTGGATGAAAAAGCGGCGAAAACCTATCTTACGACCGGAAAACCAACGCAAGCTTGTTATACCCAACCCAATCCAATAAACAAAGAAGCCCGACTGTTATCGGCGACACACGGATGTATGAAAGATGCCCCCGAAACCTTGTGGTTTGTGTTTCAAAGTGACAATTGGTTGATGAAGCAAAAGATTGTTCTTGAAGTAGTGCCATGGATTGATGCCCAAGCCGCTACAGGTTGGAATGCTGACCGAAAAGCTGCTTTTTTGAAACTTGCCGTAAAACGTCCTATTGCCTTCTATCTTTCCCAAAAAGAAACGTTTTCTGTAGCCTTATTGCAACAGGTCATGGAGCAAATGAATTTTGAAACCTACCATCAGTTGCGCCCCGAGGAACGCGAGTTATTCCTCGAGAAATCGGAAAAAGCGGTTTTAAAGGAATTGGGATTGGAAGCCAAGTATGCCCAAAAAATTCACGATCAAGCTCTTCGATTGTTTTTAAAAGGAAAAACCAAGGAAGGAATAGAGCAATTTGAATCTGCGATACAATCGGGCATGCAAGACCCACTATTGTATGCAGGCTTGTCCTATTGCTATCTTCGTACCAAACAAATGACCAAAGCAGCGACCTTGATGGAGCAAGCTTCGGCTTTGTCCTCAACCGACTTGCGTTTGCAATTGGCACTAGCGCATGTGTATTTGTTTACCGATAGAGTCTCTGAAGCCAAAGCATTGTATAAAAAATATGTTATGCAAAATCTTCCCGATGGCACGCCTTGGAAAGTAAAAGCTCTCCTGGATATTCGAGAATTTGAACGTTCGGGATTACCCAACCAAGATTTGCCCAAGATTAAACGCCTTTTGGAATAAATGGAAGCATTTTACCTTCGTTATCAAATGAATTTTATCCGTCCAGTGGGAACCTCCCGCGGGCAAATGGCCTATAAAGAAACGTGGTTTTTAACGCTCAACGACGGTGCCCAAACGGGTATAGGCGAATGCGGTATGTTTCGAGGGTTGAGTATTGACGACCGACCGGATTATGAAGAAAAACTGCAATGGGTTTGCGATCATATTCATTGGGGGGAAACGGCTTTGTATGAAGCACTTCACGACTTTCCATCCATTCAATTCGGGTTGGAAATGGCCTTTCGTTCTTTGCGAAGTACCCATCCTGCCTTACTTTTTCCATCTGAGTTTACCGAAGGCAAAGCTGCGATTCCAATTAACGGCTTGGTTTGGATGGGTGATACTTCGTTTATGCATCGTCAGCTTTTAGATAAAATTCAAGCCGAATACCGCTGTGTAAAAATGAAAATCGGAGCTCTTGATTTCCAACAAGAGTTAGGTTTGCTCAGTTTTTTACGATCGCAATTTAACGCTGAAAAACTCGAAATACGCGTGGATGCCAATGGCGCATTTGCTCCCGACGAGGCGCTTTCAAAGTTGAAGCAGTTGGCGGTCTATGAATTGCATAGTATTGAGCAACCCATAGCGCCTAAACAATGGGAGTTTATGCGAACTTTATGTCAAGAATCGCCCATCCCCATTGCGCTTGATGAAGAATTGATTGGGGTATCGGGTAGGGCAGCCAAAAAGGAGTTGCTGGAAACCCTGCGCCCACAGTATATTATTTTAAAACCTACTCTTGTTGGAGGTTTTCGGGGTAGTTTGGAGTGGATTGAATTGGCTGAATCCTTGGGCATTGGATGGTGGATTACCTCAGCCCTTGAAAGTAATATTGGATTGAATGCGATTGCGCAGTGGACCTACACTTTACAATCCAGCCGACCTCAGGGATTGGGAACCGGAGCGTTGTATGCCAATAATTTTGATTGTCCTCTGGAAGTTGTCGGGGATCAATTGTATTACCGTCCAGAAAAATATTGGGGATTGTATGATATTCTCCCAGAGACGAACTAACGCCTCTTAAGTTTTCGTTTTATTTTCGACCAAAAATTTTGTGGGGTTTCCTTCGTTTGGTTTCGTTTGCATTGGGCAATAAACGCCTGTGCTTCCTCCTCGGTTACATGTTGATCATCGAAAATATTTTGGTGACATAAAGTACAAAAACGCGCTTTTTCGGTAGGATTTAAGTCCAACCAATTTTCAGCACATGATTTTGGAATAGCATGCAAAGACGACATTATTCAACGATTTTAATTTCAAACATCTTATCCCATTTTTTTCCTGTGATAAAAAAGGTTTGCGTCGCTGGATTGAACGCAATGCCATTAAGCACATCAGTCTCGGGAAGTTGAGTGATTTGTTTGAGTAAATCTGATAGATCCAAAATCGCTTCAATCGCTCCAGTTGCAGGGTCGATGCGAACGATGGCGTTTTGTTGGTATACATTGCTGTAAATCTTTCCATTAACCCATTCGAGCTCATTCAGATTTTTAACTTTTGAATCCGAAGAATATACCGAAATCACATCGATAACTTTTAGCGATTCGGGGTCTAGACGATAGATTTTTTCAGTTCCGTCCGATTGGTATAAGTGCGTCGCATCGTGGGTTAGACCCCAGCCTTCAATGGCTCGGTCGTAGGAAAATGATTTGGTTTTTTCTAATGTTTGCGCATCGTAGATAAATCCGGTTTGTTCTTGCCACGTAAGTTGGTAGACTTTATTGTTGAAGATGGTTATGCCTTCCCCAAAGTATTTAGCATCCAAAGGGGTACTGAGTAGCACTTTTCCTGTTTTATAATCGGTTTTCATGAGTTTTGATTGCCCGTATTGTCCCGTACCTTCGTACAAGATTCCCTGGTGAAATTCCAATCCTTGGGTATACGAACTGATGTCATGTGGAAACGTATTTACTACTTTATATTTGATTATTTTGGGCGTAATTGCCGAGACGATTTCCAATGATGTAGTGTCTTGGGTGGTGTTCCCTTCGGCATAAATGGCGGCAACTAAGGGGTAGGTGCCTAGTTTTTTCTCGGATATCGTATATCGCAACGGGGTGTTTCCTTGGGTGCTTCCAATGCGCTTTTGATTGAAGGTATACGCCACACTATCGATATTGAGTTGATTCGGATTGGTAATCGCGAGGGAAACCGTTGCGCCAGCGGTGTAGGTTGGCTTAATTTGCGAGGTATCGATTCGCAATCCCGATTCGGTGGGCGCACAAGAAATAACCCCGAGACTGGCTAACAAAATGATGGTGAAGGATTTAATGGTTTTCATAGTAAGGTCCTTGCATTTAATACCTCACAAATGTATTATTTATGCGCTAAAGATGTTGTAAAAAATGAAAAAGAATGTATCTTTGCCGCGGCAAGTCCTACACGACCAGCTCCTGCAAAATCCTCCAGGATGGGAACATAGCAAAGGTATGCGGTTGTAGCGGTGCGATGTAGGTCGCTTGCCATTTTTTTTGCACTTTCTGCAACTTCTTTTCCCGCAACTTTATGGAGCTTCAATGGCATATCGTTCGACTTCAATTGAAGGAAACCTTTTCCATTAGCTATGGCCAATACGACTATCGAGATGCTTTAATTATTCAGTTGACCCATGCTGGGCAAACGGGCTATGGTGAATGCACAGCACTGGGGTATTACGGTATTGATTTGAAACATTTTGAACAACTGTTGGTGCAACATCAAAAAGCGATTTCCAATTTCGGGATGCATTCTCCCCAAGAGTTTTACACGTTATTGACCCAATGGCAACTGCCAAATTTCTTAAAATCGGCCTTGGATTGCGCATATTGGGATGTCATGGGCAAGTTGGAAAAGCGTTCTTTTTTGGAATGGAATGCCCTTTCTGCCGAACGAATTCCTCATTCCAGTTGGACAATTTCTGTGGCAGATGCTCCAACACAAATCGCAAAAATGCAGGCGTCACAGTGGCCAACATTTAAAGTAAAATGCCACGGGTTTAATCGGCATCAATTAACACAACTGTTCGCGACTGATTTCCCTTTTGCGTTGGATACCAATGCGAGTTGGACCCCCGACGAATGTTTGGAGTGGACCCAAATGTCGGGGCGGCATCGCGTTCGTTATGTTGAACAGCCCATGCCTACGGGTTTTGTCAATTATCAACACCTTTCAAAAGAGGACGGGGTGCTGTGGATGGCCGATGAAGATGCCCAAAGTGAAACCGATTTGTCATTATTGGCCAACCATTATCCTGCGGTGAACGTAAAAGTCATGAAATGCGGGGGACTCACACCGGCGCTTGCTATGATTAAAGCCGCCAAAGCAAGGCACTTTAAGGTGATGATTGGATGTATGACCGAATCCACGATTGGAATTTCTGCAGGGGCTGTTTTGGCGCCCTTGTGTGATTACGCCGATTTGGACGGCTCCAATCTCATAGCCAATGACATCGCTACGGGAACTTCCATTAACGCAGGAGTAATCGAATTATCGACCGAACCAGGCTTAGGCATTCGCAGGAAATAAGTATCTTTAACCCAAAATAGATTTCATGAAATTTGAACCGATAGTTCCGTTAATTTGGACGCATCACTTGAACGAGACGGTGGCATTTTATACCGAAAAGTTAGGCTTTCACTTAGGTAATTATAGTGAAGAATGGGGTTGGGCCACGCTCCATCGCGATGCCTGTGAATTGATGGTTTCCCGACCTACGGCACAAACCCGTTTTGAACATCCTTTTTTTACAGGAACTTTTTATATCAAAACCGATGACGTTAGCGCCTTGTGGGATCACGTTAAGGATTCGGTCAAAGTAGCGTATCCTATGGAGGATTTTGATTGGGGAATGCGCGAGTTTGCCATTTACGACAACAATCATTACATATTACAATTTGGACAGGAATTGGAATAACAAACAGCTGTGAAAGGCAACTACACATTTTCAATAACAACAGCATCATGCAACAAGTGGTTTTCATTACGGGCGCTTCCTCAGGAATTGGGAAAGCGATTGGAACATATTTACACGAAAAAGGATATCGCGTTTTTGGAACGAGTCGCTATCCCGAACGGTATCCCCATTCTGTTTTTCCGCTGGTAGCGCTTGAGGTACGCGATGTATCCAGTATCCAAGCTGCAGTTGCAAACGTTTTGGCTCAGGCGGGACGTATCGATGTGGTGATCAACAATGCTGGGGTAGGCATCACCGGGCCGTTGGAAGAGATCCCGACAGCGGAGATTCGTCAAAATTTTGAAACCAACCTCTTTGGTCCGATTGAGGTTATGAAAGCAGTGTTACCCCAAATGCGGGCACAGCGTTCGGGATTGATTGTCAATATCACTTCGATTGCGGGGTATATGGGACTGCCATATCGCGGGGTCTACTCGGCCTCAAAAGGGGCTCTGGAACTCATTACGGAAGCAGTGAGTATGGAGGTAAAAAGTTTTGGAATTAAGGTAACCAATGTGGCGCCGGGAGATTTTGCCACCAATATCGCGGCAGGTCGCTATCATGCGCCTGTGGTACCGGGTTCGGCTTATGCATCGACGTATGGCAAGACCTTGGCTGCGATGAATGAACATGTGGACTCGGGCAGTGATCCGTTGGAAATGGCCCAAGCGATTTATACGATTATGCAGGCCAAACAACCCAACTTGCATTATAAGATTGGAGCGTTTATGCAACGGTTCTCCATAGTCTTGAAGCGAGTTTTACCCGATCGGGTGTATGAGAAAATGTTGATGAAGCATTATGAGTTGTAGCGGTATACAGTGTACAGTGTTCAGTGTACAGTCGTCAGTTTGCAGTCTAAAGTCGCAGTCTCAGTCTCAGTCTCAGTCTCAGTCTCAGTTTCAGTCTCAGTCTCAGTCGCAGTCTCAGTCGCAGTCGCAGTCACAGTCACAGTTTTTCTTATTACTAATTACTATTCACTAGTCACTATTCACTATTCACTAGTCACTATTCACCAATCACTTAAATCCCAACAAAATTTTCTCAATCAAATCTGGTGTTGTACTTTTGCAATGTTGCGCTAGGGATGGAGGGATTGTTGAAGCTCACCCGAGGTGACGAGGGTAGCGACTCCCGACAGCCCGGCCCCGGAAGCATGGAGGGGAAGCGCCCTAAAACACAAGGTGTAAACACAACTTTTTTATAATTATACTATGAAGTTTTTTATTGACACGGCGAATTTGAATGAGATTCGCGAGGCCCAATCGTTGGGAATTTTGGATGGAGTAACGACCAATCCTTCGTTGATGGCCAAAGAGGGCATTACCGGTTTGGACAATATTTTGAAGCACTATGTGGACATTTGCTCGATTGTTGAAGGGGATGTGAGTGCCGAGGTGAATGCGACCGATTACGAGGGTATGGTGCGTGAAGGTGAGCAATTGGCCGATTTACATCCGCAGATTGTGGTGAAACTGCCCATGACCAAAGACGGTGTGCGCGCGTGTAAATATTTCTCTGATAAAGGCATCAAAACGAACGTGACGTTGGTGTTTTCGGCGGGTCAGGCCTTGTTGGCTGCCAAAGCAGGGGCTACTTATGTTTCGCCTTTTGTGGGCCGTTTGGATGATATTTCCACCGACGGATTGAATTTGATTCAAGAGATTCGCGAAATCTATGATAATTACGGCTTTGAAACCGAAATTTTGGCCGCTTCCGTTCGCCATACCATGCATATAGTAAATTGTGCGAAAATTGGAGCGGATGTGATGACAGGGCCGTTGTCAGCTATCTTAGGTTTGTTAAAACACCCGTTGACCGATATCGGATTGGCACAGTTTATTGCCGATTACCAAAAAGGAAATTCGTAACACACAATATACTACAAAAAAGCCCTGATTTTCGTCAGGGCTTTTTTTTTATTGTAAGTCTTCTTCAAAACGGATGTCAAACATATTGGTGAATCCGTTTTTGATCGTGAGGTCTTTGTTGATGATCATGGTGCGGTGTACTTTGGTAATCGCCCATTTGTTTTTGATTTCTTCAAAGTTAGAGCAATGGTATTGCCGGATGGGACCGAAGGAATACTTTGTTAAAGCCTCTTTCCAAGTGTTTGGATTTTTGTCCAAATTAATGGCAATGAATTCGTAATTGGGGTACTTCTTTTGCAACTCCAAGGCCTTTTTGTGCGCAGCGACGAGGTGCGAATTCAATTCTTCACTCCAGAAAAACAGTATCGTATTTTTGGTGATTAGCGAGGACGAATTGACATTTTTACCTGCCGCATCGAGTAAGGTAACGGAGGGTAGTTTTTTACCATCGGTCAATTGGTTGATCGCTTTTCCTAGTTTTAGTATTTCGTTTTTCTTGCTTTTATCGGTGGCGATTTTGTAATAGTGTTTCAAAAACTCTTGGTTGTTGACCATGTTTTGATCTTCCAACAAGTATTGAAAGGCAATGCTGTTGACCACGATATTTTTGACCTTTTCGTTTTTGATGAGGGTATCGGCAATTTTGAGTTTGTTGACATTGGTTTTTAACGCCAAGTCGACTTCCGAAAAATGGTTGTGGTAGTGAATCGACCCTACATTGTTGAGCATGTAGTTGAGATACATGACAAACGGACTGAAGTCGGTCATCTTTTCATCACTAAAGTCGATTGTTTTTCGAAAATCGTAGTAATCTTTGGGCAGGGCTTTACTCACATCGTTCCCTGTACGCATTTTGTGTACAATGGGGTAAATTTCTTTACGGGTATAGTGGGGGAAAAGGTACATGCCTTGGGCGTAGACATCAAACTCGTCATTCCATTTAATTTCCTCTTTTTTGGATTTGTAGAAAGCGATATTGTCGGCATTGACTTTGTTGATGTAAGAGAGAAATTTGGGGGCTTCGTAATCCAAGATATCAAAAATTTTGTTTTTCTCTTTCTCATTACGAAGGTACATCTCCATCAAGAAATTGTTCTTTTGATCGCCTCGGCCACAAAAAATAATGGATTGATCAAAATCTTTGGAATCAATATGAACGCGAATCGAGTCGTTTTTGTCAAAATAAACGTACTGGTATTCCGGCTCATGTTTGAACGTATACAATCCGGGGGCTAGGGAATCAAATTTGACAAAAAACGTATTGTCTGCTTTCAACGGAAGGGTGTCCAATACCACATTGTTTTGGCAAAAAAGGACATAACGCGATTGCGGATTTTCAACTTCACCGCCAAAGTACGCCACATAGTTATCGGCATCGAACTCTTTTTTACAAGACGTCAATACTGAAAGTGCGGCCAAAGCTAGGGCACCATACGTTGAGGCAATTTTGAAATTCATCTACAGTTCTGTTGTAATTCGCAAATGTATTTAGTAGCTGTGCAATATATTGTTAACCATTAGTTAAAAGTGAAGCCTTCAAAATCGGCTGTGGTTTCAAATGCGCTTCAAATTTGAATTATCGGCGGAAACGAACGTACGCCTCTTCTTTTGGAGGGTAGTTTAGGGGAAATTAAAGCTGTTCGTTTAGGGAGTTTTCCCTTGGAGATTGGGCTTTAGTTGCTTGTATCAAAGGATAAAAAAACCAGAGTTTGAGGTGGGTAAAGTCGCCCTATTTGCTTACTTTTGCACCGAATTTAAAATCCACTTGTTACATGTTAACTGTATCTAATTTATCCGTTCAGTTTGGAAAACGAATTTTGTTTGATGAAGTGAATACCTCGTTTACTCTAGGGAACTGTTACGGAATTATTGGTGCCAATGGTGCCGGAAAGTCCACGTTTTTAAAAATTTTAGCAGGAGATATGGACCCTACATCGGGGCGAGTGATATTGGAGCCAGGGAAACGGATGTCGGTTTTGAATCAGAACCACAATATGTTTGACGAGCATACGGTGTTGGAAACGGTATTGATGGGGAATAAAGTACTGCATGCGATTAAAACCGAAATGGATGCCTTGTATGCGGATTATTCGGATGAAAATGCTGATCGTATTGGGGAGTTGCAAATTCAATTTGATGAAATGAACGGTTGGAATGCCGACAGTGATGCCGCTGCCTTGTTGTCGAACTTGGGGATTGGTTCGGACTTTCATTACACGCTGATGGCGGAGATGGAGGGGAAGTTAAAAGTACGTGTCCTTTTGGCGCAGGCTTTATTTGGAAATCCCGACGTGCTGATTATGGACGAGCCGACCAATGATTTGGACTTTGAAACGATTGGTTGGTTGGAAAACTTTTTGGCAAACTATGAAAATACGGTTATTGTGGTTTCGCACGACCGTCACTTTTTGGATGCGGTTTGTACCCATATTTCAGATATTGATTTTGGAAAAATTACGCACTATTCGGGGAATTACACCTTTTGGTATGAATCGAGTCAGTTAGCCGCCAAACAACGAGCACAACAAAACAAGAAGGCAGAGGAGAAGAAAGCAGAGTTGGAAGAGTTTATCCGCCGTTTCAGTGCGAATGTGGCCAAATCAAAGCAGGCGACTTCGCGTAAGAAAATGTTGGAAAAACTCAATTTGGATGAAATTAAGCCTTCAAGTCGTCGTTACCCTGCCATTATATTTGAACAAGAACGGGAAGCGGGCGATCAAATTTTGAACATTCAAAATTTAGCGGCTTCAATCGACGGTGAGGTTTTATTTCAAAATGTAGATTTAAACATGGCCAAGGGCGATAAAATTGTAGTGTTTTCAAAAGACTCACGGGCTACCACCGCCTTTTATGAAATCTTAAACGGACATTTACAAGCCGATTCGGGAACGTATGAATGGGGTGTGACAACGATTCAATCGTATTTGCCCAACGATAATCACGCGTTTTTTCAATCCGATATCAACTTAGTCGACTGGTTGCGTCAGTGGGCCAAAACCGAAGAAGAGCGCGATGAAGTTTACGTACGAGGCTTTTTAGGGAAAATGATTTTCTCGGGCGAAGAAGCGTTAAAAAAGTGTAATGTATTATCGGGAGGGGAGAAGGTGCGTTGTATGTTATCGCGCATGATGATGCTTCGCGCCAATGTGTTGATGCTCGACGAGCCTACCAATCACTTGGATTTGGAATCGATTACAGCGTTTAACAATTCCTTGAAGAACTTCAAAGGATCGGTCTTGTTTACTACCCATGACCATGAGTTTGCACAAACAGTGGCCACACGGGTACTTGAACTTACCCCACAAGGTGCCATCGACCGTTACATGACTTTTGATGATTACTTAGAGGATCCCAAAATAAAAGAATTGCGTGCGAAGATGTATGCTTAAAATAAAAATCCCGAGTCAATCGGGATTTTTTTATGCCGTTCTTTTTTTATGTTTCCAGCGTTTATGCGTCCACATATAGTACTCGGGTTGTTCTAATATTTGCGCTTCTACTTTGGCCATAAAAGCTTCCGAGAGTTTGTAATCGGGAACTTCATGCACATTGTCAGAGAGTATTTCAAAAGTGCCTTCATAGTATCCTCGTTTCACTTTACGCACTTTTAAAAATAGGACATTCATATCGTATTGTTTGGCCAATGATTCTGCGCCAATGTGAATAGGTGTTTCGATTCCCATAAAATGATGCCAGTGCAAATTGGTTTCACTCCAGCGCGGTGTTTGATCGCTAGCAAAACCGTAGAGGCCTAAGACCCCTTCGCGCGCGTTTTTTTCGATGGTGGGTTTGGTTTCTTTGGTGGTGATTAAATAGGCTTTAAAGCGTGAACGTATTTTTTTGACCAAGCGATCAAAGTAGGGATTGGCAATTCGTTTATAGATAGCAAAGCCTTTAAATCGAGTGTAATAATTCATCGAAATCACCCACTCATAACTCGCATAGTGACCACACATTAGGGCAATACTTTTTCCTTTTTCCTCCATTGCATGAAACAAATCCATATTGGTGAAGGTAAATCGTGTCTCCATAGTTTTACGTGAAATAGACAAGGTTTTGATCATTTCCAAAAACATGTCGCACAAATGCTGAAAGGATTTTTTCTCAATACGCAAGCGTTCGGCTTCACTAAGATGGGGCAACGCCATAGCTAGGTTACGTCGCACGGCTTTTTTACGATACCCAATCACGCGGTAAAGTAAAATATAGATACCATCCGACAGTAAGTATAAAAGCGGAAAAGGCAATTTGGAAATCAACCAAATTATCGGATATATGAGAAGATAGGCAAGAAATTGCATGCAAGAAATTTGTGCAAATATAAAGGGTTTCCTTAAGATTTTATTTCGAATTAACAATTCTTAAGTTTGTATTTTTACCCAAAAATAGATTTATGATAGTGCTTTATGTCTTAATCGGAATCACGGCTTTGATCAGTTGGAAAGGGTGGGAGGACACCTATTTTTTCCGCAAATACATGTTTCATGTGGGCAGTATTCGCGCTGGCGAGCATTTCCGGATGGTAACTTCAGGATTTTTACATGCCGATATCATGCATTTGGCTTTCAATATGATTTCCTTGTGTTTTTTTGCGCCGGTGGTGCTATATCAATTGGGTTTATACATGTTTTTATTTCTCTATGGAGCCAGTTTGTTGTTTGGTAGTATGTTGACCTTGGCTTTGTATAAAAATCAATACCATTATACTGCTATTGGGGCTTCGGGAGCGGTGACCGGAATAATCTACGCCGCAATTTTGATCGCTCCAGAGATGGAGTTGTATCTGTTTTTTATACCAATTCCTATCAAAGCCTATCTTTTTGGGATGGGTTATTTATTGTACTCCATTTACGGGATGAAAGCACAAAATGATGGGATTGGGCATGCGGCTCACTTTGGAGGAGCAATTGCAGGATTGTTTTTTACATTGCTTAAAGCACCGCATTTGTTTTTCAATCAACCGCTTTTAGTTGCAGGATTGTTATTGCCGATCGTGATTCTTTTTTTTATGGTAAGAAAACGAAAATAAGAAAGGCACAACTTTTGTAATCAAAACAAAAACCTAAATAATAAATATCATGAGAAGAGTAATTGTTGCCATTATGTTGCTAAGTTTTGGATTGTTTACCCAAGCCCAAGAAGTCAAATCACTTCCCCAAATCACGGTTTCAGGCGAGGGTAAAATGAAAGTAGCTCCCGATTACGCTGTTATTTCTTTTGGGGTTGAAACCCAAGGAAAAGAGGCAGCGGCGGTGAAAAAGACAAATGATGCTACGGTAGATGACGTATTGCGTTTTCTAAAAAAGTTTGGGATAGCGACCAATGATATGCAAACAATTGGGGTTCATTTGGGGCGCATATACACGGGTGAAAAGAATAAATTTAATTACCAAGCCATTCAAAATTTGCAAGTTACGTTACGTGATTTAAAACAATACGATGCCTTGGTTATGGGGTTGGTAGATCAGGGAATTAATACCATTTCGGGCGTAGAATTTAAAGCAACTAAAATTGAAGAATACAAAACTCAAGTTCGCAAACTGGCCACGCAAGATGCTTTAAAACGCGCTCAGGATTACACCTCACCCTTACAGCAAAAAGTGGGAAAAGCCCATCAAATTTCAGAGACGGGGTCAATGTTATATCCTACCCTACAACGTGCTGAAGATTTTTTTGCCAAGGAAGCCGATGCCATGCCACAACAAACGTTGGCGATTGGTGAAATCGAGATTACGGCACAGGTGACCATCAGTTTTGTATTGGAGTAGGGTACTTTAGTTGGAAAGCACTTTTCAAGAATCAATATACCCGCTCTGGAAGATATACTGCATCGAGAAAGGCTTTCCATTGCAGCGCATCCATAATGAGGTCGGGATGAATTTGTTTGACTAACTCAAAAGGACGTACAATTTGGTGTCTTTGAAGATGGTATTGGTGAATTAAGTGTTGTACCAAAGGAAGGGCATTTTGTAAAACTTTTTGTGAAATGGGGCCCTCAACCGCACAGAGTTCGACTCCTAAGGTAACATTATTGGCCGATTTCTCGTTTCCCATCAATTGACGGGCTAGAGGGGTGTAATTGTAAAAGGCTGTGCCAACATGATATCCCGCTTCCGTTTCGGGGAGGGTTTGCACAATAGTAGTTTCATTGATTACATAATGCGGTGCATACCGTATCAATTGCCGTTCGGTGTTGTACCGTCGTTCATTCATAAACCGCAACCGTTCGTCGATTGATTTGGCCGTCGAATAGGGTAAAGAACGATGAATAACTAAGGCATTTACGCAAGCAATAGTTCTTCCCGAACGATTATAACCTCCCAAATACTGTGTGTCGATGGCAACCATAAGAAATTGGTTTGGAGTTAGGTTTAAAATGTAGAGCGATGTTTTTCTTTATTTGCCCCTGTGCCAAGGACTTTCTGAAGACAAAAAGGGAATATTGCTCCCAGTAAAAACGGAATGATTCCAAGTGTTGAAGTGGAAACATAAACTACCAGTAAACATTCGGAGGTTCCCCCGATGAGAAGACTTGCCACAAGTGCATTCGCTGCTTGAATGCTATTTCTGGATGAAAATTTAGATTGAAATGAAGCGCACAAATAATAGTGAAGGGACAGATAGAGGCCTTGTCCTAGCATTCCCATTATAGCCCCCGTTATTAGTGCACATACCATACGTATTGATTTAAAATTTTATCCTTAGCGTTGGTTTGTTTTTTACCTTTTTCTGTAGTTTGGGTACGACGTAAGGGTCCGAAGACCCTCACGTACCCAAGGCGTATAAATCGAATAATGGCTTGCGTGACAAAATGGAATTGTTATCATGTTTGTCATTGTTATTGCAATATTACTACCCCTATTTTGAATAATCTCTAGGGTTTTTCCTGACGAATCAAAGTATTTTTCCTGAGCTTCTAGGGGAAAAATACCCAAATGTTTGGGGGAAAATACCAATAAGTTGTAAATCAGCAATTTGAGTTTAAATTTTTTCAGATTTTTTTTGGGGTATTTACTTTTAATACGTTTGGTTTATAACCTGAATCCTAAAAATTTAACATTTGTAAAGTGGCATACAATAAAAAAACCAATCGCGAGGATTGGTTTTCATATACGAAAAGGGTCATTTACTATTCTTGCATGGTGTGGTAGACATTCATCACATCGTCATCTTCTTCAATTTTCTCCAATAATTTTTCCACATCGGCAATTTGTTCTGGGGATAAGGCTTTTGTCACCTGAGGAATACGTTCAAATCCAGAGGATAAAATCTCAATACTGCGACTTTCCAATTCTTTCTGAATCGCTCCAAAACTTTCAAATGGGGCATACATCACAATTCCGTCTTCATCGGCGAAAATTTCTTCGACCCCAAAATCAATCATTTCCAGTTCTAATTCTTCAATATCTTGCCCTGTATTGGGAATTCTAAAATTACAAGTGTGGTCAAACATAAATTCAACCGAGCCTTGGGTGCCTAAAGTTCCATTACATTTGTTGAAATAACTGCGGATATTGGCTACTGTTCGGTTATTGTTGTCGGTAGCGGTTTCAATTAAAATCGCAATCCCGTGAGGCGCATACCCTTCAAATAAAACTTCCTTATAATTTGCCGTGTCTTTATCGGATGCTTTTTTTATGGCTCGCTCTACATTTTCTTTGGGCATGTTGGCCGCTTTGGCATTTTGAATAACCGCGCGTAAACGGGCGTTGGTCTCAGGATTGGGACCTCCTTCTTTTACCGCAATAACAATGTCTTTACCAATGCGTGTGAACGTTTTGGCCATAGCAGACCAACGTTTCATTTTTCGGGCTTTTCTAAATTCAAATGCTCTTCCCATAGGAATTCTTCTTTAGCAGTTAATTATTTTCAGTCGGCAAATTTACATGATATCATGGATTTTGCCTTTATTTTTTTCTGTACTTATTTTTTGTAAAAGGGGAGTTTGACCACCTGGGCCGCCACTTGATTGTTTCTGATTTTGATGTAAATCACAGATCCCACAGCCGCAAATTCAGTAGCCACATATCCCATTCCAATCCCTTTGCCCAATGAAGGCGCCATCGTACCTGAAGTTACAATTCCAATTGCATTGCCCTCAGTATCTACAATCTCATAATCATGACGAGGAATCCCGCGTTCGGTCAATTCAAATCCAACCAATTTACGGGTTACGCCTTGTTCTTTTTGGGCTTTTAAGGCCTCATGATTGGTGAAGTTCTTGGTGAATTTTGTAATCCAACCCAAGCCCGCTTCGATAGGAGAGGTGGTGTCGTTGATGTCGTTGCCGTACAAACAGAATCCCATTTCAAGACGTAAGGTATCCCGTGCTGCGAGTCCGATGGGTTTGATTCCATAAGCCGCGCCGGCTTCAAAGACCTTATGCCAAAGTTGTTCCGCATTTTCATTTTTGCAATATACTTCAAATCCCCCCGACCCGGTATATCCTGTAGCAGAGATAATTACCTCTTCGATACCCGCAAAGGTGCCTACTTCAAAATGATAGTATTTGATGTTAGCCAAGTCAATCGCCGTCAACGATTGCATGGCTTCGACAGCTTTCGGACCCTGGATGGCAAGGAGTGAGTAAGCATCGGAAAGATTTTCCATAACAGCTCCTTCGGTATTGTGTTGCGCAATCCAATTCCAGTCTTTCTCAATATTGGAAGCATTAACGACCAGTAAATAGCTCATTTCACCTAGTCGATATACAATCAGGTCATCGACAATGCCGCCTGTCGCGTTGGGCATGCAGGAATATTGAGCACGGCCAATGTCAAGCGTTGCTGCATCGTTGGTCGTTACGCGTTGAATCAAGTCCAAAGCATGGGGACCCGATAGTAGAAATTCGCCCATGTGCGACACATCAAAAACGCCCACTCCGTTACGAACGGTTTCATGTTCGGCATTGACGCCTTCGTATTGTACAGGCATATTGTATCCAGCAAACGGAACCATTTTGGCGCCTAATTGGATATGAATGGGAGTTAAAGCTGTATTTTTCATCCGTTGAATGTTAGTTTGTGGCGCAAAAATACAAAATTAGCCTCCAAGTTTAGAGGTGCTTTTTTGATTATTTCATGTCAAAAATGGGCAAAAAAAAACCAAACGCTGCATGGGCAAGTTTGGTTAATGATTATACATTGATGAATTGCGCAGGTTTACAGAAAGGGTTCCGTTAAACGATGTTTGTAAGAAAACAAAACCAAGCCCACTTTGGAACGAATTTGAAAGCGATCAAACAGCGTGGTGCGATAGGCATCAATAGTTTTTCCAGTCACATTCATGATTTTGGCCATTTGGTCATAGGTGAGTTCCCGTTCATCGCATACTAGGGTGAGAAACTCTAGTTCTTTGTCGGTCATTTCGAAGGTAATGGGGAGTTCTTCCTCTTTGCGAACATCATAATTTTTGATACGATTTAAAATTTCAGTGATGTTATTGTAACCAAAATTGATGATGTTGTCGATGGCAAATTTAAGGTCGGCAGCTGAACAATTTTTATGTAAAAACCCCCGGGCACCATGGTGATAGGCATCGTCAATGATTTGTTCATCAATATGTTGGGTGAGTAGCAATACTTTGTGTTCCCCAGTTTTCTTTTCAAGTTCTTGCAACACTTCAATCCCATTTTTATGTGGCATTGAGTAATCCAAGATGTACATATCGGGAATGGGAACAAGCGGTAAGGATTCTAGGAATTGATCGCCATCATCAAATTCATGGACAACCTGATATTCACCGAGGCGTTGAATGAGTTCTTTGAGACCTTGGCGAACGATGGCATGATCATCGATTAAGCAAATGCGGATGGGTTCCATAAGCGTTTTAATTGCGTTGTAGGGTTATTTGTGTTCCACGTCCAGGTTTGGATTCAATGACTAGCGAACATTGAATTAACTCCGCTCGTTTTTTCATATTGACCAAACCCAATGATAGCGTTTTTGTAGTTACATCAAATCCTTTCCCGTCATCCTCAATCTGCAAGCTGAACTTGGGTTGTGTGGCTAACTGCACACGTATAGTTTTCGCCCGGGCATGTTTGATGCAATTGTTTATCGACTCCTGAAAGATACGATAAATAATTAACTTTTCATCATCTTTCAAGAAGGGTTGTGTATCGCCCAAATCCATTTCAAATTGGATGCTGCTATTTTTTTGCAAGCGTTCCATTTCGGTTCGAATGGCTTTGGCTAAATCTTGTTGTAAGACCAACTGACTGTTGAGGGAGTGACTAATACTGCGCACGGATTGTGACAGTCGCTTTAGAGACTCACTCAGACTTTCTAGGCGTTCGGACTGTTCAGGATGGTCGTATTTGTAATTCTCGATTTGAAAATTCAAAGCCGTGATCTGTTGCCCGGCATCATCGTGCAAATCACGCGAAATGTTTTGTAAAACCTGTTCTTGGGTTTCAATAATGGTTTGCGTGATGTTGCGTTGAAACTCGAGGTCCTTTTCAAACAGTTGTTGGGTATATTTTTTTACTTTCCCAATATGCATACGCGCCAGCATTATACTAAACGTAGTGATCAGGCTTATAAAAATTAAGCAAATCAGGATTCCAATGGCAAGACTGTAATTACTCATAAAAAACAATTGGTGCTATTCTTCGGGAATGACCCGTTTATGATTGCGGTATTCGATATAAATGTACCATAAGAAAATGGTGTAACTTACAAAATTTATGTAGTCAGTAATGATTGAATACAAAATATAGTTTGGGAAAATTTTAATATCTCCAATATCTGAATTAACAAAAGCAAAAATTAATGAAAGGCCAAAGAACATAAGGATGGGAGCACTGAGCAGTCTGTAATCGTTACTGAGTATAAAATTAAAATCTTCGCTTTTGAGTTTGTTAAAACTAAACACAAAGAAAGTTATCAAATACAAGAATGAACCCATGCAAAACATGTAGGTTTTTAAATCATCATCTTTTTGAATTACAAAGAAATCAATTACAACAAAAGTCAAAAAGAACAGATAAATATAGCGCATCAATTTTTTACTAATTCCATTTTGCTCTAACAAAAAAAACCACAATATAAAAGTAATGATAAACGAAAGTTCATAGTTTATAGAATTTAAGAAAAGTCTATTAGTTTCATTTTTTATTAGAACATTTAATGTCACAGTTATAATTTCAGTCACAGTGTAATATATCAAAATACAATAAAAAACTTTATTAGACTTTCTTTTTAAGGGTAAAAAAAAAGTAGCAAATAAAAATATAAGTAGCTGATAATAAACTATAATCTTTGTAGAGCCAAGGAAATCATTAACAATTACCATTTACTATTTTATTTTACACAGGCTGAAGGTGATTTTGTTGAGTTTAAAATATTGTATTTGGGTCCAGTAGAATAATCATAATACCCCACTTTATTATCAAAAGACACTTTGAACGCTACGGTTGATTCATCGCGCTCATTGGTGACTTTGGTGAAAACAAATTTCATATTTTGACGTTGCATGGGGCTAACTTCGTATAAGGCAAATATACTTTTTATTAGTTCTATAGAGAAAATTCTGCTTTCGCCAGCATATTTGTCGATGACAGACAATCCATCAGGAATTTCATTGTTATTTATCGCAACTTGATAATAAAACGGATATCCTTTTGTATTAAAATCTTGTACCATATCTGCTAAGTCTTGTCCATGAATAGAAAAAAACAAATTCGAGGCAATAGCATTTTCAATTTGCGCCTCATAGGTTGAATTTTTTAACTCATGACCTAACGCGATAAACCAATAACTGTCCGTAAAACTTATTAGGGAATTATTGGTGGTGAGCCAACTGATTAAAATGTCAAATTGATTGCTAATGAGACTTAAATCGACAACATAATACGTGGGGATTGTGGGGTTCGGCAGCACATTACTTGCCATAAAGGGGGTATGTGCGGTAATCCATGCGTTATCGGGTAATGACCCATCAATGATGATAATGTTTTCGGGATCGGCAATGTGTTGGGTTAAGTTTTGAGCGAGGTTCATACGAATGGTGTTTAAGGTTAGGAGTTGATTTTATTTGTGTCACAAATTTGACCATTGAAGGGGAAAAATCCTATAGGAAAAATACCTAGCATTTAAGGTATTTTTCCTGAAGTTGACCAGTATTTTTCCTAAACAAATGATAATCAGATTCTTGTAATTTTATTTTTGTTTATTATAAAACAATTTTCGAAATCATTTATCAAGCATATTTGAAAAATATAATACTTTTCGCACTTTTATTAACTTAGAAGTAGTTTGGTCGCTGTATTTTTTGTCTATTTATATGAAATGTGGAGCCATGATAGCTTAATTCTTACAGGATTTAGTACAAGCTGCCTTTCATGGAAGATTGTTTTTCGAGGTCACGAAAGGATTTTGCTGCGCAGTCCTTTTCCCATGTTGTTTTTAGGAAAAGATTGTGAGTCGAGGTCATGAAAGGATTTTGCTGCGCAGTCCTTTTCCCATGTTGTTTTCAGGAAAAGATTGTGAGTCGAGGTTACGAAAGGATTTTGCTGCGCAGTCCTTTTCCCATGTTGTTTTGATGGAAAAAATTGCAAGTCGAGGTCACGAAAGGATTTTGCTGCGCAGTCCTTTTCCCATGTTGTTTTGATGGAAAAAATTGCAAGTCGAGGTCACGAAAGGATTTTGCTGCGCAATCCTTTTCCCAAGTTGTTTTCTGGAAAAGATTATGAGTCGAGGTCACGAAAGGATTTTGCTGCGCAGTCCTTTTCCCAACTTGTTTTCAGGAAAAGATTGTGAGTCGAGGTCACGAAAGGATTTTGCTGCGCAGTCCTTTTCCCATGTTGTTTTTAGGAAAAGATTGTGAGTCGAGGTCATGAAAGGATTTTGCTGCGCAGTCCTTTTCCCAACTTGTTTTCAGGAAAAGATTGTGAGTCGAGGTCACGAAAGGATTTTGCTGCGCAGTCCTTTTCCCAAGTTGTTTTGATGAAGGGTTTGTAAGTCGAGGTCACGAAAGGATTTTGCTGCGCAGTCTTCTTTCCCATGTTGTTTTGATGGAAAAAATTGCAAGTCGAGGTAACGAAAGGATTTTGCTGCGCAGTCTTCTTTCCCATGTTGTTTTGATGGAAAAAATTGCAAGTCGAGGTAACGAAAGGATTTTGCTGCGCAACATCCTTCAAAGCTCCGCTTTGAGAATCGCATAAAACAAAAAAAACGCTCAAGTAAACTTGGCGTTTTTTTTGTTTTATGCGATTCATTCGTGACCTCGACAGGATTCAAACCTGTAACCTTCTGAGCCGTAATCAGATGCGCTATTCAGTTGCGCCACGAGGCCGATTTACAATGCAGACTTACAATTTGTAAGTGCTTTATTGCGGGTGCAAATATAGGCATAAATGTGTAACTTGCAAGCGTATTTTTGTAAAAATCCCTAAAAAAATGAACTTAGAAAACTATATTCGTGATATTCAGGATTTTCCCAAACCGGGAATTGTATTTAAAGACATCACCCCCTTGCTTTTATCTCCCGAAGGCCGAAACCAATGCTTGCAACAATTGGTCGCTGCCGGGGCGAAACATCCTATCGATAAAGTCGTAGGTGTAGAGAGTCGGGGATTCTTTTTTGGCACCTTAATTGCCGATCGTCTTCAAGCCGGTTTTGTTCCTGTCCGTAAACCCCGAAAGCTTCCCTTTCAAACCCTTTCAGAGTCGTATGCGCTCGAATATGGTACCGATAGCTTAGAAATTCACGCGGATGCTATTCAGCCTGGCGATCGCGTACTCATTCACGATGATGTATTGGCTACCGGAGGGACGGCAGCCGCGGTTTGCCGCTTGGTAGAACGATTGGGCGGCGAAGTCGTTTTATGCTCGTTTTTGATGGAACTCACCTTTTTAAATGGGCGACAGCAACTCGACAATCGTCCCATTCATGCGGTGATGACTTATTGATTTATGGCTCTAGAAGTCACATAGTACCGCCAAGCTAAAAGGGCAAGTTGCCACTTTTTCGCTTTGGCAGGATCCAAGGCTTGTTTGGTAAAACTGGGTAAAAACAAGCGATTACAACGCGCTAGAAATCGAAACATATTTTTTTGGTAAAAATAAAAAAAGACCCTGAATCAAGGGTCTTTTCATATTATGCTTTTTTTGCTTTTGCGGGCGTCGCTTTTTTTTCTTTTTCCAAAGCTTTTTTGGCTTTTTCCAACTCTTCACGGGCTTTCACCATTTCTTCTTTGGCAGCTTCTAATTCTTTTCTCGTTTTTTCCAAGTCTTCTTCTGAAGGGCTATCTTGAGAAAATTCACCACGAAGCGACTTTATTTTTTCTTTAAATTGTTCCAATCCTTCCGAATTGCGAAAATCAAATTCTAGGGGACTTCCTTCTCCAAATCCATGAATGGACATTTTGTTGTTTTTCAAAATTTCATCCAACTCTTCTTTGGTATAGTCATCACCGCCTTCTATCACTTTTCCATCTTCAATGACAAGAGGTTTTTTCCCATTCTCTTTGATAATCATTTTTGATTTTCCTGAAAAACCTTCTCCATTCCCAAAATTGAAGTTGAATTCCTTCATATCGGGCATTCCTTCCATCATAAATCCATTTCCAAACGGGCGCATACTATTACCGCCAAACGAACGGCCAAACCTATCGTTCATCGCAATAATGTCATTGCTTTGCGCGGGTGAACCAAAACCAATAGTTCCGTTTTGTTTGAAAAGAACGATATCTGTAATGGGTTGCTCTTGATCGTATTCCAAAGACCCTTTGTTGCCCTTGCGGTCTTTGTAATCTACTTTAATAGCCGTAATTTCTCCTTTACTGTTGCGCTTTACTCCCGAATATTTTACGGTTACACCATAATCCGCCAACGCTTTAATGTCATCTTTCATCTCCTGTTCGGGCGTATTTTTTCGCCAGGTCATGACCACATTGTCGTTTTGCGATTCGGTTAAATCCATTTTATTTTGCGCACTCAACAATTGCGCAAACATAAGCACTACCACGAGGGTAAACCAATGAAATAATTTTACAATAACTGACATATACTTCGAGTTTTGAATTGTTTTTGGTAGAACAAACTTAAAAAATAGCGAATTGCATTGTTAGACTTTTGCAGTTTTTTAACGCGGTTTAATCCTTTTTTAGTTTCGATTTTGCTTTTTCATATTCAGCCTTTGCTTTCTCCAACTCGGCTTTCATTTTCAGCATTTCTTCTTGTACTTTGGCCAAGTCTTGACGCGCTTTTTCCCAATCTGCTTGTGTACTTTTTTCTTCTGAAAGTACTTTTTTGATTTCTTCTTTGGCTCGGTTTACAGCGGCATCAATTTCTTCCTCATTCGCCATATCACTGGTAATTACTTTTTTGGTGACAATTTTTATGACGCCATTTTTACCCATTTCTAGTGCCTCGGGCGTATTTTTAAACACACTCATTGACGCAATGGAATTTGGGTCTAACGAGTTTAGGTCAAAATCGACATCCATCTTTTTTCCATTGATGAATACCAAAGGCTTGTCAGAAGCATCGATTTTTCGAATAATAATTCGCTCCCCATTTTTTGGTTGACTCGCATTATCGGTGTCGTTGATGATGATTTCAGTTCCTTCTCCATTGCGGATAATTCGTTCCTCGATACGGATTTCTTTTCCTTGTTGGTGGTTTGTATCAACTTTGGAAGCGATAAGGGTTTCTGACTTAGGGGCAGCAAATCCGATGTATTTATCCGATTTGATAAAAATCAAGGGTTTGATTCCTGTTTCAGATTTCACCGTGGTTTCTCCTTCAGCATCATGGGTGCGGAATTGCACTCGAATTTGGGTTATTTCGCCTGCCGCATTGCGTTTTAATTTGCTGTATTTTAAAGTAACGCCTTTTGATTTTATGCGTTCAATGTCCTCTTTGATTTCGGCTTCGCTGGTGTTTTTATCCCATCGAACTTGGTACGCTTCTTCAAATTGGGAGGTGGAGTAGGTGACTTTTCGTTCTTGGGCCACTGTTTTTACTTGAAAAATGAGCATAAAGACCACCAAGGCAGGCAGCATGATTCCGTATTTCCATAAATTACGGCGTTGCGATTGTTTTTGTTGTAACATGAGAATTCGTTTTTTGATTAAAGATTGATTGAAAGGATTGGTTAACGAGAGCGCTTGTTGACTAGTGGCTACTTTAACCAATGTTTTTTGATATACCGCGGGGGATTCCAATTGTTCCATGGCTTTTTGGTCGGCTAGGAATTCTAAATTTTGTGCGATAGCCTTTTTATAACGCCAAGCCAAAGGATGAAACCAAAAGAGTCCACAATACAGGTGTGAAAGCAAAATGTCGATGGAATGATATTGGTTGCAGTGAATTTTTTCATGCAAAACAATACTCTTGCGTTCTTCTTCGGAATACAATTGATTGTTGATAACGACATAGTTGAAAAAGGAAAAAGGAGTGACTTCTTGCTGCACATGCACCATGCGTAACGAAGCTTCCGAGGTAACCGGATGTTTTTTTAAAAACAAAAGAATTGAAATCAGTTGAACCAAAACACGACCGAGGATGATCAAAGCAATAATCAGATAACTTCCCATAACAAGCGTACTCCAATCCCAACTCGGTTCTGTTGCAGGGGTGAGTGATTCTTGGGATTTTGCCATCGCCATCCAATCTTCCATGGACCATTGCGGACGTTCAACGTAGATGGTTTTTGTCCATGTGAAAAGGGGGAAAAAGGCCGAAACAAATAAACCACTCAATAGAAACCAACGGTTGCTGGAAAAGAAGGTTTCTTTACGCAATAAAAAATAATAAACCACGTAAAAACAAGTGAGTAGCCCTGCTGACTTTAAGCCATAAATGAATAGTGCTTCCATACTATGATTTCTTTTCAATTAACGCTAAAATTTCCCGTAATTCATCGGCAGAGATCTTTTCTTCTTCGGCAAAATGCGAAACCAGTTGCTTGTAGGAATTGCCAAAATAATTCGCAATCGCCGTTTTCATAAATGTTTTGCGGTAATCCTCCAAAGCGATAATCGGAAAATATTGATGGGTATTTCCAAAGGCCGTATGCCCCACATACCCCTTATCTTCCAAATTGCGAATGATGGTCGAAAGCGTATTGTAATGCGGAGTATCTTCAATGATTTCCGCTTGCACTTCTTTTACAAATGCTTTTTTCAGCTTCCATAAAATGTGCATGATTTCTTCCTCTTTATTCGTTAATTTTTGCATCTAAGTTTCTATTTTATATTGCTGAATCAAACTTATAACTATTTTTTTAGTTGACAAACTAAATTTATAGTTATTTAACTAAATTTTTAGAAGTTCTTTTATTTCAACAATGATTATCTTTGTCCCATGAGCCGTAAAATCTACCATCGACATAATTTTCACAAGCATACCTTTTGTGTATTTCAGGAGGTCGATGTCGCGCTTGTCAAAGGGATGCAACCCGATTATACGAGTGCTTCGGGGAGTTTGTACTATTTTACAGAAGCGGGAGTTTATCGGTATTCCAACCACTGGGGAAGGGCGGCCAATTGCAAATGGAGGCTGACCTCGCTTCAATCCTCACGCTACTCGGGTTCAGTGCTTGGGTATGCCAATTGGTCTGATTTCTTACCGGATAATGAAATTGAAAAATTGTATGCGATAGAAATCGACTTTGCCCATCGAACCGCTCAGTATCATCATAAATTGAGTAAAGAATTTCCTGAAAACACCGTTTTTCGAACCGCCCCTGAAACGCTCAAACGGTTGAAAGTCATTCGGCAGCACCTCAAGGAAGAGGCATGGTTGCAGTATTTTGAGGGTGATCCAACGGAAATGCGACAACATATTTTAACTCTATGGAATACAGGAACTGAGTCGTTAGAGATAATTAAAAGAAGGTTTTTGTGAGGGTGTTGAAATGGTTAGCTTCTGAGATTCTGAGCCTCTGAGCTTCTGAGCCTTTACTGCCAACTGCTCACTGAATACTGAACACTGCCCACTGAATACTGAACACTACATCTTTTCCTTTTGTACCCATCGGTAGACGCCATAGCCCGCGGCGGTTCCTAGTAAGCCTAAGGTACCCATGACCCACCAATTGGTAGCATATCCATAGCGATCTACAACATTCATTCCGATTTTGGCACTCAAAATATGCGCGGCGGAATAGCTCATGGTGAATATGGCCATGTACCGGCCTTCATGTCCTTTGGGGGCGCGACTCAAAGCGAATGTATTTGAAAACGGGAAGGCAAACATTTCAGCAAAGGTCATAAACAACATCATTACAATAAGAATACCCGCCCATTGATTGATGAGCAATAAGAATAGGCTGAGGCTCATAAAAAAACAGCCCCAGGTTACCATCTTTACTTTGTCTATTTTTTTGCGTTCTACGGCACTTACGATAGGCATTTCAAGGAAGAAAACCAATACTCCGTTGAGCGTAAGTAGCAAACCCGTTTGAAGTTCGCTCAATCCAAATTGAATGCGGTGGTAGAGGGGAATGGTTGTAAAAAGTTGGAAGAATAAAATCCCCGTAATGACACAGCAAAAGAGAAACAGCCAGAAAGGGCCATCAGCGAATACCGATTTTCGTTGAGCTTCCAAAGAGGCTTTGGTTTCAGCATCGATAGGGGGGCGTTTCTTTTCTTTCACTTTTGCCACAAAAATGAGAATGGCAATAATGCAGGTAGCCCCATCTACCCAAAACAATCCTTTGTATCCCAAGCCCATGATGATCCATCCGCCCAATGCAGGTCCCGCGGCAAATCCCAAATTGATGGCTAAACGAACCAAGGTTAATGCACGCGTTCGATTTTCAGGTTTGGCATAAGCACCAATGGACACAAACATGGCGGGGCGAAACATATCGGCAATCACCATGATACTAAAAATGGCGATGCACAGTCCTACAAAACTTTGAATATATTGTAACCCAAAAAAAGCTAATCCGCTAGTGAATAAGCTGAATACCATTATTTTATAAAATCCTATCTTATCGGATAGTTTACCTCCAAGCCAGGATCCCAACATCGAACCCAGACCAAAAAAAAACAGAATCCAACCGACTTCGTTGTAATCAAAATGCAAATCTTCTTTGAGGTATTTCGACAAAAAGGGGAGTACCATCGTGCCCGCTCGATTGATGAACGTAATCAAGGTAAGTATCCAAATTTCACGGGAAAATCCTTTAAAATTGGCGATATATCGACGTAGGGCAGCTCGTAACATGAGGCAAAAGTAGCGATTATCTTTGGCTTATGATAACGGATGCTACAGATTCATGTTTGCACGATTAATCGTTAGAGTTTGAGTAAATAATTGATCAATGGAGTGTCGATGCTATAGCGATATTCGGTTTGAGAATCATTTTTTTTCCGTCCCCATTTTTCGCCCAATAAACGAACTAATACTTTATCCTGCTTGGGGTAAATGGCTAATAAGTGTCCAAATTCACCACCGTGCTGTAGGTAAAAGTTTTGGTTTTGAATTTCATACAAGGGTAAATGAAATTGATAGGCTAAAGTGGTAATTCTTTCAATTTCAGTTACAGAAAGGGATTCGCTCAAGGCATTCCCAAGCGTTAGATAAGTCCACGAGGTATCCGCCATTTTCCATAAAACCTTTAGCGCTTTATCATTCGGGTTAATGTGTTCAAGTTGTTCTAATGTTGTTTTTGGAATCTGAATTACCTCTTGAAAAGGCAAACATCGAATTCCCATGGCATATCCATATTTTTGCGCCATCGCATTGGTAAGAGGAATTTGAAACATCATTGTACACCATTGCTCCGAAATAATGCGGTTCCCTTTCCAAAGTCCTTTTTGACTCAATAATTGGCCGATTTTCAGCAAGTCCGTTGCATTCATAGCGAGTCCATCCATACCCCAAGTTTGCCCTCTAGCATCTTTATTCCAAGAATAATTACTTATTTCTAAAGGTTGGAATACGTTTTTTTGAATGAAATCAGAGAGGGGTAGTCCAGAGACCTTTTGCACAATCCCTGAGAGTAAGTTATAGGCTGTATTGTTGTAAAAAAATACGGTTCCTGCGGAGACTCCAACGGGTTGATTGAGTGCATAGGCCACAAAGTCAGACTCAGGATAAATCAATTGGGAGCCGTTGGCAGCTTCTATTCCGGAAGTGTGTTGAAGGACATGACGAATGGTAATCTTACTTTTTAAGGAATCCTTTGCCCAAACTGGATAATAAGTGGCTACAGGAACCTCACAGTGTGGAATTTTTTTCTGATCAATTAAAATTCCGATAGCTAGGCTAGAAAAAACTTTAGTAATGGAGTAAAGAGGAAAAAGGGCATCAGGGTTTCCTCGATACGTTTCATTAATTACGCATTCGTTTTGCATAGAAACAACCAATCGATCGGTTTTCATTTGCTTATTGAAGGCAATCATTTCCTCTTTTACAACAGGATTTACTTGTGTCTGCCCCATCAATCCAGCGTGAAATAACATAATTATTGCCGTTGCAATACTAAATAGGGAACGCATAAAGTTGCAAAGGATTGGTTTGTTACTCTTTTTCTAAGGTTAATTTTCTTCCTTTTTTTGGAATGTAAAAAAGTCTTTGAGTAGCACCCCAACAGCGAACAAAAAAGCGATCAAATAAAGGGTGTCCAATACTGGTTTTTCGAAGGTAAATGTTGTAAAGTTAAAATGGACATAGCATTTGAAGCCCGTAACTAGAGCAATTAAAAGCGCAAAGACATTGAGACGTTTTTGGGATTTCATAGGTCATATGATTAAAATTACTAATTTTTATTATTCCTTCTCCAACACCCCTTTGACATGTGTAACCCAGGTTGCTGGGGGAAGTTGATCCAGTCGGTATTCGGGTATAAAACCGGTTTGATCGATGGGCGCCGTATCGGTCCAATGCGATTTAACGATGGGTATTGTCAGATAAAAGCTTGAAAAGGGAAGTGGGGTTGGGGTTGACATGCCTTCATAGTCCATCATGCCGTAGGTGGGAGTCCCGAAGCGCCGTGTTTTTTCACTTTGTTGACTGAGATAAAAAAAGTATTCGGTTGAACTTCCCCCGAAACCATCGACGATTAGGGCCACTTTTTTGGGGTTACCTTTGGGCACGTCCATGGGAAAAGTGACACCAGGAATCGGGTAGAAGGGAAGCTTAGTCGTGGTCAACTCTTCGTAGGCGCTTCGATAGGCTTGTACAGTCGCTTCGGGAAAGTATTTTTGATAGGCTTCGGGTATGGGTTGTGTAGCAAAAAATTCAAGATCCTTTCGTTTCAAATGCACATTGGCGGGGGTGACACGTACGTAGGTATCGCGTTGGTGAATCGGTTGGGTGAGTAAATAGGGAATGAGGGACACCCAACCCGAACTTCCGCCGCCGTTACCGGTAAGGTCAATAATCAAGTTTTCACACGATTTGATAGCCGCGTCGTTTTGTTGAACCCAATTTTGAAGGGTTTCTTCGTTGTTTAAAAAGGTTGGGATTTTTATCCATGCGGTTTTGTTGGAAAGCTTTTCAAATCGTAGGCCATGTTGTTGATTTTTCCAGGTTTCCAATTCGATCCGCTCGGAGGCATTCATGGTTTGAGGAAAGATTTTTCCCCACATTTCATGACTCCATAATTGCAACAAATTACCGATTTGTCGCGCAGGGCGTGGCGTTGTGATAAAACTTTCCCGATTTTGATACACATATCCTTGTGGCGTAACCGTGAGTTGCACATAGACCATCCCCGGGCGATACGCCGGTTCTTGCGAACTCAGAACAATACCGGTGAACGTAGTATCATTTTCCCGTTGAATACCTAGGGTGAGTTTGCCGTCGGGATGGGTCCAAATGCCCTCGAGTGCATGCCGATTGGGTTGGAGGCACTGTTTTTTAAAAACCGATTCCGTTATCGGTTTATCGCCCCAAGGATATTCAGATGAGGGAATATAAGATAGGATAAAATGTTTGTCTTTAAAAAAGTGAATGTAGCTCGCCAACAAGTCATAGCATTGTTTGGGTTGGGTAACCGTGGCCGTTGCTTTCTGGAGTTGGTTGATGAGTTCTTGATAGGCTTTTTGGGTTTGCGGCGTTACTTTCACAGGAAATCCGGCATAATTAGCTTCGGTTTCACGCTGTAAAGTCGAAAAATTTGCGGCACAGTCACAGGAATCGGTTTGTGCTATCAGCGAAATACTATGCCAAACGAACCCAAGGAAAATGAATTTTCGTAACATGCGGTTAGTTTTTGGTGGTATACTTAGGGTATTGAACTCCTCTAAGGTAGATATTTTTTGAAAAATATTACTCCATAACAATTATCTTTTTCTCTTTTTTATTGCAGATTATTTTAATGTACTTTTTTGTTAGGCGTTACAAATAAAGAGCGAGTTCACAGCGCAATCAAAGAAATGTATTTCAATCCATTTGTCTACGTTGACACAAAGCAAACGTTATTATTGCGTTGCCCTTAATTAGTTGCAACAAGCATTTAAATTGAATAATTCAGTGACTTCTGTGGGGGTAACCACGCGATTATAAATGATAACATCATCTATTGAACCGTTATAAAATTTTCCGAGAAATAAATCGCCCTGATTGAAAATGGGGCAATTGTAGAATCCAATTCCGCTTGCAACTAAATTGCCGTTGACATACATTTGATTGTTAGTATTGTTGGATGTTATTACCACATGGTTCCAATTTGTGTTGACAATACCTTCCTCGGTTATTCCACCATTGGGTTGATGTGAAATCAAGAAACCATTAGAAAAACTCACGGACCATTCCCCTCGAGTAAAATTGTTACAGGCAATATAGTCGTCTCTACTGATAAAAACCCCATACCCTGATATATGATCCAATGATTTATACCAAAATGAAATGGAGAAATTGTTTGCTGGTAAATTGTCTAAAAAAGTTGGATTTGGATGATGCACATATTCATTATTGGCAAAATTAAATTGAAAGGCACAATTGGTGTTACCTGCACGGTCTTCACCGGGACTGGCGGAAGTTGTATTGAGAAGATGGTAGTTATTTCCAGACGAATCATTTAATGAGCCATTGCCAAAAGCATAATAGGCAAGTACACCATTTTGTAAATTGGGGGGTAAACAGCTTAAATTTTGAGTTTCATTTCCATCATTTGATTTGTCGCAGCTTAGTGTCAGTGATAATGCGATTACGATTCCAAATTTGTTCCACTTTTTCATAGCTTCTTGTTTTGTAGGGTACATTTTTGTGGTTTCATGAATTTGTAAAAACGCTTTGAGGATGAGTTTTTTTAAAAATTGTGAAACTGGCACGTGTTTTTAAAGGTAATGATAATTTTTTATGAAAATGCAACAATATTCAGAAAATCAAATATTTGCGTCTCACATAGAATTTTCAAGCTAGTGATAACCAACAATTGACTTCCTTGATCTATTTCAGAAGGAAAATGCAAGGCTCGAAAAACTATCATGAGCGGAATTGGTTGGAGAAGGAGGTTCTTTAGAAATCGAACGTTACGCTGTCCCCAGACTGGTACAATGTTAGAGAACTTTACATTATTTTAAGCTAGAATAGAGACGTGGGGAAAGAAGTTCAATTCAAGAAAAACCAACTTTTTAGTGAAGCCCCTGTTATGTATGGTTATTCCTTTAGTTCGTTAAATTCTTCTTTCAAAAGATTTAATAATTCAACAAAAGAATTCAATTCGTCAACTTCGGGATAATGTTCAAAATAAGTTTCAGGATTTGAATATGAAACTTTGTTTAATTTATCTCCATTGCGAACAATAACTTGATAATATTGGCCATCTGTTACGGAAACTTTCTGCCAATGTAATTCGTATTCTCCACGTTCATTTGTTATTTCACCTTTCTTTTTGAGTTTGTATTTTATTTTATCCCAATCAGCTAAATTTTCAATGTTTGTATTTATCATTTTCAGCCACAATAAGTCAAAGTCAGTTTTTACAGTAACTTGAATTTTTTCAAAGCGACTTTTTTCATTTTCATTCCTTGCGCTGTAACATTTAAAAAATTCAACATTCCAACTTTTGTCTGTTTTCTGATAGATTCTAAAAAGTTCTGAGTAATTCGTAAGTGCAGCAAACTTATATACTCTGATTTCTTTTTGATAAGTCAAAGAATCTGGAATATTAATTATTTGATTCGTTGATTGACTAAATGTAACTGTACCAATGAATAGAAATAGAATAATAAGGATTATCCTCATAAGCAGTTATATAATTTCGAATAACGTATCGCAGCCTCTCGACTGAGGCCATTCTAGCAAACGACATGCTTTATACAAAGATAAAATATAATCACTTAGAAAGCTGTTCAATTCAGGAAAAACCAGTAATGTTCGAGTAGAGGTTATATTTACTAGTTTAATTAGCACTTCCAATCCATAATTGATCTGAAAAATCTGTCGCTACTTCAACTAAATTACTTCCATTGATATTGCATGAATAAATAGAGGTTGATTGTGCCGTTGGATTAAGAACTTGAAAAAAAACTGTTTGCCCGTCAGGTGAAAGTTTAGGATTTGCATTTCCATTCACATTATTGAATCTCAAATTACTTGGAAGATTAATTGGAATTTGAGTTGGATTGGAGCCATCATAGTTACAAATCCAAATAGATTGAGTTGGGCCCCACTTGCAATAAACTATTTTTTCAATTGGGGTTGAATTTACAGCGTTGTTATTTTTTTCAGAATCTGAGTTTGAACAACTAATTTGAAATAAAATTCCAGCTAAAAAGAAAGCGAAAAGATACATTGAGCTTTTGAAGAAGTTTTTCATATGATAAAAAATTTTGGTTACTACTACTATGTGTTTCGGATAAGAACTGATTACAAAGTTTTTTTAAGCACTGGTTTGAGGCAAAGACCGCGAGAGACTTTCTCCCTAAAATGATAAAATATTTTCGTGAAGAAAGAAGTTCAATTCAAGAAAGTCTATTTATAGTGCAGACATTCTGATAGCTATTGTTATTTTACCTGAAACGAATTGAAGAAATCGTTAATCTTTGAGTTTCCATCATTTTCTTTCGGACAATATACAATCAAGCCGCAATATTTATTTTTTACAATATACATTCTCATATTCGCGATTATTTGGTCATTATTAAAACTCAATTTTACCTCTCTTCCTGAATATACTCCAAGTGATATCGCTTTTTCAGATATTAAAATGGCTTTATGATTTCTAACGGAGCCTGCGATAGCAGCATCGAAAAATTTTTTTTCTTCAGATAATGAGTTTTTTGGGATTTCATTGTAAGAAAAATGATATCTCAAATTCAACTGATCGAGACTTTTTGCATTATAAGTAAATGTATTCGCTTCAACTTCTCCTGCCAGAGTTTGCATATTCTTTTTCTCTTCAATTGGCTTCTCGGGGAAAGATACTTTAAAATTGGGGGAATCAAGTACATACCAATCCGTTTGAATATTGAAACTTAGGCAAACTAAAGATAGGCCTGTAATAAGAGAGATAATTTTTATTTTATTCATAATAAATAGTTCAATTTTAGATTCGTTATGTTTCTTACTTACGTTTTTTAATCATCAATATCATTTAGCGGCTTTACATCAATTACAAATCTGGCGATTGGCGTGCTTGATGCTAAGTTAAAATATTTTACTGAAAAAATGAGCACGACTAAAGAAAAACTAGTAATGGGGCAAAGCCATTGTAAGTAGATTTTTTAATTATTTAATTATACTCCACGTTGCTTTTTTTAGTAAAAATCGTTTGCTTGCTTCTTCAACATTAGTCTCTTTAGGTACTGGTATTCCTTGTTGCGCTTTACTGGCGTTTTCGTTTTGGACAAAAATGGGCAAGTCATTTTTTTCAATTAAGATACCTGTCACTTTTAAGGTTTTTGCGTTATCTTCATCTGGATAAAAATCGATAGGCCAACCCTCCATTTTGTCTATCCATATACGGGTTCCATTTTCTAACAGCAATGCTGCTCCAAGTTTCATATTTACGGATTTCCCAATAACAATTATTTTTTTGCCAATATACTTTTTTAAAATTTCGTCACTTGGATTTTCAATTGCAGTACTTTTTTCTTTTGGTGTGGTATTAGTAGTTGAACACGCAACGATCAAAAGAAGAAATAAGAGCAAAGTGTATCTAATAAATCCGAAGTTGTTCATAACACTGGGCATTTTTAAAATATCTGCTAACGTGTCGCGCCTTTCAGCTGTTGCTGCTGCAGTCACGAACCAAAACAAAACTACGGAACTTGTTTGAAAGATAAACTTGTCATCCCTTGATTATATTCCACGGAGACGAAAATAGCAATCCCAAGCGCACCAATTGCGGCAACATATATTGTGCGCTGTTTTAAATTGCGTTTCCTATCATTAAATTTGGATTAGCTACAGGAGGGACAATCTCTTGTAAATTATTTCCAGAGATACTACACGAATAAACGGACCATAAGGATGTAGTAGTATTTAAAGCAACAAAAAAAACAGTTTGTCCATCTGGAGAAAGTCGTGGAGTTGCTTGTGCATTATTATTATTCACAATCAAATTCGAGGGCAATGCGATTGGAATTTGTGTTGGATTGGTACCGTCATAGTTACAGGTCCAAATCTGAATTTCAGTCCCAACTTGTTGTGAGTAAATGATTTTATTTAATGTATTGTTTGTGTTTTGTGGAACTGCGGTTTCGGTGTTTGAACAACTAATTTGAAATAAAATTCCAGCAACAGAAAAAGCAAATAGATAAAGCGAAGTTTTTAAAAAGTTTTTCATTGTGATAAGGTTTAAGTAAGTTGTTGATTATTAACTGAATTTATTTTGATTAAAAATGTCTATTGGTTCAAATTTTTGGCGTTTACGGTAAGGTTGTGAGGCGATTATGTTCCATAAAAGTAAACTTAATTGCGCAATATTCCTCGAAAATTATCTAAGAAAATTTCGTTTCTCTAGTTAATTTACTTTTGTCCAAATCCAAATCATTGCTAAACCAGTCAATCAGCACTTTTTCAATTTCATTTTTATTATAAGTTTTCGGGTTTCTTCTTGATTTTAGGTAGTTTTCCCTAGTTATTTTATGCGCGAGTTGCCCTACAGTTTGCACGTTAATTTCGTTTCCAAATGTATCACTTAATCTAGCCCCAACCAGGCATACAATGAGTCCCGAAATTCCAATTTTCCAATTCAAAAAAAGTACAAGACATGAAACCATAAATAGAAATAATAATGTCCATGTTACCCAGTGCGGTGGTCTCAAGATATTGATTTTGAAGTCCAAATACTCCTCCAGTTTACGTATTTGTGTACGTCTATTTTTTTTGGGGAATATGACGTCTAGTGAATTCGTTGTTGCAATTGTTTTTCGGTCAATTTTTTGGGTGAATGCAATGGCATTACGTAATTTATAGAATGCTTGTTGGCTTGTACAATCGTCTGTATTTTCAAGTTGAATTTTATGGGTAATGTGGTCACAAAGCTCACCGAAAGTCCGAATATGAATAAGTTCCGAGTCGTCAAAATTGAGGTCAAACGAACGCTCGACTTTTACAAGTAGGTCTTCGATGTCTTCTGGGCTGATATTTTTTAGTTCGTAGTTTGTCACTTTAGTACGGTTACTATGTTGCGCCGGGCGACAGTGGCCCAAAAGCGAAAGGTTTTCCTCTACTAAGATAAGTGTTTTTTGCTTCGCACTATTCGCTTTATTGGGGTTTTGAAAAGTAAGTGGAAACGAAAAAATCGGGCCTTATCGCGAAGGTGCTGTTGTAGTTGTTTTTTTTCGATTATTTTATAATTTCAAAAATTTCTAGGAAGTTTTTTTCCAATTTTCTTCTCTTTCGAGTAATAGTTATGTAGGCAAAAGTTACCATAAAAAACAAAAAAAGATTTACAATTATTGGAACTTCTGAATCGGGTTTGTTGTGTCCCATCCATAATAATGAATTAAAAACTACAAATCCTAAAACCGAAATAAACACCCACCAATAAATTTGGTATTTATATCTTGGAACGATATTGTACTGAATTTGAAGTTTTTCATTCACAGCCGTATAACTTCCTCTCAATATATAATATGTTGGAGAAGTTCTAAAATTCAAAGTTAAGCTGAAGCTGTGATCGTCGTAAAGACCATAAAAAATTTTCGATGAATCTCCAAACATAGAAAATATTGCAAATGGACTCAGTTTCAATTTAGGATGTCCGATTTTGGTATTGCCCTTTAACCGATTTCTAAATTCAGTTATGTTTACGCTCGATTGCATTTTTTCTATTTAGCTGTTTTTGGGACATTGCTAGTTGTTTGGATTGTCACCGGCCAATTGTGGTCCAAAAGCGAAAGGTTTTCCTCCACTAAGATAATTGTTTTTTGCTTCATACTGTTCGCTTTGTTCGGGTCGTGTAAACCAAACTCCAAATTTGTAAATTCTAGCCATAGCGGCTAGCGGCTGTTACAGCGGTTATTTATTAAGAATTTCTTTTCTCATTTCCATTAATATCTGTTTTGCACTTACATTTGTGTAGTCTTCAAGTACTTGTTTGTTAGTTATTAGGTTGTAATCAATGGAGTAAGAGCCATATTCATTAGAGTTAGAAGGGTCAAAACGAAAAATGACTTCAGAATTATTACCTTTTCGGTACAAACTATCTATTATATGTTTTTTGATTTTGAATTTACTCTCTTTAAAGAGGTCTCTTGCTTGATTTCTGAAAAAATCCTTTATAATTTCTTTATACTGAAGAGGCTTATCTGTTTCTTCAATAGAACTTATCTTTATTACATAGGGTAGATAAAAATAAAATTCCTCACTTGAGAGAGAAAATATTTCATTGTTATGATAAAGTTGAAAATAGCTCAAATACTTTTGATTTTTATACAATGAATCTAAAGTTCCATAATTGAATATTTTATCAATACCAAATCCATTTTTATCATAAATGAATTTTTCATAATGCTCTACATTATGTTTATACTTTAGTAAGCCAAATTCAATTTTTTTAAAACGATTATTTTGAACTTTGATTTTATAAGGTAAATACACAGCAATAAACGTATCGTTTTTAATATCATTTACAGCTGGTCCTATTTTTATTGGAATATTTTTTTCAATTTTAGATTGAGTAATAAAAACTGCGGGTTTTGAATAAAAATAGGTTATACATATTAGACCTAATACCAAAAACAAAATTATGTACTTTAAGATTTTTTTCATAATTGCTGCTAACGTTTTCGGGCTTTGCGTTCGGGGCGATTCAAGCGTAATGCGTACTGTCTTGTTAAGATAATGGTTTTACGTGAAGAAAGAGGCACAGTTCAAGAAAAACTAGTAATAGCGCGAAACTGCTGTTAGTAGTTGTGCCTTAATGACAATATGAATTTCGTTTTGTGCCTTTTTTATCGTTGTAAATGATGTTGAAATCTCCAAATATAAAATCAAAGTTTCCTTCGGGTTCTTCTTTTTCATATTCAAGATAATTTTTGTTTTTCAGAATCCAATTTCTCCACATTTCTAATTCCTCTTTTGTTGGTCTATAACAAACACCGGAATAGTTTAAGTCAACATCTTTTGGGAAAATTTGAGTGAGACATGCAAGTCTTGTTGGCAATTTTATTTCGGCTTTATAATTCACAATTGCTTCAATTGCAGCTAATGCTTTATCAGCAGGACTTGGCTTCTTTTGCGCTTGTAAAGCACTAGAGAAAACTAAAGTGAATAATAAAGATAAAAGTTGTTTCATATTCGTTTTTTTGGGCATTGCTACTTACGTTTCGCAGCTATCAGTCTATAGCGAAGCCAGCGAATTACGTACTGTCAACTAAGATAATAGTTTTATGTGAAAAACAGACGTGAAACCACGAAAATCCAGCAATAGCGGTTAACGGCTGTTAGCTTGTCGTACCTTACTTATATTTTTTTTACTTCGTTTAAAATTTCGAAAAATATTTTGTCATCTATAACTAATTCAGATGCAATTTTTTTTGGAATTCTTATTTTGCCAATACTTTTTGAGTTTCTGATTACGTGGATTTCACTTTTGGTTTCAAAAGATGTAATTACGCTCTCTATATCTTCATAATTCTCTACTAATTTTTCATTTATAATTCTTGCAATTCCCGTCCATTTGCCTTTTTGGTTGTTCATTAATACATATTCTATAAGATATATGTTTCCCTTCTTCCACTTGAAACCAACCATAACAAAATACTTTGAAGTTGCAGAGCCTGTATATTCATATTTAACGTAAAATGTATCGTTTGTGGTCGATACGAAATAGGAATCAATTGACATTGCTTCAGGAAAAATAAAGTCATAGTTATAAATTTTACCTTTAAAATTTACTTCTACGCTTTTCGAGTTCAAATCACGAATATGAATTTCGTCAGTATTTTTCTGAGCATTAATCGATAAGCCAATAAGTATGATAACATGTAAAAACTTTAGTCTATATCTCATTGATTCTTCATTTTTAGTACGAATTCTCGCGGCATGACAGCTAACGTTTTGCCGCTTCTCGTCAGTTGCGAACTGCGGAACTGCGTACTTTCTGCTAAGATAAAAATTATTGCGGAAAATGAATTTGAACTTACCGTAAATTTCGCAATTGCGAGAAACGGCTGTTATATGCCGTTTTTATTCATTCTGTATTTTATAATCACCTTTAATGAATTTCAGTTTAAATCGTAGGAGCATATTTCCTTCAACTTTGATTTCATTTAAAACTCCACTCAATGCAACATATTTTCCTTCTAATTCGCTCTGTGTTTCTTTGATGCCATTTTCAATTGTTACATATTCAAATGAAAAAATTTGCGTTCCTTGTGCATTATTTACAACAGAAAAAAATGTGTTTGGCAGTTCTTCTGTAAAATGCGTGCAGTTTACATGGCAATTACTTTTGAAAGGGTGAGCAGGCATAATCATTTCTTTTCCTTTTAAAAATTTCACTTTTTCCAAAGCTTCTTCTTTTGTCAGTTTTTTTTCATTTAATAGTCCAGCTGTAGAGTAAATATAAATATATCGTAAAACTTTTTTTTCAGTTTGCATAGAGTCAACTGGTTCTGCAATTTGGAGTAATTCTTTAGCTAATTGTTCTGATTTTACCCAATTTTCATTTGAAAGATTTTCTATTAGAAGGTTGTAATTGTCCTCGAATTTTAGGGTGCTATTTTTTTGTCCGAAACAGAAGCTCGTACTTAAAATTATTAAAAGAAGTTTTCTCATATAATGTGGGTTTTAAAATGGCATATAACGGTTTCGGGCTTTGCGTTGGTGGGCTTTTGAAACCGTAAACTGTCTGCCAGCACCAAAGTTTATTAATTGCTCAAATGTTTCTACTCGCACTGTCCGCCCACTAACGCAAAACCCGTGTTAGCGGTAGTTTATTTTTCTTTGTCAACGTCTAGCTCAAAAACAGACTTGGGGGTAAAGTTTTTTTCCTTTACTTCAATTCCGTCCGCGTTCCAATATTTCCATGAACCAGTTTTTGTCCCTAAATAATATAAGCCTCTTGAAGTTCTTGTCTTGACAGGCTTATAAATTCCCTCTGCAACTTTTTTACCTGTTTCGTTCCAAAAAGTCCACATGCTGGTCATTGCACTATGATAATAGTCGTGTGGCATTGCACTCATACAAATACTTGTAACAAAAGTTTTATATGAACCTTGCGCCCAAATATTTCCATTTTTGTAATAATACGTCCATTCACCGATTTTAACTCCGTCATCTAATTTCCCTTCCGCATATTTTTCTCCTGAGTCGTAATACAATGTGCATTTTCCGTTAATTAAGCTGTCATTTTCGTATGTCAATTCACATTTTGTTTTTCCGTTAGCATACCATTCATTATAATTTCCATTTCTTTTTCCATCTTTAAAATTTTGCTCCGTTAATAATTTTCCAGTTTCATTCCATGTTTTATAAACTCCGTCAAGTTTGCCATTAGAATATCTCTTTTCAGTTTTTCTTTGTCCATTTGAAAAGTAAATCGTCCATACACTATCTCTTTGTCCGTTTCTGTAAAACTCCGATTTTATTATTGAGCCTTGTTCATTTCGATATGTCCAATTGCCATTTTTACCATAGTAGGATTTTATGTAATGATAAGGCTCCCAAGCTAATTTGTAATAAGCGCTGTCAATCGCTTTATAACTTCCATTTGCAGTATATTCCCCATCTTCATAGAATTCATCATACATTTTCCATTCACCATTTCTACTCCCTTCAAAGAATTCTCCCTCTTCTTTCAATTCGCCCCCAAAATCATAGCGTTTATATTGTCCATGAGGGAGTCCGTTTATTATTTGAAATATTTTGGCAACTTGCGTTGTGTCTTCCTTGAAGAACTGGATCCAATTACCGTCTTTAGGATATTTCATAATAACAGTTTGTTTTCCTTTTTTCTCTGTCCAGTACATGTTTGGGTTGAAGTCCTTTTTTTGAGGATCTGGAAAAACAATATATTCCGTCCCTTTATAAACACAAGTCCTCAAAACTGTTGTTTGAGCAAAAGTCTGCATAGGAATAAGAATCAATAATATGTAGATAGTCTCTCTCATAAATTACCGCTAACGTTCCGCCGCTAGCCGACTGTGGCGTTCAAAGCGAAACGATTTTTTCTTACTAAGATAAATGTTTTTTGCTACGCACCGTTCGCTTCGCTCGGGTCGTGAAAATTGGGTAGAAGCGAAGCAAATCGAGCCATAGCGGCTGGTGTTTTTATTCAGTTCTGTTTAGTTTAATTTCTTTAACAATTAGCTTAGATAAATAAATAATTGCGGTTATAAAAATTCCAACAAATAGAGTTGATACAACTTTAAATTCCGCTATTAGATTTTCTGTTAAGATTATGAACAAATTCTGTAAAGCAAAATATAAACTGACTAATAATAAAGCTAAACATAAAACTCCGCTAATCATTTTCTGTTGCTTCTTTTCGGTTGGTATTTTTGGAAATATGAATAAGAGTGAAACACTAGAAAAAGCAAAAATAGCAATCAAGTAATGCTGATAATTTAGTTTTATTCTGTGACCGCTTGCTCCCCAAAGTAGTAATGTAAATAGTATAGAAAATATTAGCATTACACTATAAATTCTAAAACTAATCTTGTATTGTTTCTCCATTATTTCTTTTGTTATAGGGTTTTCGGACACTTGCCGCTAACGTTTCGCCGCTAGCCGACTGTGGCGGTCAAAGCGAAACGATTTTTTCTTACTAAGATAAACTTTTTCGTGTAATCCAAACACCGAACTAGCACTTACCAGCCATAGCGGCTAGCGGCTGTTACCAGCAGTATCGTTACGATATCCAAGTTTCTACTTTTTTTATCACTCTCCACTTTCCGTGTATCTTTTTCAAAAAAACTTTATAACCAAGGCCACATTTTCCTCCACAACGATATGAAACTTCTAGATTTCCATTTTCTTTTGCTTTATCAAATGTTATCTGGGAAAACGACATTGCTCCAATAAACTTCTTATATTTTACTTCCCAATTGTGTAATTCAATATTATAAGGAAGTTCATTGAGACTTTTGAATATAAACTTTTTAGAATTAAGTTTTTTTACATCTTCAAATCTTTTATCGACAGCAATAATTAAACCCAAAGTATCTCTTTCTATTGCTTTAGTTTCTGCTATAAAATCAGGATTGTCTTCATCACCTTTTATTGGAATTCTTGTGTAAATTCTTTTATCCCTGTATGTAGAATCGACAATATTTATAAAAACTTGTTTGAACACTATTTTTTCAAATTCAATATTGGAAATTTCTTTTTCATGCTCAATATTTTTACACCCGATTAAAACTAGAAATATATAAAGTAAAATTTTTGCGGAGTGTTTCATGATATTGCTGGTAACGTTTTCGGGCTTTGCGTTCGGGCGGGTTTCGGAGCACAAAGCTTCAACTTACTACTAAAGTTCATTCGAGGCACAAAACTCCAAGTTTGCTCGTCACCCCGCCTGACGCAAAACCCGTGTTACCAGCCGTTATTTTTCTAACAGTTGTATATATCTTTCAACTTTGTCACCTTTTGTTATCATTACATTTTTGTCAAAGTCGAAGAACGGTTCAAGTTGCCAGTCTTCACTTCCTGCAAATCCAACTCGTGAATAGAAGTCAAGAAAATTCCACAATGTGTCCCCAAGAATTTTGCCGTGCATAGTGTCACCTTCGTGAGAAAAATAAATTATCTCGGAAGGATTACTTCCAATGGCAATTATGTCTCCATTTGGAACATCCATCAAAGGCAATTTGTCCTGCCATAGTTTTTCCGTTATTTCGATCGCTTCTCTGTCGTTATATTCTGGGTCAACGGATGCCTTAATCCATTCCTGAAAATTAGAATACTGATCTGCAAGAGAATCCAAGTTCCAATAAATGTCTCCCGAAAAATTCTGTCTAAATTCTTCGGATAACGTCTCGTCAAATTGATAACTGAATTCGACATGTTTTGAAAAAAGAAAAAGTTTCTTTAAGTCTTCAGGAATTGTCTTGCCGATTTGTTTTTCAACAGAATTTATTTCGTCAGTAGTTGCGGGTCGTTCAATAAACGGTTTCAAAGTGATTGTCCACCGCTTGCGTTTGGCGATGTCTTGCAACCACTCAATTTTTTCAAGCACTTGTTTGTATGTCTGTTCTTCTGTCATTATAATGGCTGGTAACGTTCCGCAGCTACAAGAAGTTGCGTACTTCATTCACTGTCAATTGCAAATACAACCAAAACTTTGATTCAACAATTACCAATTCTGATAAATCCCATGCCTAGCAATTTCTTGTAACTGCTGTTATAGGACGTAGCTTTATCTTCCATATCGTTTTGTAAATTCTTTTCTTTCTTTTGAATTATAATATTGCAAATAAATATCATCTAATTCTGTTGGTTCTAAATTTGTGAAATTCCATTTTACAATTTTGTTTTTCTTGTCAATTGTATGATTTTTGGGAGTTATTTTCTCTACATTATCTAAATCTATGTTGTTAAGTTTTAAAATTATTTCAGCTTTTCCAATATCTTTATACCAACCAGAACCCGTATTTAATATATATTTGAAGTATCTAAATTTTCCACCATAAGCAAGTCCTGATGGTAATTTATACGAAACTTTAATTGTTTTATGTTCATTCTCTTTAAACTTCACGTTCCAAACATACCAAGGATATTTACCTTCTCTAATTTTCTTATCAAAAGCTGACATCAAATCACCAGACATTGTTGGTTGCGTGCTTCTCCAATCATATAACAAACCAATTTGATTATGAACTTCTTTCCAATTACAACCTTTTGGAAATTTAAGAGTTCCGTTTTTGTTTTGTTTTACATTGTATGATTTATAAACACTATCAGATTTTCTTTTTAGTTCTTTTTCTACATAATAAACTTTCATATAAGCTTTGTAAAGACTGTCAACTTCTGCTGGAACTTTTATCTCTTTTTCGTTTAATATTTTTTCATCCACAATAATCTTAAAATTTGTTTTGTCGGTTTCAGTATAACCACCAATAGACCAATATTGAAAGTCCATAACAGGAAACCCAACTTCTATTGATGTTTCTTTCCCATAATTAAACATTTCAAAAGTACAATCAACAGTTGCATAATCTGTAAATAGGTCTGCTTTAACAATTTCAGATTCCATTCTTATTTCACAAGGTTTAGAAGGATAAATTCCTTTTGCTTCTATTGGATTTGGAGCAATATCTATATTTGTGAATGCATACAAAACTAAAGACATTAAAATTAAACTTTTGTATTTCATTCGGCTTTTTTTATGCGGTTTTGAGGCTATGTACTATAACGTTTCGCGGCTCACACGCAGTTGCTTGGGTTTTGGAACTGAGTACTCTCCGCTAGGACTAAAGTAATTAAAAAAACGTGAATTTGAATTTTCGACTAAACCAAGCAATTGCGTGTAGCCGCTGTTACTAGCAGTTTTAATACCCTTTCGAATTTTATGGTTTGACCTTGTTTAGGAACTTTGTCGCAATACCAAAGAATAAATTAATTAGGAAGGCAATTTGGGATAGCATTATCAGATTAAATTGTTCCCACCAATTTTCATTCGGGAAATTCGAATTCGTATAAAATATCTTGGATGAATTGATCAAATCGAAATTATTGAAAGATAGAAATCCAATGAAATAAAGCAGTAAATGAACTACACTAAGTAGAATTAAGAAATTAAAGTACTTAGAAAGCAACCAATATATAAAACCTTCAAGAGCTAAAATTAAAGAAGCAAAGATAGATAAGTTTGAATATGTGAAAACATAGTAAGTGTCACCAATGTTTAAATCTAATGTACGGTTCGATAAACATCCAATGATAAGGATAGCGAACGAAAGTATCCAAGTTAAATGGTGAATTTTTAATCGGAGCTTTTTCATAAAATTGCTAGTAACTCGTTTATACCCCCGAAAAAATCAGACCTAAACAAACCATTTGGGTGTATAAGTCTGATTTCATAGGGTTGTATAAAAGTAGTACTTTTTTATAAATCATCAAACGGACTTTTGATATTTTGGATGCTTTTGGTACTTACATGCGTGTAAATCTCCGTGGTTTTACTACTGTTATGACCCAAAATCTCTTGAATGTACCGCAAATCCGTTCCATTCTCTAGCAAATGGGTCGCAAAACTGTGCCGCAACCAATGCAACGTAACCGGTTTTTCTATCTTCGTTTTGGCCAACGCTTGCTTCAAAACACTCTGTAAACTCTTCTCCGAATAGGGTTCTCCCGGCCGCTGCCCCTCAAACAAATACACCTTCGGACGGTAATACCGATAGTACTCCCGTAACATCGGCAACAAACGCCCACTCAATGGAACAATCCGATCCTTTTTTCCCTTGCCCGAAGCAATAAAAATGAGACTCCGCTCCGAATCAATATGAACAGGCTTCAATTTCAACAGTTCCCCACACCGCAAGCCCCCCGAATAAATCAAACTCAACATCGCGCGATGCTTCAAATTTGTCGGCGCTTCAACCAATTCCTTTACCTCCGCCATACTCAATACATTCGGGAGCTTCTTCGCCCGCTTGGGCCGATGAATTTTTTCGATTTCCAACTTCATATCACGCTCTACTTGATAAAAAAGCTTGATCGCATTCACCAACTGATTTTGATACGAAGCCGACAATTGCTGCGCCAAAATGTAGTTGTTGTTGAATTCAATTACATCGTCATGGGTCAAATCCAACACCGATTTTTCCTTGAAGTAGATGAAAAAAACTTTTAACGCATCATGGTATGTCGCCACCGTATTAGCACTGTAGCGCTTCGATTGCAAATACCGACGAAACCGCTCCAAATACATTTGGGCCTGTGGACTGGGCAACCGAACTTCAGGCGGTAAAACATTGAAAATAAAACGATTCTCAAAGGTGTCAGGCACGTGCCAGCAAACATTGGACTGACTCCAACGCGCATCGGCAAACGTTTTAATCTCTTGAATTAACGATTGATTTTTCTCGAAAAATACACCAATACGAGAAACTCCTTTGTAGACAATTAATTTGGCATTCCATTTCATAATAGTAAGGCTTATAGATACAATGCAAATATAGAAGGTTTAGGGCCCTGTTTTACGGTTGTTGATAAAAGTTTTTGAAGAAAGAAATGTCCCTAAAACACTGCTTATGAGTGTGATAAGCAAACGCGTGTGATAGCAAAAGACAGCGCCATTATCAAAAACTTTCCGTACCTTAGTGGCTCGATTTTTGAGCGCATTTCATACCCGTAAAGGGCTCCATTTTAATCGGTATTCATAGATCCTATATGTTTAATCTTCATACGCATCGCTACACCAATTCGCCGCTAGGGGTTGAACTCGTTAATGAGTATCCTTGGGCTTTTGAGGGAAAATCACCCGTATACTCCATCGGGATTCATCCCTGGTATATTGATGAAAAAAAATGGAACGAACATTTGGATATTGTAGCACACCACCTCACCCTAAAAGGCTGTTGGGCCATAGGCGAATGCGGTTTGGACAAACGAATTGAAGTTCCCTTTGAACGGCAGTACGACGTTTTTAAAGCCCATCTTTTGTTGGCAGAACAACATCAAAAGCCTGTCGTACTTCACTTGGTTGGAGCCTTTCAGGAATTACTTTCAATAAAAAAACAATTGAAAATTTCGGTTCCACTCATTGTACATGGATTTTCCAAGAATGCCCAGTTGGCACAGGAACTCGTTCGTCATGGATTGTACCTTTCGTTTGGGAAATACTTGTTGCGCAATCCCGATCTTCGCGAGGCGTTTCTAGCGGTCCCCGAAGACCGTATCTTTTTGGAGACCGATACGCTTGAAGAATCGATCGCCGCGGTATATGCCCAGGCCGCTCACTACCGTAACCTAGGCGTTGGCGAACTGGAACGGCAAATCGAACGAAATGTAGCCCACGTGTTTGGCGTGAAGTAGTGGCATGATCATAATCCGCCAAGAAGTTAACGACGCGCTTCTTTCTTCTCCTACCAATTCCTTATTTTTGCAGTCGATTTACAATGCATAACTCATAACTCATAATTCATAACTCATAACTCATAATTCTATAATCATGGCTGTTTGGCAAGAACGTGCAGAACTATTATTTAAATCGGAAGGTTTAGAAAAATTGCGTAAGGCAAATGTATTGGTCGTGGGTTTGGGAGGTGTAGGTTCGTTTGCCGCCGAATTTTTAGCGCGCGCTGGCGTCGGAAAAATGACTATTGTCGATGGCGATGTGGTTGATATTACCAACATTAACCGGCAGTTACCCGCCTTGCATTCTACGGTAGGTTTGCCTAAAGTCGAACTTATGGCAGCGCGGTTGTTGGATATTAACCCTGAACTAGAACTTACTTCTTTAAAAGAATTTTTATCGCCCGAACGCGCATTTGAGTTGGTGACACCCGAGTTTGACTATGTTTTGGATTGCATTGATAGTGTAACACCCAAGTTGAATTTGTTATTGGCCGCCAAGCGAAAAGGAGTGAAAGTAATTAGCAATATGGGTGCAGGAGGGAAGTATTTAGCGTCCAAAGTTAAAGTCACCGATATCAGCAAAACCGATTACTGTCCGTTGGCCAAACAGGTGCGGAAACGCCTCAAAAAAGAGGGGATTTCGGGAGGTATCAAAGTGGTCTATTCCAGCGAACGTCCGGATTATGATAGTGTAAAACACACCGACGGAAGCAATTTCAAAAAGTCGTTTTATGGAACGAATTCTTGGATGCCTTGTTTATTTGGACTCCATGCCGCGGAAACTGTAGTACGTTATTTGTTGAAAAAATAATGACGCCACAACCCAAGATTCAAGTCCCCCTCACCACCGCCGATCGACTGCTCGAAGGGGTAGCGCTGTTCCTGTTGCTGGGCTCCTGGCTGTACGCCTTTGTTATGTATCCGAAATTGCCCGAAACGATTGCCATCCATTTTGATGGACAAGGGAATCCGGATGGTTATGGTGGAAAAATATTTTTTTGGGGCGAAACACTTGCAGGTACAGCACTCTATGCCTTGTTAACCTTTCTGGGGCGTCATCCCGAATGGTTTAATTATCCCGTGGCTATTACATCCAGCAATGCGCCACGTCTTTACCATTGGGCTTTGCAAATGATGCGCAGTTTGAAAGTGGTTCTGGTGGGTATATTTGCCGCCATCCAATGGCAAACCGTTCAAGTGGCCCTCCGTCCTGATTTTTCGGGAACCTCCTATGTGATTGGAGGCATTTTGGGAGCGCTTTTCGGTACCATTTTTTATTATTTAATCCAACTCTTCAAACAAAGCTAATGCTAAAAACCGTCATTTTTGATATGGATGGGGTTATCGTTGATACCGAGCCCGTGCATCATTTTGCGTATCATCAACTTTTTGACCAATTGGGAATTACCGTTACCCCCGAAGTGTATGCTTCCTTTACGGGTAATTCTACCAAAAATATTTTTCAAAAACTCAAAACGCAATTCGAACTCCCACAAAGCGTTGAAGAGCTAGTGCAAGCCAAGCGCGATTTGTTTAATGCGGCGTTTGATCATAAAGAAGATTTAACGCTGCTCGATGGGGTGGAACGTTTGATTAAAGAACTCAAAGCCCACGATATTCAACTTATTTTGGCATCGTCATCGGCCAAAGTCACCATTCATCGGGTTTTCAATCGATTTGCATTGTTTCCCTATTTTGCCCATATGGTTTCGGGTGAAGATTTTCCGCAGTCCAAACCCCATCCGGCGATATTTCTGGAGGCGGTACGGTTGTCGCAACACCAAGCACAAGAGTGTATCGTGATTGAGGACAGTACCAACGGAATTGCGGCCGCCAAAGGGGCTGATGTATTTTGCATTGGGTACGACAGCTTTCATTCCAAAAATCAAGATTATAGTCGTGCCGATTGGGTGGTCAAGCACTTTGACGAACTCTCCTTTGAAGCAATGGCGGCTCGTGTTTAATCGCGATCGGGAAAGGTATGTTTGGCTAAAACCCGGGAGCTGTCTTTGCGAACTTCGTGTTTTTTGCGCAGTCCCCACCAAAAATCGGTGGCTGCTTTTTGCGCTTCCTCCAAGGGAACAATCGGAAAAGGATAATCGTAACCCGGTTCAAAGTGATACAGCATTTGTTCAATAGGGGTTAACTTCCATGGCTCATGAATAAACGGCGCTGGAATATGGCGTAATTCAGGCACCCATTTGCGAATAAATGTTCCCTCAGCATCATGTTCGATCGAATTTTTGGTTGGATTGTAAATCCGAATCATGTTGACCCCCGTAACCCCGGCTTGCATTTGAATCTGTGGATAATGAATACCCGGTTCAAAATCCAAAAACTGCCGCGCAAGATGGGGACTGCAATTTTGCCAAGGTTGCATCAAATGATGGGTGTAAAACGAAACGACCAACGCCCGCATTCGGAAATTAAGATAGCCTGTAGTATTTAAACAGCGCATGCAAGCATCGACCAAAGGAACTCCAGTTTGCCCTGTACACCAAGCTTCGTGATAGGCTTCGTTTACAGGAAGTTGAATGTGCATATAGCCTTTGTTAACCGGATGAAATTCCATCGAACATTCCATTTCAAATTTTTGGATAAAATGGGCCTGCCACCGCAAACGAGAGGCGAAATTGTCAATCTGGCGTTTGAATTTTCCTTTTTGACGCGTGTTCCATGTCCATTGATAAATTTCCCGTATGGATAAGTTCCCCCAAGCAATATACGGCGATAAACGACTGCACCCCTTGCGTCCCAATTCGGGTTTGGAAATGTGACGACTGTAATTCTCAACGCGTTCTTGTAAAAAAGATTGAAGGTAGCGTAAACCCGTCCGTCGCCCTCCTTTTTGAAAAGGGGTATCCGTTGGGGTTTCTAACGTTGGAATCTTAAAATGAATTTCGAGTTTTTCAATTTCAGCATATTTCACAAACGATCGACCGTTGGCACTGAAGGGAAAGCAAGGTTTTTCCATGAAATCATACCAATCTTCTTTCCACGTTTGACGGTTGCGTAACCCTCGAATAACGCCGTTGGTTACATATTCAAACCAAGGGATTCCATTGGCACGCAATAGCTCTGCCACAGCGATATCCCGGTGAAATGTTCGTTGAATTCCCGTTTCTTGGTGCGAATAAACACCCGTAAGGCAACACCGGTCAATTAGCTTTTGAAAAACACTCGTAGCTTCTTCTTCCACCACCAATATTTGCGTGTGATAGGGCAGAAGTTCCTGCTGTAAATCCTGTAAGCTTTGTCGGATAAAATCAAAATGACGGGTGCTGTAATGGCAATCTTGTAGTAGGGAAGGTTCAAAAATATACAGCAAAAGCACCTTTTCCTTGCTTTCTAAGGCACGAAATAAAGCTTCGTGGTCCTGCAAGCGTAAGTCGCGTTTAAGCCATACAAGTTTCATGAGGTGTATCTTTGGGTTATCCTACTGCTGCTTTATATACCCGTAAACAGCGATCACGGGCTTCTTTGTGGTCGACAATGGGTTTGACATAATCGGGAGTGTCTACTTCGGGCACCCAATGACGAATGTATTTCCAGTCTTTATCAAATTTTTTTTGCTGCTCCGTAGGATTGAAAATTCGAAAATACGGAGCGGCATCGACACCACTTCCTGCAGCCCATTGCCAATTGCCAACATTACTAGCCTGTTCGTAGTCGAGGAGTTTTAAGGCAAAATAACTTTCCCCCCAGCGCCAATCGATCAGGAGGTGTTTGCATAAAAAGCTGGCCGTAATCATGCGCACGCGATTGTGCATGTGTCCTGTGGCATTCAATTCCCGCATTCCCGCATCAACAATGGGATAACCTGTTTGACCTTGACACCATTTTTCAAACCAATCGGTATTGTTATCCCAGACAATTTCGTCGTATTTTGACTTAAAACTTTGTTGTACCGTATGTGGGAAATGCCATAGGATTTGCATAAAAAATTCACGCCAAATCAATTCATTCCAAAAAGTTTCGTTTTTCTCGGCTATGGCTTTAGAAATCATTTGCCGAATGGAAACGGCACCAAATCGTAAATAAATCCCCAAAAAAGAGGTTTTATTCAGCGCCGGAAAGTTGCGCGTAGCTTCGTAATTTTGAATCAACGTAGCCGAAATATCGTAAGGACGAACCGTTATTTTTGAGGGGGTAAATCCAATATCTTCCTTGGTCAAAAAAGGATAATCATGGGCCACCACTTGATGTAAAAGCGTCTCTGAAGGATGGTGGGTGAGGGAAATGGTTTTGAAACGTTCTTTCCAACGTCGGCTGTAAGGCGTATAAACCACATAAGGTGTTCCATCGTCTTTCACCACTTCACTTTTTTCAAAAATCACTTGATCTTTTGAGGTTTTAAAAGCAATGTTGTGCGCTTGAAAAAGTTGGTGCAACGTTTTGTCACGTTTTCGCGCGTAAGGTTCGTAATCATGGTTGGTGTAAACGGTGTCGATGCTATGGTTTTTAACCAATGTGGCAAAAACAGTTTCGGGTGTGCCATGAAAAACGGCCAATGATTTGCCCACCTGTTGTAAGGCGCTTTGTATTTCCTCCAAACAACGGTGAATGAAACTTACGCGGGCATCATCGGGAGGCAATTGCGAGAGAATGCTGGTATCAAAAATAAAAATAGGCAAAACGGGATGTTCGCTGTTTAACGCATGAAACAGGCCAACATTGTCGGTTACCCGAAGGTCTCTTCGAAACCAAAAAATCGATACCTTATCCATTGACCAAAAGCGTAGACATTCCACCATCAACGGCAAAAACCTGTCCCGTAATCCAATTGCTCTGTTCGTGCAACAAAAAGGCTGTCATTTGAGCAATATCTTGGGGCGTTCCCACTTTTTTCATGGGGTTACGCAAAGCCGCTTTTTCCTTTTTTTCTTCCGAATTCAAAAATTTGTCCGCCAAAGGTGTATCGGTCAATGAAGGAGCGATTACATTCATGCGAACTTTGGGTGCATATTCGGCAGCAAACGCTTTGGCAAACCCTTCAATGGCTCCTTTGGCAGCGGCCACCGAAGTATGAAAGGGCATTCCCATTGTTGCGGCCACCGAACTGAATGCCACAACACTCGACTGCGGTGCTGCGGTGAGTTGGGGTAAAACCGTTTGCATTACTTTGACCAAACCTAAAAAGTTAATTTGTAGGTCGGACTCAAAGGCTTCGGGTTTTAAGCCCTTAAACGGTCGCAAATTGATGCTCCCCGGCAGGTACACCAAACCGTGAAGTTCGGCGGGTAACGCACTCGTATCTAAGGTATCTTGTGTAGCATCAAAGGGAATGTGGGTCAATTTTAAATCGACCAAGTCTTCAGCACTTCGAGAAGCTACATAAAGGTTCGTTTCAAATTGCAATTGTTGGGCTAGGGCACGTCCAATTCCTTTGGAACCGCCAATGAGTAATATATTTTTCATAATTATTCTGATTTATATTCACCAAATAATTCGACTAGTTTTTGGGTTCGGTAGGCAAAAATTTGTTCCAATCGCGGACGAACCAACACGGGATGCATCAGTTGTCCCAGTACCCCCATAGGTAATTTGTAATCTACGATATCTTCCATTTCTACACCTCCGGGAATTTCTTTGAAAAAATGTTTGTGGTGCCATAAAGCATAGGGACCGAAACGTTGTTCATCTACAAAATATTCTTTGTCGATAACGTGCGTGATTTCAGTGACCCATTTCATTGGAATCCCTAAAAGCGGCGTCACAATATATTGAATGACCTGTCCGGGATACATTTTTCGATCGGCTCCTGAGAGGGTTTTGAACCCCATATCGTCGGGCGTAATCGTGTTCAAATTCATCGGATCGGAGAAGAAATCCCAGGCTTGCTCTAAAGTAATAGGCAATTTTTGTTTGGACTTCAAAGTGTATATCTTCATACGTATTTATTTTGGGTAAAGATATGCTTTGTTTAACAAACAGAAAAATAAGTTAAACAAAATTTATATTCATTTAAGTTTAAATTAACAGTTTGCCTACGGTGATTTAGTAATTTTGACGGTACTAAAAAACAGAACAAATGAAAAAACTAATCTATGCTGTCGCCTTTATGTTGGCTACCTATGCCATCGAAGCGCAAGTAAAAACACCACAACCGAGTCCGAAGACCACCGTGCAACAAGTCGTTGGTTTGACCGATGTTACTCTAGACTACTCCCGTCCCAGTGCCAAAGGGCGCACAATTTTTGGGGATTTGGTTCCTTTCGGGAAATTATGGAGAACGGGGGCCAATTTGAATTCGATGATCACCTTTTCGGATGATGTAACCATTGACGGGAAAGCATTACCAAAAGGAAAATATGCCTTATTTACGGTACCTAAAGCGGATACTTGGGAAATTATTTTTTACAAAACCACCGACAATTGGGGTACGCCCGAAGAGTTTAAAGAATCGGATGTTGCTTTACGTGCCAACGCCAAACCGATATTGACCGACCGTCGCGTTGAAACGTTTACCTTAAGCATTGGAAATATTACCAATGATGCAGCGGACTTGGAAATTGCTTGGGAGAAAACGTTTGTAGCGTTAAAATTTGAAGTACCTTCCAAAAAAGCGGCTATGGCGAGTATTGCCAAAGTATTGGCGGGACCCACAGCAGGCGATTATTTCTCTGCGGCTCAGTACTATTACCAAGCCAATATTGACCACAACAAGGCTTTGGAGTTTATTAATAAAGCTATCGGAATGGTTAAACCCGGCGAAGATGCACCGTTTTGGCACTTGCGTTTAAAATCGTTGATTCAAGCGAAGTTAGGCGATAAAAAAGGAGCTATCGAAACAGCTAAATTGTCACTGGCGGGTGCTCAAAAAGAGAAAAACGACGATTATGTCAAAATGAATAACGATTCCATTAAAGAGTGGAGTAAATAAAATGAAGGCCCCGATAAGGGGCTTTTTTTTTGAAGTATCTTTGCAGAATGAAGCCCAAAGTGCGTAAAAACCGAAAAATTGAAGAACGATACAACGTCATCACGCACGGGATAGGTACGGTATTATCCTGTGTAGCCCTTTTTATGTTGTTTCAAAAGAGTAAGCACTACTCGGATGGGGTGACATTCTTCGCCGCAATGCTATTTGGGGGGAGTTTATTGCTGTTGTATGGCGCTTCAACGTATTACCATGCCGTTTGGCGTTTGCGTCATAAAAAATGGGGGCAACGGCTGGATCATTTGAGCATTTATGTACTTATTGCCGGTACGTATACGCCAGTGGTTTTGGTGGGAATTCAGGGCGCATGGGGTTGGACGTTGTTGGGGCTCATTTGGACCTTAGCCCTGGTTGGTTTTGGATTTAAATTTTCGCGTTTTCGCCACCACGAACGTATTTCACTTGGTTTGTATGCCTTGATGGGCTGGCTTTGCATCATTGCTCTCGACCCAATGGTAGAACGACTATCCCGAGAAGCGCTTATTGGAATTGCCCTAGGAGGTTTCTTTTACACCGCGGGGATTTACTTTTATGCCAACGATCGAAAACGATATTATCATCCCATTTGGCACCTCTTTGTGTTGGGAGGAAGTGCCAGTCATTTTGCAGCGATTTATTACTTTATCCTGCCCTAAGTCAGGGTTGTTTCCTCGGTAATCTCAAGGGTAGTAGGCGCTTTGGGTTGTGTTTTTTGAATCAACCACGATAAGGTGATGGTAAGCATAGCACCAATAAAGTTTAACCACAAGAAACTCACCACATCCAAATAATAGATGTAAAAAATCAGTAATTGACAGAGTACCGCCCCGTAGAAAATCGCATGGGCTTTTATCGAACGGATGTAGAAGCCTACTAAGAATATACCCAATACCGTACCATAGAAAATAGATCCAACGATGTTGACCAATTGAATCAAGTTTTCAAAAAGCGTTCCTACACAGGCAAACAAAATGGCAATTACGCCCCAAAGCAACGTAAAATAGCGGGTGGCCATCACATAATGGCGATCGCTCTTTTCTGTTTTTAAATTGCGCTTGTAAATATCAATCGCCGTGGTCGACGCCAAGGCATTTAAGCCCGAAGCCGATGAGGACATAGCCGCAGACAGAATAACAGCCAAGAGTAAACCAATCAATCCCTTGGGAAGGTAGTTCAATATAAAATACAAAAACACATAATCTTTATCGTTGGTCTCCGCTTTAGGGTCGGCTTTGGCAATAAGTTCTTTGGCTTGGTCGCGAAGATCACGCTCTTTCCCCGAAATAGCCGTCAAACGATTGCGTAATATGGGATTGTCGTAATTTTGATTAAGATGGTCAATGTACAGTAAATTGTATTCTTTTTTCTCCTCCGTCAACGCTTTTAATTGCTCTTCCAATTGCTGGTATTGCTGGGCATACGGCGATTTTTCAATGGCCGCTTTGTTGACAGGGTTAAAATTTAAAGGTACTTCATGAAATTGGAAGAACACAAACACCATGACGCCAATCAAAAGAATAAAAAACTGCATGGGAACCTTTAAAAAACCGTTCATAATTAAGCCCATCTGACTTTCTTTATCTGATTTCCCTGAAAGATAGCGTCCAACCTGCGATTGATCGGTACCGAAATAGGCTAAGCTCAAGAAAAAACCTCCAGCGATTCCGCTCCAAATGGTGTATCGAGTCTCGGGATCAAAAGAAAAATCAACGATATTCATTTTCTCATTGGCGCCGGCGATATGCAACGCATTCGAAAAAGTCATATCGTTGGGCAACATATATAAAATGAGAAAGAATGTAATAAACATCCCACTCATAATGACAAACATCTGTTGTTTTTGCGTTACGTTGACCGCTTTAGTTCCTCCCGAAAAGGTATAAATAATCACGAGGATGCCTATGATGACGTTGAGTAACGTTAGATTCCACCCCAAAAGTGTAGATAAAATGATGGAGGGGGCATAAATAGTGAGTCCCGTTCCCAATCCCCGTTGGATCAAAAAGAGAATGGAGGCGAGCGATCGGGTTTTTAAATCAAATCGCTGTTCCAAGTACTCGTAGGCAGTGTAAACACGCAATTTATGGTAAATGGGTATAAAGGTGAGCGATATAACCACCATAGCAATGGGCAAACCAAAGTAGAATTGTACAAACCCCATGCCGTCATGGTACGCTTGCCCGGGTGTTGAGAGAAACGTTATGGCACTGGCTTGTGTAGCCATAACCGAAATGCCTACCGTAAACCAATTGGTTTGTTTGTTGCCTAAAATATACTCTTCGACATTACGGCTTCCTTGCGTTTTATACACCCCATACACTACAATCGTGAGTAGCGTGACCGATAAAATAATCCAATCGATTTGCTGCATCTAAGAGTAATTTTGCATGAGTAAAAAGAAAATTAAGATATACACAGCGTTAATTACCAACAACCATGTGTATCGATTGGTCCAGCGGGATTCGTTGTCTGATTTCATACGCATTTATTTTCCGGCCGAGATTAAATTGGCCAATAAGCGATAAGCCCCTGGAACTCCCTCTGGAAGCTCGCGGAAAAAGCTTAACCCAGTGTAAATATACGTTCCTTTTCCATAAGTTGCGACCAATAAGGCACCGTCTTTGGGTTTTTCTCCTGTATCATTTGCCGAAAGGAGCGCCGTATATTGACGATCCCATTCGCTTGGGTAATAGAGTCCTTGTTCTTGTTTCCACCCTTTGAAATCTGCTGCAGTGAGTTTGTTGGGACTTGTCATGATGCGATGGTTAGGCTGTAGGAAGCGAACTTCGGCGGTTTCTTCGGTAACGCGATCGCGAGAAATTTTGATCGGGTAGGGAGCAAAATCTTTGGTCACAAAATCATCCAAGGTGTTGTATTGGACAATCAACGTTTTTCCATTTTTAACAAAATCCAACAACAACGCTTGTTTGTAGGCTAAGGCATTGACCACATTATAGGCCCGAATTCCTGTAATCACCACATCAAAAGCTTCTAGCGTTTGGGCTGTCATGGATTCGGGTTGCAAAAGCGTGACCGAGTATCCCATTTGTTGTAAACTGGTAGGGACTTCATCTCCAGCCCCCATGATATAGCCGATTTTTTCATCATTGGTTTTGATATCCAACTTGATCGCTTTGGCCGTCGCGGGTTTCAATACCATTTGTTTGTAAATATGTGGGTACTGAATGTCTACTTTATCCCAGGAATAGGTTGCTTCACCTAAGGTAACCACACTCTGAACAACCGCTTCTGAAGCTTCTTTCGGTGGCGTAAGCGTAAAGGTCAGCGTAGACGTTTCGCCTTTTCGTTGGAGCGAAAAAGGAATCGATTCGGGAGTTATCTTCCATGAAGCGGGAACTTCCACACGAACGGTTCCAGTGATGTTGTCTTTTCCTGCTTTGACGACAACTTGAACATCTCGCGCTTTACTTTTGGGAAAAATCATCACCTTGTCTTTGAGTGTCGAAGTCACCGCAGGTACGATATCGAGCGGCTGGTAAACTTCGCCTTTGACATCGTCATTATATTTATACACCACCTTTTTGGTATATGGAATAGCAACACCCAAAACCGAAAAGGTAAACGTAACACTCGTTGGGCGCTCCACATCGGGTTTGCCACGACGGGTTAGCGCTGCAACGGTATACATTCCCAAACTTGCGGATTCTTCCAAATAGTAGGGCGCGGTGTAGGGATAATTGGCAGGCAATGTCCAAGAAAAACTATGGGTCTTGGCCTGATTGTAGGGAAGCACGACATTGTTCCACTCCACTGGGGTTGGGGGATAGGTTTCTATTCGTGTCAATTGTATAGCTGCTGTACTTCGGTTGATGGCTTCAACTTTAACTCCAAGGGTGCTTCCGGGAGTTGTTTCTTGGGTGTCGGCTACGGCTTCTACATAAAGTCCAGCGCAGGCTGCAATAATTCGTTTGATTTCCTCCGATTTTTGTTCCCGCCAAAACGGGTCAGAAAGTTGTTGAATTAAGGTGTATGCTTTTACCAAATCCGGGAGGCTCGCTGCAGGATTGTTGAAATTGAATGACTTTTGAACGCCTTCCAAAAGCTCCCCAATAGGTTTTCCCTCGGGCAAACGGTTCCATGTGGTATCGATGCCTTCAAACAAGTTGGACGAAGCCACGGGTTTATCGCCTTTTAACCATTCCAAATATTCCATTTCACTGCCGCGCGTGCCCGTATTTCCGAAACCCTGGGATTGGTGGCAACTGCGACTCAAAGCAGCGATTTCTTGGTTGGATTTTCCATTATAGGGATAAAAAACACCGATGTCGAAGCTTGTTAAATTGGACTTATCGGCTTTTTCAAATTTTTCTCTACTGCCATAAAACCACCACGAGGTATTGAAATAAATTCGTTTGGGTTGCCAAAGTTGTGTAAACGCCAATTGCTCTGGAAAAGCGGCAGCTGCTGCACTAAGGTCAAAAGCCTCCAATGCCAATTGTGCTGAAGCGGTATGGTGTCCGTGGGTGGTTCCCAGAGAACGATGGTCAAAACGGTTGATGATAATATCGGGACGAAATTGACGGATCACCCAAACCATATCGCTGAGTACTTGTTCTTTATCCCATATAGCAAGAGTTTCCGTTGGGTTTTTAGAAAAACCAAAATCGTTAGCTCGGGTGAAATATTGTTCTCCGCCGTCAATTTTTCGCGCTTCAATCAACTCTTGTGTGCGAATAACCCCCAGCAGCTCCCGTAATTCGGGTCCGATTAGATTTTGACCGCCATCGCCGCGAGTGAGCGACAAATACCCTGTTCGGGCATGAACATGATTGGCAAGATAAGCGATGAGTCGGGTGTTTTCATCATCGGGATGCGCAGCTACATAAAGCACATTTCCCAAGAAATTTAACTTTTCAATTTGATGATAAATGTCAGAAGCACTTGGTTTTTCAGGACGTTGGGCTGAGGCCATAAAGCCCATCCAAACCAAAGCTACCCACCAAAACGATTGACGCATGAGTACACTTTTTGATTTCATTCAAAAGTAAGGATTTCCCCGGAGTGGGATTTTGTTTTTCGTTTTCTTTAACAAAAATAGAAAAGGGAACTATGAGGATACTACGGACGCATTTTCAAGTCCAATTCCATTGTCCGATAAAAGGCAATAGACCCACAATAATCAAGGTGAAAAAGGAGGTAAATAGGCGAGGAAAAGATTATTTTTTTTCCAAAGATTGATGAAGGAAAAAATGTGACTATGAAAACGATAGCTTCATCCTTTAATCCCAATAGTCTTAATCCGTAAACTCCCTTGGGTCGGCCTCATGTTGCACTATTGAGATCCCTTTTTGAAGTAAGAGGTTGTTGGGATACGTAATGCGTTCGCCCTCACGAGTGCGTAAATCCACATGAAAAGCATTGATATCTTCAATTTCTCCTTCTACGGGAAAATCTTTGTCGTGAATTTTAATCACGTCACCAATTTTAAACGGAAAAAAGAAAAAGAGAATCACACCCGAAGTTACATTACTCAAAATTGACCATTGCGCAAACATAGCCACTCCAATTACGGTGGTGACCGAGGAGACTGTGAGAAAAATATCTTCTTGTTGCACGCCCCAAATGATGATTAGAGCAATAAAAGCAACGATGTTAATCAGTAAATTGATGTATTTGATTACCAGATTAGTACGGTGCTCGAGCGTGTGGTTGTTTTGGGCATAACGACGAACGAGTTTTGCCATCACCACGCGTAAGACAATCACTGCAATAATGACGATTAATGTCGCGATAATTTCAGCGGAAAAACGTTGGAAATCCATATTATAAATGACCTTCTGCGTTGCGTTGGTTGATATAATTAAGTTGGTGCTCGGCTACATAATTCCGAAAAATCGCCACCAACGAATCGTAATACTTTTTTAAATGTTGTACGTTAATTTCCGGATTTTGATCCACAGGAATCGTCACAGGCATTTCGTTGAGGTATTGGTGCAACTCGGGATAATTATCGCGAATTACCATGGTAATTTTTAAAATCTTGGCATTGAGCTCTTGTTCCGTTTCCATGAATTGAATCGGTATTTTTTATCCCCTTAAAAGTACAACTATTTTAAGTAGTGTGTTGTTAAAAAGCGATAAACTTTTTCAGTGGGTAAACCGACCACATTGGTATATGATCCTTCAATTTTGGCGATTCCAGTAAGTCCAATCCAATCCTGAATTCCATAAGCACCAGCCTTGTCAAAGGGTTGGTATCGGTTGAGGTAGTAATGAATGGCCTCCAAATCAAGCGAAGCAAAGGTTACTTTTGTAGTGTCAAACAGCAACTCCTCCGACCTTGTCGTTTTAAAACATACCGAAGTGATTACCTTGTGGGTCACTCCCGACAATTGTTGTAACATGGCTACAGCATCGTCATAATTTTTAGGTTTTCCCAACGCTTGATTGTTGAGCCAAACCAAGGTGTCGCTGGTAATTAGCAATTCGTCATCGGCCAACAAACCTTCAAAAGCGCGGGCTTTTTCGCGTGCAATATGGTTGGTGATTTCCTCAGCGCGCAAGGTTTCGGGATACACTTCGTCAATTTCTTTGAGTCGAATTTCAAAGTCCAAGTCCAATTCCTTGAAGAACTGTTGCCGTCGGGGCGAACCCGAAGCAAGGATGATTTTAAACGGTTTGGGCATTTTGAATCACGTTATAGGTGAGTACTGCAATGGAGAGGATACCAAAAAAGAAAATCAATTTGAGGACGCGACTCATCAATCGATAATCGGCTTTTTCTCGCGCCGACCACGCCTTAATCGCCACCCAAAATAAGGGCGCAATCACCGTGACAGTGGCATAAATTACGGTAATCCAAAGTTTGTATTCCAATACCTGAGTAAACGTATAGATTAGCAAAACAGCACCCGCCGCAAGCGCAATGAGGGCGGTAATATAATTCGTTTTTTGCTGCCCTAAAACAATAGGTAAGGTTTGTAACCCTTCTTGCTGGTCGCCTTCAATATCTTCTTGGTCTTTAATGATTTCACGTAAAAAGGTGAGTACCACGGCAAATAACGCGTAATCTTTGAGCATGTCAAACATGACTTTCATCGTTTGCCGATTGCCATCGTAGGTGACCGGATAGAGGTCAAAAATCACGATAAATAAGATACTTGCACCGGCCAACAAGGCCACCACCAAATTTCCGATAACAGGCATTTGTTTGAGTGAAGCGGCATACACATACAGCAGGGCTACTACCAAAACGTAGAACACCGCAAATCCAGGTTTTTCAATCACATTGGATAGATAAAAGCCCAAGGCTACGCCCAAAATTGAGAGCGCTCCATAAACATAGTAGCCTCTTTCCTCCGAAATGGAAACCCCAATGATACGGCGCTCTGGTTTGTTGTGTGCATCGACCTCTTGATCAAAAATATCATTAATGACATAACCTCCAGCCGCGATGCATACCATGGCTAAAATAAAAAGACTGTATTCGATATCGGTTAAGGCTAAAAAGATATTTTGTTGCATCAAAAAACCATACCGGAAAATGAGGAGCATAAAGGCTAGTAAAAGTAAATTCTGAAACCGTATAAGTTTGAAGTAGTTCATGGTAGTATATTCAATAACTTTTTAAAATTAATCGTGTTGACCGTTATAGTAGGTGTGCCATTTGCCTTGTACCTTCATCACTTGCTCGATGACTTCCCGTACGGCCCCTTTTCCACCATTTTTATGGGATATGTAGTGGGAAATCGCTTTGATCTCGGGACTTGCATCTTGCGGGCAAGTGGGCAAACCCACACGTTGCATCACATGGTAGTCGGGAATGTCATCGCCCATATATAAAACGTGCGCAGGATTGATTTGGTATAATTCGCAGTATTCCGTAAAAGTTTCCACCTTGTCGGGTGTCCCCAAATAAATATCAGTAATGCCCAAATTGCGCAAACGAATCCGAACACCTTCATTACTTCCCCCCGAAATAATACACACCGAATATCCACTTTCAAGGGCGGCTTTCATGGCAAAACCATCGCGAATATGCATCTCGCGTAGCATTTCTCCCGTGGGCGACACATGTACGGTACCGTCGGTTAATACGCCATCGACATCAAAGACAAACGTCGTAATGTCATTCATAACTTCTTTATAGCTTTTGGACATGATCAATAATGGATTGGGTAAGTAATTGATAAATTTCTTTCGGATAAGGTTGTGTGAGCATCGATTGGTGTCGCTCCAAGGTAGCTGTATCGCCTCGAAGCGCCGGACCTGTTTGGGCTTGCGTAGGAGTGAGGGTCTGTACTTTGGCTGCGGTTTCCAGTATCAAGGGTTTGAGTACTTCAAAGGAAACACCATGTTCTGCGCAAAGGTCAGCGCCCAATTGATACAAGTGATTTGTGAAATTGCAAACAAATACGGCCGCCAAATGCAAGGCTAAGCGTTGCTTTTCATCGATAGAAAAAATGGCACTGGATACGGTACGCGCAAGTTGCTCTAAAAGGAGATAGTCTTCTTTTTTGTCAGCTTCAAGACAAAAGGGTATCGTGCTGTAATCCAGTGGCTTTCCTTTGGTAAACGTTTGCAACGGATATAAAACTCCGCTGCGATGATGCTTCGGAAGTACGTGCATTCCAGTGGCACCCGAGGTGTGTACCACCAATTTCCCTGTTCCCGGAATTTCATGCCCCAGTGCAGCAATGGCATGATCACTTACAGCCAATACATACACTTCTGCGTCGGCAATTTCGTTCATCGAAGTCACTACGGGACAGGAGATTGGAAGCGAATGTAACGCCTCGGGGTGACGCGCAACCACCTGAACCAGCGACTTTTGAAAAGCTTGAATCAGATGCTGTGCCACATTTCCAGAGCCAATAATGACCAATCGTATCATGGTCGTAAAGGTAGTAAAAAAAGGGAATTTGCCAATTGACGCATGCTTTCACAACATTTCCTAATATTCCTTTAAATTCCACACTTTCGCCACCATGCTTTTTATTTTTTGCGTTACTTTTGCGTAAATTTTAAAATAAAATGGCGAATCGAATTCTAGCGCTCTTGTTTTCTACCCGTTTAATGGCGGTTTTGTTCATCTTGTATGCCGCCGCTATGGCCGCAGGAACGTTTATTGAGAGTGCTTACAATACCGACACGGCTCGGATTTGGGTCTACAATACCCGTTGGTTTGAGCTTATTCTTTTCTTTTTCTTGATTAACTTTATGGGAAACATCAAGCGCTACCAATTGCATTTGCGTAAAAATTGGGCTACCTTGTTGCTGCATCTTTCCTTTATTTTTATCATTATTGGCGCTGGAATTACCCGTTATATCAGTTACGAAGGGATGATGCCCATCCGAGAAGGTGAAAGTGCCAATCAGTTTTATTCCGATCGTACCTTCCTTACCGTTTTGGTCGATGGAAATTATAAAGGGGAACTAAAACGACGTGTTTTAGAAAAACCATTAATTCTCTCTGAGGCAGTGTATCCACCCTTTGCCTCCAATCATTTTGCCCTCGAAGAACGTTTTGACACGGTTCCGTTTACCATTGAGTACGACAGTTTCTTGATGAATGTGAAGGAATCCATTAAAGCCGATCCGAAAGGGAAATTGTATTTCAAATTGGTTGAGGCAGGCAATGGCGAACGACACGAACATTATTTAGCAGAAGGCGAAGTGCAAAGTATCCACGGCTTGTTATTTGCGTTTAACAAACCCATGGAAGGCGCCATCAATATCACTTCTGATGGTACGAATTCAACGATCAAAACGCCGTTTGCAGGTAACTTTATGCGCATGGCCGACCAGTTAAAAGGTGAGGTAACAGCTAATACCGTGGCGGCATTAATGCTACGATCCTTATATAATGTAGGCGGCTCGCAGTTTGTTTTTCCCGAGCCTCCGATGCGTGGCGTAAAAGATTTTGTTTCTGGGGGTGATTACAAAGCCAAAAACTCCGATGATGCCCTCACCGTTCAGATTCGTACGGGGGGTAAAACCGAACGGGTGACCTTAGTGGGATCAAAAGGGAAAACTGGCGAACCTCGAATAATTAAAGTGGGCGATTTAGAATTTACACTTCAATTTGGAAGTAAGGTTTATGAATTGCCGTTCTCCATGAAGTTGAACGATTTTATCGCCGATAAATATCCAGGAACAGAAAAAAGTTACTCTGCATTCAAGAGTATCGTAACCGTTATCGATAAAGAAAAAAAGACCGATGCTGAGATTTACATGAATCATATCTTAGATTACGGAGGCTATCGTTTTTTCCAATCTTCATTTGATCCCGATGAAAAGGGAACCATTCTTTCCGTGAATCACGATTTTTGGGGAACATTGATTACCTATATTGGGTATTTCTTGTTGTTTTTTGCTATGTTGGCCATTTTATTCGACAAAAACACCCGCTTCGCAAGTTTAAAACGAAAGTTAGAACAACTCAAAGAACAGAAAGCTGCCTTAACACTTCTTTTACTGCTTGGCTTTTCAGGCTCCCTATCCGCGCAGCATTCAGATCATGACGGACACCAACACGCTCCGGCTAAGCCCCAAAAAGAGGTGGTGTTCAACTATTTGGACTCGGTAAAAAAATACGCGGTTCCTGAAAAACAAGCGGCTCAATTCGGACGCTTAGTCATTCAAGATGAAGGAGGACGGATGAAACCTGTCAACACGTTTTCCTCCGAATTATTACGAAAAGTGAGTAAAAGCGATACCTATGAAGGACTTAATGCCGATCAGGTGTTCCTTTCTATGGTGATGTACCCAAAAGCCTGGGAAAATTTACCCATCATCTATTTGAAACGCGGGAACGACAGCATTCGTAAGTTAATTGGGGTGGACAAAGAAGCAAAATATGTTCGTTTTAAAGACTTTATCACCCCAGAAGGGAATTACAAATTATCGCCTTACCTCGATGATGCCTACAAAACGACCAACCCCAACAATTTTCAAAAAGACTTTGTGGAGGCCGACAAGAAGATCAACCTCATGTTTAGCGCCATGTACGGTGGTATTTTGAAAATATTCCCCGTGCCCAATGATAAAGGCAACAAATGGGTTTCTTTCATGGAAATCAATCAGCCCACGGGAACGGATTTGGATAAAATTAAAAATGCCTTTCCGTATTATCTCAATGAGTTAGGCAAAGGCGCTACAACCCAAAACTATACGATGGCCAATACCTTGCTTCAAGGGATTGAAGATTATCAAAAGAAGTTTGGAAAAGCCGTTCGTCCCTCCGACGATCAAATCACTTCCGAAATATTGCTCAACAAATACGATGTGTTCCGCAGTTTGTTCACTTGGTATATGTTGGCGGGAAGCCTCATGTTGATCTTAGTGATTGTTCAAATTTTCACCAACAACAAACCGTTGCGCTATGCGATCACTACTTTTCATATAATCATTGGTCTTTTGTTTGCAACCCATACTTTAGGTTTAATCGCCCGTTGGTATGTATCGGGACATGCGCCTTGGAGTGATGCCTACGAAAGTATGATTTATGTAGCCTGGGCGACGATGTTTTTCACTTTAGCGTTTGATAAAAAGTCGAAATTAACCATCGCTGCTGGAACTTTTGTGGCTTCCATGATTTTGATGGTCGCGCACATGAGCTGGATGGATCCACAGATTGCCAATTTGCAACCCGTATTGAATTCGTATTGGTTAATGATCCACGTAGCGGTGATTGTGGCCAGTTACGGTCCATTTACGTTGGGAATGATTTTGGGAATTGTGGCTATGTTCTTGATGTTGGTGACCACAACCAAAAATAAAAATGCCATGGAATTGCATATCAAGGAAATTACCTATATCAACGAAATGGCGTTAACCATTGGTTTGGTGCTCTTGACCATTGGTAACTTTTTGGGGGGACAGTGGGCCAATGAGAGTTGGGGGCGCTATTGGGGTTGGGACCCAAAAGAAACCTGGGCTTTAATCAGTATTATGGTGTATGCTTTTGTGATTCACGCTCGATTAGTCCCTGGTTTGCGCGGATTGTTTGCATTTAATTTTATGAGTGTTTTGGCATTTGCGTCTATTTTGATGACTTATTTTGGGGTCAATTTCCACCTTACAGGGATGCACTCCTATGCGACAGGAGAAAAACAAAATGTAGATATCTATATTCGAATTTTTGTCGTCTTTATGGTGTTTGCGTCTTTTGTATTTTGGCGCTATCGAAAGCTTTACGCCAAGCCCAAAAAAGCTTAATAAACGGTAAAGAAAAAAGGTTCAACGTATATGGTTGAACCTTTTTTTTGGATTTGGGGTGTTGAAAGGGTTAGACTTTTCCGAGGGTATACAGTTGCTCCATAGTTGGTGTGGCGCTACCTCCCGCAGGTTCAAGAGTAATTCCAAAGGCTTGGGCATCACCGGTAGTTTCTACGGCAAATACTTTAGCTGGATTTTTGGTAAAATCGTTAAGCAAACCAATACTTGTTGGTGTAAGCGTTGGAGTTAACTTAAGCGACCATATCTGATACACTTTACCTTTGGGCGGTTCAGGTAATCCTGAGGCATCTACATAGACCTGTTGTGTTTTTTGGTTCCAATAAATAGTCGCTGTGGCTTGAGGGGCAACCGTTTGTCCCGCCAAGGCTACTACCGTATTTTGACGATCGCGAATTACTTGTAACGCGACTTCGGTCTGTTGCTTTTCGAGGGTTAACGTGACAACCGATTTTTGCAAATTCGATTTTTCCGTTTCGGTCGATTTTAATTGTGTAGCCACGGTGTTGTTCTGGTTGTATTGGAAAACAACACCCAACAACAAGGCGATCGAGGCAGCCCAACCCAAGTAGGTGCTCGTGTTTCGACGGCGAGTTATTGGGATTACAGGGGTTGATGCGAGCGCCAAGGATGTTTTTAACCGTTCAAAAACACCGGCTGATAGCGCAGGAGCGAGACTGGAGGAGAAATTGATAACCGATTTTTCAATGGCAATGATCTCCTCATTAACCTCATTTTCCTGTTTCGCCAAGGACGAAATTTCTGCCGTTTCTTCTGCTGTTAAAACGCCGTAGACATACAATTCGAGTTGTCCGGATTCAATTATTTCTGCTGCTTTCATGATACGTTCAAATACGTTCTTAAATCATTGATACAATTCCGATTTTGGGTTTTTACCGTCCCGAGAGGAAGATTCAGTTCTTCTGAAGCCTCTTGCTGGGTATACCCTTTGAAAAACAACAAATCCAATAACTGGATGCATTTGGGTTTTAACTTTTTTACAAAATCTTTAATCCCAATGGTGTCAATGCGATGGTTCATGCGACTGTTGTCTCCTACCATAGATACGAAGTTTTCTACCGATAGGTTTTTTTGACTGTTGTTGTAGCCTTTAGAACGGAGTTTATCGATGGCTGTGTTGCGCGCAATGTTTAAAATCCAAGTGTAAAAACGACCTTTACTGTCGTTGTAACTGTCGATGTTTTTCCAAATTTTGACAAAAGCTTCTTGCAGCACATCTTCGGCTTCTTCCGAATCTTTAATTAAATTCGAAATCACCGCAAATAAACTTTTGGAATACATGTCGTACATCGTGGTAAAAGCCCGCTCATCTTTATTTTGTAAGAGCGGAATCAATTGTTCCTGAGTCATAATAGCGTCTATTAGTTTCACAAATTTTATTTAGAGTTTTATCATCTACGTAAGTTGGAATCTTTTGGTTTTTATTTTTTTGAAAATTAACATAAATTTTGGAGGTCTCCCGTTAAAGTGTTTAATTTTTTTATTGTAATTTTAAACAAAAATACTTCATGAAACTAAAACTAATCACCGTTGCCCTAATTTATGGTTTGCTCTCTTGCAAACAAAGTGAAAATTCGGTAGCCCAAGCTGCTATTTCGGCAACACAAAGCGAAACCCCTATGGCCAAAGAAACGATTTACCAATTTAAAGTAGAAGATTTGGAAGGCAATACTTTTGATTTTTCTTCTTTAAAAGGAAAGAAAATTTTAATTGTAAACACAGCCTCCAAATGTGGATTGACTCCACAGTACAAAGATTTGGAAGCCTTGTATCAAAAGTTTAAAGACAAAAATTTTGTGATTGTCGGATTTCCAGCCAATAATTTTGGACAGCAAGAGCCGGGAACCAATGCCGAAATTGCTACTTTTTGTCAAAAAAATTACGGCGTTAGTTTCCCTATGATGGCCAAAGTATCGGTAAAAGGAAGCGATATGTGTGCAGTGTATCAATTTTTAACCCAACAATCCCGAAACGGGTTGCAAGACAGTCGCGTTGAATGGAACTTTCAAAAGTATCTCATCGGTGCCGACGGTCATTTGGAGCAAGTAATTTCGCCTCAAGTTTCCCCCATGGATGCCAAGATCGTGGATTGGATTTCCAAATAATAATTTCCCCTGTTCGTCAGGGGATTTTTTTTGCACAATGATGACAAAAAAATCCGTACTTTTACCACCCAAACAGCACACTTCTCCATGAGTCAAAAACTACTACTCAATGCTACCGAAGTACACATTATCCTGCATCGTTTGGCTTGTCAGTTGATCGAGAACCATTCCGATTTTCAGCATACCGTATTGATAGGATTGCAACCGCGCGGCAAATACTTGGCGCAACGGTTAACCCAATTGTTGCAAAAAGACTACGGAGTTCATGCCATTCGATTGGGATTTCTAGACATTACTTTTTTTCGCGATGATTTCCGACGCAGTGGAAAACCTTTGGAAGCCAATAAAACACAAATTGATTTTTTAGTCGAAAATCAAAAGGTCGTTTTTATTGATGATGTATTGTTTACCGGACGCAGTATTAATGCTGCGCTCACGGCCATTCAATCCTTTGGACGTCCATCGGAAGTGGAATTACTAACCCTAATCGATCGCCGATTTAGCCGTCATTTGCCCATTCAGCCCGATTACCGTGGTCGTCAAGTGGATGCCATCAACGATGAAGTTGTCAAAGTTTGTTGGCAAGAAAAGGAGGGCGAAGATGCCGTTTATTTGGTCACACAACCTTAATGCAACACACCCATGTCTGAACTTTCTGTCCATCATTTGCTCGGCATCAAATATCTAAAAGAACAAGATATTCAACTGATTTTTGAAACTGCCGATCATTTTAAAGAAGTCATCAACCGACCCATCAAAAAGGTTCCTTCCCTTCGCGATATAACCATTGCCAATATCTTTTTTGAAAACAGTACCCGTACGAAATTATCCTTTGAATTGGCTCAAAAACGATTATCTGCCGATGTCATCAGTTTTTCGGCAGCCCAATCGTCGGTGAAAAAAGGGGAGACCCTCATCGATACAGTGAATAATATTTTGGCCATGAAAGTCGATATGGTGGTCATGCGTCATGCGCACCCTGGAGCCGCTCATTTCTTGGCACAACAGGTTAAGGCAAGCATCATAAATGCCGGTGATGGCGCACACGAACATCCTACGCAAGCTTTACTCGACAGCTACTCCATACGCGAACGGTTGGGCGATGTGGCTGGAAAAAAAGTGGTCATTGTGGGCGATATTTTGCACTCGCGGGTGGCCCTTTCCAATATCTTTGCCCTCCAAATGCAAGGCGCCGAAGTTCGGGTATGTGGTCCGAAAACGCTCATTCCAAAATATATTGAAAGTTTGGGCGTCAAAGTAGAATCCAATTTGCGTCAAGCCCTCGAATGGTGTGATGTAGCGAATATGCTTCGTATACAAAACGAACGCTTGGATGTCTCGTATTTTCCCTCTACACGGGAATATGTGCAGCAATATGGCGTAAATCAAGCGCTTTTAAATTCTTTGTCCAAAGAAATCGTAATCATGCACCCGGGTCCCATTAATCGCGGGGTAGAAATTACCTCCGAAGTCGCCGATGGCCCCCATTCGGTAATCTTGGATCAAGTCGAAAACGGCGTGGCCATTCGTATGGCAGTTATCTATTTGTTGGCTTCAAAATTAAAACCCTAATGAAAGTAGAAATAAAAGGACATACCACGATTCTGCGGGATACTGTCGAACCCATAGCCGATTTTTGTGCAAAAGTAACCCGAGAGCACGGGCAATTTGTAGCCCAAAATCTTATCATTGATTTGACACCTATCGAAGTTGATTTGGCCGCAGTTAAACTTTTTTCTCCTCTGGCAAAAGCACACCAAAAAGGAAAAAAGTCATTTGTCATCGTAGTGAAAGCCATTGATTTTAACGCTGTGCCAGCGCATTTACATGTCGTGCCTTCGTTGCAAGAAGCCCATGACATTATCGAAATGGAAGAAATTGAACGTGATTTAGGATTTTAATATGAGCAATAAAACATTTGTTTACCTCTACACCGTTGTGTTATTCGGACTCACATTTCTCTTTGTGCGGCGGTTGTTTGAAAACATAAAAACTGGCGACTTCGACTATCTAAAGTTGGGACTTAATTTGGGAATCATCATTGTTTTGATCCTCAAAATTGTGCGCCTTGGGAAAATTGAAAACCAAAAAACCGATTCGTAATTGAAACTCACTGTCCTCGGATGTTATGCCGCTACACCGCGTACTTTTTCTAATCCCACCGCACAGGTATTAGAAATCAAAAACCATATTTTTTTGATTGACTGCGCCGAAGGAACACAAGTCCAGTTGCGAAAAAGCAAGATTAAGTTCTCCAAGATCAACCATATTTTTATTTCCCATTTGCATGGCGATCATTTTTATGGACTCATTGGACTCATTTCAACCTTTATGTTGCTCAACCGTGAAAACGATTTGCATGTATACGGTCCCAAAGGCATCAAGGAAATCATCTTATTGCAATTACGCGCCTCAGGTTCGTATACCGGCTACAATTTATATTTTCATGAGTTAGAATCCACCACCTCCGAAATCCTCTATGAGGACGAAAAAGTTCGCGTATCAACGATTCCACTTCACCATCGCGTCTATACCAACGGTTTCTTATTTCAAGAAAAAAATAAAGAGCGAAAACTGAATATCCCTACCATTACCGAGTTGGAAATTGAACCGGTGTATTTTCGAAAAATTCAATACGGTGGCGACATTACCCTGGAAGACGGCCGCGTAATACCCAATGCCGATCTGACTTTTGACCCAGCCGTAGCGCGCAGTTATGCCTATTGCAGTGATACGTGTTATGATGAGCGCATCGTACCGTTGATTCATGGGGTGGATTTGTTGTACCATGAAAGTACTTTTTTGGAAAATGAGTCGCATCTCGCCGAACGAACCCTGCATGCTACAGCCAAGCAAGCGGCTTCCATAGCCAAGCAAGCCGAGGTTCATCAATTGCTTTTAGGGCATTTTTCTACCCGATACGGTTCGACGGAACCTTTTAAAACCGAAGCCGAAAGTATTTTTCCGCAGGTTTGGTTGGCCGAAGATGGGAAAGAATTTGAAATCCCCCAGCGGTAAACATTACCTACTTTTACCGTAATTTTGTAAAAAAAAGTCATGCACGATTTAGGCGATTACCGTAAAAGTTATACCAAAAGCGAACTGTTGGAAACCCAAATTCCAGACGATCCTATCAATCTATTCCATCGCTGGTTTCATGAAGCCGAAGATTTCGGTGGCGTCGATGAAGTCAATGCCATGACGGTAGCAACTATCGGATTGGACGGTTTTCCCAAATCGCGTGTGGTATTACTCAAAAAATATAACGAAGAAGGCTTTATTTTTTATACCAATTATGAATCCGAAAAGGGGAGGGCTTTGGCCGTGAATCCTCAGGTGTGCCTATCTTTTTTCTGGCCAGGTATCGAAAGACAAGTGATTATAAAGGGAATCGCCGAAAAAACTCCAGAGGCCGTATCCGATGCGTATTTTGACTCACGACCCGACGGGAGTAAATTAGGAGCCATCGTCTCCGCACAAAGTCAACCCATTCCTTCTCGCGCCTTTTTGGATGAAAAACTAAAAGATCTTGAAGAAGCCTTTGCACAGCAACCCATTCCCAGACCTACGCATTGGGGTGGTTACCTGGTCCGTCCGCAGTCGGTCGAATTCTGGCAAGGGCGTCCCAACCGTCTTCATGATCGTATTCGATACACACTGCAAGCCGATTTTAACTGGAAAATAGATCGCTTATCTCCGTAGTTTGTAAGAAAATTACCTAAAAAATAAAATCTTTAATGCATTTCATCGATTTTATTTGTCACTTTAACGGTATAGTAGTAAGTTTGGGTAACCAAATCAAAACAACGTTCATCAATTACTAACTGACAAGATATTTGCCCCACATCTATCCGTCAAAACTTAACCTACTACTATGAAAGCAAAACTACTTAGAATGTTTTTACCAATCGCATTGGTGTTTACATTAGTATCGTGTTCCAAAGATGAAGAAGCAACTTCAACCAACGATTATCGATTAGTCACTGCTTATGATTATACCGCAGAGGAAACGGATTTAGCGACCCGTTTAAACGATTACCGCGCTAGCCAAGGACTAAACCGTTTGGAAATCGTAAACCACATCTCCTTCAAATCCTTTGAGCATAACGAATACATGATTGAAAACAATGTTGTAAGTCACGATCATTTTGAATTGCGTGCCGACAATATCAAGCATGTGTTGGGCGCTGTAAAGGTAGGTGAGAATGTAGCGTACAATTTTTCAACACCTGCTTCGGCTTTAAATGCATGGTTGAACAGCCCAGGCCACAAAGCCAATATCGAAGGCGATTACACCCACTTTGGCGTATCGATTACCATTAATCCTGCCAATGGCCGCCGTTACTTTACGAACATATTTATGAAAAGATAATTGATTTATAGTTTTGTTTGATTTTGAAATGACCACTCTCCGGAGTGGTTTTTTTTTGTTTTATATTGGGCAGCAATTAGCTTCAACTTTCTCCACCACGCGGTCCGGCTTTCGCCTATATCCCCGATATCCATCGGGGGATGCCGGCTCTATCCGGGCTGAATACGACCTCATTTTTTATAAGATCAATAAGGGAAAGGTTCCATCAACATTTGAGAGCAAAGCTATTGTAAGGCTTTACCATTGCTTCAAAGCGATATACTAGGAATCAAGTTTGATTCGCTACTAAATTGAAGCGCTCATAGCCTTAAATCCGTTTTCAACGTCGACATAAGAAAATGTAACTGTTGTGTTCAATGGGCGTTCAAAATAAAGTCTTCCAATGTTCATCAATCGTTTCATTCATGCATTTAAGCAAGGCATAGTGCCGAATAATTAGGCGTATCCAGAAAGTATGAAATAGGTAGTGTAAAGCTGTTAATGCAGTGGACTGGGTAAGGCTATCGTTTCCTCGATTTCCTAGGAGCTAACAACTTTAAACGAATGGCAATTGGAAAGGCGTACAATGAAAAACGCCCCACATAAAGTAGGGCGTTTTCGGGTTTAAACAATTTATAATTGCGATTATAATTTAGTAATAATGAATTCTGAACGACGGTTGGCTTGGTGTTGCTCTTCGGTACATTCCGATTTGTTGGTCGGTTCACAAGCACAATCGTTAACCAATTGCGACTCGCCATAACCTTTTCCTGTCAATCGACTGGCAGCGATACCATTTTTGATCAACCAGGCCACCGTTGATTTCGCTCTGCGATCCGACAAGGACATATTGTACTTGTACGTTTGACGACAGTCGGTATGCGAACGAACATCGATTTCCATCGCAGGGTACTGTTCTAAGATATCCAAGATTTTGGCCAACTCAACCGCTGCATCCGGACGGATATTCGATTTGTCTAAGTCAAAGTATATGATTTTAATACCAAACGCTTTGAATAAATCGTCGCCAACTGTAACGGGTTTAACGGTACGTTCCATTTCTACAGGAACAAAGGTTTTGCCCGATTCATTAGGAGTCATTAAAGGAGTATCCACGGTGTTGTATTCAGGAAGAGTGGACTTGATATAAAACTTGGTTTCACAATCTTGCGTACCAAAATCAAATTTACCTTCAGCATCGGTTTTCATCTCCTTCAAGATTTTGAAGTTTTGGTCTTGCAACACTACAGATACACCCGCCAAAGGTTTGCCTGTTTCTTTGTCGGTAACAATTCCATGAACCGCTTGCTCACAATCTACCAACCGGGTATTTTCTTTGAAACGGTAAATATCATCATTGCCATTTCCACCATCACGGTTGGAAGAAACATAGCCTGTACGATCTTTGGCGTTGATAATAAAAGCAAAATCATCTTTCGAACTATTTACAGGTTCCCCCACATTGTGGACACGTTTAAAACTTCCATCAGGTTGAACTTTGGCCATAAATACATCCAAACCACCTAAACCAGGGTGTCCGTCAGAGGCAAAGTAAAATTCTCCATCGGCAGCAATCATAGGAAACGTTTCGCGTCCCTCAGTATTGATTACATCGCCTAGGTTTACAGGAGTCCCAAAAGTACCATCGCCGTTGATTGAAACTTTATACAAGTCAGAAACCCCTTTTGTGCCAGGCATGTCTGAAGCAAAGTACAATGTTTTCTCATCAGCGCTTAAGGTTGGGTGAGCCACTTGATAATCTTCACTACAAAAAGGTAATTCTTTAATGTTTACCCATTTACCATTTTCTAAGGTTGCAGTGTAGATTTTTTGTAGTGTCGATCCTTTACTGTTTTTTTCCCGTTTTGTTAAAAAACTGTTTCGTGTAAAGTAAACGGTTTTTCCATCTTTGGTGAAGGCAGAAGTTGATTCATTAAAACGTGAATTCAACCCTTCATTCATACGCTTTGGATTGGATAAAGCACCTTGTTCACCCATGTCGGCAGTGTACAAGTTGGTAAAACTTTCTCCTGTCCAAGTGTGTTTACGTTTTCCAATACCTCCTGTGTCGCGGGCGGTAGAAAAAACAACTTTGTTGCCGTAATAGGCTGTACCATAATCAGAATACTCCGAGTTAATACCTGCATTTTCAAGCGTAAAACGACCCGAATTTTTCTTGATTTGAGCCATATAATCCTTTTGAGAGGCAGCCAATTTGGCACGTTGCTCATTGCCACTTTTTTGGTTAAAAGCAGCCATCATTTCCTCTGCTTTTTTATAGTCTTTAGTCGCTTTTAGCGCTTGGGCATAGCGAAAATAGTATTCTGGGTTTACCTCTTTGGTAAAAGCGAATAATTCGGTATACCATTTGGCTGCGTTGTCATAATCTCCTTTGTAATAATAGGAGTCTCCTAACTTTTGCAGCATATCTTGAGATTTATATCCCTTCGCAAAAATACGTTCGTAGGTTTTTATCGCATCAACATAGGCGTAGTTATCGTATTGCTTGGTACCCTTAGCCACTTTCTTGTTTTGCGCTGTCAAAGTGCCACAGGTAGCAATTGCGATTAAAGCGATATGTAAAAATTTATTTTTCATGGTGTGCTGGTAATTAGATTAGAAGAATCTTGGTGATACAATTCGATCATCGCGTCTGAATAATTCAAAGCGCAAGAAAATTTCGTGAGATCCTGAGTTATAGTTTGCCAAACGTGTGGTTTCCAAATCATAGGCATAACCGGCAAATAAACCGTCAGTAATTTGAAATCCAACCATAGCACTCATAGCTGCACCCCAACGCCAAGCGGCACCCAACGTTAGTTTTTCTTGAATTAAGAAGTTACCAGAAACATCCAATTGAAAAGGAGCCCCTTCAACCACTTTAGATAAGAAAGCGGGTTTGAACTTTAAGTTGGGTGATAAATCAAAAACATAACCACCGATTAAATAAAAGTTCATTCGCTCTTTATAAACGGCTACATCATTATCATCATAACGTTTAGTTTCAAAGAAATTAGGAACTGACAACCCAACATACGATTTATCAGAGTGGAAATAAACTCCCGCACCAACATTCATACTAAAGTTATTGTTCAAATTTTGTAACAAAGGATCGTTGGGGTTTTGGTACGTCAAACGAGTAACATCCAAGTTGAATAAGTTCCCCGTAGCTTTTACCCCGAACGATAGTTTGTAATTCTCTGAGGTTTGAACCGAATACGAAACATCCGCCGAAATAGTATTTTCAGACGTTGGACCTATTCGATCGTTCACAAATGATAATCCTAGTCCCAAATTGGTAAATTCAATAGGAGTGTTCATCGAAAACGCATTGGTTACCGGTGCTCCATCTAAACCTACCCACTGAGTTCGGTGTAACCCGAAAAAGCTCATCACACCACGCGACCCTGCATAAGCGGGATTGATATTAATGGTGTTATACATATATTGCGTATACTGGGCGTCTTGTTGAGCAAAGCTCATCCAACCCGTTAACAGCATTCCGAAAATTAAAATTCTTGTTTTCATTTATTTGGGTGTTAAATTAACAACCGGGGGTTAGGGCATAACCCCCCGTTGATAGATTATCTTGACAAATACAAATATCCGTTTTTAGTTACAAAGTTACCATCCGCCTTTTTATATTTCAAAATGTAGAAGTAGGTACCTGTTGGTAATTCAGCGGACTGATTTACGGTTGCTCTACCTTCTGAAATTCCACGGAATACTCTTGAAGTGTTGTCGTAATTTGTAGTATCAAATACTTTCACACCCCAACGGTTGTAAATTTCAACTGTATTTTCCGGGTAACATGTAATATCTTGAATATTTTCAATGATAAAGAAATCATTAGCACCGTCACCATTTGGTGTTACTGCATTGTTAACAATGATAGGTTGACAAGCTGGTAATACCGTACAAACTTCATCATTTGCATTAATAGACACTAAGAATTCAATCGGACACGTTGCTGTCGGTAATGTATACTTGATCACATAAGTGTCATCAGGCAATTGGTATGGATTAAATACTCCAGTTGTTGTATTCAAACCTCCTGAGTTGTTCATGTCAGTCCAAGTTCCAGAGGTTGTATCTGTACCAGGGAACTGTGTAGAAATTACTGCAGCAATATCAATTAATAAGGTATTATCATCGGTACAAACAGCTTCAGGATAAGCATACTGGTTTACAGTTGCATTAACAGAAACGTTTACAGTTTGTGTATACGTATTTGTGTTATTACAGCTATCAGAAACTGTCCATGTACGAACAATTGTATACGAACCATTGACTGGTGTTGTGCTTGTTTCATTGAACACCACTGTTACCGTAGTAGCACAGTTATCTATAAACTGTAATTCCGGAACTGCAGGAACTGCATCACATGTCGCACTAATCACAGTTTGATATGCGGTTGCAATCTGCGGTGCTGTTGTATCTTGAACCGTTACGGTTTGAACGTGTATTGTCGTGTTACCACAAGCATCCGTTGCAGTCCATGTACGAGTCAAAGTATAAGCACCAGGACAAGAACCCGCAGTCGTTACTTCGTTGAATGTTACGTTAGCCGCACCACAGTTATCAGTAGCCGTTAAAGTTACTGCTGCAGGCACGTTAGAACACTCAGCCGTTACATCAGCAGGTAATGTTTCTACGAAAGTTGGGTTAGTGGTATCTTGAACCGTTACGGTTTGAACGTGTGTTGTCGTGTTACCACAAGCATCCGTTGCAGTCCATGTACGTGTCAAAGTATAAGCACCAGGACAAGACCCCGCAGTCGTTACTTCGTTGAATGTTACGTTAGCCGCACCACAGTTATCAGTAGCCGTTAAAGTTACCGCTGCAGGCACGTTAGAACACTCAGCTGTTACATCAGCAGGTAATGCCTCTACGAAAGTTGGGTTAGTGGTATCTTGAACTGTTACGGTTTGAACGTGTGTTGTAGTGTTACCACAAGCATCCGTTGCAGTCCATGTACGAGTCAAAGTATAAGCACCAGGACAAGACCCCGCAGTCGTTACTTCGTTGAATGTTACGTTAGCGGCACCACAGTTATCGGTAGCGGTTAAAGTTACCGCTGCAGGAACGTTAGAACACTCAGCCGTTACATCAGCAGGTAATGCCTCTACGAAGGTTGGGTTAGTGGTATCTTGAACCGTTACGGTTTGAACGTGTGTTGTAGTGTTACCACAAGCATCTGTTGCAATCCATGTACGTGTCAAGGTATAAGCACCAGGACAAGAACCCGCAGTCGTTACTTCGTTGAACGTTACGTTAGCCGCTCCACAGTTATCGGTAGCCGTTAAAGTTACCGCTGCAGGAACGTTAGAACACTCAGCCGTTACATCAGCAGGTAATGTCTCTACGAAGGTTGGGTTAGTGGTATCTTGAACCGTTACGGTTTGAACGTGTGTTGTAGTGTTACCACAAGCATCCGTTGCAGTCCATGTACGTGTCAAGGTATAAGCACCAGGACAAGAACCCGCAGTCGTTACTTCGTTGAATGTTACGTTAGCCGCACCACAGTTATCAGTAGCCGTTAAAGTTACCGCTGCAGGCACGTTAGAACACTCAGCTGTTACATCAGCAGGTAATGCCTCTACGAAGGTTGGGTTAGTGGTATCTTGAACCGTTACGGTTTGAACGTGTGTTGTAGTGTTACCACAAGCATCCGTTGCAGTCCATGTACGTGTCAAGGTATAAGCACCAGGACAAGAACCCGCAGTCGTTACTTCGTTGAACGTTACGTTAGCCGCTCCACAGTTATCAGTAGCCGTTAAAGTTACTGCTGCAGGCACGTTAGAACACTCAGCCGTTACATCAGCAGGTAATGTCTCTACGAAGGTTGGGTTAGTGGTATCTTGAACCGTTACGGTTTGAACGTGTGTTGTCGTGTTACCACAAGCATCCGTTGCTGTCCATGTACGAGTCAAGGTATAAGCACCAGGACAAGAACCCGCAGTCGTTACTTCGTTGAACGTTACGTTAGCGGCACCACAGTTATCAGTAGCCGTTAAAGTTACCGCTGCAGGAACGTTAGAACACTCAGCCGTTACATCAGCAGGTAATGTCTCTACGAAGGTTGGGTTAGTGGTATCTTGAACCGTTACGGTTTGAACGTGTGTTGTAGTGTTACCACAAGCATCTGTTGCAATCCATGTACGTGTCAAGGTATAAGCACCAGGACAAGAACCCGCA
>Ga0209278_1000108_pt1 | contig 124551 bp, 112 predicted proteins | sample JI81BgreenDNA_FD_187504 | JGI IMG/M metagenome (GOLD analysis project Ga0209278, IMG submission 187504) | Wastewater effluent complex algal communities from Wisconsin, to seasonally profile nutrient transformation and Carbon sequestration -... | ecosystem: Engineered > WWTP > Effluent > Algae... | reverse complement strand
AGGCCTTACAAGCTGCTGGTAATCGTAAACCAGTTAAGGTAGAAGAGCTCGACAAAAAGTCGGCCATCTTTGGTTCAAATGTATTTAACGACAAAGCGATGCGGCAATTTCTAACGCCAGAAGCGTATAAAGCCGTAAAAAGTGCCGTCCAATACGGGACAAAAATCGATCGTAAATTGGCCGATTATATCGCTATGGGAATGAAAGAATGGGCGCTTACCAAAGGCGTAACCCATTACACGCATTGGTTCCAACCTTTAACAGGGACTACTGCTGAAAAGCATGACGCCTTTTTTGAAACCTCATTTGACGGCAGTGATCCGGTAGAGAAATTTGGTGGAAGTCAGTTGGTACAACAAGAGCCCGATGCTTCTTCATTCCCGAATGGAGGAATCCGAAATACCTTTGAAGCACGTGGTTATACCGCTTGGGATCCCACTTCACCCGCATTTATCTACGGTACAACCTTGTGTATTCCTACGGTTTTTGTATCGTATACAGGAGAAGCGTTAGACAATAAAACGCCTCTGTTACGTGCTTTAAACGCAATTGATGAAGCCGCAACTGAGGTGGCTAAATATTTTGATAAAAATGTAAAAAAAGTAACACCAACCTTAGGGTGGGAGCAAGAATATTTCCTGGTAGATGCCGCTTTAGCTGCCTCTCGTCCCGATATTACGTTGACAGGAAGAACATTGTTGGGTCACGCTTCAGCCAAGGGGCAACAATTGGAAGACCACTATTTTGGTTCGATTCCTACCCGTGTGTTGAACTACATGCGTGATTTGGAAAACGAATGTATGTTGTTGGGAATTCCTGTAAAAACCCGTCACAATGAGGTTGCACCCAATCAGTTTGAGTTGGCACCCATTTTTGAAGAAACCAACTTGGCAGTGGACCACAATTCCTTATTGATGGATGTGATGTACAAAGTTGCCGAGCGTCACGATTTCAAAGTCTTGATGCACGAAAAGCCTTTTAAAGGAGTAAACGGTTCTGGAAAACACAACAACTGGTCCATGGCAACCGATACGGGTGTAAACTTATTAGCCCCCGGAAAAACACCGATGAGCAATTTACAGTTCTTGACCTTTTTCATCAATACCATCAAAGCGGTGTATCGCTATGAAGAGTTGTTACGTGCTTCTATTGCCTCAGCGAGTAACGATCACCGATTGGGTGCCAATGAAGCGCCTCCTGCCATCATATCGGTATTCATTGGTCAACAATTGACAAAAGTTTTGGCCGAATTAGAGGGGGTGACCAATGGCAAACTTTCTCCGGAAGAAAAAACCGATTTGAAATTGAATGTGGTTGGTAAAATTCCAGATGTCTTGTTAGACAACACCGACCGTAACCGTACTTCGCCGTTTGCGTTTACAGGGAACAAATTTGAATTCCGAGCAGTAGGTTCGTCAGCCAACTGTGCCAATGCCATGACGACTTTGAATACGATTGTAGCGAAACAATTGAAAGATTTCAAAGTTGAGGTAGATGCTTTAATTGAGAAAAAAGGCTTGAAAAAAGACGAGGCAATTTTCAATGTGTTGCGCGAATACATCAAAGAAACCAAAAACATCCTTTTTGAAGGAGATGGTTATAGCGAAGCTTGGGAAAAAGAGGCTAAAAAACGTGGCTTGAGCAATCATAAAACGACCCCCAAAGCGTTGAAAGCGAAAGTTTCTAAAGAAGCGGTGAAATTGTTTGAAGAATTACACATCATGAACCACGTTGAAGTGGAAGCTCGTTACGAAATCGAATTGGAAGAATACACCAAAAAAATCCAAATTGAAGGTCGTGTGTTGGGTGATATTGCGCGTAATCACGTGATCCCAACCGCTATTCGTTATCAAAATACGTTGATAGAAAATGTACGCGGTTTGAAAGAAATCTTTGGTAAAGACTTTGAAAAAATTGCCAAAGAGCAAATTTCATTAATCAAAGAAATTTCCGCTCACATCGAAGGAATCAATAGTAATGTCGATGCGATGATTGAAGAGCGTAAGAAAGCTAATAATTTGACGACGGCTGAAAAACAAGCGGAAGCCTATTGCGATAAAGTTAAACCGTATTTTGATATCATCCGTGAGCATTGCGATAAATTGGAATTACTCGTTGATGATGAAATGTGGACGTTGACGAAATACCGTGAGTTATTGTTTACGCGATAAAACAATTTTGAATCTAAATATAAAAACCCGTTAGCAATAGCGGGTTTTTTTTATTTCTGGGCACTAAAATTTGTGTATTTTCGTTGTATGAGTATGCAAAAACTAGTACTATTTCTCGGACTGCTGTTCGTTGGACTGCTTCAGGCGCAGGAACAATTTGTGGTGTATTTTGACAGTGGAAAATTTGAAACCAATCCCAAAGAAACCCAACGATTACAACAATGGATGCAAACCCATAAAGAGGTGAAAATCCTTGCCATTCAAGGCTATACCGATGAAGATGGTTCGAGTGGCTACAACGATACGCTTTCCCGTAAGCGGGTTGATTTTGTGTACCAGCAAGTCCAGGGAAAAATTGCCACCCGTGCCGATTACAAAGCCCACAGTTTTGGGGAGAATTTTACCCAATCCAAAAATAAAGCGGAAAACCGAAGAGCGACCATCTTATTTATTCAGCCCAAAGATTTTGCCCGTGAAAATGAAATTTTAGGCATAAAACCTGCCGAACCTGAGAAACCTGCCGAACCTGAAATTATTGAGGAAGAAGCTATGCATTTCCCTGAAAATGCTTCTTTGGAGGAGAAAATCCAGTTGGCGCGGGTAGGGACGTTAATTCGACTTCGGGATATCAATTTTTATCAAAACACCTTTGCCGTGATGCCTACTTCCAAAAATGCTGTCGATGAATTGGTCAATGTATTGTACAAGAATCCCAAACTCCACATTGAAATTCAAGGCCATATTTGTTGTGTGAGTAAAGATTATAAAAACCTTTCGTTGGATCGCGCCCGCCAAATCAAACGTATTTTAGTTTCAGAAGGAATCGCATCCGAGCGAATTACTGTTAAAGGATTTGGTGTTTCCAAGCCTAAATTCCCCATTCCCGAAAAATCGGAAGAAGAAGCCGCTCATAACCGCCGAGTTGAAATTTTAATCACTCAAAAATAGATGCGTAACATCCTTTTTGTTTTTTTACTCCTACATCAATTCCTATCCGCCCAAAAAACAATTTCTGTCTATTTTGAAGTGGACCAAAGTTCGCTCTCCTTGGAGGAAGCAAAGAAATTGGTGATAAATTTCCAATTAGCACATTTCAAGGTAATCGAAATTCGAGGCTATTGTGATGCTCGTGGAAGTATTGCCTACAATGATGCTTTGGCGCAACGTCGTATTAATGGAGTTCTTCAACATTTGGACGAATTGTCAATTTCGCACGAAAGTGCTTTACAAAAAGTCATCGGGGAACGCCAATTAGAGTTTTCTACACATGCTCAAAATCGCAGAGTTGATTTAGTTGTTGAAACTTTACCTAAAATTAAAGATTCGGTGTTACCTAACGCAATTGAAAAAAAAGAGCAAAATGCGCCTCTCGTTGAAGAAACGCTGACTCCAGAGGAACAAATTGCTGAAGAAGCGGCACAATTGGAAACACAACTGACCCAATCCAAGGCGGGGACCGTTTTTAAAATAAAAAATCTTAACTTCGTATTCAACAGTGATGACATTGAAATCTTGTCATTGCCCTTATTGGACAAATTGCTTGAAGTGATGCATAATTTTCCGAAATTGGAGATTGAAATTCACGGGTATATTTGTTGCAATCCCGACCCCAACGACACGAAACTGTCGATTCGAAGAGCCCATAAAATTTATAGGTATCTTACCCAAAACGGTATTGATGCCAAACGATTAGGGTATAAAGGATTTGGTAGTTCCAACCCCATTTTTCCCTTGCCAGAAAAATCAGAGGCCGAAAAAGCTGCCAACCGTCGTGTTGAAATTTTAATCAAGCACGCTATCTAAAGATTATGTTTCGCCTTTTTTTTCTTCTATTTTTTTGTTGCCAACTCTATGCGCAGCAAAAGCTTGACGTTTATTTTGATTTTGACAAATACGATTTGAATGCGCAAGCAATTCAGAACCTCAATTCTTGGATTGCTGAGGGGAAAGCCTACAAGGTCACCAAGTTGTATGGATTTTGCGATTGGAAAGGAAGTAATGGATACAATGATACGTTGGCACTCCGCCGTGTGCATGCGGTCTATGATTATTTGAAACAACAAAATATTTCGGTTGAGAAAAATATAGAAATTCGGGGTTTTGGGGAAGATTTCAAGCAGTCACCGCGCCAAGAAGAGAATCGTCGTGTCACCCTTTTTTATGAAGTGGAGCAACCCCTGAATCCGATACCTGCTATGGAACCTCCCGCTGTTGTATTGAAGGATGTTGTGGCTCAGGCTAAAGTTGGAGATCGGATTGCTTTGAAGCAAATTCTTTTTCACAATCATTCGGCTAAGTTTATGCCCGAAAGCGAACCTGTTCTGTTGGAGTTGCTTTGTGTGATGGAGGAAAATCCAACTTTAAAGATTGAGATCCAAGGTCATATTTGTTGCGATACTGAAAACCGGTACACCTATATCTCTGAAGCGCGTGCCAGAGCTGTTTACACCTATTTGTTGCGGTATAAAATTGATCGCAAACGAATGACCTACAAAGGCTACGGTACCCAACAACCTCTTTTTCCCATACCCGAGCGCAATGCCCAAGAAGAAGCAGCTAATCGACGGGTAGAAATTCGCATCTTAGCGCGTTGATGTAATTGTTTTAATTTCAAAAAGGTAGAAACTGCTTTGGTCTCCCTACTGTTTCATCAATTTTTGTTGGTAGCGTTCTCCCGACGTTGTAGTAAGTTCGAGGATGTAGGTCCCCGCCGCGAGAAAGTCCACTGCAATTGTAGCTGAATTGTTTTTTTCTAAGACAATTTTTCCTTGAATATCGCGTAAGATCAGTGATTGTATTGCCGTTGCTGGTAAAGGAATGGACAAGGTTGATAGCATTGGATTAGCGAGTCGCAGTCCTTTTTCTTGCGAAAGATTAGCCAAATCCAAAGCACAGGATGTACATTGCCATTGAGCGGTAACTCCGTTGGCCGCATTTAGCAATTGTAGCAATTGGTCGCGGTCGCTGCAACTGTCTTTTAGTTGTGCATTCATCCAAAGGAGTAGGTAACTATGCATGATAGCTTGTTGTTGACTTCGTGTAATAGTAGGGCCCGGGGCGCAAGTAGCTTCTCCAAAACTACAATTGAAATTGCTGTTGGCCATTTGGCAATGGCTTCCCCCTGTAATAGAGAAGTATGCTTTACATGTCCCCGAAGGTAAAGCATTGTACATAGGTAATTGATTGGTATTGGGGGGTGTGATGCAATCGTTACTTCCTGCTATAACAAGAGAAGGGAGTGTAATGTTTTGTGAGGCTGAAATGGCGCTTGGATTGGTCTCCGCAGGAGCTAAGGTACATAGCGCATCGATAGGTGCACCGAGTGCAGCCGCTAGATGTGCACTTCCTCCGCCCATACTGTGCCCCATGACGCCTGCTTTGGGATGAATCCGTTGAAAAAAGAAGGCACCATTTTGCGTGTTTTGCGCTTTAATTTGCGTAATCACAAAAGCCAAATCTTGGGCAAAGTTGAGGTGTGACGGTGATAATCCACCCTCTGTTGTGGGTAAAGCTACAATATAACCTTGAGGCACCAAGAGTTCCCAAATATTTTGATAAGCGCCTACATTCATCACAAAACCGTGACCAAAAGCAATGACTGGAAAACTACCCGAAGCTACGGCGGTATCGGTGCCGGCACTCACTGCGGGATAATAAATTTGTGTGCCCACCGACCGGTTATTGCGTGTAACGTCAGTAAATGTTATCGCGGTACTCCCAATCGCAAAAGGTTGTGCCGAAACTGAAATCCAGACAAAAAGAAAATATAGAATATAACGCATTGTTTTGTTTTTCAGCAAAATACAAAATATTTACGGTCGGCAAACATTTTTTAATCAACAACAATAGCATACATGTCCCAAGCCCCATAATTATAGGCCAAAAAGAGCGCACTACTACTATGGGGTGGACAAGCACTGCTTTGGGATTTCCAACGGCAGTTAGGTAAAGGCAAACGCATCCTGCAAAGCATCAAAAACTTTATCGTAGTGCTGCCATGCGTAGAAAAGGAATACCTCTAAAGTTTACGAAAACCTTATGTGGTTTTTGTGACTTGCTTTTTGACCAAATGATAGTACAAAATGTACGTCAAGGGACCTAGGAATGGGAAAAAGATCATGCCGATAAATAATAACAGGGCACGCGGATTTTTCTCATTACGTTGCACTAACAGTAGGCCATAGATGAGAAGACCTAATAAGGTTAGAAAAAATAAGGTTACTGGGATTGGACCAACTTTTGCCATAATATATAAAATTAATTGGTGCAACACCACGCAAAGGTGGCGAAACAACCGATGAAAAAACAATGGGTTTCTGCTTGAGTGCTAATAGCCGTACAATCGTCGAATGTTCCTAAAGCTTTATGTCTTTTAATGATGTGATTTAGGTGACTTATTGCTGCCGCTGTGTTGAGGCCAACACCTACAGAATAGTACGTATTAGATAAAGCACAATCTGTTCCCGATTGGGTAACATAATCCTCATACGCCTGTCGTTTGGTGGTGGTATCTGCAATTTCAGCAACACCCATAAGTAATATTGCAATTTGATTGTCTTCTGTAAATAGTGTTGTTGGAGCTTCTTTCAACGTTCCTTTATACCTTGGTGTCGTGAGGAATACCCCTGCTTTGGTAACATCCGCTTGGTAGGTTCCCAAATTGGTTTTGGGATTGAGCGCAACGAGACGATATTGACTTCCAGTACGATGCAATTGATAGGCATTTAAGTTTACAGCTTCTAAATTAAGAAAAAAATGTCGAAACGTACTAAAAGAAAATACCGTTGTTCCTTTAATTTCCTCTTGATGAATGGCTTGAACGCCCGCTTGCCAGAATACAGGCGAGATTAGCTTTTGGGTTTGTGCTTGTACTAAAGTCCCTCCAAAAAGAGTTACTAGGCAAAAAAATAAAAAATTTCTCATAATTAATGGTGTATAAATGGGCCTACTATCATGTTACGGGTATCGGTTCGGCTTCTTTTCCCCGTCCATAAACTACCTTGTTTTTCCAAACTGCATCTTCATTTCCCTTTCGTAGATCGACGTCCCTAAGCGCTATTTCCGAATACATAAGAGTCTATGGCCTATTGTGTTATTGGCTTATAATGGAGTAAAAGTAGTGGGTTTTGATTCAAGTTGGGTGTGCAAAAAGTGTACTATTTGTTAAAAATCCCGATGTAACCGTATACAAACATTTATAAATGATTTTAATCCTATTACGATGATTTTTCAACGTTTAAATCGAGTCTCTAAAATGCATTTTGTAATGTAATGCCCCTAACAGCCCCTTGAATCTTCCGATAGAAATACTACCTTTGCAACACAACACAACAATTATGGCTGCGCAAACCTCACAACGGTACCACCAACGCGGTGTATCGGCTTCCAAAGAAGAAGTTCACCAAGCGATTCAACATATCGACAAAGGATTATTCCCTAAAGCATTTTGTAAAATAGTTCCCGACTACCTTACCGGAGATCCCGACTATTGTTTAATCATGCATGCCGATGGAGCTGGAACCAAATCTTCGCTCGCGTATATGTATTGGAAAACAACGGGTGATCTCTCCGTTTGGAAAGGAATTGCTCAAGATGCATTGATCATGAATATCGATGATCTTTTGTGTGTCGGTGCCGTCGATAATATCTTGCTTTCTTCTACTATTGGTCGAAATAAAAATCTGATTCCCGGAGAGGTTATTGCTGCGATTATTAATGGGACAGAAGAACTTATTGCCGAATTGCGTCAACACGGAGTTACCATTCACTCTACCGGGGGAGAAACCGCCGATGTGGGAGACTTGGTGCGAACCATTATTGTCGATTCGACCGTAACTGCACGAATGAAACGCAGCGAGGTAATTGACAATGCGCGTATTCAGCCGGGTAATGTTATTGTAGGATTGGCTAGTTTCGGACAGGCTACGTATGAACAAGAATACAATGGCGGCATGGGGAGTAATGGACTAACCTCTGCCCGACATGATGTGTTTACTCATGCTCTTGCACAACTTTTTCCCGAAAGTTACGACCCCGCTGTACCCGACGATTTGGTGTATGCTGGAACGGTAGGTCTAACCGATGCTGTAGAAGGCACACCATTAGATGCGGGGAAACTAGTGCTTTCTCCCACGCGAACCTATGCGCCCGTGATTAAAGCAATTTTGTCCGAAATTGGCGCAGCGGCTATACATGGTATGGTGCATTGTAGCGGTGGGGCACAAACCAAAGTACTTCACTTTGTCGATGCAGTTCATGTTATCAAAGACAATCTTTTTCCGATTCCCCCATTGTTCCAACTCATACAAGAACAGTCAGGTACCGATTGGAAAGAAATGTATCAAGTTTTCAATTGTGGACACCGTATGGAATTGTATGTGCAACCCGAAACGGCCGACGCTATTATCGCCATAGCCCATCGTTTTGGGATTGAGGCTCAAATTGTGGGTAGAGTAGAAGCAGCACCGCAAAAACAATTGACCATCCAAACGCCTCAGGGCACTTTTCTCTATAGTTAAATGAAAATCGATCCCAAAAACGGTCTTGCCCAATTGCTTTTCGGCATGAAAACAAACGATGTCGTCGCGCAACTCGGTTTGCCTAATCGTCAATTTCATGATGAGGATGGCAATACTATTTATTTGTATGATTCCCATAAATTGCGACTCACGTTTTATGCCGATGAGGATTTTCGTCTAGGCTATGCCATAACTTCCCATGCTGACGCTAATTTGCTAGGACATGCGATCATAGGCGAACCCATAACTAAAATTCTTGAAGCGCTTCCCTTTTCTTCCTGGGAAACGGAGGAGTTTGATTCTGTAACCAATTATTTTAACGAGTCCAATTGGCTCACTTTACAAGTTGAATATGGGCAGGTGATACGCTTAGAAATCGGCGCTTTGATTGATGAGGTTTCCGATGTATTTATTTGGCGTTTTAAAGGGTAAATCCGCTGCTATAAAATAATAAAGGCTGTCGTTGTAGACAGCCTTACTTTTTTATTTACTATTAATTTTCAATAATTCAACTTCAAAAATTAAATCCGCTTTGGGAGGAATAACGCCCCCAGCGCCGCGGTCTCCATATGCCAGTTTGTATGGAATATAAAACTTGTATTTGGCGCCTTCGGGCATTAATTGTACACCTTCTGTCCATCCCGGAATTACTTGATTTAGTCCGAAATCGATGGGTTGCCCGCGTTGTACACTACTGTCAAATATTTTACCATCGGTCAACATACCGGTGTAGTGCACTTTTACATTACTTGTTGCCACGGGTTTCTCTCCTGTACCGGGTGATACTACGATGTAACGCAATCCACTGGCTGTCATTTGCCCTTTTTCTTCAAACTCTTTCAAGGCTGCCGCATTGGCCAATTTACGCGCTTCTTCTGCTTTTTGCTCTTCCAAGGCAACACTCGCATAGTAATCGCTAAAAACTTTGGGTGCATCAAATGCTTTGGCCGCAGCCCCCTGGCGAATGATGGTTACTTTGGTCATCGGATCGTTTTGAGCTATCGTATTGACAACCTCTTGTCCTGTAATGATTTTTCCAAAAATAGTATGCTTACCGTTTAACCAAGCCGTCTCTTTGTGTGTGATAAAAAACTGCGACCCATTGGTTTTTGGTCCTGCATTGGCCATTGCTAAAATACCTTGGCCTGTAAATTTATCGTCGGTGATTTCGTCTTTAAAAGCATAACCCGGACCCCCAGAACCGTTACCAGAAGGATCGCCTCCTTGGATCATAAAGTCTTTAATAACGCGGTGAAAAATCAAACCGTCATAAAATTTCTTTCCTTTCATGGTGCCAGTTACATAGGGATGCGTTCCTTCGGCTAATGCCACAAAATTAGCCACGGTGATAGGCGTTTTTTGATAATACAATTCCAAAAGCATCTTCCCTTTTGGGGTGTCAATTTCGGCATACATTCCATCGGCGAGAGCGGGTTTCTTGGCTACAGGTGCCGCTACGGCTTGGGTTACTTTTGCTTTTGGTTTTGCGGTAGCTTTCTTTGGCGTTTGTGCTTGTGCTACCACGGTACATAACAACAATACGCCTATTCCTTTAAATATTGATTTCATCATTTGAGTTGTTTTATTATGGTTTTACTAATTCTAATTCAAAAATTAAATCGGTGTTAGGGGGAATTACTTTTCCAGCTCCAGTTTCGCCATAGCCTAGTGCTGCAGGAATGAAAAGCACCACTTTATCGCCATAGTGCATCAAGTCCAAACCTTCCATAAAACCGGGTATGGCTCCAGCTTTGGCTCCGGCTTGCATCGGTAGGGGAGCATAGCCACCCATGCCTTCTTTTTGCGCGTTATAATTGCCCATTTTTTTGGCCAAATCCAAACGGCTGGTGTCAAAGAGTGTGCCGTTTTCAAAAAAACCAGCATACTGCACCAACAAATTATCTCCCATATTGGGTTTTCCACCCTTTCCTTTTTCCAATACATAATAGGCCAATCCGCTTTTGGTGACAGTAGCTTTTTTACGAAGATCAGCAAAAAAGCGCTGTTTTTCAGCTTCATACACTTTTAAATTTGCCGCATCTATTTTGGCTTGTTTTTTTTGTTTCTCAGCTTCAGCACGGAAATAATCGGAAAACACTTTGACGGCATCAAACTTTTTAGCGGCTTCTCCTTTGCGGATAATCGTCACACTAATCAATTGGTCGTACAACTTAATCTGTTCCACTGCGTTCATACCGTCACCTTCCACACGTCCAAAAATTGTATGCTTCCCGTCCAACCACGGCGTTGGCACAAGGGTGATAAAAAACTGACTGCTATTGGTGCCCGGACCCGAATTGGCCATGGCTAGCAATCCGCCTTTATCGAAACGTAATTTTGAGATTTCGTCTTTAAACTTATAACCAGCATCACCCGAACCCGTACCAGAAGGATCCCCTGTTTGTACCATGAAATCTTCGGCATCGCCATTGTTTTTGCAAATAACGCGGTGAAAACGAATGCCGTCATAGAGATTTTTATCTTTGTATTCCTCCCGCACAAACGGATTCGTCCCTTCGGCTAAGGTGATAAAATTGGCAACCGTAACCGGGGCATTTTCATAATCCAAGCGCAGCAAAATGGTTCCTTTGTCTGTTTCCAATTCGGCATAGAGTCCGTCTTTCAATTGCGCATGTTCGTCTTTGCAACTTTGAAAGCCAAGGGCAAGCACCAAGAATAATCCTGTGAGTAGGTGTCTCATTATTGTTCGTTTAATTTATTTTCGGGTCTAAAATCAGTGAGCGTTACTTTACAAATAATGGGTTCGTTTGTTCCAATTCGGCGGTTGTCGCCATGATAGCCATAGGCCATGTGCGAGGGAAACAAAAATGTCACGGTTTCATTCTTTCGCATCAGTTTCAATCCGTGTTGAAGCCCGGTAATAATCGTTTGTTTATCAACGCGATACGACTGTCCTTTGAGTTCCAAATCGGAATAGATCACATTCCCATCCAAATCCTTGATTTCATAGTCAAAAAAAGCAATATCGCCTTTCTTGGGGCGCAAGGTGTCGGTGGTGTTTTTCTTGTCGTAGTAATACCAATAACCCTTTTTGGAGGCAATGTATTGAATATTGGTATTGCTCTTAATGATGGAATCAATCTTGGTTTCCTCATTCTTGATGAGTTTTTTGTTCCGTTCTACCGAAGCTTTCATAAATGCTCCTGATGAATGCGAAACGGGACGGCGGGCTTGTTGTTGTTGGCAACCTACAGTGAGAGTTAACAACGCCAAAACCATGAAAAAAACAAATTTCTTAAACATAGCCATAGAATTAGGGGTGGTATTGGTGTATTAATTTTTCAAAACGTGCTACAGTAGCTTCGAGTGTATCATATGATTTTCCACCCGCTGCATTCTGGTGTCCGCCTCCTTGAAAATGGTCCCGAGCAAACTGATTGACATCAAAGGGGCCTTGGGAGCGGAATGAAATTTTAATCAATCCTTCGTCGCGGTGTTCGATAAACAACGCTGTCAACAGAATGCCCTTGATTGAAAGCCCATAGTTCACAATGCCTTCGGTATCGCCTTTTACATAATGAAACGTGTCCAATTCTTCTTGCGACAGGGTAGCATAAGAAGCCTTGTACTCGGGAAACACTTTTAAATTTTGCAACGCCCGACCGAGCAGTTGTAAACGGTCGTAGGAATTGTTGTCGTATAATAGGGTGGGAATTTCTGTATTGGGTACGCCTAAATCGATAAATTCTGCTACGATACGGTGGGTTTCGCCTGTAGTTTTTGGGAAACGAAATTGCCCTGAATCGGTCATAATGCCTGTATACAAACAGGTGGCCACCGTTTTATTAATCCATTGGCTTTCGCCTAATTGATGTAAAAAGTGATACACCATTTCACAAGTCGAACCGTATCGGGTATCCGAAAAAGTGAATTTTGCATAAGGGTCGGGACGTTCGTGGTGGTCGATCATGACCATGGGAACTGTGAGCGTTTTGAGCACCTGTTCCATGTCGCCAGTACGATGCAAGGCATTGAAATCAAGGGTGAATACCAACGATTGCTCCTTTAAAAAAGCACTCCAACGGGGACGATCATGCTCAAAAATCGCAACCTCCTCGGCGCCGGGTAACCATTTTAAAAAGTCGGGAAAATCATTGGGTGACACTACTTTTACGGTATGTCCCCCTTGTTGTAGGGCGTGTGCCAAACCAAGTGTACTTCCCATGGCATCGCCATCCGGGTTGCGGTGGGGAATGATAGCAATGGTTTGCGGCGTAGCTAAAACCGAACGTAATGCCAAGTAATCATTTGTATTCATAGCTTGCGAAGGTACTAAAATTTGCGAAATCCAAGAAGGCGTTTCCGTCAATTCCTAGGGTATTTTTTGAAACGTTTTTTGGCTGTTTTTCTTTTAAAAAAACGAAAATTAATTTCGCATGGGGAGTTTGTATTCTCGAGCGACTTCTTGTATTTGTTGGCGAATGCGTTCTCCAATGGATTCAATTTGCAGCTCCATAGTTTCAAGAGGCATTTCGTCGGAGGTTTTTTCTTGTATAAGGTCTAACTTATACCGAATGAATTTTTCGTGCAATGTACAGTAAGTGATACAATTTTTGGTTAACGCGCGAACTTTCTTAGGGAGTGTTGGGCCGTTGAGGCGATTGAGGAGCGTTTTGTTTTTACGCCAATACACCAAGCCTGTTTCTTCCAATTGCTCGCGGTATTCGTCGGTAGAGTCCCCATTATATTGGTAACTATCGATGGCAATGGACTCGTTTTGGGCAAATTCTTCCATGGCCGTCCAGTAATGAAAGAGTTGCATGCGTGGCTGAAGGCTAGTGTAGGTGTAGGCATTTCCCCCGATGATTATGAGGGTAAAACCCAAGGCGAGTACACTGTGTCGCCATAGACTTTGGGTGCGAAAGGCATGGTACCCCAAGGCCCAAAGAATTCCTGCGCCGAAGCCGCCCAAATGTGCTGCTGCGTCGATACCTTCTTCAAAACTGCCGATTAAATTTAGCCCCACAAAAATAGTGATGGCAATCCATGCCGAGGCGTTCATACGGTGGGTGATTGAACGAAACACAAGTGCCGTACACAAAAAGCCAAAAAGACCAAAAACTGCCCCCGATGCCCCAATACAAACGATGTTTTCATTCCAAAAAAGACTGCACGTACTCGCCACAAGACCCGTGCTGAGGTACAGGGCGGCCAATCCTTTTTTGCCTAAAAAGGGTTCGAGCGACAACCCTACCAGCGCCATTCCGATAGCATTGGAAAGCAGGTGAAACAGGTTGGCATGCAAAAACAAGGCTGTTCCCAACCGCCACCATTCGCCATCGAGGGTATGAAGGGTAAAATTGGCACCCCATTGCACGAGTTGTTCAGGGTTGGCATTCCACGGACTCACCCCGTTGGCTACCATGATGATCCAAAGAAGCACATTTATGCCGATTAACGCGGGCGTGAGGGTATATCCCGGGGCTGGGATGAGTACCGAAAGTGGAGTGTAAAACTGTTTAATAACCGGTGTGGGTTGCAGCCGCTGCGAAATCAGTACCGCTTGTTCTTGCAAACTGGCTTCGAGGTAAGCGTCCTCCAACGGAATTTCAGCGCTTTTCTTTTTGAGGGAATTGAAGGCGTTGATAAACAAATCGATGTTTTTCCCATTGCGACCCCCATCATAGAGTTGATTCCCGTTGGATACCGAACGCAGCGCAATTTCACCTTCGAGGCATTCCAGGGTAAAGGTTTCATTCCAACTCCCGGCATAGTTGAGGGTTGTGGCAGTGACCGTAGTTTCGGTAATGGCTACGAGCGGCCAGCGCAACTCCCGGCATACGCGAAACGCCAAATACCGGTTGAGCGTGTTTGAACCCTCTGATTGCGGCAGATACCGAACTTCTTGTGCAGGAAAACCAAAAGCCATAAGCGAAAGTAAAGGACAAAGATACGAAGTTGGGGGTTTTGTTAATGAGGCAATGTGGCAATGAGGCGATGTGCCGATTTGGTTGTCGGTTGATGGTTGTCGGTTGTCGGTTATTATAAAGCTGCTGAGAGGCTGAGCTTCTGAGATACTGAGTCTTTTTTTTGGTAGGAAAGGAGATTAGCGATTGTCGGTTGCCGGTTGTCGGTTATTATAAAGCTGCTGAGAGGCTGAGCTTCTTAGATGCTGAGACTTTTTTGGTAGGAAAGGAGATTAACGATTGCCGGTTGATGGTTGTTGGTTTTTTTTAGCTTACTGCACACTGCACACTGAACACTGATCACTGATGGCTAATCGCTAATCGCTAATCGCTAATCGCTAATTGCTGATGGCTGAACACTGAACACTGAACACTGAACACTGCTTACTGCACAATGCTTACTGAATACTGAACACTGCTTACTGCACACTGCTTACTGCAACCCAACACCGTGTATCCAGATTTTTTCCTTATTTTAGCCCCGACGCACAGATACCGAGCCTATGGATTGGAAGAAAAAACTCAAATGGTTGCGCAAGCGACTCACATGGAATTACAAATATGCCATTGGCAAGTGGGACAATATGGGGAGTGAGGCCGATCGTTACAATGCGATTGTGAGTCTGATACGCCGTTGTGCTATTCCCGAACCCCGTATTTTGGACCTAGGGTGTGGATATGGGGCGCTCATGCAATACCTCAAGCCCGAAGATTATTCCTATTGTTTAGGAGTTGATCTTTCGGACACTGCTATTTTGAAAGCGCGCAAACAAAAGTATCCGAAATGCGATTTTAGAGTAGGAGACATCCATCGTTTTACACCGCCGGGGACTTTTGACATCATCCTTTTTAACGAAGTGCTGTACTACCTTGATAACCGTACGGAAGTGGCCGTGCGCTATGCCGGGTATGCCCAACCCAATGGCTATATGATCGTGTCGCTGTATGATTTGAAAGAATCGATTGTGGCCGACCTGTCGCAGGAATTTACGTTTGTTGAAACGCGCGTGGTGCACGACAACGACCGTAATGTGGTTTGGGGGATCAACTTGTTTAAACTCTTCCATTAGAAGCGATAACCCGGGTGGGGATTGTTTACAACCGCCTAAAATTGTGAAAAAGTTGCCGTGAAACCCTTCGGTAAAACTCAGGCATGTCCATTATTTTGTCTAATTTTGCAACCATTATTTTGGCCTTCGGGTCGCTTATTACGACAACACAACACCCATGCAACACAACGTACTTATTCTCGATTTTGGTTCGCAGTACACGCAGCTTATTGCCCGACGCGTTCGTGAACTCCACATTTTTTGTGAAATTTTTCCTTACAACCAACTGCCAGAGGATTTATCGTCTTTCAAGGCCGTGATTCTCTCAGGGAGTCCGTTTTCGGTTCGTGCCGAAGATGCCCCACATCCCGATTTGAGTCAGATTCGCGGTAAACTCCCCCTGTTGGCGGTTTGTTACGGAGCACAATATTTGGCCCATTTCAATGGGGGTGAAGTGGCTCCGAGCGCAACCCGAGAATACGGGCGAGCAAATTTGACGTACATCAAAGACGATGAGGACTTTTTTGAAGAAATCGCGTTAAATTCCCAAGTCTGGATGAGTCACAGCGATACCATTAAATCGTTACCGCCCCAGGGCATTCGTTTGGCAAGTACCAAAGATGTGGAAAATGCTGCCTATCGTTTGGAAGGCGAACCCACCTATGCCATTCAATTTCACCCCGAAGTGTACCACTCCATCGATGGGAAACAATTGTTGGAGAATTTTTTAGTTAAAATTGCCCAAGTGCCCCAAAACTTTACCCCTAATGCCTTTGTGGAAGATATTGTGGTAGAATTGCGCGAGAAAGTGCAAAATGACAAAGTGGTCTTAGGGCTTTCTGGAGGTGTAGACTCAACCGTAGCTGCTGTTCTTTTGCACAAGGCTATCGGCAAAAATTTGTATTGTATTTTCGTGAATAACGGATTGTTGCGCAAGAACGAATTTGAAAATGTTTTGATGCAATACCAAGGAATGGGACTTAATGTAAAAGGGGTTGATGCTTCGGCACGTTTTTTGACCGCTTTGGAAGGCATTAGTGATCCAGAAACCAAACGCAAAACCATCGGTCGGGTTTTTATCGAAGTTTTTGACGATGAAGCCCAACAATTGACCGATGTAAAATGGCTTGCCCAAGGGACCATTTATCCCGATGTGATTGAGTCGGTTTCAGTCAAAGGACCTTCAGCGACGATCAAATCGCATCACAACGTAGGTGGGTTGCCCGATTTTATGAAATTAAAAATTGTGGAGCCGCTTCGCATGTTGTTCAAAGATGAAGTACGTCGCGTAGGCGCTTCGTTGGGCATCGATGCTGAATTGTTGGGACGCCATCCGTTTCCTGGACCGGGCTTGTCGATTCGTATTTTGGGTGACATTACCCCCGAGAAAGTACGCATACTTCAAGAAGTAGATGCCTTGTTTATTGACGGCTTGAAAGCACATGGACTCTATGATAAAGTTTGGCAAGCGGGGGCTATTTTGCTACCAGTAAACAGTGTAGGGGTGATGGGCGATGAACGTACCTACGAAAAAGTAGTAGCCTTACGTGCGGTAGAATCGACCGACGGAATGACTGCCGATTGGGTACATTTGCCTTATGATTTTTTAATGAAAATCTCCAACGAGATTATCAATAAAGTGCGCGGGGTTAATCGCGTGGTGTATGACATCAGTTCTAAGCCCCCAGCCACGATTGAATGGGAATAACGACTTAAAAACGATTACGGAATGAAAGGGATTTTTTGGGGATGGGTACTGGGCATTTTGTGCAGTGTATCCCTCAACGCACAAAACCGAACGCACAAAGTTGTGGCCGGGGAAACCGTAGTTTCTTTGGCCCAAAAATATCAAGTGACGCCCTACGACCTCTATAAGGTGAATCCCGAGGCCAAAAACGGCCTCAAACCCGCTATGGTATTGGTGCTTCCCCCCAACGCAGTGGTGCCTAAAACAAAGCCGACGCCGGCAGTTGTTGCGAATAAACCCAATGCAACGGTAGCGCGAACTCCTGTGCCAGCGACCCATACCGTACTAGCAAAAGAAACCGTTTTTAGTATTTCCAAAAAGTATGGACTTCCTGCGGGGACCTTGGAAGACTTGAATCCCCAATTGAAAACCAATGGATTGCAAACGGGAATGGTATTGGTGTTGAAAAAAGGTGTGCCTACACCCAAACCCATGCCCGCTCCTTCGACAACCGAACTTACCCATGTAGTGCAGGCGCAAGAAACCAAGTACGGCATTGCCACCCGCTATGGAATTAGTGTGGCCGAGTTGGAAGCTCAAAATCCTACCATCGTCGACAGTTTACCCGTAGGGGCAGTGTTGAAAATAAAGAAAAGTGCCTCTAAACCTGCGACCACGGTTGCAGAACCTATCAAGCCTAAGCCTGTTGAAACGCTCGCTTACACAGTGCAAAACGGGGAAACGGTATTTAGCTTGAGCCGTCAATTTGGCTTATCGGAAGCGGCTTTGATACGGTTGAATCCCGAACTCAAGGATGGGCTCAAAGAGGGTATGGTGTTGCAAGTCCCCATGCAAGTTTCTTTTGCCAAAAACCGCACCGATAGTGGGGTAAAAGATCTGGCGCAATCTGCCAACCGACAAAAGCGTCGGGAGTTGGTACTGTTTTTACCTTTTAATGCCGCCAAGATTCAAAACGACACGGTAACAGGTGTGGTGGAACGGTTGAAAAAAGATAAGTTTTTGAACATGACGTTGGACTTCTATTCGGGGGCTTTGATGGCGATTGATTCGGCACGTACCCTAGGGTTAAATGTGAATGTTCGTATTTTTGATTCGCAAGAATCCCGACAAACTACGGCCGCTTTGGATTTGCTTAAGCAAGAAGATTTTTCACAAGTAGATGCTGTCATAGGGCCGTTTTACCAGATCAATGTTGAAAAAGTAGCGGCTGCCTTGGAAGCGCAAAAGATTCCAGTGATTTCCCCTTTATCGCGGGACGAAGGTAAGAGTTACAGCAACTTATTGCAATCGACCCCTTTACCCGATGCCACCAAAGCAGCCATGTTGGATTACCTTCAAGCCAAAAATGGCAATATCATTGCAGTGGTTTCTCCCAAAAAACAGTCTATGCGGCAGTATTTACGCGATTATTATGAGGGCGTGAAACTCGTTGGGGTAGCCGATAATGGCTCGGTAGTTGCCGACAGTATAAAAAAGCATTTTGTAAAAGACCGAATGAACTATGTGATTTTGGCGACCGAGAAAACGGGGGCTGTCATGACAACTACAGCTTCTATGGTGGCCGCTCAAAAAGACTTTAAAGTACAATTAGTCATATTGGAAGCTAATGAAACTTTGGATTATGAAGAGATTCCGATAGCGCGATTGACCAAGTTGAAATTGATGTATCCTTCCGTTACGCGTGAGAACGATAGTCCAACGGCCGAGCAATTTGATTTTGCTTACCGCAAAAAGAATAAAGTTTTCCCCAATACCTATGCGATTCGCGGGTTTGATGTCACCTTTGACACCTTGATGCGCATTTCACAAGAAAATGGTTTTTTAGGGACTTTAGAAGTGGCTACCGAACATTTGGAAAATCGTTTTGATTACGCGCGTAAAGTTTCAGGAGGCTATGCCAATACGGGCGTTTACATTTTATATTACGATGAAGATTTACAATTAAAACAAGCAAACTAATATGGCTACCTCACGCGTTACATACCAAGGGGAACTGCGGACTTCCTCTGAGCATTTGCAGTCGGGAACGATTATTATCTCTGATGCTCCTGTTGATAATCAAGGAAAAGGAGCGGCTTTTTCACCCACCGATACCGTTGCCAATGCTTTGGCGAGTTGTATGTTTACCGTGATGGGAATCAAAGCACGCGATTTAGGAGTGGATTTAGCGGGTTCGACCGCCGAGGTAACCAAAGTAATGGGAACCGATCCACGTCGTATTTCGGCGATTCATATTGTTTTTACTTTTGCTATCGCGGTAGATGATAAAACAAAAACCATTCTAGAGCGCACCGCAATGACCTGTCCTGTTCATTATAGTTTACATCCCGAAATTACGCAGGACATCGTTTTTCATTGGCCGGCATGAATCCCCAGCACAAAGCCTTACTCGATTTAGCCCACGCTCAAATGCCTTATGGGAAATACAAAGGGAGGTATTTGATTGATTTGCCCGAGTATTATGTCGTATGGCTGCAAAACAACCGATTGCCTTCGGGAAACCTTGGGACCCAATTGCGTTTGGTTTATGAGTTGAAAGTCAACGGCTTAGAAGATTTAGTGCGACGGTTGCGCACCCCTTCGCGTTAGGTTGATAACTCCTGATAAAATGCATGACTTGCCATTTTCAGATTGGCGGATAAGTTTGTATTTTTGGCCGAAAATTACAACAACACAACACACCACGAATGAATACTACAAAGTACATCTTTGTCACCGGCGGGGTTACTTCCTCGTTGGGTAAAGGAATTATTGCGGCTTCGTTAGCCAAACTATTGCAAGCCCGCGGTTACCGCACAACCATCCAAAAATTTGACCCCTACATCAACGTCGATCCAGGGACGCTTAATCCCTACGAGCATGGTGAATGTTTTGTGACCGATGATGGCGCGGAAACCGATTTGGATTTAGGGCATTATGAGCGTTTTTTGAATGTTCCCACGTCCCAAGCCAATAATGTAACGACCGGTCGGGTGTATCTTTCGGTAATTGAAAAAGAGCGTCGCGGTGAGTTTTTAGGCAAAACGGTACAAGTCGTGCCGCACATTACCAATGAAATTAAATCCCGTATGCAGCTATTGGGGCAAACAGGGGAATACGACATTATCATCACCGAAATTGGGGGTACGGTGGGCGACATTGAGTCCTTGCCTTACATCGAATCGGTGCGTCAATTGGTTTGGGAATTGGGCGAGCACAACAGTATTGTGATTCATCTGACCTTGGTGCCCTATTTGGCAGCTGCGGGTGAATTAAAAACCAAACCCACCCAGCACTCGGTTAAAACCTTAATGGAAAGCGGAATCAAAGCTGATATTTTGGTTTGCCGTACGGAGCACGAACTTTCGGCAGAATTACGGCAAAAGTTGGCCTTGTTTTGCAACGTAACCAAGGAAGCCGTTATCCAGTCTATTGATGCAAAAACCATTTATGAAGTGCCCAACTTGATGCTGGACGAAGGGTTGGATGTGGTGGCCTTAAAGAAGTTGAACCTGCCCGAAAAATCGGCTCCCGATTTGGATCAATGGAATGCTTTTTTAACCCGGCACAAGAATCCGAAGCACACCATAAATATTGGATTGGTAGGGAAATATGTTGAATTACAAGATTCGTACAAATCCATTTTAGAAGCCTTTATTCATGCTGGTGCTGCCAACGAGACGAAGGTCAATGTGGTAAGCATTCATTCAGAATATATCGACGCTTCCAATGTGGCCGAAAAGCTCAAAGATATTGATGGTATTTTGGTTGCACCTGGTTTTGGGGAACGCGGTATTGAAGGGAAAATCGCTACGGTTCAATATGCAAGGGAACATCAATTGCCCTTCTTCGGAATTTGTCTAGGGATGCAAATGGCCGTTATTGAATATGCGCGTAATGTACTTCGTTTAACAGAAGCCAATTCGACCGAAATGAATCCCGATACGCCACATCCCGTGATTGATTTGATGGAAAGTCAAAAAAATGTCACCGAAAAAGGGGGAACGATGCGTTTGGGCGCTTGGACCTGCAATTTGAAGCCCGGAACCTTAGCGCATCGCATTTATGGAAAAGATCAAATTAGTGAGCGGCACCGCCATCGCTATGAATACAATAACCGTTATGCCGAGGCACTGCAAGAGGCTGGTTTGGTGAGTTCAGGAGTCAATCCAGAAACTGGTTTGGTTGAAATTGTCGAGTTAGAAAACCATCCCTTCTTCATCGGCGTGCAATACCATCCGGAATATAAGAGTACCGTTGCAAATCCACAGCCAATTTTTGTTAGCTTTGTAGCCGCAATTGTAAAAAATAAAATGTAAGCTGTGGCTTGAAGGTCCGGCGCAATGTAGATTATAATGGAAGAAAAAAAGTTTGATAAGAATTCGGTTATCGGATTCGCCCTGCTCTTTGTATTGATTCTTTGGATGATGTATAACTCCAGTCAGGAGCAGCAAAAAGCCCAAACGGGTAAAGCGACCACCGCTCAAAAATCCACTCCCAAAAAAGACACGCCAGCCGCCACGCCAGCCCTCCCCACCGATACTACGGCGACCGATAGCAATGCAGTAAAAGCAGCCGAATCGAAGTTTGGTAAGTTTGCCTATGCCGCAACATTGCCCGCAGCCAAAGGCGGAACAACTGTATTGGAAAATGATTTGGTGAAAATCGTCGTGGCCAATCAAGGAGGCGCAGTACAGCAAGTAACGCTCAAAAAATTTGAAAAGTTTCGCAAAAATTCGGGGCAACTCGTACAATTGGTCGATCAGAAAAACGCCCAATTCAATTTAGAAATCAAAACCACCGATAACCGAGTGTTGCAAACGAAAGACTTGTTTTTTGAACCCCAACTAACCAAAGTGGGCGCCGATCAGGTCTTATCGATGAAACTCAAAGCGGGTCCCAATGCCTTTTTGGAATATAAATATGTGTTGAAAGCCAACGATTATATGTTGGATTTTGATGTTCGTTCCCAAGGTTTACGCAATGTATTGGCTCCAAATGATCCCGTGCAATTGGATTGGTCGTTAAAAACTTTCCGAAACGAGATTAGCATACCGTATGAAAATCGCTATACAGAGACCATTTTTGAATATGAAGATGGAAAAGACGATTATGTAGGGCAAGGCCAAGGGAAAGAAGAAAATCCAGAGGCAGTGACGTATGTGGCCTACCGTCAGCATTTCTTTGCTTCGGTGTTAATGACCAATAAACCGTTTAAAACCGCCAAGCTTACCTCAGATGATTTGGTTAAAGATGCCGAAAAAGATACAGTATTTACCAAGCAATTGACCACGCGAGTTCCCTTGGAGTTGGCGCAAGGCGAATTGGATTATAAAATGAATTGGTACTTCGGACCTGCAGATTACCAACTTTTGAATAATTACGATCGCAATTTAGATGAAGTGGTTCCCATGGGTTGGGGGATATTCGGTTGGATTAACAAATTCATTTTTGTCCCCTTGTTCGGATTATTAGGCGGATGGATGGCTTTTGGATGGGCGATTATTTTGTTTACCATCATCATCAAGTTGGCCATGTCTCCGATTACCTTCAAATCTTTCTTATCGCAAGCCAAAATGAAGGTGTTGCGTCCCGAGATTACCGAGCTCAACACTAAGTTTAAAGATCCGGTGAAGCGTCAACAAGAGATGATGAAGTTATACTCCAAAGCAGGTGTCAATCCGATGGCTGGATGTATTCCCGCATTGATTCAATTGCCGTTTGTATATGCTTCCTTTCAGTTTTTCCCAGCGGCTATAGAATTGCGTCAGAAAAGCTTTTTGTGGGCTGAAGATTTATCGTCATTTGATGCCATTGTAAAATTACCGTTCTATATTCCTTTGTATGGGAATCATATCAGCTTGTTTCCCATCTTAGCGGCTATTGCCATTTTCTTCTACATGAAAATGACCTCCGGGGATAATGCCGCCATGGCTCAACCCGCGCAAGAGGGAATGCCCGATATGGCGAAGTTGATGAAGATTATGATTTATGTCTCGCCGATTATGATGTTGATTTTCTTCAATAGCTATGGTTCGGGATTGAGTTTGTACAACTTTATGTCCAACGTCGTGACCATAGGGGTAATGTTGGTGATCAAGAAATATTTTATTGACAGCGATAAAATCCACGCACAAATTCAAGAAAACAAACAAAAGCCTGCCAAAGAGAGCAAGTTTCAACGCAAGATGCGCGAGATGATGGAACAAGCTGAAGCGCAGAAGCAGTTGAAAGGAAAGAAATAAATCCAATGGATTATGAAAAAAGGTTGTCTTCGGGCAACCTTTTTTTTGCTATCCATAAACAAGGATTCTACGACAGGGAAGCATGAGGTAAGCTTGATAAAGAAAACTTTACCCAAAGACAAGAACATAGCTTTCGTTTATCTTATCCGGAAAACAATTATGCGCGTGTTTGACTTCATGTTTTCTGTAGAATGTAGTTCCCTTTTGGATATTTATGCGCAAAAAAAAAGACTGCCCGAAGACAGTCTTTCCAAAGTATGAAGAAAATTTACGAATTACAACTGGGGTTGCAATACGCGGTTTACCCCGTGAATAACACCATTCGAACACTGAACATCAGCTTGGTTAACGCGGGCTAAATTGTTTGCTGTATCGCGAATATCAACTGTTCCTGAACCTAAGATTACAGTAGTGTTTTGAACAGGATTCGTGATCATTGGAATGGATTGGTTGTTGGTCAATTGGTTTGAACGAACATTTCCAGCAACGGTTACGTGGTATTGTAATACTCGTGATACTTGTGCTGGAGTAGCGCCTACTGCAAATCCAGTACCTGTAGTTGCCGCTGTGAAGGCAGCATTGTCAGGAGCAAATACAGTAGCAGGAGCAGCAGCGGTTAAACCATTCAACGCTGCTAATACGGCTGATTGATCACCAAAAGTACCGGTAGCACCACTAGTAACAACGGCTTGTAAAGTATCAAATTGTGGGTTAGCAACAACGTGGTTAACGACAGTTGGAATGGCGATTACGTTGTTTACTACGTGAATCACACCATTACTCGCATCAATGTCCGCTGTAGCTACCGTTGTACCTCCGTTGGAAGCACCACCGTTAATGGTCACCGTAGTTCCAACTTTTTGTACAAACATACTGATGGTAGGAGCACCTGTAGTTGAATTGATAGGAGACAAAGTTGATACATACACGGCTGGTGGAATCGCTGAGCTTGCAATTTCAGTTCCGATAACGTGATTCAACAACAAGTTTCTTAACACAGGAACAGGTACTGCATTAACGTTAGCAAAACCGTTAGCGCTCAAGAAAGCAGCAAATGCATCATTAGTAGGAGCAAAAACGGTAAAATTACCACTTCCACTTAAAACTCCTGTTAACTCAGCGCGGTTCAACGCAGCTACTAATGAAGATAAGTTAGTAGTACGTGAAGCAATACCGGCAATGGTGTTGTCGGGTTGTGCATTGTTGTTGTCGTCATCGCTACAAGCGGTTAGACCCAACGCCATGAATGCAATCAAGGCGAATTGTTTTAATCTGTTTGTTTTCATAAGACAATTTTTTAAAAAGTTTTCTCGAAAGTAAGCGTACTATTTTGTTTAGCAATAACACTAAATGCTTAAACAGAACATTTTGTAAAATTCTTAACTTTTTTGTTTAACGTTTCCCGATAACGTTTTCGCTTTTGTGAATTGTTTAAGGTTTATCGTTAAACAAATGTGAATTGTAAAATGTAAGAAAATGCTTAATTTTAATTTTAGTCAACTTTGTTACTTTTGTGTACGAAAAGAGGTTATTTTTCGTTTCATATCAAAATATCAAAACATGCGATATCTATTTCTCATTTGTTTGTGTGTGCAATGGGTTTGTGCCCAATCGATAAATCAGTTGGATGCGCAAGGAAAAAAACATGGAATTTGGAAGGGAACCTATGCCGATACGGGTCGTCCTCGCTATGAAGGTACCTTTGAACATGGTAAGGAAGTGGGTACGTTTCGCTTTTTTGACAATACTAAAGAGGGTGCAGTAATCGCCACACGCGAGTTTAACCCCAAAGACAATTCTTGTTATACCATAGTGTTTACGCCCAAAGGCAACAAAGTCAGTGAGGGCAAACTCGTTAATCGTTTGGAGGAAGGTGAATGGAAATTTTACCATGAAGATTCCCCTCAAATTATGACGTTAGAATTTTATGTTAAAGGTAAATTAAACGGTACGCGAAAAGTTTTTTACAAAAGTGGGGCCCTCGCCGAGGAATGTGGATATAAAAACGGACTTCGTGAAGGAGTGTACCGCAAAATTACCGAACAAGGATTGGTATTGGAAGAAAGTAATTATAAAAATGGGGAATACGACGGACCCGCAGTGTTTCGAACCGCTGAAAACAAAATTGCTGCCCGAGGAACCTTTGTCAAAGGTAAAAAAGAGGGAATTTGGGAGGTTTTGGAAAAAGGCAAACTGGTCAAAAAAGATATGGGTAAACAAAAAGTTCGCAAATTTGTCAAAAAGCCCATCACCCGCGAAGAAGATCGAGAGTAAAATTTTTAAATTCCAAATTAGAAATCTCAAGATACTTTCTCGCAATTGCTTCTATTTTAAATGAACACGTAATTAATAAGTTATAATTCAAAATTTCATAAAGGTCTATCCACCAAAAGTCCGCGTGCTATTTCACACCGCTTTAGATTTTTCGCTATTCCCTACTTGACGCTAGGCAGCTTCCTCAGGAAAACGGCTCCCTAGCCTAGCATTCGTAATTCATAACTTTTCCGTTACCTTTGCAAAAAAAAAAATAGTTATGAAACGTGTGGTAGTGGGTTTATCGGGAGGAGTCGATTCCAGCGTAGCCGCTTACGTATTGAAAGAACAAGGGTATGACGTCATCGGTCTCTTTATGAAAAATTGGCACGATGATTCTGTTACCATTTCCAACGAATGCCCTTGGTTGGAAGACAGCAACGATGCCTTATTGGTCGCTGAAAAACTGGGTATTCCCTTTCAAACCGTAGACCTCAGTGCCGAGTACAAAGAGCGTATTGTAAACTACATGTTCAACGAATACGAAAACGGACGTACACCCAATCCCGACGTTTTGTGTAATCGAGAAATCAAGTTCGACGTCTTTATGCGCATTGCCCTTGATTTGGGCGCCGATTTTGTCGCTACAGGTCATTATTGCCGCAAAGCTACTATCGACATCAATGGCAATGAAGTCCACCAATTGTTGGCCGGTGTCGATGGCAATAAAGACCAATCGTATTTCCTCTGTCAACTTTCGCAAGCACAATTGGCCAAGGCGTTGTTTCCTATTGGCCATTTGACCAAACCCGAAGTACGTGAAATAGCCACAAAAATGGACTTAGTAACCGCTGAGAAAAAAGATTCGCAAGGCCTCTGTTTTATTGGAAAAGTGCGTTTGCCCGAATTTTTACAGCAACAGTTGCAACCCAAGACAGGGACGATTGTTGAAATTCCAGCCACCGATCCGTGTTACCAACAAACCCTGCCTGAAGGACTTTCCCAAGAGGAGTTATTGCAATTGCAAGCGAAACCGTTTACCTACACGGTCGATCAAGGGAAAATAGTGGGTCAACATCAAGGGGCCCATTATTTTACTATCGGTCAGCGCAAAGGCTTGAATGTTGGGGGTACCGCCGAACCCTTGTTTATCATCGCCACCGATGTAAAAGAAAACATAATTTACACCGGTCAAGGACAGCAGCATCCCGGTTTGTTTCGTCAAGCGCTTCACATTCAACCCCACGAAGTGCATTGGATTCGCGAGGATTTGTCCTTAAACATTGGAGAATCGATGCCGGTTGAAGTCCGAATTCGCTACCGTCAGCCGTTGCAAAAGGCAACTTTGTACCAATTTGAATCGGGCCTATACATTGCCTTTGAAACACCGCAATCCGCCATTACCCAAGGTCAGTTCGCGGCGTGGTATCATGGTGAGGAATTACTTGGTTCAGGGGTAATTTCTTCTTAAATTAACATTCGTCCCGCGCAATTATTTGTATTTTTGGTTCCAAAGCCTAATTGCTATGCGAAACCTGTTCCTTCTTCTATTTTGGGTCTCAACGTTGGGATGGGCACAAGAGGATGCACGTGTATATTTTACGGACAAGCCCAATGCCCAAGCTTATTTTGACGCGCCTTTGACCATGTTAACGCAGCGCGCTTTGGACCGCAGAATCCAACAAAATATTCCGTTATCGATCGATGACGTTCCTGTTGACACCAATTATATTGAAACTATTTCTAACGTGCCGGGAATCACTTACAAAGCCCAATCCAAATGGATGAATTGCATTCATGTGCGAGGCTCCGTGGCGGCGATTCAAGGCTTGGCCTCCTTCCCATTTGTAGAGCGCATCGTTTTTGCCAACCCGCAACTCAATGCCAAAAGCACCCCAAAAGTGCCCACCGTACAGCCCAAGACGATGGCGTTGCAAACCACTTATTCGTATGGAAATGCCCAAAACCAAGTCACGATGTTGAACACGCATTTGTTGCATCAACAAAATCATGCCGGGGCTGGGAAAATCATAGCCGTATTGGATTCAGGTTTTCAGGGGGTCGACACCGCACCGCCTTTTCAATCGTTATTTAATCAAAATCGCTATCTCGGCGGATATAATTATGTATCGCAATCGACCAATGTATTCGATTTACACCACCATGGAACTTTAGTACTTTCTTCAATGGCAGCCGTTACCGACGGGACATTGGTGGGTACAGCGCCCACAGCGAGTTATTACCTGTTTATCACCGAAGACGTCTTGGAAGAGAATCCCGTAGAGGAGAGTTATTGGGTGCAAGCCGCCGAAGAGGCCGATCGATTGGGCTGCGATATCATCAGCAGTTCGCTAGGGTATTATGGCTATGATAATCCCGCTTACAGTTACACCTACAGCAACCTTACCGGCAATCAAGCCTTTGCATCCCAAGGGGCCAATAAAGCTTTTTCCAAAGGAATGGTTGTCGTGGTGAGCGCTGGCAATTCGGGGAATTCTACCGCTCCCTATGTCGCCGTTCCCGCCGAAGCCACGCATGCTTTAGCCATCGGTGCTGTGGACTCGATGGAGTTTCGAGCCAGTTTTAGCTCGATAGGCCCTACTTTCGACGGACGTGTAAAACCCGACTTGATGGCTCGCGGCCTAGGTGCAGCAGTTTGCACTCCCCAAGGCGATTTTACGTATGTGAGCGGCACCTCTTTGTCGTGTCCCCTAATTTCGGGCTCGATTGCTTGTTTTTGGGCCGCAGCGCCTCAATTAACCAACCAGCAAGTCGTGGACTTAGTAAAGCAATCTGCCGATCGTTTTACCAATCCTACGATGGAGTACGGTTATGGCGTGCCTGACTTTGCCGCCGCATTATCCAATGCCCTATCACTAACGTCATGGGGAAAATCTTCTGTAAAAGTGTATCCCAATCCTTTTTATAATGAGGTTACTTTCCAAGGCGATTTTACTGGAGCTACCACTTTAAAATTCTTTAATGCCTTGGGGCAATTAGTGCGAGAAACACGTCTCACACCAAACCAGGCCACTGTTGACTTAGCCGACTTTCCCGCCGGTTGGTACACCTACCTGTTGCAAGAGGGAACCCAAACGATCACAGGGAAACTTATAAAACCGTAATTAGCATTTTCAATGAATCGTATTACCCAACTTTTTAATATAAATTATCCCATCATTCAAGGGGGAATGATTTGGAATTCAGGATATAAATTGGCCAGTGCCGTGAGTAATGCTGGCGGACTGGGACTCATCGGTGCGGGTTCGATGTACCCCGATGTACTGCGCACCCATATTCAAAAGTGCAAACAAGCCACCGATCGTCCTTTTGGGGTTAACGTTCCGTTACTTTACCCCAATATTGAAGAGATCATGCAAATCATTGTCGAAGAAGGTGTGAAAATTGTATTTACTTCGGCAGGAAACCCCAAAACGTGGACTGCATTTTTGAAAGAACACGGGATCACGGTAGTGCATGTGGTGAGTAGTTCCAAATTTGCCCTCAAAGCCCAAGAGGCGGGTGTTGATGCGATTGTCGCTGAAGGTTTTGAGGCAGGGGGACATAACGGCCGTGAGGAGACCACAACGTTTACCTTGATTCCCATGGTACGGGCCCAACTCACACTTCCTTTAATTGCCGCGGGCGGTATAGCTACGGGACGAGGAATGTTGGCGGCCATGACCTTGGGTGCCGATGGGGTGCAAATGGGGAGTCGATTTGTTGCCTCCGTCGAAAGTTCGGCGCATGATGCCTTTAAGCAAACCGTTATAAACGCACAAGAAGGTGATACTGTGCTGACCTTGAAAGAATTAGCGCCGGTACGTTTGTTGAAAAATAAATTTTATACCGATTTGCAAGCTTTGTACAAACAATGTCCTTCAGAGGAAGAATTAAAAGCGTTATTGGGTCGGGCACGTGCCAAACGCGGGATGTTTGAAGGCGACTTGGTGGAGGGCGAATTAGAAATTGGACAAATCGCAGGGTTGCTCAACGAGATCAAACCCGTAGCAGAAATTATAGACGAAATCATCCGCGATTTTAAGGCGGCGCAACAAGAACGTATACTTTTTTAACCGATGAAAAAATACATTATCATTCTTATTGGAATGATCGGAACTCTTCACGCGCAAGAACGCCCAAAGTTGGTGGTCGGGATTGTCGTCGATCAAATGCGCATGGAGTATTTATACCGATTTCATAACGATTTTACCGAAACGGGTTTCAAACGCTTGATGCGCCAAGGCTACACCTTTCACAACGCTCATTTCAACTACATGCCTACTTACACCGCTCCCGGACATGCCAGTGTGTATACGGGCACTACGCCATCTGTGCACGGTATTGTGAGCAATGAGTGGTTTAGTCGTAGCACCGGAAAAGAGCGTTATTGCACCGATGATGCGTCGGTGACCCCTTTGGGTGAAGGCGCTGGAAAAGAAGGGTTGATGTCGCCCAAAAATTTAAAAGCGACTACCATTACCGATGAATTGCGTATGGCAACCCAATTTCAAGGGAAGGTTATCGGACTCAGTATTAAAGATCGCGGTGCTATTTTACCAGCGGGTCATTTTGCCAATTGGGCGTTTTGGTACAATAAATCGGGACAGTTTATTTCGAGTTCTTTTTACGGGGCACAACTACCCAATTGGGTAACGGCATTTAATGCGCAAAAAGGCTATATGAAATACCTCAATGCGGGTTGGAAACTTTACAAAGCTCCCGAGGTGTATAATGAAAGTGATCCCGACGATTCCCCATATGAAGGTAAATTGTATGGAGTGGAGAAGCCCATTTTTCCCTACGATTTGAAGGCAATGTATGAAAAAAATGATGCCGGGGTGTTGCGCGCTACTCCGTTTGGAAATGATTATTTAGCGGAGTTTGCCAAAAAAGCCATTGAAAATGAAAGCCTGGGCAAAGACGCCATTACCGATTTCCTCGCTGTTAGTTTTTCGTCTACCGATTATGTGGGTCACATTATGGGGGCGCGTTCCATGGAATTGCAGGATACCTACTTACGCTTAGACCAGACGATTTCCGATTTTTTGGATTTTTTAGATAAAACCGTGGGTAAAAATCAATACCTCGTGTTCCTCACTGCCGACCACGCTTGTGCCGAGAATGCTGTTTTTTTGCGCAACAAGCAGTATGCGGTAACTAATTTGGATTATAAGGCAATCGGTGCGGGACTCAAAACTTTTTCCCAAGCGACTTTTGGGGAGAATTTTGTTTTGAATTACTCCAATTTCAATGTGTATTTGGACGAAGTTAAAATTCGAGAAAAAGGCTTGGACTATGCCGTCGTAGAAACGCAATTTATGAACTATTTACGCCTGCAGCCTCATGTAAAAGCCGTTTTTAATCAGCAGGATATACAGGGAGCTTGTGAAGGGGATTATTATAAAATGATGATTGCGCGCGGCTATGATCCTAGAGAAAACGGTCAAATTGTGGTCTTGGACGAACCGGGATTTATCGAATATGGTCCTACGGGGACTTCCCACGGAACGCCGTATGCCTATGATACCCACGTGCCCTTATTGTTTTTCGGGTGGAAAATACCCCAAGGGCAGAGTTATGAAAAACGATACATCACTCAAATCGCTCCAACCTTGAGTCAGAAGTTGCAAATTACGTTTCCCAACGGTACCAGTTGCGAAGTCTTACCCGAACTTTTTCGCTAGTCATAAATTGATGTTAAACGCATGAAAGTCCTTTATTCAAAGGGCTTTTTTTTGTATTTTGGGTCAAAAGTACGTCTATGAAAGTTCTGATTAAAAATCTATACAACGAGAGTTCACGCATCAAAGAACTAGTTTTTCAACGTCATGTGAAAGACATGATTTTAATTTCCATCGGCGTAGCCATGGCGACCATTGGGTTAAAGCAATTTTTACTGCCCAACGACTTTCTAGATGGAGGCGCTATGGGCTTGTCTTTGTTGACCGAGCGGGCCACAGGAATTAATCTATCGCTGTGGATTATAGTGATCAATTTCCCCTTTATTTTGGTTGGCGCCCGTCAGATTTCATTAGAATTTGCCCTAAAAAGCATACTCGCCATTGTAGCCTTGTCGCTTTTAGTGCATTTTGTGGATTTCAAAGTCATTACTCAAGATAAACTTTTAATTTCCGTTTTTGGAGGCTTCTTCTTGGGTGCAGGCATTGGATTCACCATTCGGGGTGGTGCGGTGATTGATGGCACCGAGGTTATGGCCATCTATGTAAGTAAAAAAACAAGTCTCACGGTAGGCGATTTCATTTCGGTATTTAATGTCATTTTGTTTGCTTTTGCCGCTTTTTTGTTCAGTGTAGAAACGGCAATGTACAGTATGTTAACCTACTTTGCAGCCTCCAAAACGGTTGATTTTATCATCAATGGTATTGAGGAATATATCGGAGTGACCGTGGTATCGAGTAAATCCATGGAAATCAAACAAGCCATCATCGACAATTTACAACATGGCGTTACCGTATACAATACCGATAGTGGGTATGGGCGTCGTGGCTTGGATCCCAATAAAAATAAAGTGATTTACTGCGTCGTTACCCGTTTGGAGGTGACGAAATTAATCTTGGAAATCCAAAAAGTCGACGAGGGGGCATTCATTGTACAACATGCCATCAAAGATACCAAAGGAGGGATGATCAAAAAACGTCCGTTGCATTAAAAAAAGAAAGGCTGTCAATCGTGACAGCCTTTTAATTATAAATCCAAAAGAATTTGATTTTGGAGTAAATCCTCAAACGTTTCCCGTTCCCGAATCAAGTGGCCTTGACCGTCTTTCCATAAGACTTCGGCGGGTTTAAATCGCGAGTTGTAATTAGAAGCCATCGAGAAACAATAGGCTCCTGCATTTTTAAAACACAACACATCGCCTTCGTTGATTTCGGCGATGCGACGGTTATTGGCAAACGTATCCGTTTCACAAATGTAACCCACCACCGTATAAAAACGTTCCTTGCCTTTGGGGTTGGAAATGTTTTCAATGCTGTGCGAGGCTCCATAAAACATCGGACGAATTAAATGGTTGAAACCGGTATCAATTCCCGCAAATACGGTCGAAGTGGTTTGTTTGACGACATTGACTTTGGCCAAGAAATACCCAGCCTCACTCACCAAGAATTTTCCTGGTTCAAACGCTAAGGTCAGCGGTTTCCCGTATTCTTTTTCGAAGGCCAAAAAGCGTTTGGTCAACTTTTTCCCCAATTCTTCAATATTGGTTTCAATGTCGCCTTTTTTGTAGGGGACTTTAAAGCCCGAACCGAAATCCAGGAATTCCAAGTTTTGGAATTGTTTGGCGGTATCAAAAAGAATTTCAGCGGCATACAAAAACACTTCGATGTCCAAAATATCCGAACCCGTGTGCATGTGAATCCCGTTGATGGTCATGCCCGTATTTTCGACGATGCGCAAAATATGCGGCACTTGGTAAATTGAAATTCCAAATTTACTATCGATATGGCCCACAGAAATGTTTTCGTTTCCTCCCGCCATGACATGCGGATTGATGCGAATACACACCGGCGTTTTGGGGTGCTTGGTGCCAAAATGTTCCAAAACCGATAAATTGTCGATGTTAATTTGCACCCCTAAGGCCGCGGCTTGTTCGAGTTCTTCAAACGAAACGCCATTGGGGGTGAAAATAATTTTATCGGGCGTGAAACCCGCATGGAGTCCAAGTTGCACCTCTTGAATCGAAACGGTGTCCAGTCCGGATCCCATCTTTCGGAACAGCTTCAAAATTGAAATGTTTGACAATGCCTTCATCGCATAGTTGATGCGTAACGATTCTACCTTGGCAAAGGCATTGGTGAGGCGTTGGTATTGGTGTTCAATTTTGGCGGCATCATACACATACAGCGGACAGCCGTAGGTTTGAGCCAATGCGAGTAACTCTGTAGTTTGCATGCTGTTCAAAAAAATAGATTTTAAATTATACCCTACAAAGATACCGTAAACCTCTCGGGAAGTCAAGCGCAGTGGGGATTTATGGGAATTTTTTAACAAAGGATGGGCGGGATTAGGAAAACGAAATTTTTTTAGCCCCGACCTGCCTACCGGCAGGCAGGTAGAGCCGATATCCTATTTTTTTGGCTTTTTCGACGCTGCGATTGGGGCCAAAAAATAGATAAAGGCGAAAGCGGGAATAGCTCCAAAAAACTTACTAAATTAGTATACATTTCTTTTTTGTTTGGGGCGATTTCTTTACATTTGTGGCACTTAATTTCGGACAGTGTCCGAGCGCAACTAAACTTATTACAGTACTATGAACATACACGAATATCAGGGGAAAGAGATTTTGGCAAAATACGGCGTTCGCGTTCAGCGCGGTATCGTTGCAAACAATCCAGTAGAGGCGGTTGCAGCTGCCAAACAATTAACGGCCGATACCGGAACGTCCTGGTATGTGGTGAAAGCGCAAATTCATGCTGGAGGCCGCGGAAAAGGAGGCGGGGTGAAATTGGCTAAAAATTTAGACCAAGTTACCGAAATTTCAGAACAAATCATCGGGATGATGTTGGTCACTCCACAAACCCCACCAGAAGGGAAAAAAGTACACAAAGTATTGATTGCTGAAGATGTGTATTACCCAGGCGAAAGTGAAGTCTCTGAATTCTATATGTCGGTATTGTTAAACCGTGGTACAGGACGTAATATGATTATGTATTCTACCGAAGGGGGAATGGATATTGAAGAAGTGGCTGAAAAAACGCCTCATTTGATTTTCACCGAAGAAATCGATCCGAACATTGGATTGCAAGGTTTTCAAGCGCGTCGTATTGCCTTCAATTTAGGGTTGTCGGGCAACGCGTTTAAAGAAATGGTGAAGTTCGTAGATTCATTGTACACGGCTTATGTCAACAGCGACGCGTCCTTGTTTGAAATCAACCCGGTATTAAAAACATCCGATAATAAAATCTTAGCGGTTGACGCCAAAGTAAATATCGATGATAACGCGTTGTACCGTCAAGCAGCGATTGCCGAAATGCGCGACGTTCGTGAGGAAAATCCAATCGAAGTGGAAGCCAAAGAAGCCGGATTAAACTACGTGGATTTGGACGGAACTGTAGGTTGTATGGTAAACGGAGCTGGATTGGCCATGGCCACGATGGACTTAATTAAGTATGCCGGTTTTGAGCCTGCAAACTTCTTGGACGTAGGGGGAACTGCCGATGCAAAACGTGTGGAAACCGCCTTCCGTATCATCTTAAAAGATCCCAATGTAAAAGCGATTTTAATCAATATTTTTGGGGGTATCGTTCGTTGTGACCGTGTGGCGCAAGGGGTAGTAGATGCCTACAAAAATATGGGTGACGATATCAAAGTGCCGATCATTGTTCGTTTGCAAGGAACCAACGCTGAGGTGGCCAAAGAATTAATCGACAACTCTGGAATGCCTATTTTATCGGCCGTACAATTCCAAGAAGCAGCCGATCAAGTGAAAGCCGCTTTGTCGTAACAAAATACAGCTAAAAAATAAAATCCCGATGCTCCTAAAGTATCGGGATTTTTTTATGGTATCAAGGGTTCATTTATCTTTTTGGGCACTCCCCCGAAGGGTAAAAACTACGCTTTTCAAGCTTGTTTTAAGCCCTCGGGGTCAGGCTATCCGTTGCAAGTCCGTTGCCTTCGTTCCTCCGGCATCCGGGCTTTCCACTGCTATCCTTAGTGCGGGATAGTACTTCGATTAAAGTTTGGCCAGCCAAAGGGAAGCATTCATGTGAAAGCGGGAATGTGAAACCAATTCTGTCCAGCCCGGATATAAAGTATCACCAGGGGTACCCGTACCGTCGTCGGCGGGTGAACTATCACAAATCACAACCACACGCCCCGTTCCAAAAGTTGAAGTAGCACACATTACATTACTGTTTCCTTGGGTTGAAGTAGAACGCCAAATTAATCCTTTAACTGTCGCATTTGCCGTGGGATTTAACGTTAAGGTAGAACCTGCTGAGAATTTCATATTGGTTACCACTCCTTGTGTTCCATTCAAAATCGGATCTGTTGTGGCGCTCAAACGGTTGGAGGAGGTTTCTGAAATATTGGTGGTGTTAAAGGTAAATCCAAATGGATTGGTTTTGACGGAGTTTGTGCTCATCAAATCGTTCCAAACGCGAACGGCATCATAACCGTCATTGTTTCGGTCGGCACCATTATGATTCCCAATGATAAATAATCCGCCACCATTTTGTACAAAACGCAAAATTGCTGTTTTCTCCGCTGCGGTGTAACGTATATTGGGTTCCGCTACCACGTAAACATCATAGTTACGTAAGTCTTGCGCACCCGTTCCTCCATAAGTAATGGGGGTTCCTGAAGGTAAAGTTTCAACGGTATGGCCCAATTTAACCAAAGATACTCCCCAAGCTGATAATCCGCCACGCCAAAAATTTTCGGGGGTTGTTGCGGTAATACCCGATTGTGCGGGTGTAGGAAAGCGCTGTGGATTCGAATCTGCATCCAAAATCCAATCGGCATTTCCAGCAGTTTGCGCTTTGGTAGCGTCAAATAAGAATTTTTTAGGGGTAGTTGCTAAAGTCGTAGTAGTTGTTCCTACACGAGCGTTTGCAGTGGACGTTGCCTCATTTTCTGAATTGCATCCAAAGGCAATTACAGCTGCAAAGAAAAGCAACGATTTAGTCATCATTTTCATTTTAGAGTAGCATTATTGTTTGAGAATCAAACGTATAAAAAAAATCAGCTGCAAAGCACTGATTTTGTATTAATCCAACAATAGTTATTCACAATTGGTTAATTATTTTTTGCTTGTTTGTATTCCGAGTAATGTGTACAAAGGACAAAATCGCACCAACGACGTTAGCGCAAATACTCCTGCGAAAACCAAGCCGAGAGTCCCTAATGTTCCTGAAATAATCCCTTTACTATAAAGTAAAACCAACGCAGCGGCAATAATTAATCGAATGGCACGGTCTGCAAAACCCATATTTTTTTTCATCGTTTTTGTTTTTTTAAATTTTCTAAGTAAAGGTAATTGTATAAAAAACAGGAAAACGTGACCTAGGTTACAAACCGTTGTAAACGAAAGTGTTACTTTTCTTTTTTCTTGCCGTTTTTGTAGTTGACTTTCTCCACAATAACGGGTTTGGCATTGAACTTTTTTACGGGTTTTTTGCCGTAGGATTTGGGCGTCGGCCCTTTTGGTTTGTCGCTGACTTCCTGCTTGGGTGGGGTTTTCTTGTGTGTGGCAATGACTTCCAGCGGATTCTTAGGCGCGTCTTTTGTGCCCCGTAAGTGAATGATTAGTCCGTTTAAGAAATTGCGCAGAATTTGATCGCCACATTCCATGTACTTCGGGTGTTCCGCATCCCGGAAAAAATTACCCAATTCGCCTTTCGAAATGCGGAAATCCACTAATTCCAAAATTGCTACAATCTGGTCATCGCGTAACTGCAAGGCTACCCGGAGTTTTTTAAAAATATCGTTGTTGTTCATTTTTTCAGTGTTCAGTGTTCGGTGTTCAGTGTTCAGTGATCAGTGCTCAGTGTTCAGTATTCAGTGTTTAGTATTCAGTGTTTAGTGTACAGTATTCAGTGATCAGTAATCAGTGTTCACTAATCACTAATCACTAGTCACTAGTCACTAGTCACTAGTCACTAGTCACTAGTCACTAGTCACTAGTCACTAGTCACTAAACTCAAAACAGCCAAAGGTACGCTTTTTCGAACTGTTCTCGCCAGAGTTTTTCGTTGTGTTGTCCCCCTTTGATAATGGTACTTACATTCATTTTTTTACAGGAACAACGGCGGCTATTGATCCATAACTCAATCGCTTTCAGGTCTTTTACCATATCGTCATCTCCTTCTTGGTCGCCGCACATCAAATAGATTCGCGCTTTGTAGTGGGCCGTGTTCTCAAGAAGTTGCCATAACGGTTCCCGATTAATCCAAAACGCAGGCGAGAAACAACCTACTTTTCCAAAAACATCTGGATAGGTAATCGAGGCATAAAAGGCCATTAATCCGCCCAACGAACTCCCAAAAATCGCCGTGTGTTTGGCTTGGGGTTTGGTGCGGTAATGGCGGTCGATGTAGGGTTTCACCGTTTCTACCATAAACGCTAAAAAAGCATCCCCTTTCCCGCCCCCATATTTGGCATGCGGAAAAGGCGTGAGTTCTTCGATACGTTTGTCTCCCCCGTGATCAATACCGACTACGATAGCAGGATTTTTTTGTTGGTCCATGATTTCATCGATGCCCCATTCGCCGGAATAGGCCGTTTTGGAATCAAAAAGGTTTTGACCGTCGGGCATGTAGATTACGGGATAGCGTCGAGCGGTTTGGGTATAGTTTTTTGGGACATAAATCCGAATGGTTTTGGAGGTCCCCAATTGCGGAGCCTCCAGCGTAATGACTTCGAGTTGAAGCGCCGCCGTAGAAGGTTGCGCGTATCCAATCCCATGCATTACGCAGCAGAAAATCCATAATCCTAGCAGTAGCGTTCTCAATTTTAAGAAAATTTTATATTTTAGCTAAAAATACGGAAATCATGAATACCGCTTCCGAGAAAATGAGTTTATTGGCCGATATGATTGCTTTTGCCATTGTCGATGGGGAATTGCACGAACGTGAATATACGTTTTTGACCATAGTCGCCACGGAACTAGGGGTTTCTAAAGAAGATTTTCGACAATTGTTTCATGAAGAAAACCGTTCAGAAATCATTAAATCCGAGTTTGAACGCATCCAACAGTTTTACCGTTTGGCCTTGTTAATGCACTGTGATGGAGTATTACACGAGCGGGAACGTATCAAAATTCATGAAATCGGTATCAACATGGGCTTAAATCCGCACGCCATCAAACGGGTCTTGAAAGCGATGGAAGCCTCTCCCAACCGGATGATTGCGCCTGAATTTCTTTTGGAGGTTTTTCAAGAGCAACACAATTAACAATCAGATACTTTTCACTTCTTTGTAAGTGTAAAACACAATTGAGTTATTCATTCTGACGATTACTAATAGCATCTTTCGGGGTGCTTTTTTTATTGGTAGCCCAAACGTTCATCCAACGCCAAACCACTTTTCATAAAGTTGCCCGTCCCGCGCGCGACTTCCCTTCCTTTACTGTCGTATAGAATTGCATCACCGATAAACAAATTGCGCGAGACAAATTGCACCGTCCCTATGGCTTTAATAACCCCTGTTTTCACCGGACGTAAAATTTGGATATGAAAAGAAGTCGTATACACAAAACTATCGGTGATTTGCGAATTGACCGCAAAATAAGCGGCATCGTCTAGCATTTTAAAGTAGACCGAACCGTGAAGCGATTGCCCCGCATGAAAATAATCGGGTTGAACGGTCATCGTGATTTCCGCTCGACCTTCAGATACGGTGAGTTGCACATCGGGATAGCTTTTTTGATTAATCGGCCCCGAATGGTACATCTTTTCTAGTTTGCGGTAATGGGTTTCGTTCATCGATTAGTCCGTTAATTCAACGCCTAAATTTAAGGAACGGGTGGGATATAATTTCCATTTTTCATCATAAAAACACCACGAATCTTTACTGTCGCTATCTTCCGAAAAATAAAGTCCGGGTTCGTAGAAATAGGAAAGCGGTGTGGCATTTTTATCGTGCGAGTACATTTTATTGTCTTCAATTAATAAATGCTGAAGCCCTACATAAACACCTTCTTTCGGGAGTTCAATCGCATAGTCCACAAGATCCACCCGCGTTTCTTTGGTCCCTTTTTTTAAATTACAAACTATAGTTTCGGTGTTTAAAAGTTCGCCCGGTTCCCCTTTTGCGTTTACGCTGTAAAAAATAAGGGCAATTTTTCGGTTTCTTGCACTGGTTTGGGTAAAAAACGCTAGTGATTTTAGAAATTTTTGTTTGGTATCTCCTTTAATGAGTTTGACCACACAAACCGATTTAACATCATACTGAACAAAAAAGGCCTGTCCGTTTCGACTGGCTTTCGTAACTACTATCGGATTGGTGTTTTTAGGTTTGCGAATGACAACTTCTTGGAGTTGATAGGAAACAGGTTTTAAAAGTATTGGACTTTGATGCGAACGAATTACTTTTTCTTCATAGCCAATCGCTGTAATTTTTAGCGGCTTTTTGTCGGCAATAACAACTTCAAAATTTCCTAACGAGTCTGAATTTCGTATAATTTGTTTTTCATTCCAAATGTTGGCATAGCTCACCGGTTGACGGGTAACGGAATCTAATATTTGAATTTTCGTTTGACCAAAGCTGGAAAAGGCGAGTAGGAGGAGCAATAGATTTTTCATGAAACATAAACGTCTCGATTGGAATAATATTATACTTTCGCCAATTGCGTTTCCAATGCTTTAATTGCATCCCTTAATTTAGCCGCTTGCATGAAATCCAATTCTTTAGCGGCTTTTTCCATTTCTTTCCGGGTATCGCGAATGCGTTTTTCGATTTCCGATTTGGTTAAATACTCCGATTGGGGTTCGGCCGCTTTTGGAACCACTTCCTCGTAATTGTAGGTACCACCCAATTGATTTTTGGTCAACGGATTGCTCAGTTTTTTATTGAGTGCTTGCGGGGTGATGTTGTGTTTCGTATTGTAATTCATTTGTTTTTCCCGACGGTAGTTTGTTTCATCAATGGTTTTTTGCATTGAATCGGTAATCTTGTCGGCATACATAATCGCTTTACCATTTACGTTACGTGCGGCACGACCCACGGTTTGGGTGAGCGAACGATGACTGCGCAAGAAGCCTTCTTTGTCGGCATCCAAAATGGCGACTAAGGAAACTTCGGGCAAGTCCAACCCCTCTCGGAGTAAGTTCACCCCAATCAATACATCAAACAAACCTTTGCGCAAATCTTGCATGATTTCAACCCGTTCCAAGGTGTCGACATCGCTGTGGATGTAGCGGCAACGAATGGATACTTTGGTCAAATATTTTGTTAACTCTTCCGCCATGCGTTTGGTTAAAGTCGTAACCAGGGTGCGTTCATCCAGTTCGCAACGCTGTTGAATTTCTTCAATCAAGTCGTCGATTTGGTTGAGACTGGGACGAATTTCGATAATCGGATCCAATAAACCTGTGGGACGGATAATTTGCTCGACATAAACGCCTTCTGTTTTTTGCAATTCATAATCAGCAGGTGTTGCCGAAACATAAATCACCTGGTTTTGCAAGGCTTCAAATTCTTCAAATTTTAAAGGTCGGTTGTCCATCGCGGCGGGGAGTCGAAAACCGTATTCGACCAAATTTTCTTTACGACTGCGGTCACCGCCATACATCGCATGGACTTGCGAGATGGTTACGTGGCTTTCATCGACGACCATCAAGTAGTCTTCGGGGAAATAGTCGAGCAGGCAGAACGGACGTGTACCGGGTTGGCGTCGGTCCAAATAGCGGGAATAATTTTCAATACCCGAGCAATACCCGAGTTCGCGAATCATTTCCAAATCAAAATTAGTGCGCTCTTCCAAGCGTTTGGCTTCGAGGTGTTTTCCAATTTCTTTAAAATAATCGACCTGTTTTACCAAATCTTGTTGAATGTCCCAAATGGCCGCATGCAAGACTTCAGGCGAGGTTACAAACATGTTCGCGGGATAGATATTGAGTTTGTCGTAGCGCTCCATCACGCGCATAGAGGCGCGATCAAAACATTCGATTTCCTCGATTTCATCTCCAAAAAAGTGAATCCGAAACGGGTCGTCGGCATAACTGGGAAAAACCTCTACCGTGTCGCCTTTGATGCGAAAGGTTCCTGGTGTAAACTCAGCCTCCGTGCGGGCGTACAGACTTTGTACCAAGCGGTGCAATAATTTCGTGCGTGAAATGGATTGGTCGCGATGCAAGGAAATCACATTTTTTTGAAATTCGATGGGATTACCGATTCCATACAAACACGACACAGAAGCTACCACCAACACATCCCGTCGTCCAGAAAGTAAGGCGGATGTAGTGCTTAAACGCAGTTTTTCCAACTCTTCGTTGATCGATAAATCCTTTTCGATATAGGTTCCCGTGACCGGAATATAGGCTTCGGGCTGGTAATAGTCGTAATACGATACGAAATACTGCACCGAATTATTAGGGAAAAACTGTTTGAATTCCGAATACAACTGCGCAGCCAGCGTTTTATTATGTGCCAAGACCAAAGTAGGGCGCTGGATTTCTTGAATCACATTGGCTACGGTAAAGGTTTTTCCCGAACCGGTGACGCCGAGTAGAGTTTGGTATTTTTCACCTGCTTCGATGCCCGCTGCCAATTTGGTTATGGCTTGGGGTTGATCGCCAGTGGGTTGGTAATCGGAAATGACTTGGAATTTCATAGCAAAATGGCAATTTTTACCTTGAGGGTGTGGTTACAAAAATAACGAATAATTCCGGTGAAACGGGAACGCGTTTAGGAAGGTTTTGAACGATAAGGTTGACTATAGCCCCGATTGAGGCTTTGTGGGAGCTCTTGGAGCTTTAGCGGAAAAGCGACTGCCGAAAGCGGGAGGCGGGTGGTGTATGCATGGGGAATCGCTTGCTCCAAAAAAAAATGCCACGGGAACAAAGACCGTGGCAAAATTTTTAAGAGGGCGCTGTTACTTGAACTGCAAGGCCAGCGTGAGGATATGCGAGGAAAGGCCGTTGTCTCGCGTGTAGTATCCATAGCGGAGTTCGAGGGAATGAATGCGTTTGATGTTGAAAATTCCCCGATCGGTATCGGTTTTATGGTAGGCGAGGCCGAACATGTGGCTGGAGAATTGCGACAGGTCGAAATCACTGGTATAAAATTCGGTTCCCGGTGTATGCTGAAAGATTTCTTTAAAATACTTGGCCTGCGTTTGGGTGTAAAACCGGTAGGGAAAGGCCAGCGATGAAAATGCATTGATTTTGTACACGGGTTCAAAACTAAACGTATGCGATTGAATATTCCACGAGTCGGTGTAATAGCGGTAGAGCGAACGAAACACCCAGTGGTCTCCCATAAAATAGTTGGCCCGGAGTCCGATGGGAATTTTAAACCGCGTTTCTGGCAGTTTTTCGGAGGCGACCGCTAGGGTGTTAAAGTACACGCGGTTGAATTTGGTGCCGAGCAGTCCTTGTTGGTAGCCAATATCGGCCATGACGGACACTTGAAAAACTTTATTGACCACTTGCGAATAGACCAAGCCGAGGTTGTAGGAATTTCGCGGTTTCGAGTCCAAATGATTGGCCTGATTGTCAGAAGGATTGCCGCGGAGTTCGATGGGTAAAATGACCTTCCAGGTATCGAGGAATACGGAGGCTTTGGCCGAGAACTCGCGGTTGTTGTCTTTGGAGTTTTTAATAAAACCAACATTGGCGCCTGTGGAGATATAATCGTACTCGGCGGAGGCGGATAATCCCGTGGTTATGGCATAGTTTTTCTCCTCATTTTTGTAGGTGTATTGACCCGAAGGATACACCCGCATGTCTTGGTATGAGGCTGAAGTGACCGAGTTGGGGTCAATTTTATCCGACGATGCTGAGGTGTACGAATCCACGCCGAGGGCAAAATTAAATTGATGACTGCGTTGCGCTCGCCCTTTTTTGGTCAAGATGACTTCAAACTGTGTGGCGATATCGGTGAGTTTTTCGGTTCCTTTACCGCCGGTTACCGCCGAATTGTCGCCGGTTTGGGTGTAGTAACTGGAGATGAAATTTACCTCTTCAATTTTCAATTTTTGTTTTTTGTAGGTGCTTGTTGAATCCGATTGCGCTTGGGCTTTTGGATGAAACAGTACGGCGAGTAATGCCGCGGTGATGATACGTTTTTTCATTGGTCAGGGGTCTTAATTACATCCACATCCGCCGCCGGTTTTTCCTCCATTGGCTCCCGAGCTTCCTTCGCGGTATAATTGGAAGGTGTTTTCAAACTTTTCGGTGGGTTTGGGCGCTAGTGCCATCTCGGCATCATTAATTTTTGCTTTTTGGTACTCTTTCACGGTCGAGCAGGAGGTGGCGATGAGACCGAGTAGACTTGCTATTATGAATTTTTTCATCGGAGTTTTATGTTTTTTGAAGTGAATATTTGGTTATAGTCGTCGATAAGGATGCACCCAATAAAGGGCAATTGGTTGATAAAATCGAGTCCGACTTCGATTCCCATTACAGTGACGGGTGTTGCGAGTGCATCGGCTATTTCGGCGTTGTCGGCAATGAGTGTGACACTTTTGATACCGCTTACGGGGTATCCTGTTTTGGGATTGATGGTGTGGGAATAGCGTTTGCCGTTGATGATGACGTACTTTTCGTAGTTGCCGGAGGTAGCCACTGCTTTTTCCGAGATTTGAAATCCGGCAAAGAGCGCTTTTTTGGTATTGGGATCGGCGACACCAATGGTCCATGGTTGCCCATTTTCCTGATGTCCCCAAGCGGCTAAGTCTCCTGAGGCGTTGACGATACCACTTGTACGCCCTTCTTTTTTTAGGAGCATTCGTGCCCGTTCGGCCGCATACCCTTTGCCGATACCTCCAAAACCGATCCGCATTCCTTTATTTTTTAGCATAACCGTTTGGTTTGCTTCGTCGAGGAGAATGTTTTTGTAATTGATAAGCGCCACTGATTTTTGTGCCAATTCAGGATCGGGTAAAGCGGTCATTTGGGTGTCAAAGTTCCAAAACCGCTTGTCAATACTGCCGTAACTTAAGTCAAAGGCACCTTGGGTAATGGCTGAGAGGTGCTGACTTCGGGCGATGAGTTGGAAAACTTCCTCAGGAACTTCAACAGGTGCTATTCCAGCTTGGCGATTGATGGCTGCGGTGACGCTGGTTTCTGAAAAGGTCGTCAGTAAAGCTTCAATGCGTTGAATTTCACCGATGGCATAATCGAAATAGGGGGCTACTTCGGCTTCTGTTTCTCCCAAAAGCGAAAATTCAAAATGATTGCCCATCAATCGGGCTGTTTTTTTAAAGAGCATGGTTATTGCAGTGCTAGGATAAAATCGGCTACAGATTCTTGAGGCAAGCCTTCCCATTTTTTGAGAATTTTTTGCTGGTTGTCCAAGACAAGAATGAGTGGGAAAATTCCTTTGGGATTGAATTGATCGGCCAGTGACTCATTGGCTTTTTCTTGATCCAATGGTAACTTGTTTTTTTGTAAACGCGGAAAATCAGCTTGGAGCACGACCAAGTTGTTTTGGGCGAAGCTTTGAAATTCAGGGGATTGAATGAATTTTTTCTTAAACTGGATGCAAGGAGCGCACCAATCGGAGCCAGAAAAATACAATACAATTTTGCGTGAACCCGCTTGTGCCTTTTGAAGCGCTTCGTCCATGGTTTTTACTTCTTGGGCTCCCACGGAAAAAGCAGCGAGTAACAGTACTAAGGAAAGTAACTTTTTCATACGTTATAAATTATAGTAAATATAACGTATAAGAAAAGTTTATGTTTTATATGAATTCTTAACTTTCGATTAAGATTAAGTCACCGGTTTCATGCGTAATGGTAACGAGGCCGTCTTGCGCCACATGATTGCTGCTTCCAGTGCGGTAGCCCAGCGTGAGCGAATCCTCATGAAGGGGATAAAAAAGGTTTTGACTGCAGATTCCGTGCACCGTTCCAATGGGAATCAACGAAAGGACAGTGTCTTTAGGATACCATTTTTCAAAATGACGGGGGAGAAGATGGAGTTTGGAATAATCGTCAAAAAAGACAATTTTCAATGCTTCGCGGTAGGCTGCCATGATGGTCACATTGTGCAGGGTATGGTCCATCCGAAATCCGGTGGCCCAAACGACATTTACGGCTTTGTGGCCCCGCTGAATAAGGTAATCAAAGGCTTTTTCTAAATCGGTTTTATGTTGATCGGGCGCAGGTACAATTTCGAGCGGATAATGTTTTTCTTTAAATGAATACGGGTCAAAATCCCGGTCAAAGTCGCCCAACAGCACATCGACTTTAATCCCCAATTCAACCACGCGTTCCATAGCCGAGTCCAGGACAATGACCAAGGGTTGCCATTCCAAAAGCTGGTGGAGTAATTCCAACGAACAGGCGGCTCCATTGGCGATTATCAGTGCGGGCTCTTGGTCGTCGCGAACGATGTGGTGAGAGGACATGGGTTGGTGATTGGTGGTTAGTGACTGGTGATTAGTGATTAGTGATTAGTGATTAGTGATTAGTAATTAGTGACTAGTAATTAGTAATTAGTGATTAGTGTACTTTTCTAATTAGAATTGACTGTTTTCAACATTAATTCCAGGGTTAAAAATAAGGAATATTTGGAATAATTTTCCTTTTGGTTCTAGAGTTGTTTCTCGGGTTACTCTACAGTATAATCGCGGTAATCCACTTCCGACAGATGAAAGTAACCTAGTGGGAAATTGGCTTCATTGGTTTGGTTGACTATGTTACCGCGAAGGGTGGCTGGTGGGGTAGCAAAAGGACTTCCGTTTTGATTCCCTGCGATGTTTAACAATTGATTCATGTAATTGAAGTAGCGTTCGGTGATGCCTTGCAAACGAAAACGAAGGGGAACACCCGCCACCAAATCTTCTTGGGTGTAGAAGCCAAACATTTGATTTCCTTGAAAAAACTCATCAGAAATAACGCCGAATTCGGGGATAGCTAATTGTGCATTTTGCACCCCAACAAAGTAAAAGTTGTCCTCATTACCGTTGTCTTGGTAGAAAAATTTAACCTGAATTTCTTCGCCTCCAAAGCCTTGAACGGTAGTTTGCGAAACCGAATCAATTTCAGGTGTGGCCAATAGCGGTGCGGTAGCTCGGTAGGTCTCGCCATTGTAAACCACCGTGAGTGTATACACTTCGTTAATCACCGGTACGAATGTGGTGCAAACGTATTCGCCCGAGTTGGGAACCACTTCGACAAAAGGAAACACTGTATTACTACTATTGGTAATTACGACGGTGGCGCCAGATACGGTGGGGACATCGGGTGCATAATAGCCTGTGGTCGTGGTAAGGCGTATTTTCTGTTCGTTACCCGGAGTTCCTTTCTCCCACAAAATCGTAGCATCAACAACCAATTTCGGGGCAGCCGTATCAAGGTCCAACGTAATTGGGTCTTCACAACTCCACGTTAAAAAGGCAATCAACAAAAGAGAAATATATTTTTTCATGGGATTAAAATTTAAAGTTATAGGTAATCGAAGGGACAATACCAAAAATGGACAAACGCAGCGATTCATTCAATCCTGTATTTTGATTTTGGCGGAAGGTAATACTAGCTGCATTTCGTCGGCTGTAAAGGTTGTATACGCTAAACACCCATTCTTCTTGCCAGCGTTTTCCCTTCTTTTTTGGAGTGAGGGTGGCCGAAACATCCAAGTGGTGGTAGAGCGGCAGGTTGGCTTCATTGCGCAAACCAAAACTTGGAACCGTGATGCCTTGGTATTCGTATTGCCCATTGGGGAAAGTTACAGGCTGACCCGATTGTAAAACAAAGTTGGCCCCAAATGTCCATTTCTTGGAGTACTTGTAGGAAGATGTAATCGCCAAATTATGTCTTTTATCAAAGCCCGAGCTGTACCATTGGCCATTATTGATGCCTGTTTCTTGGGGGGTACGCCCTGGGGTACGTTGTTCAGATTTGGACAAGGTGTACGAAATCCAACCGGTCCAATCGCCTGAATTTTTTCGAAACAACACTTCCAATCCGTAAGAGCGCATTTCCCCATTGAGCACCACTTGTTCAATCGCTTCGTTGGCAATCAGGTCGGCACCGTCAATGTAGTCCATACGGTTTTTAACGGTTTTATAAAACGTTTCTACCTCCAAAGAATACGCATCGTTCTTAAGGTTGGTGAAATACCCAAGGGCGATTTGATCGGCGATTTGCGGTTTGATGTAGCGATCACTCGGTGTCCACACGTCCAAAGGTGTCGGCGAAGCGGTGTTGGAAACCAACTGGAGGTACTGTACCATTCGGTTGTAGCCCAACTTTAAGGAGGCGTTGGACGTTAGTTCATACGACAAGGCCAATCGCGGTTCGAGGTTATTATAGTCCGCCATGATTTCGTTTCGGCCGTAGGAAATTGTTCCGATAGGCGTCGCTTTTTCATAGATTTTCAATTCTTCATCAAAAACGACAGGTTGGTTATTCTCATACAAATTCAAGGTAGAAGCCCCTAAGCGATAAAACCAACTGTAGCGAAAACCGTATTCGACATTCAATCGATCGCTAATTTTTTGCTCGGCACTCAAATACACTGCGGGTTCAAATGCATATTTCCGTTCCAACTGCCTAAAGTTAATCGCAGAATCGTCTCGTGAGGGTTCGATGGTCCCCGGATTGAACTCGTAGTAAATACCATTCACCCCATAATACAACTTAATTTTATCGTTGACATAGTGGCGGAAGTCGTATTTGATATGGTAATTTTTAATTCCGGATTCCCAGTTAAATCCAACGAAATCCAAATTTAAACCATAATAGTAATCGCTGTAAATAAGGGATAAATTGGAAAACAATTTGTCGGAATACAAATGGTTCCAGCGCAGATTCAAAGTCGAGTTGCCGTAGGTGTTTTGAAAACTCTGGTTAATGTCAAAAACGTCGCGTCCAAAATAGCCTGAGAGGTAAAGCGTATTGTTTTTATTAAACTTATAATTGAGTTTTGTGTTCAAATCATAGAAATACGCCGAGTTGGGATTATCGGCCAATTGTAAAAACAAATGTGCATACGAGGCCCGCCCTCCGATGAGAAAGGAACCTTTGTCTTTTTTCAGCGGTCCTTCAGCCAACAAACGGGAGGAAATCAAACCGATACCGCCATTGACTTGGAAGTTTTTGTTGTTTCCTTCTTTTTGATAGATATCCAATACGGAAGCAGCTCTACCGCCAAAACGTGCAGGGATTCCGCCTTTATACAATTTCAAGTCCTTGATGGCATCGGGATTGAATACGGAGAAAAAGCCAAACAAGTGTGAGGAGTTGTAAATCGTGGCCTCGTCGAGTAAAATTAGGTTTTGATCGGCACCACCACCCCGCACATTAAATCCCGACTGTCCTTCCCCGGCATTGGTAACTCCGGGCAAAAAAAGCAACGATTTGATGATGTCGACTTCACCAAGCACTACGGGGATTTTTTTTATCGTGGCTACGGATAATTTATTAACGCTGATTTCAGGTTTTCGGATATTTGTTTTGGTTTCTTGGGTGGAAATGACCACTTCTTCCAACAGTTCTCCTTCTTCCTTCAATTTTACATCCATTTTTCGGTCCTGGTTGAGGTTGATAGGGATGCTTTGGGATTCATATCCCATATAGCTGATGACCAGTGTATATTCACCTTTGGGAAGTGTCAATGAGAAAAAACCGTATTCATTGGTCACCGCAAACGATTTGGTGCCTTGTACTACGAGATTCACTCCAATTAAAGTTTCATTGTTTTTTTGGTCGGCGATGGTTCCACTGAGGGTAAATTTTTCTTGGGCGGATACCAATGCGGTGAAGCATAGAAAAATTAAGGTGAATCGAAAAAGTTTAGGCATGGTCTTTGTTAATTTTTTTGCAAATTTGACGATTCAAAGGACAGGTTGTTACGTGACGAGTGTTAATGTAAGGTTAAACTCGCTGTGGCCCAATAAAATCCAAATAATTTTAACCCAAAATTACGACATGAAATTCCGCCTCTTACTCTTACTGTTTCTGATCACCTTCTCGGGTTGGTCACAGCTGGAATCGCGTCGTAAGAAAATAAAAATCAAAGCGGTTCCCGACAAGTTAGCAAAAAAGAAAGCAGAGGTTGCAACTACGCCAACCGTTTTGCCGGCCTTCAAATTTGATGCCCCAAAAGCGCGCACTTCCGACGATATCATCATGCAAAGTTTGCCGCAGTTGCCCAAAGTAGGGGACACGCCCGACAAACAATATCCCGTGCGCAATCCCGCCGAATTGTATACCGACCAATTCAATAATAAGTTGAAGGAAGAGGGCGTGAGTCCCGAACTTTTCAATCGTGATATGGACTTAGGACGGGTAATCGTTTTTACCCAAACGATTCATTTGGCAACACGTGATTATGGTTTGATTGACGGCGATAACATTCGGGTGTGGCTCAATGGTGTTTTGGTCAATCCTTCAATTGTGTTACGTGACGATTTGCAACAGTTTAGTGTGCAACTCAATCCAGGGATGAATATTATAGAAATCGAAGCGCTCAACTATGGACAAATTTCACCCAATACGGGCCAATACGATTTTAAAGATGCCAACGGCGTGCTATTTTCCCAAAAGTATTGGAACTTAGGTATTGGCTATAAAGCGCGATTGCAAGTAGAATATGTAGAGAAAATGGACAAGTCCAAAACGGAACCCCAGAAATAAAAAAAAGACGGTCACTTTATGAACCGTCTTTTTTGTGTTGTGCTATTTCTTTACGCTAATTTGCGGTCAAGATTTTCTTTTAATGTTTGTAAGAAATCCTCCGTAGTAAGGTAGTCCGCATCGGTTAAGCCTTCGGGTTTAACGAGCATCGCCAAGTCTTTTGTCATTTTTCCACTTTCTACCGTTTCAATACAAACCGCTTCCAAGGCATGGCAAAAGTCGATCAAGGCTTGATTACCGTCTAATTTTCCTCGGTGTTCCAAGCCACGTGTCCAGGCAAAGATGGACGCAATTGGATTGGTCGAAGTTTTTCTTCCTTGTTGGTGTTGACGGTAATGACGGGTTACAGTACCGTGAGCGGCTTCTGCTTCTACGGTTTTTCCATCGGGCGTTACAAGTACCGAAGTCATTAGTCCCAACGAACCAAATCCTTGTGCTACGGTATCCGACTGAACGTCGCCATCGTAGTTTTTACAAGCCCAAACAAATCCACCGTTCCATTTCATCGCCGAGGCCACCATATCATCAATCAAGCGGTGTTCGTATACAATGCCGAGCGCTTCAAACTGACTCTTGTAATGGTGTTGGTAGACTTCTTCAAAAATATCTTTGAAACGACCATCATAAGCTTTTAAGATGGTATTTTTGGTGGAAAGGTACAGAGGCCATTTTTTTGTTAATGCCATTTGAAACGACGAATGGGCAAAGCCATAAATCGATTCGTCGGTATTGTACATGCACATGGCTACCCCGTCGCTTTTAAAATTGAACACTTCCCATGAAGTCGTTTGTCCGTTTTCATCGGTAAATGACATGGTAAGTTTTCCTTTTCCTTTGATTACTTTATCGGTTGCTTTGTATTGATCGCCAAAAGCGTGGCGGCCAATGACAATCGGTTGGGTCCAACCTTGCACATAACGCGGTACATTTTTCATAATAATTGGTTCCCGAAATACAGTACCGCCTACAATATTACGAATGGTTCCGTTGGGAGATTTCCACATTTCTTTGAGTTTGAACTCCTCCACACGGGCTTCGTCAGGTGTAATGGTAGCACATTTAATACCCACATTGTAGGTTTTAATCGCTTCTGCGGCGTCAATTGTCACTTGGTCATTGGTGGCATCGCGGTGTTCAATGCCCAAATCAAAATACTTAATATCAATATCCAAATAAGGTAATATCAATTGTTCTTTAATAAAACTCCAAATAATGCGAGTCATTTCGTCACCATCCAATTCAACCACCGGATGGGCCACTTTAATTTTTGCCATATAATCAGTATTAGTTTGTGTAATTAAACAAAATCCCACAAATATATAAAGATGCTTGTGACATTGGGCAGGATTGGGCTTCGAAATCGATTGAATTATCAAATTGCTAATTAAACGATTACAAAAAATGAGATTGTAAATTTTAAGCGGATTTTTTTTTCAAAAAAAAAGTCCCGAAAACAAGATTCGGGACTTTTTTATAGAACATCGGGAAACGATTAGTAACGTCTCTCTTTGATTTTTGCTTTTTTACCAGTCAATTCACGGAAGTAGAAGATACGTGCACGACGTACTTTACCGCGTTGATTCACTTCGATTTTTTGTAAAGCAGGCATGTTCAATGGGAAGATACGCTCTACCCCAACAGCACCTGACATTTTACGGATGGTGAAGGTTTCAGTAACACCAGCGCCTTTACGTTGGATAACAACCCCTTTGAAAAACTGGGTTCTAGTTTTTTCACCTTCTTTAATTTCGTAATACACCGTGATCGTATCACCAGCTCCAAACTCAGGGAAGCCTTTTTTTGCTACGAATTCGTCTTGAACGAACTTTAATAAATCTGCCATTGTAACTAACATTAAGTGTTTTCTCAGAGCAACATTCACGATTCTCGTCAGAGGTTGGTCCAATGCGGGTGCAAATGTAATTAATTATTTTAAATTCGGAATGTAGAAATATAAATTTTTTAAGTCCGCTAGTTTTTTCTAGGATAAAGCGCTAACGGCCTATCGATCAAGTAAGTCGGGGCGGCGATTTTTGGTATGTTCAAAGGCTTTCTCTTCACGCCATTGGTCGATTTTGGCAGCGTGTCCACTGAGCAATACGTCGGGGACTTTCCATCCCTTATAATCGGCCGGTCGGGTATAAATAGGAGGGGAAAGCAAATTGTCTTGAAAGCTATCGGTCAATGCCGAAGTTTCGTCACTCAGTACACCGGGAATCAAACGAATCAAGGCATCCGCAAGTACCAAAGCGCCAAGTTCACCTCCCGAAAGCACATAATCGCCTATCGAAATTTCTTTGGTAATAAAATGGTCACGTACCCGTTGGTCAACTCCTTTATAGTGACCGCAAAGTATGATGATGTTTTCATACAACGACATCGCATTTGCCATTCCCTGGTGTAAGGTTTCCCCATCGGGTGTCATGTAAATAATTTCGTCGTAGTCGCGCTCACTTTTCAATTGCGTAATGCATTTGTCAATGGGTTCAACCATCATCACCATGCCTGCACCGCCACCATACGGGTAATCGTCTACACTTTTGTATTTGTTGGTGGTATAATCCCGTAGGTTATGAAAATGCACGTCAACAAGTCCTTTTTCGATAGCGCGTTTCATAATCGAAGCTTCAAAAGGACTGCGAAGAAGTTCAGGCACTACAGTAATGATGTCGATACGCATGGGTGTAATTTTAGGCAAAGGTAAGAAAGCAATTGGATTGGAATTGGTATTTTTAAAGTTAGCAGAATAAGTTTACCTTTGCCGCTTTATTTTAATACTTAAACAATGGAAAATGGTATATATGCTAAATTCAACACCTCACGGGGTGCGATTTTAGTAAAATTAACGCATGAATTAACGCCAGGTACCGTAGGTAATTTTGTGGGTTTGGCAGAGGGGCAATTAGAAAATGACGCGCGTCCTATGGGAAAACCGTATTACGATGGGTTGAAATTTCACCGCGTTATTCCCGATTTTATGATTCAAGGCGGTTGTCCGCAAGGCATTGGTTCGGGTGGTCCGGGCTATCAATTTGACGATGAGTTTCATCCTGATTTGGTACACAGCGGTCCAGGCGTTTTGTCGATGGCCAATGCAGGTCCCGGTACCAATGGGTCTCAGTTTTTCATCACCCATGTAGCGACACCTTGGTTAGACGGGAAACATACCGTTTTCGGTCATGTGGTAGAGGGACAAGCGGTAGTCGATGCTGTGCAGCAAAACGATTTAATCGAAAGTATCGAGATCATTCGTCAGGGCGATGAAGCACAACAATGGAATGCTATTGAAGCGTTTCGTACGTTTGAAGGATCGCGTGAAAAACGTCTTGCCGAAGCTAAGCGTCAAGCTGAAGAGGCTGTAGAAAAATTAGCAGCAGGTTTTCAAAAAACCGACAGTGGATTGCGTTACCAAATTATACAAAAAGGAAACGGTAAAAAAGCCGAAAAAGGACGTACGGTTTCCGTACATTACACCGGTGCTTTAGACAACGGTAAAGTATTTGACAGTTCCTACGGACGCAAAAAACCTATTGAGTTTCCTTTAGGGAAAGGGTATGTCATTGAAGGTTGGGACGAAGGAATTGCGTTGCTTCAGGTAGGTGATAAGGCTCGTTTTGTTATTCCTTCCTATTTAGGATACGGTGCCGCAGGCGCTGGAGGGGTGATTCCTCCCGATGCAACTTTAGTCTTTGATGTAGAATTAATGGACGTAAAATAAATAAAAGAAAAGCGGTTGTAGAGCCGCTTTTTTTTGTAGTTTTAGTTTGTAATAGAAAATAAAATGAAAACAAAAATCGGACTTAGTGCCCTGGCTGTCGTGCTGCTGTACGCTTGCAGTTCCACGCCCAAACCCACCGTTGCCCCCGAAGCAACTGTGGTTAAAAAAGAATTGACCCCCGAGTTGGCTGAAGGCAAAAATTTGTACGAAGGCAGTTGTGGAAAATGCCATCAGTTGTATAAATCCAGTAGCTATAATGCCGAGGAGTGGAAGCCGATTGTAGCGCGGATGCAAAAGAAAGCCCGCTTATCGGACGAACAAGGGATGAAAATTTACAATTACCTAACTTCTGGCGCAGAATAAAAAAAACCGAGAGGATATTTCTCTCGGTTTTTTTATTAGATATCATCAAAATCGATGTCGGTGTATTTTTTATCGCCTGAGGAGGTTTCTTGGTCCTCTGCGTAGTATTCTTTTTTAAAGTCTTTTTGGTGACGCTCCGAAATAACTTCCTCGCCTTTGGATTTTAAAATGAAATTAGTCATCTCGTCCAAAATGTCTTGGAAAGCGGCAAAATCCTCTTTGTAGAGGTAAATTTTATGTTTTTTAAAATGGAAGGATCCGTCTTCCTCCGTAAACTTTTTACTTTCCGTGATGGTAATGTAATAGTCGTCTGCTTTGGTGGATCGAACATCAAAGAAATACGTTCTTCTACCGGCTCTTAATACTTTGGAAAATATTTCATCTTTTTCCAACATGTCATTTTCTCTCATAATACGCGCTGTCATTTACAAGTTTTCTATTCACGAAAATGAAAAAAAATTGGAAAATATGCAAGTATTATTCGACTTCTTTTTCAGAAAGTTGTTTGTCGTAAAGGGCTTTGTAGGGTCCGTTTAGGGTTAGTAATTGATTATGAGTACCTTGTTCAACAATGCGCCCTTCCTCCAAAATCAAGATATAATCGGCATTTTTGGCCGAAGAAACCCGATGACTTACAATTACCGTCGTCTTACTTTTGGTATACGCCTCCAAATGATTCAAAATGCGCTCTTCGGTTTCCGTATCCACCGCCGAAAGACAATCGTCGAGCAATAGGAGTTTCGGATTCTTTATCAACGCCCGAGCAATAGAAACGCGCTGTTTTTGTCCTCCCGACAAGGTAATTCCCCGTTCGCCCAAAACCGTTTCATAGCCTTGGTTGAATTGTACGATGTTGTCATGCACTTCGGCGTGTTGGGCTGCCTGCTCAATTTCTGTCATCGTAGCGTCTTCTTTACCAAACCGAATATTGTTGGCAATGGTATCGGAAAACAAAAAAGCATCTTGCGGCACAATTCCAATACTGTCGCGTAACGAGTACAAATTCAAATCTTGAATTAAACGATCGTCTATGCGAATGGTGCCCGCCGTAGTATCATACAGTCGCGTGAGTAAAGCGAGTAAGGTTGATTTACCCGAACCCGTTTTCCCCAAAATAGCCAACGTTTTGCCCTGTTCAAGGGTGAATGAAACGTCTTTTAAGGCTTGGATTTGAGTGTCGGGGTAGGTAAAACTCACGTGGTCAAAAACAATTTTTCCTTGAATAGGCGTCGGTTCGGGTTGGGTATTTCGAATCTCAGGCTCCGATTGTAAAAACTCATTGATACGTTTTTGCGAAGCCTCAGCCTCTTGCACCAATGACGAAACCCAACCAATAGAAGCCACGGGCCAAGTAAGCATGTTGACATACAATATAAATTCGGCAATCACCCCAATTTCTTTAATGTTTGGATCGCCTTGAATGTACATCATACCGCCAAAAAAGATGACCACCAAGTTGCTAATACCAATTAAGGTAATCATCAATGGGCCGAAGAGCGAATTCACCCCGGCCAAACGCAAACTTTTGGTTTTACTATCTTCAGCCAATTCAGACATTTCTTTTTCGGTTTTGCCCTCCAGTGCATACGCTTTAATTACGCGAATGCCCGAAAACACCTCTTGGTTAAAACTCGAAAGATTGGAAAGGTTTTCTTGAAAACGGGTACTTCGTTTGTTGATTTCTACACTGAGTTTAAAAATGATGTAGGAGAGAATCGGTAAGGGGAGTAACGTGTACAAGGTTAGTTTGGGCGACACGTGATACATATAGATAATCACTACCCCAAAGCGAATCAGTGTGTTGATGGTGTACATCACGGCGGGACCTACATACATGCGAACTTTAGCCACATCCTCGCTGATCCGACTCATCAAGTCCCCGGTGCGGTTGCGTTTGTAAAAGCCTTGATCGAGCACTTCATAATGTTGAAAGACTTCATTTTTTAAGTCAAATTCCACATAACGCGACATCACAATCAAGGTTTGCCGCATTAAGAACGTGAGAAAACCCGCAATTAAGGCGGTGCCAATCACGAGCAAAATATTGGTAACCAATTGCTCCCGTACCGCCGAAGCCGACATCCCATTTTCGGGATAATTCTCAATGATTTTAAACGAAGCGCTTATCAATTTTGGCGTATAGGAAAAGAAAATTTGGGCGACTATGGTAATACAAATACCGGCCAAAAAGTGGTATTTGTATTTCATAAAATATTTATTCAAATAACGAAGTTCTTTCATTGTTTCGGGACGAAGTCTTAATTTTTGTTTTTAATACTGTTAAAAAAATAAATTATAAATAATTTTAAAAAAATCAGTATAAACGAATTTTATTAACAATATGCTAATTAAACCATAATAGGGTGAATTTTCTTGAATAAAACGTTAAATTTGCTTCGACTTATTGACAAAGTCGCAACACAAATTCATACATATGACTGCAGAAATCACCACGCCTCAGGAGTTGCAGAAAATGGACCCCGTTTTCGGTCAACTTTCATTTGACAATCATGAACAAATTGTGTTTTGTCACGACAAAGATACAGGTTTAAAAGCAATAATCGGGATACACAACACCGTTTTGGGTCCGGCCCTCGGCGGTACCCGTATGTGGAAATACAACAACGAGTGGGAAGCCCTCAACGATGTATTACGCTTGTCTCGCGGGATGACGTACAAATCTGCGATCTCAGGTTTAGACCTAGGAGGTGGAAAAGCCGTGATTATTGGGGATGCCAAAACCGATAAGAATCCCGAGTTGATGCAAAAGTTCGGTGAATTTGTGCATTCGCTTTCGGGCAAATACATCACCGCCGAAGATGTTGGGATGGTCACCGCCGACATGGATACCGTGCGCGACGTGACGCCTTATGTCACAGGAATCTCTGAAGCTCGCGGAGGTTCGGGCAATCCTTCGCCTGTAACCGCCTATGGTGTGTATATGGGGATGAAAGCCGCCGCCAAATACCAGTTTGGTTCAGATAATTTAGCCGGTAAAAAAATATTGGTACAAGGGATCGGACACGTGGGGGAAACCTTGGTGAGTCATTTATGTCAAGAAGGCGCTTTGGTTCAAATGGTTGACCTGAGTGCACAACGTTTGGAAGAAGTGAGTCAAAAATACGGGGCACAAATTTTCACCGGCGACGATATGTACAGCGCCGATGTCGATATTTATGCGCCATGTGCGTTGGGAGCGACCATCAACGACGACACAGTGTATAAAATTAAAGCCAAAGTAATCGCGGGAGCCGCCAACAACCAATTGGCCAACGAGAATGTTCACGGACCCATTTTGCAAGAACGCGGTATCGTCTATGCGCCCGACTTCTTAATCAATGCGGGAGGGATCATCAACGTATACGGTGAAATCGCCCACTACGGCAAAGAAGAAGCCTTGCGTCGCACCGAGAACATTTACAACACCACGTTGGAAATATTCAATTACGCGGTACAACACCAAATGACGCCTCAAAAAGCGGCCATGGCCATTGCAGAAAACCGCATCGAACAACGCCGAAAAGAAAACGCAAAATAAAAGACGTTTCAAAAAAATAGTACTATTTTTGCAAAGCGAAAGAGCATTTCTTTCGCTTTGTTTATTCTAAAAAGTTCTTATTCCGTGCTCAACCGAAGACATATTCGCATCAAAGTAATGCAGACCATTTATGCCATGCATCAAAGTGGGAGCGATGATTTAACCAAACAAGAGAAATTCTTGAAGGCCAGTTTGGACAATATTTTGGACTTGTACCTCATTCTATTGTCGGCCTTGATTGAACTTCGTAAAAAAGAAGCACAGTACCTGGAAGTGGCCAAAAACAAACATTTAGCCACGCCCGAAGAACGAAATCCCAACACCCGATTTATCGACAACCCCATTTTATTGGCGTTAGAACATCATGCGACCCTCGCGCAAGCCTTAGAATACCACCGTATTTTGAATTGGCAGCACAACGATGATACCATCGTGTATTTGTTGCAAGACATCAAAGCCAGCGCCTTATACCAAAAGTATATGGCCAAACCTAGCGTGACTTTTGAAGAAGAACGCTTTTTTGTCGTTGACCTTTTCAGTACGTTGATTGCGCCCAATGAGAAGTTGTATGCCTATTTAGAGGATTTCAAACTGACCTGGGTGGATGATATTCCGGTGGTGAATACGTTAATTCAAAAACAATTGCGTCATTTTGAAGCCGAGGCGTTTCAGGTGCCGCGGGTGTTCAAGGATACTGAAGATGCTGATTTTGCCGTCGATTTGTTGCGCAAGACCTTGCTCAATGAAAAGGAATTGCAAAAAGAGTTTGAAGATAAAACACCCAATTGGGACATGGAGCGGATTGCCGAGTTGGATACCATTATGTTGAAAATGGCCATCTGTGAATTTTTGAAATTTCCTTCCATTCCCGTCAAGGTAACCATCAACGAGTACCTTGAATTGGCCAAAGAATATTCAACCCCCAAGAGTAGCCTGTTTATCAACGGGATTCTTGATAGTTTAGTGAAAACCTACCAAACCCAAGGCCGTTTGAACAAATCGGGCCGGGGCTTGTTGTAACCTTTAATAATTAACTGTATGGAACAATTAACTTCGATGTTACCCATTTTGCTGATGTTTGTCGTGATTTATTTCTTCATGATCCGTCCGCAGCAAAACCGTTTGAAAAAAGAAAAAGAATTTGAAAATGCCCTAAAAGTAGGCGACCGCATCGTTACCAAAAGCGGCATCCACGGAAAAGTAGCCGAGTTGGCCGAGACCACCGTCGTCATCGAAACCATGGCCGGCAAGTTAAAAATGGAGCGCACCGCCATCTCTTTAGAATTAAGCGCCGCCCTCAACAAAAAAGCATAAACTACAAATCCCGATACCTTCGGGATTTTTTTGTGACCTAGTGGTGAGTGTTCAGTGTTCAGTGTTCAGTGATCAGTGATCAGTGTTCAGTGTTCAGTGATCAGTGTTCAGTGGGCAGTAATTAGCAATTAGCTTCCAGGCAACTGCAGAAAATGAAATTCGACGGAGTCAATCCTTTCGCGTGGTAACAAATAAAAATTTTCAGGTAGTTTATGGGCTATAAATTTAGGAGAATTAGTAGAACTGGCTAGCGGTCAGCAATTAGCAATTAGCAATTAGCTTCCCGGCAACTGCGGAAATGAAATTCGACGGAATCAACCTTTCGCGTGGTAACAAATACTAATTTTCAGGTAATTTATAAGCTGTAAAGTTAGGAGCCATCGCAGAGCGGGTTTATAATTCATAATTCATAACTCATAATTCATAACTCATAACCTCCCTAACGGAAGGCAGGCTCATAATTCATAATTCATAATTCATAATTCATAATTCATAATTCTTTTTTAGCCCCCGGCAAGCCGCCGCGCTTTCCGCTGTATCCCCGATAGCTATCGGGGGATGCCGCTGCAATCGCTGGGGCGGGTCACTGCACGAGAGTCATTTTGGGGTACTACAGGGAGTTTGGGGGAGAGTGGTACGAAAGCACATTTTGGAACGATAGCGCACGGATTGTACCCGAGGTTTTAGCTGAATAGAGGAAGGTAATCTGGGGGAGAGGGGTTATTTTAAACACCACGCGAAAGGATTCGCGCGGTAGCGGCGTTGGCCTTGTACCGTTTGTTTGGGTCAGCCGCCGAAGCGGCCGTGCCCGGAGCCGACAGTATCTATGCCCAGTTAAAGGAACGGTTTACCTCCAACAATGCAGGTTCGGGCAGCGGTAGCGCCAGCTAAAACGCACCCCAGGCACTCAATAGTACGCATGATGCGTAGTGACACTACTCAAAATGCGTACTATTACTACGTAAAAAGCGTAGTCACACTACGCTTGATGCGTAGTCCTACTACTCAAAAAGCGTAGTCATATTACGCAAGATGCGTAGTCACACTACGTAAAAAGCGTAGTCATACCACGCAAGATGCGTAGTCGCACTACGCAAAAAGCGTACTCTCACTACGCATAATGCGTAGTAAGCGATAGAAAGGGCGCTCCTTTCCTTGAAAGCCGTACCGTATGTTTATTTAAAATCCAGCTTCTATGCCAAAATCGATCAAAAAATACCAAACCCTTCAAGACGACGATGTCCCACACGTAGGCCAACGCTTAAACCAACACGTAAAAACCCTCGGCATCAAAAAAGCCTTCATCCAACGGGCCTTAGACGTCAACCACACCACGATTAGCCGTTACTTTCGGCAACATTCGATACAAGTCGCGATCCTGTGGCGGTTTAGCCGCGTTTTGAAATTTAACTTTTTTATGGCCCTGGGCGAACAACTCCAAATTCCCTACACCACCCAAGCCGAAAAAGAACTCCGCAACACCCTCCACCTCAAAAACCATGAAATCAAATTGCTTCAGGCGAAAGTTCACTACCTCGAATCCCTACTCAAAAAGACATAAAAAAAACCGGTGATGCCGGTTTTTTTGTTTTTTATGTCACGGGAAGGGATTGAGTTAGGGGAATTTTATTTCGGGGGAGCGCACGTATTGTACCCGAGGCTTTAGCCGAACAGACGAAGTAAATCCGCGCGATCGGGGCAATTTTACGAGTATGAAGCGCGTCAATACTCGAGGTATACAAAATGCTAACAAACACGTGTTGATAGCGGCATTAACCTATAACTTGAAAAAATATCTGCGCTTTGTGGTAAAAGAACCCTCTATTTTGAGCCAAGTTCTTTCCCTAAAACAAGGAAAGAACAGCATTTTTATAAAAACCTTCGTTTTTGACCTAAAATCAGCGATTATCCACTATTTAAATTTTACAATTTGCATTAGTAACCCAAAAAATAACCTCGCCTAAATCATCTTAAACGAGGCCATTTTTTTAGAATTATCTTGATGGTTTTTTTGTTTGAGGGGTTGTGCAACAGTTACCGCTGTTACCTGTAGTGCTTCATGCGGAAAATCCTCGGATATATTTTTCCAAGCAATTTGGAGTTACAGCATATTGTGTCAGTTGCGAAATAATATTGGGTTTATCAATTCTGAATTTTGTTTTCTTTGGAATGTATTTTTTGTTTGAAGAAGAATCATCAATCAAAAACTGAAGAAAAGTTATTAAAAAAGACATTTGAAATTTGCCTCTTAAGTTGCATCCAATTTTTTCAGTGTTTAATATTTCTACAGCTTCATTAATTTGCTCTTCCGAAACTTCAATAGCATTAGGGAAAAGCTCTTTTATTCTATCTAGGTTATAATCTGATTGAATTTCTCCAATTTTAAGGCAAATAAAACTTTTAGGAAGTTTTTCATCTAGACTTACATTTGTGGTGTCTAATTTTTCAACATTTTTTCGACGTTTTAAAGCACAATACCAACCGTTAAAAAGTAAAGTTTGATTAGAAAAATTTTTGTACTCAGATTCAAAAAGCTGAATAATTTCATGAAACTGAGCATCTCCTTCCGTCAAATCCATTTCATTTTTCAATATCTCAGAAATTAGATAGCTGTTAACATAAAAATTTTCTACACTGTAACAAGGAGTTTCGTAAATGTCTTTATTGTTTAAGGCTTCGTCAAAATCTTTGTCTATAAAGAAAGCTTTTTTAAAACTCTTATAATCAGGGCTTTCCGAGAAAATTTTATATGTTTTTAAAACGTTATCCTTATTTCCACAGGAAATAGGGTGGTAATTTTGACTTACCAACTGTTTGATTCTAAGTGAATAATACTGAGTGTCGTTTCCTTCAAAAAAACAAAACAAATCCGTATTTCTCCCTCTGGAGAGTAAAACAAATTTATGATAAGCAACAGTAGATGATTTTTGGGTTTTCTCTATTAATTGTTGTGGGTTCATGCTTTAAACTTAATATATTCGCTTAGGCCTACGGCGTTGTTTATTAATTCATTATCATAAATAAAAGGAGAATGTGTTACTGCTACTAAAAAGTCACATTTGTCTGAGTTGATTATATCAGGTAGTAATTTTTGTTGCCAAAATATGGATAAAGATAATTCAGGTTCATCAAATAGAACGACATAGTTATTTTCCTTTTCAAGATAAATTTTTGAAAAAAGTGAAACTATTTGTTTTTCACCGGAGGATAATTGATTCAGTTTCACTTCTTCGTCATTCAAATCTCGTTTAATTTTTAGTGTAACCTCTCGTTCATCATAAACATATCTTTTCCCAGTAAGATAACCATTGCAAACTTTAGCAAAACTTTTAATGGTTTGGTCGATTTCCTCTTGTTCATTATATAATTCGATGAGTTTATTTATAAAGTATATAAGCCCTCTATTATTAGTATTCCCAGACTCAATAGACTCAATGATATTATCTTTATCTTCTGTGGATATATTTGGACCAACTCTCTGTAAAATTATCCGAATCTTATCAATCTCTAATTTTCCGCTTTTTGTTTGTTTAACTTCAGGAAACCCAGTTAACAATTGGTGTAACATTTCTCCTGTGATTTGAGAAAAACCAACAATTGACGAGTGAGCAATTTCTTTGGTTAATTTTTTTATTCTTTCCTCCACATCGTCCATACCAAATTGAATTACACCATCGTCAGAAAGTCTGTCATCTTCATCATCTTCATCATCTTCATCAAAAGGTAAAAAATGACCATATTTTTCTATCATTTCTTTCTTAGAAAACACACCAATATTTTTAAGTTCCTCTTCAACCCTTCTGTATGTTGGAAAGTATAGAATCTTAAAGTCAAGATATTGGTCTAGTTCAGTTTGAACATTTAGAAACTTTTCAGCGTCGATTTCATCAAAATATTTTTTTACTAATTCAAAAATATAGTTAGTAGGCGCATTGATATTTATTCCAATTGATTTTAGAGTTTCAGATAAAATTAGCCTTCTGTGTTGTTCAGTTTTTTTTGTGTCAAAAATGATAAGCCTTAATTTTTCTGTTTGCTCTTTACTTGTTTTTGCGAGTAATTCAGAAAAATGACTTCTTCCTTTCTCTCTGTTTTTTGTTAGAAAACTAAGAAGCTCAGATTTATAAATAATTATTTTCTTTTTTGAATCAATGTGTAGTTCAACACTTGAAAAATTAACTTTTGAAAGTCTTTCGAACTTTTTATTCAACACAAAATATAATGTATTTAAAACAGTAGTTTTTCCTAGTCCGTTTTCTCCAATAAGAATTTTTATATTTCTATCAAAAGGAATATCTACGGTTTGATAGCCAAATAAATCATTAATAACGAATCTTTTAAGTTTCATATTTTATTTTGTTATTTGTGTTTAGCATTACAGGTAACGTTCCGCGGCTAGCCGACTGTGGCGGAAAAGCGAAACGAAAATTTCTTACCAAGATAAAAGTTTTTCGGGTAAACCAAACGCCAACTTTATACATACCAGCCATAGCGGCTGTTAGCAACAGGTTTACTCATTAACCCAATCTATTTCAGGAAGCTTTTCTTTTAACCAATTCCAAGCTTCATCATATAGACCACCATACCACTTGTCAGGTTTAATTACGAGAAAACTTAAACTTTTTATCCTTTTAAAGATTGTTTCGTGAATTTCGTTCGTAGGTATTTCTTTATCGGTTACTATTAAAAAAATATTTTCTGCGCCTTTTACATTTATAAAATCTTGACTCAAAGCTTTCATGAAATCCTCAATTTGAGATTCAGTTGCAACGTCACTGATAATAATTATATAGTATTCCATTGTTATTATTTTTGTTGTCCTCCAGTTTTTAATTTTGCTTCTTCTTTTTTTATCGCCAAATGACCTCTACCATCTATTGTCAAATTTTCTGGTTTAAAAAAAACTAATATTAAAAAAATTAGAACTATTAATATCGTTAGTGATAATAATGATATTGTTATAAAATCATTTTCAAAGTTGTGAATGTAACAAAATGTCAAAAAGATAATTGGTAGAGCAATAAACACAATTATCGGTGCTGATACATCAACATGTATCCAAGACGTTTTAACGCTGTTTTTAGATTGATTTATGGCCAAAACTTAAGAATTAAAGATCACAAAAATTAAAAAAAATTTCGATATAAAAAGGTGGGTTCAAAACTTGCTGTAACGGTTTCGGACTTTGCGTTCGGGCGGGAAATCGAAGCACAAAAGCCGATATTATTACTAAAGTTTAATTGAAAAACTGCTGTTGAATTTTGCACATCAGCCCGCCTGACGCAAAACCCGTGTTATGGCTCGTTTTTCTTTAGTTACTCAGTTAGTACTTCGTAAAATTTCCTAAAAGAACTATCAGTTTTTCTGAGTTCATCAATATCTAAATCTTCAATTAGTTCAGACATATATTTGGCTATTGCAACTTTGTTATGAACGGCCATATTTCTTAATTCTTTTCTGCTCTTAATATTCAATTTTGAAAACCAAATTTCAATTTCTGGGTCAGGAACAATTATAGCTGTTGATTTATCATCAAGACTTTGCTTTAAAAGATTTACTGTTTCTTGTTTGTTCGCATCACCGTCAGCAATCAAAACAAGTTTTGAATTCTCTGGCAAGTTTTCCTTAAGTGTATTAGCAAGTTTTGCCACGGAATATTTTCCACCTGCCACAACTATATTTATTTCTTTTCTTTCATTGGTTCTTGAAAAAATCTTTTCAGCAAGCCTTGTTATTATCTGTTGGTCTGAAATTCCTTCAACAAGGAACATCAATTGTTTGATTTCTTTTCTCTCCGTTCTTGTAAGGAATTTACTTGTATTAGTTTCGGAAACTGTAATCTTCGATTTTCCTTGAATTGTCTCTGAGCTGATTGTAACTGATTTTACTTGAAAGAATACAGTTCCTTTTTCTGTGGCTATTCTTAGTTTTTTAAGAAGCACTTTAGTAAAACCATTTTCTTCATTTATGCAGGTGGCAAAATCTTCATTGTCAAACAATAAAATATTGATTGATTTGCCAAAAGTTAATGCGTCAACAGCTTCACTTGAAAACCCTGACATTGATAAATAAACACCAATAGTTCCAACTAATTTCCCATCAACCTTTCCTTTAAATTGATAAATCGAAGAAGCTGGCATTTCTGATTTGTGCCATTTTGCTTCTATCAAAAATACTGAGTGACCTAAAACAAAAGAACCATCTATTTCCTCACCGTTAGGTCTAAATCCAGTGCTCGGATGAAGCCCTTCATTGTCAAGTAAATTATAAATCAGACGTTCAAAATCTCTTCCTCGTTGCCTTTTGTCTACAGTAGTTGGAAAATTTGTATCATTTGAAAGTCTTTGAAATTCTTTTTTTAATTGTTCTCTTGTCATTCTAGGATTGTCGCTTTAAAATGAGCCATAACGTTTTGCTAAGTACTTAAAAGTTCTACTTATCCCCCCAAAATAAAAAATTCGTCGCTACCCGCCCTCAGGGTTTTTACCTGTTTTTTGAGGTATTTTTCCGCGGCGTTGGGGGTGTTTTCCCGGAGGGCTTGAAATTCAAGGGGTTCCACAAGAAGCGAAGGGAACGCAACGGCCACAAAAAGCGGCGCTGGGTTGCGCCGTTTTGCTTATTTGTGAAATTATTCTTACTGACGTGAGGAGTTAAAAGACCACGCGAAAGGATTGATTTTGTTGAATTTCATTTCGCGCGGGAGCGGGGGAAAGCGGGTATGTTGCACACGGATTGTACCCGAGGCTTTAGCCGAACAGACGAAGTAAATCCGCGCGATCGGGGGTACTTCAGTCCGCTTTTGGCAATACCTTGTTATGTACAGTTTTTACTTCTCTCTTCTATTTAAATGAATTAAGTATTTTATCAAGTTCAATTTCGTCTACTCTCTTAGATGTCAATAAGTTCTTTACATAAATATTATCGATTTCTGCACTAAATGTACTCTCAACTTTGCTTACGAAACCAATACTTATAGCAGTTGCTATGTCTGCTATTTTTCCATCATCAAGTGACTTAAACTTAGCTTTTAAGTCAGCTTTTAATGAATCTTCTGTCAATTTAGTTTTATTAATTTTCCCATCCAATTTGAATACTACAAGCCCTGTTGTAGCAGCTCTTAAACTGCCAGGTGCAGCATAATCTCTTAAAGCTTTTGAGAAATTGTCGTTTCCAGTTTGACTTGATGACAGTCCATTTAATGCTAAATTTAATCTTGTCATATAGTCATCTTCAAACTCTACAATGAGCATTGTTCCTTTATAGACTGTTTGTGAGGTCACTGTAGATCTTAGGTAATTTACTAGAGAAGCTGAAGCATCTATATTATTAGCTTTTAAGTTTGCCTTTATGTCTGCGGTTACCGTAGAATTAAATTTCTTTGTCACTTTTTTACTCAATTCAAATGGAGCTGGAGTTATTGAGAACCGATTACTTTGAATCACATTTCCGATATCAATAAATTCATTTTTGAACAATAATGCTTTACGTTCTGCAAAACCAGAAAGTTTGTCCCATTCAATACAGAACTTAACAAAATCCTCTCTTTTTTTTAATAGTGTGTCAGTCTTTAATTTAGGAATAACCACTTCTTCATAGTACTTCATATTAATTTCGTCAAGTAAAGGGTAAGAACCTTTGTCAATCATGTTAAATAGACTATGTGGTTCATCACTCATATAATCGTCTCTATAGCTTCCAATCGTTTTTAAATAAAATTCGTTGTTTTTAACCAGTACTTGGTCAAGCTCTCTATTCCATTTCTGTTGAGTTACATTGGTGGTTCCAATGATATCTTTGACTTTTAACGTAGTGTTAAAGATTTTCACTTTCCCTTGGGAAAAGGCATTAGTTACTGCTACAGCCATTACTAGGATTAAGAAATTTACATTTTTCATTCTATTATTTATTTTATGTTAATGTTTACTGATGAATGTGGTTCTCAATTGCACATAACGTCTTGCTAAGTACCTCAAATCCCTACTTACCCCCCAAAATAAAATAAAACTTCACTCCCCGCCCTCAGGGTTTTTACCCGTTTTCCAAAGTATTTTCCCCCTCTTTTTCCAGTATTTTTCCTGAAGGTTAGAAAATGCAAGGGTTTGCAAGAGTTTGAAAATTAGCGATATAGCCAAAAAAAAGGAGCCCGAAGGCTCCTGGTGTCTTAAAGGTAAAGGTATTCTTACTGGAATTTGGTCGTGGCTGTCAACTCCGCAATCTTTACAATCACGTCTACCGCTTTTTGCATGCTTTCTACGGGTACGTATTCGTATTTGCCATGAAAATTGTGGCCGCCCGCGAAAATGTTGGGGCAGGGGAGTCCCATGTACGACAAGCGCGATCCGTCCGTGCCGCCACGAATGGGTTTGATCAAGGGTTCGATACCCAATTCGCGCATCGCCTGCTCGGCCAAGTCCACAATAAAGTACATCGGCTCGACTTTCTCCCGCATGTTGTAGTACTGGTCTTTTACTTCGGCAATACAAATGTCCTCGCCAAACTGCGCCGCAAAACGCGCGTTGATGTCGGCCGCAATCTGAAGTACCAAGGCCTTGCGGGCTTCAAACTTCGCCCGGTCATGGTCGCGGATAATGAGTTCCAAATGGGTTTCTTCCAAACTGCCGGTCAAGCCCGTCACATGGAAAAAGCCTTCATACCCTTCGGTCTCCTGTGGGATTTCGTGTTTCGGTAAGGCATTGATAAAATCGTTGGCAATCAACATCGAGTTGATCATTTTTCCCTTGGCATAGCCCGGGTGTACGCTTTTTCCTTTGAAGGTAATTTTTGCGCCCGCCGCATTAAAGTTCTCGTACTCCAATTCGCCCAACTGACTCCCGTCCATCGTATAGGCCCATTGTGCGCCAAATTGTTCTACATCAAAAAAGTCAGCCCCACGGCCAATCTCTTCATCCGGCGTAAAGCCCACGCGAATTTTCCCGTGTTTGATTTCGGGGTGTTGCACCAAGTATTCCATCGCCGAGACGATTTCGGTTAACCCCGCTTTGTCGTCGGCGCCCAATAAGGTGAGTCCATTGGTGGTAATCAAGGTTTGCCCTTTGTACAACAACAAATCCTCAAAATACGAAGGCGAGAGCACAATATTCTTTTCAGCATTTAACACGATGTCGCCGCCGTCGTAATTGCGCACAATTTGTGGCGAAACGCCTTTTCCGGTAAAATCGGGCGAGGTATCGTAATGCGATACAAACCCAATGGTCGGTACCTCATGGTCCACATTGGAAGGAAGAGTTCCCATCACATAGCCTTTTTCGTCGATGGTGACTTCGGTGAGTCCGATGGTTTGTAATTCGTGTACCAGTAAGTTGGCTAAGTCCAATTGTTTGGCGGTACTAGGTGTGGTCGGTGAATTGGCATCCGACTCGGTATCGATGGTGACGTAGCTGATAAAGCGGTCAATAAGATGTTGCATAGGTGCGGTTTTAGTGCCACAAATATAGCAAATCGGTGAGGAGCTGTGGTGCGTTTTTCCCAAAAAAAAATCCCCGAATCATACGACTCAGGGAGGTTTTTTACCAGCGTTTGGGTTTTATTCTTGCACCAAAACCCATTCGCCCGTGGCCAACATCGACTCGGCTTTTTTGTACTTCATCGATTCGGTTTTGCCACTCAAAATATGTTTAATCGTCACGGTATCGTTGCGATTGATTTTGGGCGTTTCCCGCACAATAGTTTCGGTGCGTTGTGGCATTTCTTGTGCCGCTTGATTGGACTCAGCCACTTCGTTTTCATTGCGCGATTCTGTGTACTGTTCCCGTGGGCGACTTTCTTGACGCGCTTCGTGAATGTTTTGTGCTGCCTGTTGTTGGGGCAAATCGCCTTTAAACAAGAACGAAATCACTTCTTTATTCACGGCATTCAACATGTTTTTGAACAAGTTGTAGGCTTCGAGTTTGTAGATCAACAACGGATCTTTTTGCTCGTGAACGGCCAACTGTACCGACGTTTTCAACTCGTCCATTTTGCGTAAGTGCTTTTTCCAAGCCTCGTCCACAATGGCCAGCGTGATATTTTTTTCAAAATCAGCAATCAACTGCGCGCCTTGGGTTTCATAGGCTTTCTTCAAGTCGGTCACCACATTCAACGATTTGATGCCATCGGTAAACGGCACAATGATGCGTTCAAATTGGTTGCCCGGATTCTCATACACGTTGGCGATAATCGGAAACGCTTCCCGCGCCGAGCGTTCGCATTTCTCGTTGTAGTATTGGTAAGCCGCTTTGTAGAGACGGCCCGTAATTTCTATCGGATTACCTTTCTCAAACTCACTCGCCGTAATTGGAGAGGTGATCGAGAAATAACGGATGACTTCAAACTCAAAGTTTTTGAAATCATTGACCGCTTTGTTCTCGCCTACGATGTTTTCGCAGGTGTCATACAACATGTTGACGATATCGAGTTTCAAACGCTCTCCGTGCAAGGCATGGCGACGACGTTTGTATACCACTTCCCGTTGGGCATTCATTACGTCATCGTATTCCAACAACCGTTTACGAACCCCAAAGTTATTTTCTTCAACTTTTTTCTGCGCGCGTTCAATCGACTTGGTCATCATCGAGTGTTGAATTACTTCGCCCTCTTTCAAGCCCATGCGGTCCATGATTTTGGCCACACGCTCAGAACCAAACAAACGCATTAAGTTATCTTCAAGCGAAACATAAAACTGCGAACTTCCTGGATCTCCTTGACGTCCTGAGCGACCGCGCAACTGACGGTCCACACGACGGGAATCGTGACGTTCGGTACCAATGATGGCCAATCCTCCAGCGGCTTTCACTTCGGGCGTGAGCTTGATGTCGGTACCACGACCGGCCATATTGGTGGCAATGGTTACCACGCCGGCTTTCCCAGCTTCCGCAACGATATCAGCTTCTTTTTTATGCAATTTCGCGTTCAATACATTGTGCGGTATGTTGCGAATTTTCAACATACGACTCAACAATTCTGAGATTTCCACCGAAGTCGTACCAATCAATACCGGGCGACCCGCTTGGGAGATTTGCACCACATCTTCGATAATGGCATTGTATTTTTCACGTACCGAGCGGTAAATCAAATCGTCTTTATCGATACGGGCGATGCCGCGGTTGGTTGGAATTTCAACCACATCCAGCTTGTAAATTTCCCAGAATTCCCCAGCTTCGGTCACTGCAGTACCCGTCATCCCCGCCAACTTGTTGTACATACGGAAATAGTTTTGCAGCGTGATGGTGGCAAAGGTTTGGGTGGCGGCTTCGATGGTTACATTTTCTTTGGCTTCGATGGCTTGGTGTAACCCATCGGAGTAACGACGACCGTCCATGATACGCCCGGTTTGCTCATCGACAATCAAAATCTTGTTGTCCATGATAACGTATTCCACGTCTTTTTCAAACAAGGTATAGGCTTTGAGCAATTGCGTTAGGGTGTGAATCCGTTCGCTTTTCACCCCAAAATCTTGGAACAAACGTTCGCGGGCTTCTGCTTCTTGGTCTTTGTCCAAGTTCATTTTCTCAATGGCGGCAATTTCAGTACCGATATCGGGCAAAACGAAAAAGTCGTCGGCGGTATCTTGCGAAAGGTATTTGATACCGTTGTCGGTCAATTCAACTTGGTTATTTTTTTCATCAATCACAAAATACAAGGCTTCATCCACTTTGTGCATGTCGCGGTTGTTGTCTTGCATGTATTGATTTTCGGTTTTTTGCAACAGTTGTTTTACCCCTTCTTCGCTCAAAAATTTGATCAACGCTTTGTTTTTGGGTAACGAACGGTAGGCGCGCAACAATTGGAAACCTCCGTCTTTGGTGTTGCCTTCTTTGATTAAGCGTTTGGCTTCGGCGAGGAATCCATTGGCCAACTGCCGTTGCAAATTGTATAAGTTTTCAATTTTGGGTTTCAATTCCGTAAACTCATGACGATCGCCATCGGGTACGGGTCCAGAGATGATCAAAGGCGTACGGGCGTCGTCAATCAATACCGAGTCGACCTCATCGACAATCGCATAATTGTGTTTGCGTTGTACCAAGTCGTCGGGCGAGTGGGCCATGTTATCACGAAGGTAGTCAAAACCAAATTCGTTGTTGGTACCATAGGTAATGTCGGCTTCATAGGCTTTACGGCGCGCGGCGGTATTGGGCGAATGGTTATCGATACAATCCACTGTCAAGCCGTGGAATTCAAATAAGGGGGCTTTCCAGGTGCTGTCGCGTTTCGCCAAATAATCGTTGACGGTAACGAGGTGCACTCCGTTTCCTGTTAGCGCATTTAGGTAAAGCGGAAGGGTAGCCACTAAGGTTTTTCCTTCTCCCGTTTGCATTTCCGAGATTTTCCCTTGGTGCAAAACGATACCCCCAATAAGCTGCACATCGTAGTGGATCATGTCCCAAGTAATTTCTTTCCCGGCAGCATTCCACGAGTTGGCCCAAACGGCATCCTCGCCCTCAAGCGTGATGTATCCTTTGGTGGCAGCCAATTCTCGGTCTAAAGGCGTAGCAGTAACGCGTAAAGCCGTATTTTCTTTAAAGCGTTTAGCCGTTTCTTTCACCACAGCAAAGGCTTCGGGTAGAATTTCGTTGAGTGTTTTTTCAGAGGCTTCGTAGGCTTCTTTTTCGAGCGCGTCGATTTGGTTGTACAATTCTTCGCGGGCATCGATATCTTGCGTAGCTTCAGATTCGGCTTTTAAGCGCACAATATCGGCATCAAATTTAGCGCGAGAAGCTTTGATTTTTGCTTTGAATTCGGTGGTTTTCGCCCGCAATTCATCGTGACTCAAACCGGTCAGCGACCCTTCTAAGGCTTTGATTTTGTTGACCAGCGGTTGGATGGCTTTGATATCCTTTTCGGATTTATCGCCGACAAAAATTTTAAGTATACTATTGATGATACTCATGGGAAATTCAGTTTAATATTAGCCCTTACAGGGTGTGCAAATTTACATAAAAAAAAAGCCCCAAAAGAGACTTTTTTTTCAGTTGTGATAGGTTTATTTTTTAGTATTCGTCCTCATTCCACAGATAATCTTCGTCTGTGGGATAATCCGGCCAAATTTCTTCCATCGACTCATAGATTTCTCCTTCATCTTCAATGGATTGAAGGTTTTCAACCACTTCCAAAGGAGCTCCGGTTCTGATGGCAAAATCGATTAATTCATCTTTAGTAGCAGGCCACGGTGCATCACTTAAATACGATGCTAATTCTAATGTCCAATACATCTTCTTCCGATTTTTAAATTACTGCAAAAATAAATTTTTAACTGAGAAAGTCAAGTAAAAATTGATTTATTTTAAGTTTAAAGTTAAGAACGTTTTTTCTTTCGAGAAATCGCTCATTTTTTCTGCGAAAATGGCAACTCAAAAGGTTACTTCCTCGGAATCCATGGGGTTTCCGTGGCGTTTAAGTCTTGGGTCAACTTCCGTGCCAAGACGAAAAGGAAGTCAGAAAGTCGGTTTAAATAGGTAATCACCAACGGTTCTGTGGGTTCAATGTCATTCAAATGCACCGCCAAACGCTCGGCTCTACGGCACACGCAGCGGGCAATATGACAATATGACACGGTGGGATGACCGCCTGGCAACACAAAGTGGGTCATGGGTGGCAGTTCGGCATCCATTTTATCCATTTCGGTTTCCAAATAGGTAACATCGTCTTCGGTGATGCCAAGGTTTTGCAACCGTTTTTCGCCGTTTTTCAATACGGTTTTCTCGGGGGGTGTAGCCAATATGGCGCCTACCGTAAACAAACGGTCTTGCACTTCGACCAATAGCGCTTGGTACAACGGGTTGATGGCTTGGTCGCGCAACAAACCGATGTAGCTATTGAGTTCGTCTACCGTGCCGTAGCTTTCAATGCGAATGTGGTGTTTGGGCACGCGATCGCCGCCAAAGAGGGAAGTGGTTCCGGCGTCACCGGTTTTTGTATATACTTTCATATAGCTTTGCTCTAGGAGTTCAAAAATAGAAAAACCCTTTGGATAATAACGCAGAAAGCAGCCTTTTTAGACTGCTTTCTATAAATTATCGGGGTACGATTAGTACCCAAAAAGTTCTTCCAAGCTCAGTTTTTTAAATTGTCCTAGTTTCGAAAGGGTTTCGGGACTCAAGCGTTTTTCTGAACCTAAAATCACATAAGTGTAGGGTTTGTGGGCCAAATGCGAATCGTGGTAGGCTTTGATGTCCTTCATGGTGATTTGATCCACTTGGTTGTACACTTGTTGGCGCAGGTCTTGCGAAACACCCAATTCTTTGGCATTCAAATACGTGTACAAAATGCCGTCTTGGGTGATGCGCTCGGTTTGAATGTCTTTTTTGATTTGCATTTTGGCCAATTCCAAATTGTCATTCAATTCGGGCATCGTCGTTAGCAAGGCATTCATGGCCACTACGGCTTCTTCAAACTTATCCGCCTGACTGCCAACGTAGGCCAACAGTTGGTACTGATCCTCTGCTTTTTGAGGTTCGACAGTATATCCATAGGTGCTGTAAGCCAGTGCTTTACTCTCGCGAATGGTTTGGAAAACAAGCGAACTCATACCGCCTCCAAAATAGTTGTTGAAGGCCGCAATGATGGTTTTTTGATTCGGATCAAAACGCTCCAAATTGCGCACCCAACGGGTTTCGGCTTGTACCATGTCGTAATCGGTAAACAAAACTTGGTTGCTGTTTTGTTCGGTTCGCACAAAGGTTTTAGCCGGAGCAGGCGTGAGGGTAGTCGCTGGAATGGGGTGTAATTTTTTGAGCGATGCCGTCAATGCGTTCAGCGGTTGAGGTCCGTAGTACAAAATGGTTTGCCCACATTGGGTTACATTTTTGATTTTATCGATAAGCTGTTGTGCCGTGAGCGCTTCCAACGTTGCATTGCTGTAAGTATTGTTGAATTTATTGTTGGCTCCATAGGTGGCATAACTCGTTAACGCTTGTAGAATGGCCCCTTTGTTGGCTTTGGCATCTTTACGCGACTTGGCAATTCGGGCTTTCATCGCTTGCAAAGCAGTTTCATTAGGTTGCATATTGGCCATCACATCTTCATACAATTTGACGGCGGCTTCAAAGTTTTCTTGCAATCCTTCAATGGTTACGGTCGTATAATTTTCGCCAGTGGAAACATTAAAACTACAGGCGATTTTGTAAAACGCTTTGGTGATTTGCTCGGCGGTTTGTGTATTCGTTCCGAGGAATTGAACGTATTGTGCTGCCAGTCCCAAGGTATTGTCGTTAAGGGTCCCGATGTTGTAACGGTAACGCAAACGGAACAACGAATTGTCTTTGTTGGGAACATACAACACTTCGGCATTGCCTATTTTGGCTTTTTGAATGTCTTTATCAAAATTTAAAAATACAGGCGTAGCGGGCGTTGCAGGCATGTCGTTTACCATTTTCACAAAAGCCGATTGCTTATCGGGGTTGGTCGCAACGGGTGTGATTTGCGGTTTTTCAATTTTCGACGATTGAGGTGCTTCTCCTTTACGTTTGAAAACGCATACATAATTGTTGCCCAAGTATTTGTTGGCAAAGGCAATAAGGTCGGCTTTTTTGATTTTCGACAGATTGTTTACATAAGCGACCTGATCTTTCCAATCCAATTCAGAGGTAAAAGCATCCATCAAGGCACTTGCGCGATCGCCATAACTCTCAGATTCATTGATTTTGCTTTTCTTGATATTGTTGATGATGGAAACAATCAATTCTTCATCAAAATTTCCTTTTTTCAAGTTTTCAATTTCACCCAATACCAATGCTTTCACTTCTTCAAGCGATTGGCCGCTGGTAGGGGAAGCCGAGAAGTATAACACTCCATGATCGATAAGGGCATACGTAAACGCATTGGCACGCAGCAATTTTTGCTTTTTCACCAAATTCAAATCCAATAATCCCGCACGACCATTGGTCAACACTTGTCCCACCAAATCTGCCAACAAAGCATCTTTATCTTTGTTGCCAGGTAAGCGGAAGCCGATGGTCAAACTCTCGGCGTCGGGGCCAACGATTTCTTTTTCAACCGGAGCAGCAATCGGATCTTCGGGAGCGAAGGTGTATTTTTTTACAGGTTTGGATTGCATATAGCCAAACATACGGTCGATAGTGGCAATTACCGTATCGGGATTAAAATCGCCCGAAAGGATAATGCCCATATTGTTGGGAACATAGTAGGTATTGAAGTACTTGCGAATTTCAACCAACGACGGATTTTTCAAGTGCTCTACGGTTCCAATGGTAGTTTGCAATCCGTAATTATGTTTTTGAAATAAGGTCGCAAATAAGGTTTCAAATACCTTACGTCCATCGTTGTCTAGCGAGCGGTTTTTCTCCTCATAAACGGCTTCCAATTCGGTATGAAAAATGCGCAAAATCGGGTTGCGAAAACGCTCAGCTTGCACGGTAAGGTATTTGTCAATAGCACTGGCGGGCACATCGTCGGTGTAAACGGTTTGTTCAAAAGAAGTAAACGCATTGGTTCCTTGCGCCCCCATTGCAGTCATCATTTTGTCGTATTCGTTGGCAATGGCATAGGTACTGGCAACGCCTGAAATCGAGTCGATTTTTCGGTAAATGATTTTGCGTTGGGCTTCGTCTTTTGTGGTGTTGTATTGTTCGTAGAGCGCATCAATTTTGTCGAGTTCCACTTTTTCTTTGGCCCAATCCAAACTACCATATTTGTCGGTGCCTTTAAACAACATGTGTTCCAAATAGTGCGCGAGTCCTGTATTGGTTGCTGGGTCGGTTTTGCTTCCGGCTTTCACCGCCACATAGGCTTGAATGCGTGGGTCTTTGGGCGTTGGACTCAAAATAACGGTCAACCCATTTTTTAAAGTATAAAACCGCGCTTTCATCGGGTCATTGGTGACATACTTGTAGCGATAGCCAGCAGCTTCGGCTTCTTTCCATTGGTGGTCCGTTTGTTGTGCTTGGGTTTGGTAAACCGCGGAGACGACAAAGAATAAAAACAAAATTGATTTTTTCATGGATGTAAATTTGATGTGTAAAGGTATAAAAAAACCCAACTTATCGGTTGGGTGTATCACTTTCGATGATGCCGTCTCTTAAACGGATAATACGGCGGGCATATTGTGCAATGTCTTCTTCGTGGGTGACCAAGATCACGGTATTGCCGTTGGAATGAATTTCATCAAACAGCTTCATAATTTCAACCGAGGTTTTACTGTCTAAGTTTCCCGTAGGTTCGTCGGCCAAAATGATCGAAGGCTTGTTGACCAAAGCGCGCGCTACGGCTACCCGTTGGCGTTGTCCCCCCGAAAGTTGGTTGGGTTGGTGGTCCATTCGATCGGCGAGTCCCACTTGCGTCAACACTTCTTTGGCGCGGGCATGGCGATCGGTTTTATTGTATCCGGCATAGACCATGGGTAAGGCTACATTATCAAGCGCGGTGGTTCGGGGTAAAAGGTTAAACGTTTGAAAAACAAAACCGATTTCTTTGTTGCGCACTTCAGCCAAATCGTCGTCGTGCATTTGCGAAACGTCTTTTCCGTTGAGAATATAGGTGCCTGAAGTGGGGGTGTCTAAACAGCCTAGGATATTCATCAAAGTCGATTTTCCCGATCCCGAAGGTCCCATTAAAGCTACGTATTCTCCTTTATTGATTTGGAGATCAATACCTTTGAGTACATTGATAGTTTCACTTCCCAATTGGAAATCGCGTTTGATGTCGGTGATGTTAATGAGTGATTCAGCCATAAGGGTATAATTCAGCTTGCGGCAAAAAAGCCTGTGCTCTTATAAGTAAGCTGCTTTGTAAAAATGTTACAGCGGTACGAAAATTTAAACCCGTAAGGTAAAATGTTCTTTGGCCAAGCGTTGTTCGTTGCGAAAAAAAACGAGACCCCATTGAAAGGTATCGAGACTTACGGTAACGTTGGGATGATTTTTGATGTTTTCCCAAGCTTTCTCCATGTCTTTTGACCAATGAATATCGTCAAAAATCCAAACGGAATCGTTGGTGGCAGTGGGTACTAATTGTTCGAAATACGCTAAAGTGGCGGCTTTCGAATGATTGCCATCAAAATAGATGAGGTCAAAGGAGGACGTTGTTTGAAGGTTGGATAAGGCTTCCGAAAATTCGGTAGTGATAAATTCAATCGAACGCGTGGTGGGTTGCCATTTTTGCAGTTCTGATTGGGCGACGGTATGCGTGTTGCGACATCCTTCGAGGGTAGTAATCTTTGCCTTCGGATTTCCCAAATGCAGGGCTGCAGTCGCTAATCCAAGCGAGGTGCCAATTTCTAGCATGGATTGGGGTTGAAAATACTGCACAAGTCGAAATAACAATTGCGCTCTTTTGGGCGAAATTCCTGCGTTTTTCGCGATGGCATTAATGGCTCGGGTATTGGATGTGAACACGCGCGAACCCGCACCAAAGTCGGTTACTTCTATGGTGTTGGAGTTTGCTAAAAGTTGGGTTCGGTAGCTAGCGAGTTTTTCATACGCTGGGTATTTTTTTTTATCGTAAAAACATTGGGTTACCAAATCAAATACAAACGGCGAATGGACTCCATGTTCGTTTTTGGAGTGCCATAAGAAATGGATGTACGCTAAAATTTGGTTCATAGGTTTTCGACTGCTTTCTTCAATTACTGTACACTGATCACTTTAAACTGCGGCTGCCCACTGTGACTGCCCACTGATCACTGATCACTGCATACTGCTCAAGACTCCATCTTCGCCGACAATTCAAACCAGCGTTCTTCTTTCTCTTCCAAGGATTTGATGATTTTTTGCAATTCCAAAGCCTTGGTTTCAATGGCATCGGGGGCTAATGAACCAGCGGTGAACTGTTGTTCAATTTGTTTTTTTTCGTATTCCAAGTCTTTGATTTCGCGTTCTATTTTCTGGAATTCTTTTTGTTCGTTGAAGGAAAGTCCTTGTTTGACCTGCTTTTCTTTCCAGTTTTTGGCCGTGTTACCGTCTGTTTTTTCCTCTTTCTCAGGCGCAGTACTGTCTTCATAGGCTCGGAAATCAGAATAGTTGCCCGGAAAATCTTCAATTTCTCCTTGCCCTCGGAAAACAAAAAGGTGGTCGACAATTTTGTCCATGAAATAGCGGTCATGGGAAACGACCAATAGACAGCCAGGGTAATCCAATAAGAAATTTTCCAACACATTCAGGGTCACAATATCCAAGTCGTTGGTAGGCTCGTCGAGAATCAAAAAGTTTGGGTTCTGAATCAACACGGTACACAAATACAAGCGCTTCAATTCGCCTCCACTCAATTTTTCGACATAATCATGTTGCTTTTTGCGATCAAACAAAAAACGCTCGAGTAAACCGCCTGCAGAGATGGTGCGTCCTTTGGTCAGCGGAATGTATTCGCCGTATTCTTTAATGATATCGATGACCTTTTGCTCGGGTTTGGGGTTGATGCCACTTTGGGTGTAATAGCCAATTTTAATGGTGTCGCCGATAACCACTTTTCCTGCATCGGGTTGTAATGTTTGGGTAAGAATATTGAGAAAGGTCGATTTTCCTGTACCATTTTTACCAATGATTCCGATGCGTTCGCCCCGATTGAAGGTGTAGTCAAAGCCGTCGAGAATGACTTTATCTTGGAATTTTTTGGAGACTTTATGCAGTTCGACTACTTTGCTGCCCATGCGCTCCATATTGATTTCCAGTTCTATCACATGTTCTTTCCGTCGGGAATGCGCTTTTTCTTTGATGACATAAAAGTCGTCGATACGCGATTTGGATTTGGTCGTTCGGGCTTTGGGTTGGCGACGCATCCAATCCAATTCTTTCACAAATAGGTTTTTTGCTTTTTCAACTGAAGCATTCTCACTAGCGATGCGCTCTTCTTTTTTCTGCAAATAATAGGAGTAATTTCCTTTGTATTGGTAGAGTTTGCCGTTGTCGAGTTCGATGATTTCATTGCACACACGTTCCAAGAAAAAGCGGTCGTGCGTCACCATAAACAAGGTCATGTTTTCTTTAGCGAAATAATTTTCCAACCATTCAATCATCTCTAGGTCGAGGTGGTTTGTGGGTTCGTCCAAAATCAATAAATCGGGACGGTTGATGAGAATTATCGCGAGGGCTAAGCGCTTTTTTTGACCTCCCGACAAACTTTTTACTTTCAGTTTTAGATCATCGAGTTTGAGTTTGAACAAAATCTGTTTGTATTGCGTTTCAAAGTCCCACGCATTATGCCGTTCCATGTTTTCAAAAGCTTTTTGATAGGCTTCTTCGTCCTCGGGATTTTCAAGGGCTTTTTCGTATTGTTCGATGATTTTCAGGGTATCATTATCACTGGCAAAAATGCTTTCCTCGATGGTGAGCTCGGGTTGCAATTGCGGTTCTTGAGCCAAAAAAGCCATTTTGATGTCCTTACGCATTACGATTTGCCCTGCATCGGGGGTGTCTTCACCGGTAATCATTTTGAGCAAGGAGGTTTTTCCTGTACCGTTTTTGGCTACAAAAGCAATTTTTTGGTCCTTGTTAATGCCAAACGATAGGTTTTCAAAAAGGGTGCGTTCTCCGTAGGATTTGGCGATATTTTCAACCGATAAATAATTCAAAATTGAGGGAATTTTAAGTTCTGATTTCAACGAACAAAAGTAACGGATTCAGGGGCAATCACCAATTTTATTTCCACGTCAATTAATAATGGGCAATCCCTATCTTTGTGCCATGCAACTCTCGGTCGTTATATTGAATTACAACGTTAGATACTTTTTGGAGCAATGTTTATACAGTGTTCAAAAAGCAATTGCACCGTTGGAGGCCGAGATTATTGTGGTGGACAATGCCTCTTCCGATGACAGTTGCGCGATGGTTCGAGAACGTTTTCCCGAAGTCAAGTTGATTGCCAATACAGAGAATTACGGTTTTCCAAAAGGGAACAACCAGGGCGTTGCTGCGGCAAAAGGAGAATACATTTGTATTTTAAATCCCGATACCGTGGTGGCTGAAGATACCTTTACCAAAATCTTTTCGCATTTGGCGACACATCCCGAATTGAAAGCAAATTTGGGCATTTTGGGATGCAAGTTGATCGACGGCACGGGCCATTTTTTACCCGAAAGCAAACGCGGTATTCCTACGCCTTGGGTGGCTTTTACCAAGATTTTTGGCTTGTACAAAGTGTTTCCAAAATCAGCGCGATTTACACGGTATTATGCCGAGCATCTCACTGAAAATCAATCGGGAGCGGTCGATATTCTGGTCGGGGCTTTTATGGTGATGCCACGGGAGGTATATCTCGAGTTGGGCGGCTTTGATGAAAACTGTTTTATGTATTCCGATGATATTGATTTGAGTTATATGAGTTTAAAGTCGGGACGAACAAATTATTACTTCGCAGCGACTACAGTGGTTCACTACAAAGGCGAGAGTACAGTGCGCGATGGCCTGTATATGAAGCGTTTTCGGGAGGCCATGCAGTTTTTTTACCAAAAGCATTTTCGTCGTTCCCTTATTTTTGACGGCATGATGTATGGAGGGAGTTTTCTTTTTTCGTTGTTCAAAAGTACGCAACAAAAGAAGCGTACGCTTCCTTTTCAAGCGATTGTTGTTTTTACCAAACACCAGTTGCAACTCCAATCGGTTTTCCCTGTGACTTATTTGAGTACGTTGCATGATTTTCCCTCGCAGAAGTACAAGGCTGTTCGCATCGTTTTTGACACCCGGTCGTTCTCCTTTGAGGAAATTATAGCATTTATGCAACAGTACAAGGGTTCAAGCGGTAGCTTTCGCAACTATATGCCCCATTATGAGGGTTTGATAGGAAGTGATCACGCAAACGATGTAGGTGGGGTAGAATTTTTGTGAAATTTTACACAATGAACTGTAAAGACACGTAAGAATTAGTATTTTTGCAATCCAAAATAGCAAACACAACGATATACTACGAATATGGCAAAGTTTGAATTGAAATTACCGAAAATGGGGGAGAGTGTTGCAGAGGCAACCATAACCAATTGGTTAAAAAACGTGGGCGATACCATTGCTGCTGATGAAGCGGTTTTGGAAATTGCCACAGATAAAGTGGATAGCGAAGTACCCAGTGAAGTTTCGGGAACGCTTTCTGAAATCTTATTTCAAGTCAACGATGTCGTAAAAGTAGGACAAACGATTGCCATTATCGAAACCGAAGGTGGTGCTGTTGCTGAACCCGTTGCCCAAGCCGTAGCAGCTGCTCCTGTAGTTGAAGCGGTGGCCGCTGCTGTGGAAGTAGCGAAAGAGATGGCTGCTCCAGCTGATTTTTCAGGTTCGGATAAATTTTATTCTCCTTTGGTTAAAAATATTGCCAAGGAAGAAGGAATTTCTGTAGCCGAATTGGATACGATTGCCGGCTCGGGTAAAGACGGCCGTGTCACCAAAGAAGATTTGTTACACTACATCAAAAATAGAGGAAACCAACCTGTAGCGCCTGCCACTACCTCGGCTCCTGTAGCGACACCGGCTCCTGTAGCAGCTCCCGCAACGCAAGCAGTACCTGTTTCAGTAAACGGTGCCGACGAAATTGTCGAAATGGACCGTATGCGCAAATTGATTTCAAAGTACATGGTCGAATCAGTGCAGACTTCGGCACACGTGCAGTCGTTTATTGAGGTTGATGTGACCAATATTGTGAAATGGCGCGATAAGGTGAAAAATGAGTTTGAAAAGCGCGAAGGGGAGAAGCTTACCTTTACTCCGATTTTTATGGAAGCGGTGGCCAAAGCGTTGAAAGATTTCCCCATGATGAATATATCTGTTGAAGGCGAATACATTATCAAGAAGAAAAATATCAATTTGGGAATGGCTGCAGCCTTACCCAATGGCAATTTGATTGTTCCCGTGATTAAAAATGCCGATCAGTTGAATTTGGTGGGTATGGCCAAAGCGGTGAATGATTTAGGAAACCGCGCCAAAGCAGGGAAATTAAAACCCGATGATACCCAAGGCGGAACGTATACTGTAACCAATGTAGGAACGTTTGGTTCGGTTTTTGGGACGCCAATCATCAATCAACCTCAAGTGGGAATTTTGGCTTTGGGAGCAATCCGAAAAGTGCCAGCAGTCATCGAAACGCCAGAGGGCGACTTCATTGGTATCCGTCAGAAAATGTTTTTATCACACAGTTATGATCACCGCGTAGTCGATGGTGCTTTGGGTGGAAGCTTTGTGAAGCGCGTCGCCGATTATTTGGAAGCGTGGGATAGTAACCGTACGATTTAATATAACCTATAAAACCCGACATCACGTCGGGTTTTTTCTTACGCACTAGGTTTGATGGTAATCACCACAGATTCCTCAAATCGGTATTCTCCTTTCTTATAAATCTCTTTATTCGAGAGTATTACCTCATAAGTGTAAATTCCTTTGGGGAGTTCCAACAAACACTCTTTTCCGTCGTTTTGGACAACAAGTTCTTTCTTGATTTCCTCACCATCTACTCCTTTTCCAGTAATTCGGAACGTTATTTTCTCGGTTAATTTGTTTTTGATGCATACCTGATCGAGGGTTGTTTTGGACGCGTTGGAATTTCCTTTAGCGATTTTAAAAATCGTTAGTCCGTTCAACAACAATTCGCCTCCCCGAATCACCGTTTGTAAATCTGCTTGGGCTTGAGCACCTGAAAAACAAAATATCCAGAAAAAGAGTCCAATTGTACGAAATTGTAACATCCTTAAGTCTTAACCTGTTATGGATGCGATGAGCATTCTTCGTAATCGGGTAACTGTGGCTGCTACTTCAGCGCAGCCCACGGTTGCAGAAGCTGTAACGGTAACACTCGCCAAACCCACAGACATGGTAACACTAACTTCAAGAGAGACTTCGCATTTATCTGCATTGCGTTGCGTTTCGGTGTTGACTAGAGCACCTTCTTTAAGAATAATTTCCAGTCCTTCATCAAATTCGGCTAGGGATTTAAATTGGTAGGCTACCTTGTCGGTATTCGTTTTACTGACCAAGGAAATGGATTGCACAATCGCTTTTTCGGTCAATGTTTCTTTGTTTTGCGCTTGGGAGGGGATTCCGATGAATAGGATGGCGATAAGGCCAAAGATTAGATTTTTCATAATTTTGAATGGCTTAAAAATGAGGTCCGAAGACCGGTTTTGATTTGTTAGTTCTGTCCTTTGAAGTATAACAAATCGTCTAATTTCTTCAAAGGTTCCTTTCCATTAAGTAATGCGCGGAAACAGCATTACGGGGTCACAGTTGGGGGTTAGCCACGATTTAACCGAAGTTGGACTTTAGTTATGGATTAAAAAATTAGTATCAACACCTTCAAGTTTTTCGAAATTCAACTGGAAATGTTCAGATTCCCATTACAGGAAATGAGTTGATTTAAGGGCATCCCTATGGGAGTTGAATTGGACTATATTTTAACGAATTAAAAAAAGAGTATCTAAGAATTCCGTCCTTACTATAAATTCACAGGAGGTTTTACGATCCTACGTCTCAGCGCCTTCCTTTTTCTATTTATCGCTTTCATTGGGCATGGAGTTGAAATCATTTTAATGGTGTTTATTGTTGAGGTAAAACTATCGCTTTTTTTCAAAGGAGCTTTACACTAAAAGTGTACTATTTGTTAAATTTTATCATTCTTTGTGCTGTAAAATGCTAGTAATAAATTGAATATATATAGCTTGTGCTTCAAAAAAGCACCTATACAACATGCGGTAAATTATGTTGAAATATCGATTAACGGTACATGCAATCCCGTATATTTGTTCGCTTGATTTGTAAAAATGGAATTAAAATTAAACCGACCGCTTTGTTTTTTTGATTTAGAAACAACCGGAATTGATGTGGCGCGTGACCGCATTGTTGAAATTTCAATTGTTAAGGTATATCCCAACGGGAACCAAGAAAGTCGCACGTGGTTGGTAAACCCCACCATTCCCATTCCCCCACAAGCAACGGCTGTGCATGGAATTTCCAATGAAAAAGTTGCCCAAGAGCCTACCTTTAAAGAATTGGCCCCTCAAATCCATGCGATGATCAAGGACTCTGATTTGGCCGGATACAATTCCGATCGCTTTGATATTCCGTTGTTGGCCGAGGAGTTGTTGCGCGCGGAGGTGGATTTTGATATGAAAAATCGCGTCGCCGTTGATGTGCAAACCATTTTCCATAAAAAAGAGGAACGTACTTTGAGTGCAGCCTATCGTTTTTATTGTAATCAAACCTTGGATAATGCCCACAGTGCTGAAGCAGATACCAAAGCAACTTTTGAAATTCTCAAAGCGCAATTGGACCGTTATCCCGATTTACCCAACGATGTTAAAGCGCTTTCAGAGTATACTACACGAAAAAAAGCGGTTGATTTTGCAGGGTTCATTGCATTGGACGATAAAGGTCGAGAGATTTTTACTTTCGGGAAGCATAAAGGCGCTCTTGTGGAAGATGTTTTTGAAAAAGAGCCCGGTTATTTTGGTTGGATTCAAGGGGCTGATTTCCCTTTGTACACCAAAAAGGTGCTTACAGGCATCAAACTCCGTAAGTTAAATACTAAATCCTAATCGCTTTCTAAGCTAGGGTAGGGTAAAACCGCTTAAAACTGTTACCATGAAAATCATTTGTATCGGAAGAAATTATGTGCAACACATTGCCGAACTTCAGAATGAGCGTCCTGAGGCCCCGGTTGTGTTTTTAAAACCGGATTCTTCGATTTTACTGAAGCAACACCCTTTTGTGATTCCCGAGTTTTCCAACGATGTGCATCATGAAGTAGAGGTTTTGGTCAAAATCAATAAAGTTGGAAAATACATCGATGTTAAAATGGCGCATCAGTACTATGACGAAATTGGATTAGGCATCGATTTTACAGCCCGCGATCTTCAAGAACAACTCAAAAAGAAGGGATTACCTTGGGAAAAAGCAAAGGCATTTGACGGTTCAGCGGTTATTGGTGAATTTTATCCGAAATCTGATTTTGAATCGGTTGAAAATATTAATTTTGAGTTACATTCCAACGGAAACGTGGTTCAAAAAGGAAATACAGCGCAGATGTTGTGGAAAATAGACGAGCAAATTGCGTATGTTTCACAGTATTTTACGTTAAAAAAAGGAGACATCTTATTTACGGGAACCCCCGAAGGTGTCGCCAAAGTTCATCCCAATGATAAATTGGAAGGATTTATTGAAGGAAAAAAAGCATTTCGAATACACATTAAATAAAGGCAAATAATCGAATATCTACGAATGGCAATTAATTACAACCTAGCAAAAGTATATGCACTATCGGATAATGATCCGGAGTTTGTCATGCAAATCATCACCTTGTTTGTTACTGAAGTTCCACAAGACTTGCAACAAATAGAATTGGGCATCAAAACCAAAGACCACAAATTGGCCTATGCGTATGCTCATAAAATCAAACCCACACTCGATTTGTTGGGGATGACTATGGCCCATGAAGAAATTTTACAAGTGGAAGCTTGGACCAAAGCTGAAGGAAAACGCAAAGAAATTGAAGCTACTTTTGAAAGTATTCAGGTTCAAGTTGAAAAAGCGGTTAAAGAGATAAAAAAAGATTTCGAAATTTAATCGGAAATTGATTTTCTTATGAAAGCTGCCATTGTCACCATTGGAGATGAAATCCTTATTGGGCAAATCGCCGATACCAATTCAACATTTATTGCTAAGGCTTTGGATCGAATTGGGGTGCAAACCGTGGAAATGCGTTCCATAAGTGATCAACGGGAAGCGTTGCTGCACACCTTTTCGGCCTATCAGAATCAAGTCGATTTTGTAGTGATGACCGGAGGTTTGGGGCCTACCAAAGATGATATCACCAAAAAAACCTTAGCCGACTACTTTCAAGATAACTTAGTGCGTAACTCCGACGTTGAACAGCATGTAGTTGCGCTCATCGAAAAGGTTTTACAACGGCCTGCTTCACAGTTGAATAAAGACCAAGCGTTGGTGCCTTCCCAAGCGCAGGTACTTTTCAATGCTGTCGGTACAGCTCCGGGGATGTGGATTCAAAAAGAGCAAACGGTATTTATTTCGATGCCCGGTGTTCCTTATGAGATGAAACATTTGATGGAACAACAAGTCATTCCCAAAATAGCCGCCGAATACCAGCGTCCTTATATTCTTCACAAAACCTTACTAACCTATGGTTTGGGCGAAAGTGTCGTCGCAGAGCGCATTGAGGCTTGGGAAAATCAATTGCCCGAATACATAAAACTAGCCTATTTACCCGCTCCGGGGCGCGTACGTTTACGTCTTACCGCACGCGGAACCGATTTAAAACTATTGGAAGAAGCAGTAGCTCAAGCAGTAGCGGCGGTTACCCCATTGATTAGCGATATTTTGGTTGGTTTTGAAGAAGACGAAACGATAGAAGTGGTTGTGGGTCGATTGTTGGCACAAAACGGTCAAACGTTGGCCACCGCTGAAAGTTGTACGGGAGGAAAAATAGCCCAACTGCTCACATCCGTTTCAGGCGCTTCTGCCTATTTCAAAGGAAGTGTAGTGTGTTATGCGACCGAAATAAAAACAAAACTTTTGGGTGTCGACCCTCAGCTGATTGCCACCCATAGTGTAGTCAGTGCCGAAGTGGCAAAAGCGATGGCTTTGGGCGTACAAACGCAAATGCAATCCGATTATGCTTTGGCGACAACCGGTAATGCCGGACCCCAGAAAGGCGAATCGGATGCCGAAGTAGGCACCGTATTTATTGCCTTAGCTACCCCGCAAGAGGTTGTTGTTGAGCGCTTTAATTTTGGTCAACCCCGTGAGAAAGTAATAGACCGAGCTACCGTTAAAGCCTTGGAAATGCTGCAAAAAGAAATTTTAAAAAATCTCTAATATTTTTTTGTGTGTAAGGTTTCTTTTTTGTTTCTTTGCACCCTGATTTTGAATAACGATAAAAGAAAAGCATAATGTCAAGAGTTTGTGACCTTACAGGTAAGAGAGCGATGGTTGGAAACAACGTTTCTCACGCGATGAACAAAACGAAACGCAAGTTTTCTGTGAACTTAGTTAAAAAACGTTTCTACCTTGCTGAAGAAGATAGATGGGTTACCTTACGTGTAGCTGCATCAACGATTAAAACAATCAACAAAAAAGGCATTGCGGCTGTATTGAAAGATGCAAAAGCAAAAGGCTTTATTTAATCGGTAATCCTTAATATTAAAGACAATGGCAAAGAAAGGTAATAGAATCCAAGTAATCTTAGAATGTACTGAGCACAAAGAATCAGGTATGCCTGGTACGTCTCGTTATATCACGAAAAAGAACAAAAAAAATACGCCAGATCGTATGGAGTTGAAAAAATTCAACCCGATCTTAAAGCGAATGACTGTACACAAAGAAATTAAATAATTACGAGATTTTTATTGTTTTAAAAATTTCAAATACCCTTTTGAATCATGGCAAAGAAAACCGTAGCAACGTTACAAACCGCTTCAAAGAGATTAACAAAAGCCATTAAAATGGTAAAATCTCCCAAAACAGGTGCTTATACTTTCGTAGAGGCGATTATGTCTCCTGAAGAAGTTGATGAGTATTTGAAAAAGAAATAATCAGAAGCGAACCCAATATATTAAAGCTACTTTCACTTGAAAGTGGCTTTTTTATTTATATTTGTCGAACAAAATTCACTGTAGTTGTAGTTCCTTATGAGCTTTTTTAAACGAATATTTTCCTCCGAGAAAAAAGAGACCTTAGATAAAGGTTTGGAAAAAACAAAAACAAGTTTCTTTTCCAAACTCACCAAAGCTGTTGCCGGGAAGTCTAAAGTTGATGATGAGGTGTTGGATAATTTGGAAGAAATTCTTGTTTCCTCCGATGTTGGGGTTAATACAACTCTTAAAATTATTGAGCGTATTGAAGAACGCGTGGCCCAAGACAAATACCTCGGAACCGATGAATTGAATCAAATTTTACGCGAAGAAATTGCAGGGTTACTCTCCGAAACCCAATCGGGTGAAGAAACGGAATTTGTTATACCCACTTCCTCACGACCTTACGTGATCATGGTCGTAGGGGTCAATGGCGTAGGAAAAACAACCACCATCGGAAAATTGGCCCATCAATTCAAAAAAGCGGGGCACCAAGTCGTACTCGGAGCTGCCGATACCTTTCGCGCCGCAGCGATAGATCAATTGCAAATCTGGGCCGATCGCGTGGAGGTTCCCATTGTAAAACAACAAATGGGTTCTGACCCAGCTTCTGTAGCATTTGACACCTTACAATCGGCTGTCGCGCAAAAAGCAGATGTCGTCATTATCGATACCGCGGGCCGTTTACACAACAAAGTGGGCTTAATGAACGAATTGTCTAAAGTTAAAAAAGTAATGCAAAAAGTAGTCCCCGATGCCCCACACGATGTGCTTTTAGTTTTGGATGGCTCCACGGGTCAAAACGCTTTTGAACAAGCCAAACAGTTTACAGCGGCCACTGAAGTGAGTTGTCTCGCAGTCACCAAATTGGACGGAACCGCCAAAGGAGGCGTCGTTATTGGGATCTCCGATCAGTTTCAAATCCCAGTTAAGTATATCGGAGTAGGTGAAGGGATCAATGACTTACAAGTGTTTAATAAATACGAATTTGTAGATAGTTTTTTCGCGTAACATGAAAAAAGTTATTCATTGGTACCGTAATGTACCTTTTTTAATTCTCATCCTCTTAAGCTTCGGCATTGGACTCTTATCCAAACTCGTAGAAGGACATTTTACCGACATCGCCATGGGCATGCAGCTTATCGCTTTCTTTTTCCTGCTTTCCGGTTTGATTCGTTTTTTTGACCGCGTTCTCTTTAAAACCAAATAAAAAAATGCGCCTAAAAAAGCGCATTTATTTTTGTCCATAACGTATCATCAAAATCCGATAAAGCCATATTCACCGAATCTGCAGCCTCACCCATTCGTATCACGACCATCTTTTTACTCGGAACCACATAGATCTTTTGATCGTTTTTTCCCAAAGCACAATACATATCCGCAGGCCCATTGGGGATGATCGAACCGTTAAATTGAAACTGAGTTTGTGGCAATCGATATGTCGATTTTCCATTCAACCACCACATATAGCCATAGGCTTGATTTAAATTTTGGGACGTATTCACCGCCTCATTAAAAAACGCTTCATTGACAACCTGTACGCCATTCCATTTCCCTTTATTCAACGCCAAAAGTCCAAATCGCGCCATATTTCGCGTGGTACTCCAATACACACTCAAATCATCACCACTCGCAATCCAAGCACCACCAGTCATACCAATACGATCCCGAAGTTTGGTGTTAAAATACGTACTCCACGATTGACCACTCGCCGCAGCCACTACATCCTGTAATTTTACATACACATTGTGATAGGCCCAACGCGTTCCTGCATCGGCGATGTACAACAAATTTGACGGATTCACACTGTCGCCCATGCTGTCATCCAAGCCCGAATTCATCGACAACAAATTTTTGCATGTAATCAAATTCTCCTTGGCCAAAGGAGCACTCGTCCAACCTGTTCCCAAATAATCGGATACTTTGTTGTTAATATTGATAAGCCCCTCTTGCTGCGCTATCCCAGTCACGGCTGCCGTCAACGTTTTCCCTGCACTCGCCCAATACCAAGGCGTTGTAGCGCTGTGCCCATTCAAATAGTACTCCATGACAATACGGCCATTGACTAGAATCATAAACGATTTGGTGTTTTTTAAAGTCAAATAATCGACCAAAGGTTGCACTGCGGCTTGATTCCAACCCAAGGCAGCTACCGATTGCGTCTCCCATGTATTACTTCCATCACTAGGCGGAAAATACATTGTTTCCTCGGGAGGCGTTGGACTGCTATTGTCCGAATCCGAACAGGAAACGGTGAGTAACAAACTGCTGAAAAGCAACGAGGCGTAGGCTATTTTTCTCATGATCAACGATTTTTGAGGTTAGAGTCTTTTTGGAGAAAAAGGTTTAATCAAAGGTACTAGAATATCGCATAAAATCGATACCTTTAGGTTTTTAGAATGACTATGAAAAGAAGCTTAATTTTAGGAGGAATGGCCGTGCTTTTGTTCGCATGTTCTTCTCCCATTCCCGAAAAAGATTTGGTTAAATTAAATGGCTATTGGGAAATTACCAAAGCCGAACATCCCGAAGGAGAACCGATTGACTACAAAGCGAGCACCACAGTCGATTACCTTCAAATCAAAGGCAAATCGGGTTTTCGTCAAAAAGTAATGCCACAACTTGATGGAACATTTCGCACCAATACGTTGCAAGAAAAAATTACACTAAAGGACTCCAATGCCACCTGGTACCTGCATTATCAAACCGATTATGGACGCTGGAAAGAAGCCCTAGTTAAACTTTCCGACTCGGTGCTTGTGCTTAAAAACGACGAAAATATCGAATACCGTTACAAGAAATTCAAACCCTTCTCTCGAAAGTAATCATGAAACGTCAAAGCAATGAGAATTCACTTGCCGAAGTGTTAAAAGCCTTCGTACAAACCCATAAACTGGAGGCAGGACTCGATCGCGTCGATGCCGAGCACGTATGGCGCACCCTTTTGGGTAACGGAGTGAATAGCTACACCCGCGAGGTCGTTCTCAAAGGCAGTACGCTCTACGTGACACTTTCCTCCGCCGTATTGCGCGAAGAATTAAGCCACGGCAAGCAGAAAATTATCAGCATGCTCAACGAAGCCTTAGGCAAAGAATGTATTAAAGAATTGGTGCTGCGCTAAAATAAGAAGCATCAACCTCACCAACATAACAACCCCCTTCCTGCTATCCGCTTTATCTCCCGAAGGGTCGGGAGGATGCCGCTCCTATCAGGGCTAAAACGAACCGAAGGATTTCAAAACAAAAAAAGCCGATGAACAATCATCGGCTTTGTATGGTAGGGTGTTTTGCATTAAAACTGCTCTCTTCCTGCAAAGTGGAACGCACCTTCAATCGCTGCATTCTCATCTGAGTCCGAACCGTGAACGGCATTCTCTCCGATAGAAGTTGCATATTTTTTACGGATTGTTCCTTCCGCAGCCTCCGCTGGATTGGTCGCTCCAATCAAGGTACGGAAATCCTCTACCGCATTGTCTTTTTCTAAAATTGCAGCCACAATCGGACCGCGTGTCATGAATTCTACCAATTCCCCAAAGAACGGACGCTCTTTGTGAATGGCATAGAATTGCTGCGCATCGGCTACCGTCAATTGCGTTAACTTCATCGCTACGATTCTGAATCCACCTTCAGTAATCATATTTAAAATCCCACCGATGTGGCCTTTTTCAACCGCATCCGGCTTAATCATGGTAAATGTTCTTGTACCTGCCATTGTGTAAGTATTAATTTTCGGGTGCAAAAGTAGTGTTTTGATTCAGAAATCGGAAATCATTTGACCATAAAATAAAAAATCCCCAACAGTTGCCCATTGGAGATTTTTACTAACGTAACTCACTATTTAATTTTTGATCGCTTTCAATGTTTGTGTTCCTTGTGCGCTTACCATTTTTAGTAAATACATCCCAGGAACTAAATGAGCGGCTTCCACCGAAAAAGAAGTTGCATTCGGACGGTATTGCCCCACTTGTTTACCGCTTAAATCTAAAATTTCGACAACATCCACTACGGTAGTGCCCTCAACCTGCCAAGCTGTTGCGGTGGGATTGGACGATAAAACAAAACGAGGCGTTGAAAAAGTCGGTTGACTCAATAGGTCCGTAAAACTATACGCTCCCGTCAACGGTTCAAACTGAACCAAATAGGTACTGGCTGTCGTGATATTGATATCGTTTCCATTGTTGGTCGCCGTTCCAGTTGGGAAATCATTGCCTCCCCAATTAATATCCCAAGTATTGTTTTTACGGAATTTTACAGCGCCAGTTGTTAAGGCAACTTGTAACGAATAATTAAATCCATCGGTCGTGTTCATATCCACATCCGTATTCCAGCCATTTAAGGCCGAACCCAAAATTCCAATTAAAGGAAATTCAAAATTGTATTGCCCAGTCGTGCGGTTAAAAGTCACATACCACTCTCTTCCCGTTACGGGAATAGTTGGCCCCGATGCAACAGCCACTCCCGATGGAAATGCAGTGCTCCCGAAGGTTAGATTGTTGTTGCCATTCAAACGGAAATAGGCATTCCCCGAAGTAAACACAAAGTTGGATAATGTATAGTTCACTTCATCACTGGTAGCCATAGCAACCCCCGGACCTCCAAAGCCCAATTGCGCATCGACAGCCGGTCCCCACAACTCTACTGTTTGAGCTGTGGTATTGCCTACAAAAGAGTACGCCCCCGTTAGTCGGTTGAAGGTAACATCATACGTTCCCGCCAAAGTTGGAATATTAGTACCTCCAGGCGCCCCATTTCCATTCGGAAAAGTGGAACCGCCCCAGTTATTGGCCCAGCTAAAATCTTGACGAAACTTAACCTCTCCTGTGGTTACCACCAAATCATTGACGGTATAAATGATATTGTCGGTGCTAGCCAACGTAATTTCAGGACCATTGGTAGGAGGCCAGCCGTTGACGCCCGTTCCCACAATGGAAATGGTTTGTGCTGAAGCACTCAACGCAGCCACAAGCAACGTTGAAAAAAGTAGTTTTAGTTTCATCTAGATTTTGTTAAAAATTTTAACAAAACTAAAGTAAAATGCTGATTTACAAAATCTAAAAGTTTGACTTTGCCTACGATAACGTTGTAGTGTTTATAAATTATTCCCAAACCATCACACTAAAGTAGGGATGGAGTGGATCAAGTTCAGCATACAATCGAGTAATCCACTCGGGACCGTAGGCGAGATAAAAGGAACTAAAATTGACGCTGCGTTCTTGCAATCCACGAGAAGGGAACAATTCCAATTGCAAAGCCTCAACGGCATTGAGGTGAACTTCATGTTTCTTTTTTTCGGCGCGTAGCAGTCTTTTTTCGAGATGTTCCAATCCTTTAAGCTGCTTTTGGGTTTGTGCTTTTACTGCTCCCATGAAGGAAGGGTCGGTTTGTACGGCAAGTTTTTCTAAGGCCGCAAACTGTTCCTGCAATAATTTCTTTTGCGCTGTAAAGTCGTAATGAACGGTTTGAATCGTTTGTACTACACGGGTACGAAGAGCTGAAGTGCTGAGAAACAGATCGGCGAAGCTCACTCCCAGTTTGGTCGCCTTTTTGGCTTGTTTCGCCGTGGCATGAAGTACAGCATTGCGTAAAATCAACATGGGAAAGGGAACCTCAAATTGCTGAAATTGCGTTTTTAGTTGCAACCAATAGGCAATTTCACCACCCCCGCCGATATACGCCAAATTGGGTAATACAATTTCTTGATAAAGCGGACGTAGCAGTACATTCGGACTTAAACAATCGGGTTGTGTTTCGCAAAGGCGTTTAAAATCTTCAAGCGCATAACGAATACCTCTGTCGTGGCGAATAATCCAATCTCCTTCTCGGATGAGTCGCTCTCGAATACCCGATTCCAGGTAGAACAAATTGAGTTCCCTCGGATTCACTTGCGCTTTGTAGGAGGACATTCGCTCGAGTGTTTCCTGATTGGTTTTATACGTGATTTGTTCATGAATTTCCCGCAACGCATAGGGTAAAAAAGCTGTTTTTCCCCAGGTTTGGTCGCCATCAAAAATGAGCAAACCTTCCTTATCAAAAAGTTGATGCACCAGATGGCGCGTAGCTTCAGCCAACGTGCGACCTTCAGCATACGAGGCATGAAAAAGGGCTTTCAAAAAGTGTCCGCGTTCACTATCGGGAAAGACGGTATTAATTCTATTTCGAACGCCTTCAAAAGACGCATCAAGAACAAAACGACCCACAGCCCCTTGTTGCGAAGTCTCCCAAGTAATTTTTTCATCGCCCCATCGAAACGATTGAATTTCCTCAAAATCATGATCTTCAGTAGCCATCCAATAGACCGGTACAAAACGGTAGTGCGGATAAGTTTTTTGTAAGCTTTTGCAGAGATTGATAACAGAAATGATTTTATACCAAAAAAACACGGGACCCGTGAACAAGTTCAATTGGTGTCCTGTTGTGATGGTAAATGTCGTCGGTTCATGCAGGGCATTCAAATGCGCTTCGGTAGCTTCCGAAAGCGTAAAACCCTCGTATTGCCGACGCCACTCGGTAACTAAACCATTACGTAGCGCGGTGCTGTAATGGGCTGCTTTTTCTTGGCTTTGTGCTTCAAAATGCGAAAGGCTTGGATAGCGATGGTATAACGGTTGTACCGATGCCTTTTGATCCAAATAATCCCGAATGAGTTCGGAAAACTGGGGCAATTCACGGTAGTCGATACAATCGGTGGGCATGGGCTAATTTTTGTCAAATGTAAAGAATTTTAAAAATAGCCTCCTTTTCAAATTCCTAATTGTGCGTTAAATTCTATTTTTGTAAAAAATCCGAATCCTTGGCAGCACTGCTTCTTATCACACCTCCATTCACGCAACTCAACACGCCCTATCCGGCAACAGCGTACTTGAAAGGGTTTTTAACAACCCGCTCGATTTCGTCGTATCAAATGGATTTGGGACTCGAAGTGGTATTGGATTTGTTTTCCCCCAAGGGGTTAGAAGCCATTTTTGAAGCGTCAAAGCGAAAAGAAATGAGGTCCGAAAATGCGCAACGGATTTACCAGATGCGCTCAGTGTATATTCAAACTATTGCTGCCGTAGTTGGTTTTTTGCAAGGCAAACAGCCCAACTTGGCCCGACAGATTTGCTCAGGAAATTTTTTGCCCGAAGCCTCCCGGTTTTCGCAGTTGGATGATTTAGAATGGGCATTCGGTGCCATGGGATTGCAGGATAAGGCCAAACATTTGGCTACCCTGTATCTCGAAGATGTATCGGATTTCATTGTGGAGTGTGTCGATGCAAATTTTGGATTTTCGCGCTATGCCGAACGCTTGGGCCGCAGTGCCAACAGTTTTGATCTCCTCTACGAGGCGCTGCAACAAGCGCCTACCTTTGTCGATGAATTTACGGTACAACGCTTAGCGGCGACCATGCAACGGGAGCAACCTGCACTGGTTTGTTTTTCGGTGCCATTTCCAGGCAATTTATACAGTGCTTTTCGCTGTGCCCAATGGATAAAATCCCATTATCCCAATACAAAAATCGCTATGGGTGGGGGTTTTCCCAACACAGAGTTACGCCAACTGACCGATCCGCGAGTTTTCGATTTTTTTGATTACATCACCCTCGACGATGGAGAGCGCCCTATCGAACTTTTATATACCAACCTTCAGTTGCCAGCGGTACAGCAGGTGTGGAAACGAACCTACCTCCGGGAAGCCGGTGAAGTGGTGTATAAAAACGATGCCACACTAGGCGATTATAAGCAAACCGAAGTGGGTACTCCTGACTATTCCGATCTTTTGTTGACGGAGTATCTTTCGGTGATTGAAATCGCCAATCCGATGCACAGTTTGTGGAGTGATGGCCGATGGAACAAACTGACGATGGCGCACGGTTGTTATTGGGGCAAATGCACCTTTTGCGATATTTCACTCGATTATATCAAAGTTTACGAACCCATTCACGCCCGAATGTTGGTCGATCGCATGGAAACGTTGATCGCGCAAACCGGCGAATCGGGTTTTCATTTTGTCGACGAAGCAGCGCCTCCTGCGTTGATGCGCGAATTGGCGCTTGAGATTTTACGGCGCAATTTGGTAGTGACGTGGTGGACGAATATACGGTTTGAAAAGAGTTTTACTCGCGACCTCTGTTTGTTGCTCAAAGCGTCAGGATGTATTGCGGTTTCTGGGGGACTCGAGGTCGCCTCCGATCGGTTGTTGGCGCTCATTCAAAAAGGGGTCACGGTAGCGCAAGTGGCACAGGTAACCCGAAATTTTACCGAAAGTGGTATCATGGTTCATGCCTATTTGATGTATGGGTATCCTACGCAAACCGTGCAGGAAACCATTGATAGTTTGGAAATGGTGCGTCAATTGTTTTCCTTAGGGATTGTGCAATCGGGTTTTTGGCATCAATTTGCATTAACAGCGCATAGTCCCATTGGGTTAGATCCTGAGGCTTATGGAATTATTCCACAAAAGCAAGCGATCTCTTTTGCCCATAACGATATCGAATTTACCGATCAAACGGGTATAAATCACGACCGTTTCAGCTATGGATTACGGAAATCGTTGTTCAACTATATGCACGGACTCTGTTTGGACGATCCGTTGCAAAATTGGTTTGATTTTAAAATTCCACACCCCAAAGTTTCCCCCAATTTTATTGTATCGGCGCTTGATGACGAGCGAATTCTCTTACCTAAATCCACGGCTAAAATAATTTGGGGCGGACTCCAACCGGAGTGTTCTTCTTTTCAAAAACAAAAAAAAGGGAAAACCTGGCCCTTGCTCCAGGTACGAGTGCACACATTGCATGGAGTCATAGAAACGGTACTCCCTGAACCAGAAGGACGGTGGTTGATCAATCAAATAAAACAATTAACGCCAAGCCATCCGCAACAAACATGGGGAGCATTGCAAAAATCGTTTGAAATGGAATTTGAAGATTTTGCTTTGTTTTGGACCTCAAAAGGTGTTTTGCCCTTACGGGAAATGTTGTGGGTATTGTAGTATTTTTTTAATTTTTAAGGTAGGGAAAAAACTTTTTTAAATGTTTTACGTAAATAGAGTTAAGCGAACATTTGTTTTGTTCGGTCATTTTTATGTATCTTTAAACAAAAATAAAACTATGAAAAAAATTACTCTTTTACTATTTTGTCTGGGTGCTTTCCATGCCTTTGGGCAACAAAAAGCTACGGGTGTAGTGAATCTTTCGACCAATGTGCGCGCCAATTTTTTATTGGATAGCAACACATCAACAGTTACTCTAACGATGATTGGCCCCAATGACCGTTGGTTTGGCTTGCAATTTGGTTCGTTTACAGGCACCCAAGGAATGGCCGTTGGGCAAGATTTGGTGTACTGGAACAATACTGCAAATGTAGTTGACGCGCGTTTCAATGGCGAAGGTTTTTCGCCCATTACCGACATGACCAATCACTGGACACTGGTATCCAATTCCAACAACACACCCTCTACGGGGTTACGTACCATCGTTTGTACGCGTGCCTTAAGTACGGGCGATAGCAGTGATTATACTTTTAATTTTGACGATACGACCCTAGATATTGCTTGGGCAAGAAGTAGTACCGCTAATTACACAATAAATAACCATGGTGGAGCCAATCGCGGGTATGCTATCGACACTCCATTTACTAATTTAAGTACGCAAGAAATCGCTCCAGTGGCCGTAAGTGTTTATCCCAATCCCTCCCGCGGAGCGGTAAACGTTAGTGCAACTTGGGGTATTGAAACGGTGAGTGTGTACGCGCTTTCAGGACAGTTAATTCGCACGCTTTCTTTTTCCACTACTGAAAATGCTAAAGAAGTTCAAGTAGAGGGTCTAGCCGTAGGTTCCTATCTTTTAGAAATCCAAGGCGAAGGACAAAAAGCTTGGAAGAAAATAATTGTCGAGTAAATGAAAAAATCCTTTAAAATAGGGCTTATAGGTTTACTGCTTGTAGCTGTTGCGGGATATTTTGGGTATCGATATGTATATCACTCCGAACGACGTGATGTTCAAAAGGAAGCCGCTGCATTTACACTGAAAGCCCTAGACTTACATCAAGCTTTTGTTGCAAACACCGAAAAAGCAAATGCTACGTATTTGGAAAAAGCCACTGAAGTTTCGGGAAACGTCACCGCGATTGAAGGGAACCAACTCCTACTGGATGAAAAGGTTGTGTGTATTAGTCAAACGCCTTTGACAACCAAAGTGGGGGCTACAGTCACCGTAAAAGGACGTGTCATCGGATATGATGATTTTCTCGATGAAATAAAAATGGATCAATGTACTTTAATTCCTTAACCATGAAAAAAATAGTAGCCTTGGCTTGGATTGTAATGGGTTGTTACTCAGCATCCTTGCATGCACAAGACGATTTATTAAACGAACTCAATCAAGACCAAAATAAGAAAGAAGCGGTTAGCGCAGCATTCAAAGGACAACAAATTTGTACGATGCAGTCGACCAAAATGGCGGCAAAAGGCGAATGGTATTTTTTAGTAGCCCACCGTTTTGGAGATTTGACCAACGGTTTTGAAAACTTTTTTGGATTGGATAATGCCCTCACAAAATTAGGAGGCTTATACGGTGCAACAGAGTGGCTTACTTTAGGTTTTTCGCGTCATACGCTTGCAAAAACGTATGAATTTTCGGGTAAGTACCGTCTAATGGCCCAAGAGGTCAATGGTTTTCCCGTGACCATTGTTGGGTACCATACCATGGATATTAATTCCCAATTGGAAAAGGAAGAGTATCCAGAATTATCAGGTACCGATCGTTTTGCTTTTTCCAATCAGCTGTTGATTTCACGAAAGTTTTCAGAGAATTTTTCGCTACAACTTACGCCAATGTACATTCACAAAAACTTGTACGACCCGTTACTGGAAGAAAAGAGTCAGTTTTTAATGGCTTTAGGAGGACGTTACAAGTTCTCTAAACGCTGTAGCTTTAACTGGGAATACGCGCAACGTTTCAATACCGTTTCCAATGACCCTTATCAAAATCCACTTACCGTGGGTGTCGATATCGAAACGGGAGGCCACGTCTTTCAGTTGGTTTTATCCAACAGCCAAGCGATGAATGATGTGAGCTATTTTACCACAGCGACAGGGGATTTTAATCGTGGAATCTTCTTCGGATTCAACTTATACCGTGTATTTTAATTGCAATTGCTATGAAAACGAATTATTTTAAATTGTCCTTAATCGGAATATTGTTTTTGGGACTGATAGGGTTACAATATGCTTGTGAATCCTCTACATTTGAAGAGGCTTCGGGTATCGTTACGAATCCTTCCTACAACAAAAATGTCAAACCTATCATGACCAATAATTGTACAGGTTGCCACAATGGAGTGGATGAGTTTTCGTTGTTGACCTATGAAGACGTAAAAGATAATACGCAAAATGGTAATTTATTGTGCCGAATTAAAGGAACAGCCTGTGGTGAAATTATGCCCCCTACCGGAAAAATGAATACCACACGGATCGCCATTATCGAAAACTGGGCGGCCAACAACTACCCATTGGATTAATACAAAAGGCTATGAAAAAGAATTTACTGTGTTTGCTACTCCTGCTCAGTGGAATGCTACACGCCCAAAAAATGATCACCCGAACGGGGGTTGTTAAGTTTGATGCCACTGTTCCGGGAGCTACCGATCAAGTGGCCGCCACCAACAATGCCGTTTCGGCGCTCTTAGATAAAAATAGTGGTGATTTAGCCATACAAGTGATGATTAAGTCTTTCCGCTTTAAAATTCCGTTGATGGAAGAACATTTCAACGAGAATTACATGGACAGCGATAAGTTGCCCAAAGCCACCTTTAAAGGGAAAATCGTTGGTTTTCAACCTCAAAACGGGACCTATGATGTAGAAGGTGATTTGACAATTCATGGAGTGACACAGAAAGTGAAAACCAAAATGACATTGAAAGTCGAAGGCGGAAAAATTCATTTGGACGGTACCTTCACGGTCAAGCTCAAGGATTACGATTTAACAGTACCCGCTTTGGCCAAGAAAACTTTGTCAGAAACAGCCAAGCTTACGGTTGATTTGACCTTAGAAAACAAAGCTTAAAAAAAACATATTAAGGTAGTAAGACGAACTTCGGTTCGTCTTTTTTTTGAGCTATACGTAATTACCAAATTAATTGATTTTTGTCATAGCGCAATCGATTTCGATTCCCTAAATTTACAATCCTAAAATAACAGCACTATGCAAAAATCCTATACCCTTTCTGTGCATACAGGGGCCACATTTGAGCTCGACGAAAGTTCATTGCAACAACTCGATGCCGTGGCCACGGGACACCATTCGTTTCATGTTTTAAAAAACAATCGGTCCTATACGGCCGAAATCATAGCGGCCGATTTTGTCGCCAAAAAATATACCATAAAGGTCAATAACAATACCTATGAAGTATCCATAGCCGATGAATTAGATCAATTGATCAGTCGCATGGGAATCGAGCGGGGACGCCATAAAGTGGTCAATGCCATCAAAGCCCCGATGCCAGGGTTAATTTTGGAGATAAATGTTCAGGTTGGCGATGAAGTTCAAGAAAACGACCCGCTGTTGATTTTAGAGGCCATGAAAATGGAAAATAGTTTTCTATCCCCACGAGAGGGTAAAATTAAATCCATTGCGGTGGTGAAAGGACAAGCGGTAGATAAAGGCCAACTTTTAATTGAATTTGAGTCATGAAAAAAATAACTAAATTATTAGTGGCTAATCGCGGCGAAATAGCCATTCGTGTGATGAAAACCGCGAAGAAAATGGGTATCAAAACGGTAGCGGTGTTTTCTGAAGCCGACCGCAATGCCCTTCATGTAAAATTTGCAGATGAAGCCGTGTGTATAGGACCCGCACCCTCAGCCCAATCCTATTTGAAAGGCGATAAAATTATAGAAGTAGCGCAGTCATTGGGCGTAGATGCCATCCATCCAGGCTATGGTTTTTTAAGTGAAAATGCATCGTTTTCGGCATTATGTGAGGAAAACGGGATTATTTTCATCGGACCCCAACCGAAAGCTATCGAAATGATGGGAAGCAAATTGGCCGCCAAAGAAGCTGTAATGCACTATGACATTCCGATGGTACCCGGCGTAGACCATGCCATTGTTGATGTAGAAGAAGCGAAAAAAACAGCAAAAGAAGTAGGCTTTCCCATTCTAATCAAAGCCTCTGCCGGTGGTGGAGGTAAAGGAATGCGTATCGTTGAACGCGAGGAAGATTTTGAGTCCCAAATGGAACGTGCCATTAGTGAGGCCACTTCAGCCTTTGGCGACGGATCCGTGTTTATTGAAAAATATGTGTCCAAACCCCGTCATATCGAAATCCAAGTAATGGCCGATAGCCATGGCAATGTCGTCTATGTGTTTGAACGGGAATGCTCGGTGCAACGCCGCCATCAAAAAGTGGTAGAAGAAGCACCATCCGCCATACTCACTCCCGAAAAACGCAAAGAGATGGGCGAGGCCGCTGTAAAAGTCGCCAAGGCTTGTGACTATTTAGGGGCGGGAACCGTTGAGTTTTTGATGGACGAACATCTGAATTTCTATTTCTTGGAAATGAATACCCGCTTGCAAGTGGAGCATCCCGTCACGGAGATGATTTCGGGATTGGATTTGGTTGAATGGCAAATTCGTGTGGCACGCGGTGAAGCTTTACCCATGAAGCAAGAAGACTTGCAAATTCACGGACATGCGATGGAATTGCGTGTCTATGCCGAAGATCCGATGAATGATTTCTTACCTAATGTGGGGAATCTCGAGGTGTATCGCTTACCCGAAGGCGAAGGAATTCGCGTAGATAACGGTATAGCCGAAGGAATGGATGTGCCCATCTATTACGACCCGATGTTGTCGAAGTTGGTAACCTATGGTAAAACCCGTGAGGAATCCATTGAAAAAATGATCGAAGCGATTGATAATTATATTGTAAAAGGAGTAGCCACAACGTTGCCTTTTGGAAAATTTGTAATGCAACACGAAGCCTTCCGTTCGGGAGAATTTGATACGGGCTTTGTGAAAAAGTATTACGATGCAGAAAAATTGAAAGCGCAATTGGATACCGAAGCCGAAATTGCAGCTTATTTGGCCTTGCAAAATTATTTAAACGATAAAAAAATCTTACGCGTACCCAACGCTTAGCAACGAAATCATGGAAGATAAAATACAACTATTAAATGAGAAAATCGCCTTGGCCCAATTAGGAGGAGGCGCAAATCGAATTGCCAAACAACACGAAAAGAAACGGTTAACTGCCCGTGAACGCGTGGAGTATTTGTTGGACGAAGGTTCGTTTGAAGAAATCGGAATGTTGGTAACCCACCGTACCACCGAATTTGGTATGGACAAAGAGGTCTATTATGGCGATGGTGTAGTTACCGGTTACGGAACCATCAACGGTCGTTTGGTGTATGTGTTTGCTCAAGATTTCACCGTTTTCGGCGGATCACTTTCAGAGACCCATGCAGAAAAAATCTGTAAAGTCATGGATTTAGCCATGCGTAACGGTGCTCCCATGATTGGACTAAACGATTCCGGTGGTGCCCGAATTCAAGAAGGTGTGCGTTCCTTAGGGGGTTATGCCGATATTTTTCACCGCAATGTACAAGCCAGTGGGGTGATTCCACAAATCTCAGCGATTATGGGACCTTGTGCAGGCGGTGCCGTATATTCACCAGCGATTACCGATTTTACCATTATGGTTGAAAACAACAGTTATATGTTTGTGACGGGTCCGAATGTGGTGAAAACGGTAACCAATGAAGAAGTAACTTCAGAAGAGTTGGGGGGAGCAAGTACGCATTCCACCAAATCAGGGGTAGCGCATTTAACCTCTCCCAATGGGGTGGAATGTTTGGAAGATATTAAACGTCTTTTGAGTTATATTCCTCAGAACAATAAGGAGAAAACACCAAAGTTGCCCTATACATTGGGCGAGGAGTTGCGCGAAAAATTGGATACTATTGTTCCTGAAAATGCCAACAAACCGTATGATATGCATGAGGTAATTGATGGACTTATTGATGAGGATTCCTTTTTTGAAATCCACAAAGACTATGCAGAGAATATCGTGGTCGGATTTGCGCGTTTGGCCGGACGTAGTATCGGAATTGTGGCCAATAACCCCATGTATTTAGCCGGTTGTTTGGACGTGAAGAGTTCGATCAAAGCGGCTCGGTTCACACGTTTTTGCGATTGTTTCAACATTCCTTTATTGGTGTTGGTTGATGTTCCCGGATTCTTACCAGGAACAGACCAAGAGTGGAATGGGATCATTGTTCATGGCGCTAAATTATTGTATGCTTTGAGTGAGGCGACGGTACCCAAAGTGACTGTCATTACGCGAAAAGCCTATGGAGGTGCGTATGATGTAATGAACTCGAAACACATTGGGGCCGATATGAATTTTGCATGGCCTGGGGCTGAGATTGCCGTGATGGGTGCCAAAGGAGCGTCGGAAATTATTTTCAAAAAAGAAATTAGTGAAGCCGCCGATCCCGCAGCAAAGTTGTTAGAAAAAGAAGCAGAATATGCCGAATTGTTTGCCAACCCTTATACGGCAGCGCAACGCGGCTTTGTGGATGAGGTGATTCTGCCCCGCGATACACGAAGAAAACTAATCAAGGCTTTTGCGATGCTGGAAAACAAAGAAGTTCCAGTTCCGAACCGAAAACACGGAAACATCCCGTTATAAAAGAAAAACCTGCCCGTAGTGCAGGTTTTTTTTGCAATGGTTATTGATAATAAAGTGAAATCGATAATATAAATTCCCTGTTATAGGTGAGAATTAAAGGTTATCATTGATTCCTTATTTCTTTTTTAATTCTCTTATCCAAAAATCAATTAAGAATCACGCAATACTTTTGATAAACTTATCTTTACTCATTTACTCAATTAGTTACTATTACTTTTTGTAATTTAGTGAAAAATAGTAACCATGAAAACTTTTGCTTGTTTTTTTAGCCTCATTTTTACTTCACTGCTATGGGGTCAGTTTCCAAATCCTGGTCGAGAGAGTTTTGAGTCGTTCTCAATATCCCCTGCGGGATTGGCGAGTCAGTGGACCTTGATGACGGGTTCGTTAACTAATCCTTGGTTAAGTTTTAATACCAATCAATCCACTACAGCCGATTGGACAGTATCGGGTATACCTTCTACATTTGGTGTTATGAGTCTGGGCAGTCGGTGTGCATCAATAGATTCCCATCCTTTGACAGTCGGGTTCTCAGAGGCTTCCTATTTAATCACGCCGTATGCTCTTATTCCCAATAATGCGCAGTTGCAGTTTAAGTTGGGCGCCAAATTCTTGGGAACACATACCTCATCGATTAAGGTGAAAATCAGTGTAACGAGTGCCCCCAATGGAGGTTCTACCACTGATCCTTCAGCCTATACAACCACTTTGGCCACCTATGATGACAGTATACTGCAAACCATGGGAGCTTTGAATTTCCATGATTTTCAAGTCGATTTAAGCATGTATGCGGGGCAGTCGATTAGTATTGCTTTCGTACGTGAATTTACCCAGTCTTCCCCCACCACAACAGGAAATGGATATTGCCTTGATGATGTTCGCATTACAACCAATACGTGCCAAGAGCCTACATTGATGTATTTTTCACAAATTACGGGTAACACAATGATGGTTAATTGGTCTGAAATTGGCAATGCGATGCAGTGGGAAATTCATGTGGCTCCTTGTGGTACACCTCCTCCTGCCGCAAGTACAGCAGGAGTAGTCACTAATTCACAATCTTATGTTTTATCAGGTTTAACACCTTCAGCTTGTTATGATGTCTATGTTCGTTCGCTTTGTCCCAACGGGGGTACAACCGCATGGGTAGGGTTGCCTAGTATTGTGACACCCCTAACTCCAGGTACCTCGTTTTGTGGAAGTTTGTTTACGGATAATGGCGGTGTAAATGGAAATTATGCTAACAATACCGATCAAACATATACCATTTGTCCTCCCGTTGGGGGTCAGTTAATCGGGATTTCATTTTCCCAGTTTAATACAGAAGCGGGACAAGATATTCTTTCTGTTTTTGACGGTTCAAGCATAAGTTCCCCTTTAATCGGCCAATTCTCTGGAAACACGTTACCTCCTACCATTTTTTCAACCGATCTTTCGGGATGTTTGACCATTCGCTTTCAATCCAATTCAATGGTGAATAGCGAAGGGTTTATCATTACCTTACATTGTGTTCAAGGGGCAAGTTTTGAGTTGGTTCCTTTTATCGATTCAAATGCCGATGGAATTAAAAACCCTTCTGAAATTAATTTTGAAAGTGGAAGTTTTACGTATACCCGCAATAATGGCAGTCCATTACCCGTGATTTTTAATTATGGTAATTTCAATTTTTATGATTTTAATACGGCCAATACCTATTCGTTTAGCCATCAGGTTAATCCAGAATACGCTTCATTTTTGAGTTCTACTACAACGTACATGAATCAAACAGCAAGTACTCCCACCAATACCTTATTTTTTCCGATAACAATTACACAGCCTTTCAGTGATGTCAGTGTAACTTTACATCCAATAACCCTTCCGAGGCCCGGATTTGCGTACAAGCTCATGCTCACCCTCACTAATCATGGGCTCAATCCTCTTTCAGGAATGCTGGTTTTTACCAAGCCATCGGGTGTTGTGTCGCTCTCTACGAACAGCTTAACTTCTTGGATAACTTCGCAAGGTTTTACAGAGTCGTTTACGAATCTCGCTCCTAATTCACAAATGGAAATTGAGATAACTATGGTCATGGATGTTTTACCCAATGTCACACTGGGACAAATCGTATCGAGTTTTGCTACTTTAAATGTTAATGGGGTTGATGATGTTTTGCAAAACAACACAGCTGAATTTAGTACTTCCTTGGTAGGAGCTTACGATCCTAATTATGTGGTAGAGCATCATGGTCCAGAAATCCTCTATAGCTCATTTGGCCCAGTTGATTATCTAGAATATACCCTTCATTTTCAGAATGAGGGGAACTTTTATGCCGAAAATGTTCGCGTTGTCGACGAGTTGAGTCCGTTGTTAAATGCTCAATCCGTTCAATTTCTTCAATCGAGCCACCCTTGTCAATTGAAACGTAATGGTTCACGGTTAGAATTTGAATTCAATCAGATATTTTTACAAGCCAAATCAGTCAATGAAGAGGCGAGTAAAGGGTATGTCGTTTTTAAGGTAAAACCACAGCCAGGTTATCAAGTGGGCACTCAAATTCCCAATGGAGCGGCTATATATTTTGATTTTAATCCACCCATTTATACCAATGTTTTTCAAACCTTGTTTGTAAATGCGTTAAATACAAATACGTTTTCTATGGCTTCCCTGGTGCTTTACCCGAATCCAACAAGTGATGTACTTTACATAGAAGTACCTTCTGGAGCCGCTATTAAGGCAAAAGTTGAATTGTTTGATTCCCTCGGAAAAGTGGTCTATCAGACCAATATGGAGGGTGCCCAAATGGCACTTCCTATACAATCCTTGGCCAAGGGAGTCTATTTTATTCGCATTCAATCGGCAGCGGGTAGTTTGATGAAAAAAGTGATAAAATGGTAGGAAAAAGTGTGAAGAAGCATATAGAAAAAGCAGTATAAAAAGAAAAGAGCAAAGTTCAAATTAACAGACTGTGCTCTTTTTTTATTTTACACCTTTGGCGTAAACCATAATTGCTCCAGCTAATTTATCAGGGATCATACGACCCTCTTTATTGGTAAAATTTGTAATAACAGAAATCCAACCCAAAATTACTTTAAGTGTAAAACGACAAAGTGCCGTTAAAAAGTTGATTTTTTCGGTGGTATAATCGAATCTACGAATGGATATCCCAACAAGTGTTTTTCCGATAGTTCCGCCGCGTATACTGACAAAAATTGGCTCATAAAGTATACAATAAATAAACAAGCTTTCAGTTCGGAACTTGGATTCGGAAGCATTTGAAGTAAGTCACCTGTAATAATAAGTAAACTAATAAGGATTACTCCATCGATCATGGCTGCTTAAGTGCGCTCTTGTGATTGCGGATACATGGTTATGAAATATAGTTAAATTTAAATCCGATACCATGTAAGTTTTCTATAGTAATTCCCTCTTGTCCAGCAAAAATTTTGCGCAAGCGGGAAATGAAAACATCCAAACTTCGTCCCATAAAGTAATCGTCTTCGCCCCACAAGGCTTTCAAAATTTCTTCACGTTTAAGGACTTGATTTTTATGGTCTAAAAAAAGTTTGAGTAAATCCGATTCCCGTTGGGTGAGTGAAATGGTCTCGGTATCATTAAATATACGATAATTGGCCGCATCAAATTGATAGGTTCCCACGGTATAAAACGGGCTAGGAGGGGGTGTTGTTTTTTTATGGGAACGCCGTAAAAAAATATCGATTTTTAGCATTAACTCCTCAATACTAAAGGGTTTTACCAAATAATCGTCGGCACCAATTTTAAGTCCCCGAATGCGATCTTCCTTTAATGTTTTGGCGGAAAGAAAAATAATGGGTATTTCCTGGTTCTTTTTTCGAATGGCTTCAGCCAATTCAAAACCATCCATTTTGGGCATCATTATGTCTAAAATGCACAAATCGTATTCGTTTGAAAGAAAACCCTCCAAGGCTGCAGTTCCATCTGCAAAATGGTCTACGGCATAAAAATTTTCCAGATGATCTTTCGTCAGAAACGCAATGGTTTCATCGTCTTCGGCATACAGAATTTTGAAGTTATGCATAGTGCTTTTTAGGAATTAAAATCGTTATCGTCAATCCGTGTTCTTTATTATTTTGGGCGCTGATCTTCCATTGGTGTTGGGTGCAAATCTTTTTGACATAAAACAATCCCAAACCAAATCCATTTACCTCATTGCTTTTTTGGTCGGCAACGCGATAAAATTTATCAAAGATCAAATTTAAATTTTTGGGCGCTACTCCAATTCCATTGTCTGTAAATTGCAACCGTAACCCATGGCGTTCCTCGTCAACTCGAATTTGAATACGTGGGGTAAGGTTACAGTACTTGACCGAGTTGTCCAATAAATTGTAAATAATGTTTGAAAAATGAAACCGATCGGCTTCAAGGGTATACTCGCGTTTGGCTTCAATCGTTACAGCAACTTGTTCTTTTTTTAATTTAATGGTTTCAGCGGCCTCTTGCAACAAAGGGAGTAAGGCTAATTTTTCGGGTTGTAGGGCTAGCGGAGATTCATCGCTTTTGGCAATATTCAACACCTTTTCGATATGGTGATTTAGTTTTTTACTTTGATTGATAATGATTTCAGTGTAATCGAGTAATTTTTTTTGCTCGCGTATAACCTCTTGTTTGTTGAGGTAACTCGAAGCGAGTAGGATAGAGGAGAGGGGTGTTTTGAATTCATGGGTCATATTGTTGATAAAGTCCCGTTGCAATTCGGAGTATTTTTTTTGTTGGATAATGGTGTAAATGGAGTACACATATACCAAGAGCACAATCATCAGCGCAAAGGACAACACAAACCAAAACCGAAGCGAACTTAATAAATACGATGTTTCGTTGGGAAACCGCACGGCAAAATAATAGACGAGATTTTTGTGCTTCGGAAAATAGACATTATGCTTACTGGGTTTTTTATCGCTCATCGCTACATAGTTGCCATACACCATTTCATCACTATTGCAGTTGTACATGGCATATTCAAAGTCGGTCGTGATGTTCATTTTGGCAAACTCCGTCTTCAGATAATATTCTAAAATATCGGGCTGAAAATCGTTTTCAACATTCACAATATAGTAGTCGTTGGCCACTTTCTCCACGGGATTGTTGGGCGGTAATTCACTGTCTTTCCCTTCATAGAGTTTTTTAACTACTTCCAAGAGGGCAATATGTGTTTTTTGGGTGAATTTTTTTTCCTCCAAGCTAAAGGCTTCCCGTGTCCAAAGCAATTGAGCAATGAGAATGCCTAAGGTAGCAATCATCCCAAGAACAATGACAATATTGAGTTTTTTGGTTTTCAAAAGTGATAAATTGAGTCTCAAAATTACTTAAAAAATAAGTGGATACCGACTGTTAACAAGTCATTAACAAAGATTCGAGAGCGGTTAACAAACCACAATCGAAATTGGATTTACATTTGTATCAAGAAATTAGAAAACTTACTTTAATTATAAAACCAAAAATTCATTTCGTATGAAAACAGTAAAAATTACTTTAGCGGCTTTAGCCTTCGGATTGATGTCATTCACGACAGCAACCGTAATTGATCAACCTACTATCGTTTCAGCCAAAGATGCTTCGCCTGTAGTGTGGAAATCAGAAACTGTAGATGTGGGTGAAATTCCACAAGGAACTCCAAAGACCATCGAGTTTTCGTTTAAAAACACAGGAACGAAGTCGGTGTTGATTACCAATGTTAAACCTTCTTGTGGATGTACAGCAGCCGATTATACTAAAGAAGCTGTAGCGCCTGGAAAAACAGGATATGTAAAAGCGACTTACAATGCCGCAGCAGCTGGAGCGTTTGCCAAAACTATCACGGTAACCACCAATGCTGAAGAAACGCCCAAAGTTTTGACTTTTAAAGGAACTGTGGTTGCAAAATCATAAGTTTTCGATATAAAGGTGATTAAGAAGAACGAAAAACTCCTGAGGTGACTCAGGAGTTTTTTATTTTAAGAACGGGTTTTCATCGCTTCCATCCTTTTTTGACGGTCCAAAATGATTTCCTTAAACTTTTTCTTTTGTTCGTCATTCAGGAAGTTCATTACATTGCGTTCTGCCGTTTCATTAATGGCACTAATTTCGCTCAACTTTTCATCTTGTGCCATGTTTTCTTTTTTCATAATGGCATTGATTTTTTTGGAGCTGGCATCAAATTCTTTTTGCACAATAATCACTTGTAATTCGTCCAGTTTTAAATCGGTTTTCAGTTTATCTACCGTTTTTTGTACCGATTCAACGCGTTCTTTTTCAAGTTGCTCAGGAGTCTTCTCACGAGCCATCGGCGGTTGCATACCCATACCCGAGCGCCCCATGCCTCCCATACCGTTATTCATCATGCCCATTTGTGCCCAACCCGTGAGCGTTAGTGTACAGCAAAATAGTAAAGCGATTTTTTTCATAATAACTTCATTTTCGTAAAGATACAAATTATATCGGTTCTCCGTAAAGGTCAAATTCACTCGCATCAAAAATTCGAATCATAGCAAATTCTCCTGTTTTTAAATAGTATTGAGAAGCGTCAATCAAAACTTCATTGTCAACATCGGGACTATCAAATTCGGTTCGTCCAACGAAATAATTTCCTTCTTTTCGATCGATGACACAACGAAAGGTTTGACCGATTTTTTCCTGATTTAATTCAAAAGATACTTGCGATTGAATATCCATGATTTCTTGTTGACGCGCTAATTTTGTAGCTTCAGGAACATCATCTTCAAGCGCATAAGCGCCCGTATTTTCTTCGTGGGAGTAGGTAAAACAACCTAAGCGTTCGAAGCGCATTTCGCGAACCCAGTCTTTCAAAATTTGGAAATCCTCCTCCGTTTCGCCAGGATAACCCACAATTAAAGTGGTACGAATAGCAATGCCTGGAACCGCTTCCCGAAATTCATTCAACAGTCGGGTCGTTTTTTCCTGGGTAGTTCCGCGTTTCATTGATTTTAAAATGGCATCGGATATGTGCTGTAAAGGAATATCGATATAATTGCAAATCTTCGGTTCCCGTCGCATGACCTCCAATACATCCATAGGAAATCCTGAAGGGAAGGCATAATGCAAACGAATCCACTCAATACCCTCCACCTTTACTAAGGCTTCCAAAAGTTCGGCTAAGTTTCTTTTCTTGTATAAATCCAATCCGTAATAGGTGAGATCTTGAGCAATTAAAATCAATTCTTTTACGCCATTTTTGGCCAATCCCTCGGCCTCTTTTACCAATTTTTCAATCGGTTGGGACACGTGTTTTCCGCGCATCAAGGGAATAGCGCAAAAACTACAAGGACGGTCACATCCTTCAGCGATTTTTAAATAAGCATAATTTTTAGGTGTTGTAGTGAGTCGTTCTCCCAAAAGTTCATGCTTATAATCGGCACCTAAAGCCTTTAGCAAAAGCGGTAACTCTGTGGTTCCAAAGTACTGGTCGATATTTGGAATCTCTTTCTCCAAATCGGGGCGGTATCTTTCAGAAAGACAGCCGGTAACAAATACTTTATCTACCACGCCACGTTCTTTTTTATCGGCATATTCCAAAATGGTATTTACCGATTCTTCTTTGGCATTATCAATAAATCCGCAGGTGTTGATGACCACAATATTGCCTTCTTGTTCATGCACAACTTCTTTTCCGTTGGCGCGCAATTGTCCCATTAAGACTTCACTGTCGTACGTGTTTTTGGAACACCCTAAAGTGATGACGTTGATCTTGTTTTTTTTGACCGATTTGGTTCTCATAGTTTTTGAAAAATGGACTGCAAAATTAGGCTATTTATTTCAGTCTCAAAAAGGAAACCGCATAAAAAAAGCCATCGATAACCGACGGCTTTTGTAAGGTATAGTGAAATTATAATTCAAAAAGAAGGGTCACCGAAATGTTGTCAAATACGGCACGACTGCGCGCTGTATCGGTCAATCCGCGGTTGAACATTTGTTGGTTGAAATTGCGCCAACCGTGACTGTAGGATACATCTAGACGCGTATCCCCAAAATTGTACCCCAATCCTCCCGAATAGGTTGTCAAATTACCCATGGTATAGTGGTTTTTATAGGGACTTTCAGACCAACGATATCCTCCGCGAAGACTCCATTGTTTGTATTTGTATTCTGTTCCTAAGCGAATTTCTGTAGCCGCCTGTAATTGATTGTCGATAGTGGCATTTTCGGCGCTAAAATCGCGTTGAGGGGTAAAGGTGTTGCCTTGGTAAAACTGCTGTGAGATATCAGCACTGATTAAACCGCGTTTGCCAAACAAAAAGACCCCCGATGCGGTAACTCGATCGGCTGTACGCAAACGATAAGGTTCGAATATCATGGTCACATTCGGATCCACGACCACCGAATTATACTGCGTATTATTGGCATCTGCATTCAAACCAAATCCCGATGTTGCAATGTATTGACGTAACTCATCGTTCAAGCGAAACCAAGTCGGAGATTGATAAGCAAGTCCCAAACGCGCATTTTTATGTACTTTAAAAATAGCCCCTAATTGAACAGAGAACCCGTTGCCATAGGTATATAAATCATTGTTGAAACGCACCCGATCTACTGTAGAGCCGGTGGGATAGCGGGGATTTGAATTGGCTTCAAAGAATGAAGTGCTTTGGCGGTAATCGACAAAATGAAAGTTCAAATTGATTCCAAGCATCAACCAATCTTGGTATTGTGCTGATCCATTTACCGATAATTTACTGGAATACCCTGAGGAGTTCAATAAAAAGCTTTGCGCATAATTTCCACCGGGGGCAATATTCGTAAAGTAGGAAGTATTGTTCGGATTATTACTTACCGGGTCTATGATGTAGGAGTTGTACCCTAAGTAGGCTTGTTGTTCGTTAAAAAACAACTCATCGTAAAAGAAATCGTTGAGTACTCCAAAAGGAACGGCTTCAGAAGGATTTCTACCGTTGGCAAAACTAAGGAAGTACTGGTCAATGGAGTTGTTGGGATTGACACCGCTTAGAAACACTGAATTGTTCAGGTTTTGCGTGTTTTCGTAATTCAAGGCAACCGCAAATTTATTCCAATCGGATTTTTTTAAAGGGTCTACAAAAACCAACACACCGCCTGCTTGGTTGATGTCAAAGTGATTGTTGTTTTCCCGTTGTTGGGTTCCAAAATAATTGGTGCGATTGGTCGTGTTAAAATTGGTAAGCGTAGCCCCAGCTTGATTGTTGCTGAAAATTACGGAACCTGCAGGGTTGACAGAAATGGCACTTAAATCACCGCCTACGGCACCAAAGGCACCTCCCATAGCGCGAAATCGAGCTGTTCCATTAAGGTCTTGCACCGAATACCGTAAGGCATCCTGAATGTCTTGGCTCCAACCAGAGGTCATCACTAACCCCGTGAAGCATAAGGCAAATATCTTTTTCATAGTAAACTAGTCTTAGTGAGTAAAGGGAACAAATTAACGACGACCACCGCCACCGCCTCCTGAACGGCCACCACCGCCAAAACCGCCACCGCCGCCGTAGCTTCCGCCACCGCCATAACTTGAACGCGATGGAGTATAGCTTCGGGTGTTGGACTCACTGCGTGAAGGGCTACTACTCGGAGTAGTGTTATTACGCACGGTTCCTGTGTTTGGCGCACTATTGGGACGTGTGTTATTGGTAGAATAGTTTTGACGCACGCCGCTATTGCCGCGGGTAATGTTTACGGGACGCACCCCATTGGTGTAATCTGCACGTCCGTTGCGAACAGTATTGCCTCGGGTAAAATTATTGCTTCGAGTGAAACCATTATTTGCACGTCCGATTCCGCTGTTGCGTCCGTTAAGTGCGGTTGGATTTCGGTAAATGGTGTTACGACGTCCTCCGTTGTAGGCGAAGTTGTTGTTCCAACCGCCACCCCAGCCCCAGCCCCAACCGGGTCCGTACCAAGAGTTCCAACCCCAGCCCCAACCAGGACCATACCAGTTGTTCCAACCCCAGCCGCCCCAGCCGCCCCAGCCCCAGCCGGCATTCCAACCGAGACCCCAGCCGCCGTTCCAACCCCAGTTGTTCCAGCCCCAGCCGCCCCAGCCAGCATTCCAACCAAGACCCCAGCCGCCCCAGCCGCCATTCCAACCCCAGCCGTCATTCCAAGAATCATAATAGTTGACGGTGACATTGGTAGCATTATTCCCCCATCCATTGTAGTTGGAAGAAGCCGTGCGTGCCGCTGTGTTTTGAGTACTGTCTTGTGGTGTGGTATAATTTTCAACATCCGTAATCAATTCTTGACTCTCCTCATTTAAGGAGCTGAAATAATTACGGTAATATTCGCTGTTGCTATTGTCCTGTCTAGGAGCACTAGCTCGAGTGGTTCCAGTGCTGCCATATACGCCATCATTATCGTAATAGGAAGAGTTTTGATAGGAGCCGCAAGAAGTGACCAAAATTCCCAAAGTGACTACGGGGAGCCAACGGAAATTACGGATTTGGGAAAGGAAATTTGTTTTCATATCTATAGCATTTTTATTGTTGGTCATTACAAAAATAGTTAGTTTTGCCAAACTAATTAGTTAAAATTTGATTAAACAATTTTTGTGCCAAACTGTTCATTATGAGTAAGAACTTAACAAAGCGAGAAGAGGATTATTCCAAATGGTATAACGAGCTAGTAGTAAAAGCCGATTTGGCTGAAAACTCTGGGGTGCGTGGCTGTATGGTGATCAAACCTTATGGATATGCCATTTGGGAAAAAATGCAAGCCGAGTTGGATCGGATGTTCAAAGAAACCGGTCACAGCAATGCCTATTTTCCTTTGTTTGTTCCCAAAAGTATGTTTGAAGCAGAAGAGAAAAATGCGGAAGGATTTGCGAAAGAATGCGCAGTAGTGACGCATTACCGTTTAAAAGCTGATGAAACCCAAAAAGGGAAACTTATCGTTGATCCACAAGCCAAATTGGAGGAAGAATTAGTCGTTCGACCTACCAGTGAAGCGATTATTTGGTCAACGTATAAGAATTGGATTCAATCCTACCGAGATTTGCCCTTGCTTATCAATCAATGGGCAAATGTAGTGCGCTGGGAAATGCGTACCCGTTTGTTTCTTCGTACCGCTGAGTTTTTGTGGCAGGAAGGGCATACCGCGCATGCTACCCGTGAAGAAGCCATTGCTGAAACGGAACAAATGATGCAAGTTTATGCTGATTTTGTTGAAAATTTCATGGCTATACCCGTAATCAAAGGGGTGAAAACACCCAATGAACGTTTTGCCGGAGCGGAAGAAACCTATTGCATTGAAGCTTTGATGCAAGATGGAAAAGCCTTGCAGGCGGGGACATCCCACTTTTTAGGGCAAAATTTTGCACAAGCTTTTGACGTGAAGTTTGCCAACAAAGAGGGGAAACAAGACTATGTGTGGGGCACCTCTTGGGGAGTTTCAACACGCTTGATGGGGGCTTTGGTTATGACGCATTCCGATGATAATGGGTTGGTGTTACCACCCAATTTAGCGCCAATTCAAGTCGTTATTGTACCCATTTATAAGAGTGAGGAAGAATTGGCGGCTATCAGTACGGTGGCTCATGAAATCACAGCGGCATTACGCAAGTTACGCCTCTCGGTTAAGTTTGACGATCGTACGACACAAAAGCCAGGATTTAAATTTGCCGAATGGGAACTCAAAGGTGTACCCGTTCGTATGGCGATTGGTCCGAAAGATTTAGAACAAGGAACGGTGGAGCTAGCCCGTAGAGATACGTTAACCAAAGAAGTGGTTCGCCGCGAGGGCGTAGAAGCCTACCTTGTTGATTTGATGGATACGATTCAACAGAGCTTGTATCAAAAAGCATTTTCGTACCGCGACAGTCATATTACTAAGGTGGATAATTTTGATGAATTCAAAACGATTTTGGAAACAAAAGGAGGATTTTTGGCAGCCCATTGGGATGGTACGCCAGAAACCGAAGAAAAGATCAAAGAATTGACCAAAGCAACCATTCGCTGCATTCCTTTAGACCAAGTAAAAGAGGAGGGGAAATGTGTGTTTTCAGGGGCTCCTTCCACAGGTCGTGTCTTGTTTGCCAAGGCATATTAAAAAAAATAAAAAAGTTTAAAAGCGGACTTGCACGTGTAAAAAATAGTTGTATTTTTGCATCCGCATTTGAGCAGTAGGCCCGTTCGTCTATCGGTTAGGACTCAAGATTTTCATTCTTGCAAGAGGGGTTCGATTCCCCTACGGGCTACAAAATAAAGGCAATTGAAGTGTGACATTTTATGTTGCTGCCACTCAAATGGCCCGTTCGTCTATCGGTTAGGACTCAAGATTTTCATTCTTGCAAGAGGGGTTCGATTCCCCTACGGGCTACAAATTAGTTGTAAATTAGTTTTGTAAAACAAAGGTTTTGTGTCTCAAATCGTTGTTTTATTAGTTAAAACCAAAGTGATTACCGAGTAATTGTGGGAGGTTTTTCTTTTTTAACTAATAGTTATAAATAATTATTACAATTAAATTACAAAACAATGGCAAATCACAAGTCAGCGCTAAAGAGAATTAGAAGTAACGAGAAACGAAGAGTTTTAAACCGTTATCAGCACAAAACAACACGTAATGCCGTGAAAGCGTTGCGTATGTCTACGGATAAAGCAGATGCAGCAGCCAAATTGGCAAGCGTTATTTCTATGATTGACAAGTTAGCAAAGAAAAACATCATTCATGATAACAAGGCTTCCAATTTGAAGTCGAAGTTAACGAAACACGTCAACAAACTGTAATCTATCTTTATAGTATAGTATGCAAAAGCCTCCAATTCGGAGGCTTTTTTTATGTGTTGTTATTCTTTAACTCTTCGAGCATCTCTCTCGTTATCGGTTTCGATAAAAAGTCCAATACCATAGGATACGATTTTGATTTTTCGATGTCCTTTGGATCTATAGTGGAGGAGAGCACAATTACTTTTAGCTGAGGAAAAATTTCGTTGTAACGTCGTTCTGTAATGATATCTAGAAATTCCCAGCCCCCCATTACGGGCATATTCAAATCCAAAAAAAGAAGTTCGGGCAAATCGGTTGTCGGTGTAATTCCTTTTTGCGAAAACGACTCTAAATAGGCTAACGCGTCTTCACCATTGTTGGCAATTTCAATGGTTTCGGAAAACTCACACTTTTGAATGACTTTTTTACATAACATTAATGTAATGGGGTCATCGTCTACACAGAGTATTTTTTTGTACATTTTAATTGTTTTTAAAGGTAATCGTAAATGTTGTTCCTACGCCTACCTCACTATCTATTGTGATGCTTCCTCCCATGGACTCTACTTGCGATTTGACCAAATATAAGCCCAAACCTTTACTGTCGGGATTGTCATGAAAACGTTGGTACAGTCCAAATACTTTATCGCGATGGCGTTTGAGGTCAATTCCCAAGCCATTGTCTTTGAAGGTAATTTGTGTTTCGGTGCCTAAATTTTTAGCAGCGACTAAAATTTTCAATTGACGGGAAGGATCGCTGTAGCGGAGTGCATTGGTAGTCAAATTTAGTAAAATACTTTCAAAATACGAGCGATTTAAGAACAAGGAATTTACTTTATCGACATCCAGTTTAATAATTGGATTTAAGTTGCTGATTAAAAAACTGAGTTGGTTAAAGATGTTTTCAAACACATCACGTATCACAATCGGCTCTTTATCTATAGCCAAACTGTCTTTGATGATAATGATATTCACCAAATCATTGACTGTATCGTTGAGTTGTTGGGTTGATTTGCTAAATCCTTGAAGGATTTCTTTTAATTCATAATCCTCAATTTCAATATCCTCCAGCAAATTCAATAATCCGGTCAAATTAGAGAGAGGAGCGCGTAAGTTGTGCGAAGTGATGTAAGAGAACTGCTTTAAGTCGGAGTTGTTTTGTGTCAATTCTTTAATCAACTGTTCGCGTTCTTTTTCCTGCTCTTTTTCCTCGGTGATGTCACGTTGAATGGAAATCCAATGCGTGTGTTGATTTTCATGGTTGGTAATGGGAATCAAACTTAAATTCACCCAATAGTTAGTGTTGTCCTTACGTTTGGTCAGGGTTTCCAAGGTAAAAGCCTCTTTCTTTTTTAAGGCATCGGCAATTTTTTTGACATCCCTTTTGTTTTGAATACGTTTAAAAAAGAAGGTAGCCGACTGGTGTAAAACTTCCGCTTGGTCGTATCCTGTCATTTTCTCGAAAGCTGGATTCACATATACGATTTGATCTTCAGCATTTTCAGAAGCACCAACAGCGGTAATCAATACGGTATCACGATTTTGAATAATTACCGTTTCCAATAAACGCAATCGTTGTTCTTCTTCTTTTTGTCGAGTGACGTCCTGCATGGCACCAATCATTCGCACCACATTGCCTTCCTCATCTTTGACCAGAAATCCACGGTCATATACATAGCGGTATTGCCCATTGGCGTCCATAAATCGGTATTCATCCTGCCATTTATCCGAACGTTGGGCGATATACGAATATAGTTTTACCGACATCTTCAAACTGTCTTCCGGGTGAATTTTGTCAAACCACCACTGTAAATTGGCTCCAACTTGGTCTTTTTTATACCCAAAAACGCCTTGAATTCCTTTGTTCCAAATAAAACTGTTGGTTTTTACATCCCAGTCCCAAATCGTATCGCTTGTGGCTTTGGAAACAATTTCAAAACGTTCGTTGGAAATAGACAATTCTGAGAATTCCGATTCAAATTGCGCCATGTAGCGCTCTGTAGTTCCAATTTTTTGCGCTAGAAAGTACGTCGTAAAAAGCGCAATTCCCAACGCCAAACCCAATCCGATTCCCAGCTGCCATGATGGATTATTCCATTGTGTAACCACAACCATACCTGTAAAAATCAGGGCAAATAAGGTGAGGAATACCGGAAGAAAAAAACGTGGGTTTGTGTGTTTCATTATTCCAAAAATAACAAAAAAATAGGATAAAAAACATGTTGTAGTATTAATTCACTTTTACATAGCGTAAAACTATTGCCTTGAGGATGCCTGATTTCAGAAAATAAAAACTACCTTTGCGCCTTCAAAAAAATCACATGGAATCAATACGAAATATTGCCATTATTGCCCACGTTGACCACGGAAAAACCACCTTGGTTGACAAGATTATGTACCACTGCCAGTTGTTTCGCGAAAACGAAAATACCGGCGATTTAATTTTGGACAACAATGATTTAGAACGCGAACGCGGCATTACCATTACCTCCAAAAACGTTTCGGTGGTATACAAAGGAACCAAAATTAACATTATCGATACACCAGGCCACGCCGACTTTGGTGGCGAAGTAGAACGGGTATTGAATATGGCCGATGGCGTTTGTTTGTTGGTTGATGCCTTTGAAGGTCCGATGCCTCAAACACGTTTCGTATTGCAAAAAGCCATCGACTTAGGGTTGAAACCTTGTGTGGTGATCAACAAAGTGGATAAAGAAAACTGTACTCCTGAAGAAGTGCATGAAAAAGTATTCGACCTCATGTTTGAATTGGGTGCCGAGGAATGGCAGTTGGACTTCCCAACAGTTTATGGTTCGGCCAAAAACAACTGGATGTCCGAAGACTGGCAAAACGTGACCACATCTATCGAACCTTTGTTGGATATGGTGGTGAATCATGTTCCTGCGCCTAAAGTGTCAGAAGGAACCCCTCAAATGTTGGTTACTTCTTTGGACTTTTCATCGTTTACGGGTCGAATCGCTATCGGACGCTTAGAGCGCGGTACGTTGCGTGAAAATATGCCTGTTTCTTTAGTGAAAAGAGACGGTTCCATCACCAAATCCAAAATCAAAGAACTACATACTTTTGAAGGTTTGGGCCGTAAAAAAGTAGCCGAAGTACACGCGGGAGACATTTGTGCTTTGGTAGGTATTGAAGGGTTTGAAATTGGAGATACCATCGCTGATTTTGAAAATCCTGAAGCCTTAAAAAGTATTGCGATTGATGAACCAACCATGAGTATGTTGTTTACCATCAATGACTCTCCGTTCTTTGGTAAAGAAGGGAAATTCGTTACTTCACGCCATATCAAAGATCGTTTGACCAAAGAACTAGAGAAAAACTTGGCCTTACGCGTAAGCGAAACCGATTCGGCCGATAAGTTCATGGTGTTTGGTCGTGGGGTATTGCACTTGTCTGTTTTAATCGAAACCATGCGTCGCGAGGGGTATGAATTGCAAATCGGTCAACCCCAAGTTATCATCAAAGAAATTGATGGGCAAAAATGTGAACCTATTGAAGAATTAACCATCGACTTACCTGAGAATGTTTCGGGTAAAGCGGTCGAATTCGTAACCGTTCGTAAAGGGGAAATGCTGAGTATGGAACCCCGTGGCGAGCGAATGATTATCAAATTTAACATTCCTTCTCGTGGAATCATCGGATTGCGTAATCAATTGTTGACAGCTACTGCGGGAGAAGCTATTATGGCGCATCGATTCATCGGGTATGAACCTTTAAAAGGAGATATTTCGGGTCGTATTAACGGTTCGTTGATTTCTATGGAAAATGGAAAAGCCATTCCGTATTCCATCAATAAGTTGCAAGACCGTGGTAAGTTTTTTGTCGATCCCAACGAAGATATTTACGAAGGACAAGTGGTCGGTGAAAACTCCCGTGCAGATGATTTGGTGATTAACATTACCAAAACCAAACAGTTGACCAACTTCCGTTCTGCGGGTGCCGATGATAAAACGCGTATTGTTCCCGCCATCAAGTTTACCCTTGAAGAAGCTTTAGAATATATTCAAAAAGATGAGTATGTGGAAGTAACACCCAAGTCGATTCGTTTGCGTAAAATTTTGTTGAGCGAAAACGATCGTAAGCGTTTCAAAAATGCTATGGTGTAACACCTCCATTCTAACAATAAAAAAAGCCATCAATTCTTTCATTGATGGCTTTTTTAGTATATGCTTTTTAAGCATTCAGGCTAACGCTTTAAGGCAAAATTTCCTTTCACTATTCGACCGTCCTCCAGTTGAATGACATACCAGTAATCATCGCCTGGCAGTAAGGCTCCATTATAAGTACCGTCCCAACCCGGTCCCAATGCCCCGATTTGTTTCAATAACTTCCCATAACGATCGTAAATAAAGATTTGCGTATTGGGATAAAAAGTATTCGTAACGCCCCGAATGTTCCAAGTATCATTAAATCCATCGCCATTGGGTGTAAAATAGGCGGGGATGCCCAATACAGTCACCAAATAGGAAGCTATACCACATCCATTTAAGTCTTTTACATAAACCGTATGCACGCCCATGGGGACTTGCGTAAATACATTTGAACTTTGATACGGGCCATACGATTCATCAATACTGTATACATAATCACCATTGCCAGAAACGTTTACCGTGATGGTGTTATTATCGACCAAATCTACAACGGTTACCGAATCTATCGTCGCAATAACAGAGCTGTTCACTTCGACGACGCGCACAACAGTACATCCTTGAGGATTGGTAACTTCAACGCTATACGTCCCTTCTTGATTGACCGTGAGGCTATACTGGGTTGCCCCCGGAATGAGGGTTCCCTCAAAATACCATTGGTACGTGTAGGTGGGAATCAAGTTGTCTTGCGCCACATCGGCTGTTAGAGTGGCAGTGAAAAAAGGTAAATTAGAACAAATCAAGGTATCATCCCAGCCTTGGGCATTGATGTCGACCAAAGGCCTTGGATGCACCACAAAGGATAGCGGATAGGTTGCCGAACAGTTCGTGTTAATTGGATTGGTCAATGTGACCAAAACCGTTTGTGTTCCACTGATAAACGGATTTGGGAGTTGATTGGCGTAAACTGTACCGTTGGCCAAGGTGTAGGTCAACGTAAATCCAGTTTGCCCTTGAAGTAAATCTTGCGTGAGCGTTGTGGTGTCAAAAGCTACCGTGCCGTTCTGTAGCGCGGGATCGGTTTCATCATCACAAACCTCAAATCGATTAGGGGCTACCGTAAACAATTCGGGTAAATCATCAACAATAAAAGTTACCGTAGTGGTACGGAAACAGGGCCCATCCACAGGAATGTTGTTGGCATTAGCTACTCTTACCTGAATCGTTTCGGTACCGGTTACCGTATAAGTAGGAGGGAACGGTGCAGGAATTGGCGTCCCATTTCCAGCAAGGTATTCCACCACAACACCCGTTTGCCCTTGAAGAAGGCTACTTTGCAACGTAGCCGTATTGAAGGCAAAACTACCGTCTTGGTCATCATCACAAGCGCGAATAACATTGCCATTGCCCAAGGGGAAAATAGTGGGTAAGGCTTGTACGGTCAAGGTAATGTAGGGGCCCAATCCAAAACAGGCATTGTCTACATTACTGTCAACGCGAACCCAAATCTGTTGCGTATTAGGGTACCCGATATTCGCATAATTGGCGGGATTGGTGATCGCTAAGGAATTTCCATTGCTATCATTTTCGGCCAAAGCATCAGCTTCATTTCTATAATACGAAATCGTATACGTGGCGGTATTGGGTAATAATGCTTGAATCTGCCCGCTAACACTACTGAAATTAAAAGTTGCAATGCCATCGGTGTCGGTGTCTTGGGGACTGACGTAAAAATCACATTGGGTAAATTGCCAACTCGTTCCGGCGGGAATTTGGGTGGCCGAAACAATGAGATTCAAACGGGCAACGCGGAAACATTGGTTGGCATTTTCAACGCGAACCCAAACCGTAGTATTGGTCGTCGTGTATGCAGTAACCCCCGTAATTTGTTGGGTTACATCGTTGGTTTGGGCTGCCGTTTGTGAGGTAAAATAAGTAAACGTTTCGTTGGCGGCATTGGCCGAAATCTGATTATTTTTTTGCGTTAGGTTGAAACTCGAAATACCGTCCGTGTCGTTGTCACATTGGACCAATGTAAGCGGTGTAGTCACGACAGGTAGTGCATAGGTTGTCAATACCGCACTCTGCGAATTAAGGCCACAACTGTTGCCATTTCGGTTGAGTACCACACGATAGCGATAGCCAACCATAGCCGGCGTTACGGCAAGAGCTGTCAACGTATTGGAGGTTACTCCGGTGTAATTGGGACCGTTGGTTAACGTTGTCCATGTCGTGCCATTATCTGTTGAAACTTGCCATTGATAGCTATCCACGGGCGTTGCGGGAACAACCGTAAAGACGGCGTTTTGCAATTCACATACCGTAACATCTAGGGGCGCTGTAGTGATGCTGATCGGCGCACTAATGCTGTAATTAGGATTTGGGGGCGTGTATCCTCCTGCGCCCGTAACCACTCCATTGGCATTCACGGTGACACTGCCTGCTCCCAAAACACCATTGGCATCTGGATCAGTATAACCTGCTTCAATCACATCGGCACATAAATCGTTGTCCGCGTCCAAAGCAACATAATTAAATATACCATCGCCATCAGAATCGGCTAACGTGTAATTCAAGGTTCCTGAATCAACAGCGTTTTCTAATCCGTTATGCAACCCATTGGCTCCAATTTGAATTGCATCAATAATTCCATCGAGATTGGCATCCAATGCGCCACTTTGGGCTTCTGTTAGATCGTAAATCCCATCATTATCTGAATCCAAATCCAAATAATTGGGAACGCCATCCCCGTCAAAGTCGTTGGGGACATAAGCGGGGCCGAAAATATCATCCAAACCGTCATCGTTGGCGTCATTTCCAGAAAGTGCTACAAACGTAGGCCCTTGCGACTCCACTACATCTAAAATTCCATCATTATCCGAATCGATGTCCAACGCATCGGCAACACCATCGGCATCACTGTCTTTGGGGACACATACGGCATAAAAGCGAAACGTAGCGCGATTGGGCGCATCATCAACTAAATTTTTATGTTGGATGGCCAATGAAGTTGTCAAATAGGTTTGGAATTTAAACGTGCCACTCCCTGCAGCCAAAGGAACAGCACTATTCAATCGAAAACGAATTTCAAACGAGGAAAATCGAGTCACGCCGCTCTCAAAGAAACCGTCGTAATTGGTGTCAATCAACAACTGATCATCTGGATTGTCAACGGTAATGGTTTGGTTGATGGGACAGGTGATAATGTACTCTCCTTTGTCATTGATCAAATCGGCAGTGTTGGCAACGGCAGCGTATTCCAATCCCAAGCTGATGGGTTGCGTAAAGTTGACTTGGTATTTCACCCAATTTGTTTTTCCAGGGGGAACATCTGTCACGATAGTGCCATCATTTGTCGATGTAAACGGAAGCGTACTAGCAGTAGTAGACGTACTTACCGTTCCAGTAAAGGGTCGGCTAAAGGCACCAACCGTCAGGGTTCCTGTGCTGGGATTTTGTAAATTCAAGTACTGGTTCCCATACGATTCTGTACAATTAGCAATCCCGTCGTTGTCCATGTCCACATCAATGTTGTCATTGACCAAATCCCCATCCAAATCATTGGGACAGGTGCTGACAGGAAATTCATCCGAGAAAATTTCAATCCCGCAAGTCGCCAAAGCAGCTTTCACTTTGTAATAGCCAGGCTGTGTCGGAGAATAACTGTTGGTTGTTGCACCAGGAATTGGCACATTGTTGAAATACCATTGGTAAGTATCAAATCCACTCTGCGCATTGACATTCAACGACACATTGGGAATACAGTTGGTGAGGTTAACATCAACTTCTTGAAAAACTACTTCAGGTTTGAACACAAATCCCGAATAATAGCCTCCAAACGTCGCGGCACCATCACTTCCATAAGCGGCTAAATAGAGTTCGGTGGTGGAAAAAACGGAAACATTTCCCGTCAAACCTGTAATGATATAACATTCATAGTCAGGATTTCCAATAACAGCCAAGGGACCACTTACGCCAAAAGCCCCTGCCAATCCCGCTAGCGTGTAGGGGACTCCATCGATGATAAAGTTAAGGGTTGATCCGGTTTTGGTGGTAATGGTTACCCGCCCGCTGAAATTTCGATTCCCCACTTTTTCAATAAACGGAATGTTATCGAGGGATTTCGGGGTTTGACAGCTCAAAGGCGGCACAAAAAACATTTCTTGATTCGCTTGGTTATTCTGCGAACCGTCACCGACCGCTTGGTACGCAAAAATATTTTTATCCGAACGAACATATAAATTGCCATTCACATTGTAATCGGCTCCGGTAAGTTGCACGTAGTCCCCCGCATTCAATTGATAGCTCGGCGTAGTACTCCCATTGAGAAAGATGGAGGTGTTGTTTTCGTGGGCAATCAACAATACGCGCTCCACATTGTCCATCCCCGTACTTTTGATAAAAATATAGTCTTTCCCGGTTCGCTCTACCGATACAATTTGGTCAAAGCCTGTATCGATATTCGACATTTGGCCATTCGTTCCACCAACCGATCCACAATTCACGGCAATGGGTTTGTTTGCGGTTACCAGTGATCCAAT